>Ga0187893_10000112_pt1 | contig 177625 bp, 154 predicted proteins | sample MA1701074metaG_FD_139574 | JGI IMG/M metagenome (GOLD analysis project Ga0187893, IMG submission 139574) | White microbial mat communities from a basaltic lava cave in the Kipuka Kanohina Cave System on the Island of Hawaii, USA - MA170107-4 metaG ...
ACCCCTGTACCGACGACCGCTGTGAAGCGGGAACGTGTGTCCGTGGCAGCAACGCTTCGCCCTGCGACGATCGCGACCCGTGTACGGCCCCCGACCAGTGTCGAGACGGGAGCTGCGTCGGCGCGTTCGGCTTCGGCGCGGACATCGTGTGCAGCGCCCACAACCTGCTCGTGGCTCCGTGCGGCCCTGAGCCGGTGCCGGCGTCGCTCGAAAAGTTCATCGCAGGTAGGGTGAGCAGCGTGCGCAAGCTTCTCGAGCAGGCCGATACCGCGGCCGCAACAGGCAAAGATACGAAGGTTCAAAAGCTGCGGGCCAAGGCGGTCAAGCTACTCGACAAAATCCTCCAAAAAACCGTCAAGGCCGTGGAGGCACGAAGGGCCGAGAAACGGATCACCGCGGGCTGCAAAATGGAGATCGACCGACTGGTTCAGGAACGGCGACAACAGATCGCCGCGTTCACGTTCTGATGCCGGCGGAAACTCGTCCAGAGCCCGCAGGCTTGCGCCCCGGCGGTCACCACGACGGCACCGACCATGGTCTCTCTTGACCGCTGAACGCCCGTCGCTCGCTGAGCTGGGGCCGTTCCCCCCGGGCTAGCAGAAGAGGTAGCGGGCAGGGCACCCCCGGCTACCGGCGGCCGGAGAATATGCCAGAATGTAGCGGCAGGAATTCCGCATGCACCGCCGGACGATCCCGAATGGCCCGGCTGGGATGGCATTGCTCGCTGCATTGCTTCTCGCCGCACCGCCCGCGGCACGCGCTGTCGGCGACAACACTGGAGAGCTCGGTGGCGCCGGGACGGCGAAAGGCGACATCTCCCGAGAACCCGGGGAGACGGACCGCGTCGGCGTCGAGCTGCTCGCAGGCACTCCGACGAAGGTCGTCTTCAATGCCGGCTTCACGCCACTCCTGGTCGTCACGGATCAGGACGGCGCCCCCGTCGACCTCGGGCCCGGCGCGACCGGCCAGGCGTTCGAGCTCTCCAACTTCCGTCCCCCGACGACCGGCCGCTACGAGTTCGCGGTTTCCTCGGGCGACGGCACCCAGGGCGCGTGGTCGCTCGCCATCAAGCCCGCATGGAAGAAGAAGGAGCGCGTTGCCGGCGCCGGGGATGCTGCGCTCGAGGTGACGATGCCGGCGGGCGGCATCCTGTCCGCGAAGTTCCGCGCCTCGTCGCTCCCGTCGATCGTGCGCGTGATGGATCCGGACGGGGCCGTGATCCTCGGCCCGATCTCGGGGACGAGCGCCGTCGTCAAACTGCCGGCCACCACGGTGGCGCTCGCCGGCACGTACGTGATCGAGCTACACCTCGAGGACCCCGCCGCCCAATGGAGCGGCAAGATCCGCCGGTCGGTGCCAAAGCTGCCGCAAGCGCGGCTCGACCTCGCCAACGGTCTCTCGCCCGTGTTCTTCGAAGCGGATGGAATCGGTGCCCTGTTCAGCAGCCGCTGCGGGGGCTGTCACGAGTGGGCCCGGAGCTACACCGGGGTCCAGAGCCACGCGCGGGAGGCCGTCAGTCGCATGAAGTCCGGCAGCATGCCGAAGGGCGGGCCGCGCGTGCCCGCGAGCGAGATCGCCCTCGTCGAGATGTGGATCAAGACCGGCATGCTGCGCTGATCGTCTTCAGCTGCGCGGCGGTCATCGGGAGCTCCGAGGCGCCCCGGCGATGATCGGCAGCACACAGGCTCGCAACGCCGCCGAGCTACGATGCTCTCGCAGGGGCTTCCTCCACATGTCGGCCATCGGTGTGCTCGCCGGGGTCGGCGCCTGCGCCAGGCCGGCGGACCGACCTGCGCCGGCTGCCCGACCGGCGACAGGTCGGGCGCCGATGCAGCCGGACGGAGACGCGTCGATCACGCTGTTCCTCTGTGGAGACGTCATGACCGGGCGCGGCATCGACCAAGCGCTGCCGCACGCGGGCAGCGCGGAGCTGTATGAACGTTACGTTCGCTCGGCCACCGGCTACGTCGACTTCGCCGAGCAGGCGAACGGCCCGATCCCCAGGCCCGTGGGGTTCGCCTACCCCTGGGGAGACGCGCTCGTGGAGCTCGAGCGCCGCTCGCCCGACGCTCGCATCATCAATCTCGAGACGACCATCACGAGCAGTGACGACTATCGCAAGGGCGGGCGCATTCACTACCGCATGCATCCCGACAACGTCGCATGCCTGACCGCAGCGGACATCGACTGCTGCGTGCTCGCGAATAACCACATGCTCGACTGGGGCTATGCGGGGCTCCTGCAAACCGTGAAGACGTTGCGGGGGGTTCGCGTGGCGACGGCCGGCGCCGGCCGGGACCGGACGGAGGCCGAGGCTCCAGCCATACTGCCGATCCCCGGGAAGGGGCGCGTGATCGTCCTAGCGTTCGGCTCGACGACCTCGGGTATTCCGCGGGGCTGGGCCGCTGCCGAGAACCGGCCCGGGGTGAATCTGCTCGAGGATCTTTCCGCCGCGACGGCGCGCCGCATCGCGCGCACTGTTCAGCGGGTCAAACGCCCGGGCGATGTCATCGTGGCTTCGATTCACTGGGGCGACAACTGGGGCTACGCCATCCCTGCCGAGCAGCGCGCGTTCGCGCACGCGCTGATCGACGACGCCGCGATCGACGTCGTTCACGGCCATTCTTCGCATCACCCGAAGGGGATGGAAGTCTACAAGGAGAGGCTGATCCTGTACGGCTGCGGAGATTTTCTCAACGACTACGAAGGCATCGGCAAGCACGAGGAGTTCCGCGGCGACCTCGCGCTGATGTACTTCGTCAGCATGGATGCGAGGACCGGCCGTCTCAGCCGCCTCGATTTGGTACCCCTGCGCATCCGGCGCTTCCGACTTCAACGCGCATCCCGAGAGGAAGCGCAGTGGCTCGGCGATCTGCTCGATCGCGAAGGGAAGGCTTGGGGGCTGCGCACACGCCTGAACGACGATGGCGCCCTCAGCGCACAGTGGGGGACGCAGGGTTAGTGACGCTGGTTTCCGTTGCCGCCTCCACCGTGCACACCCATGCCGCTTCCTGCCGCGCGTAGCCCGTTCGCGGAAGGATTTCCCCCGCGGCGAGCACGGCGCCCCAGGCGAGCAACGCAAGACTGATCGCGTGTCCGGTGGCTACGCGCGTCTTCCACGTGTGCGCGCTGGCCCACAGTGCGGTCAGGCCGATGAAGGCAACGACGCCAAGGTAGGCGAGCAGCGGCAGGCCGCACGAGCGCCCGTACGGCCACTGCAGGACGGCCAGGCCCAGCAGCGAGACCAGGGCGACGCGAAGCCAGGCCCAGCGGCGCAGGCGCCGCTCCCATCGCGGAAAGCGCGCCGTCGCGCTTGGCGCGTTTGGCTTGTAGGAAGTGGTGTAGCCCAGTGGCGCAGGCCCGTAACCGATTCGCCTCGGCGATGTCTCTGTGCCCAGATTGTCCTGCGCATGCTCCGTGCTGCCCGGAGCATCGACTGCCTCCCGCGCGCTCGGTCCAAGCCGTCGAATGAGTGAGTCGACAATGCGGGAAAGCGTGGCTTCCGAACCGGGGGAGTTGCTCGGGTGCTTGGCCATTGACGGTCTCTCCTGACGAGCTGTACGCGTCGCTCGCGATTCTCGCCGGCAGCGCCGGCGCCGCCGACGCGCACGGACTACCTTCATGATGCAGCAAGGGGAACACGAATAGAAGACGGCAGAGCGCAAGGACGATGCGTGCGTGTCCGCACGCTTTTGCGCCGAAGCGCATGGGAGTGTTAGAGACGGCGCCTGCCGTTCACTGCACCTCCGCCCGCAGGGTCAGCGGCAAGCAACTGACTCCGAGCGCACGTCCCAAACGCTCGCTCAGCGCCACGCGCTCCCCCTCCCCCCGGCAGACGATCTGCGCCGATCCGTCACCCTGCGAGCCGACGCCCTTGGCGCCCCAGCCGAGCTCGGCCACCGCCGGGTGCGCGAGCACCTGGTGGAGGCGCGGGGCCGCCAGCTCCGGGCAGGCGGGCGCGACGAGGCGATCGAAGGCGTCCTGCGCTTCATGCATGACTCCGCCGAGCGCGTGCGCGTCGCCGGTCCTCACCGCCTCGCGGCCGCGCAGCACGAATGCGGCGTTCAGCGGGCCGAGCGCTTCGCGCACGCCCGCGGCGATCGCGCCCGCGGCCGCGGGGAAGCAGGCATTGAGATCGCGCAGGATCCGGCGCGTGTCCTTGGCGCCGCCGAGATCGACGACGAGGAGATGGATCGTGCCGCCCGGTGTGACCGGCTCGATGCGGCGGTCCTCGCCGTCGAAGGTGAGCAGCACGGTCGCCTGGCCGAACGCGCACACCTGGTCCATGAATCCGCACGCCGAGCCGGCGCGGCGCTCGCCGGCATAGGCGAGATCCATCTCGTCGCGGATGGAGAGCCCGAGCGCGTATCCCTGGTTGAACGCGCGGGCGACGAGCACGCACGCTGCCGCGGACGATGAGAGTCCCTTCGCGATCGGCAGGTCGGCGGCCGTGACGCGCACGCGCAGTCCGCCCACCGTGTACCGCCGAACCACCTCGGCCGCCACGCCCGCGGCGTAGCTGAAGAAGCCCCCGTCACGCGCCGCCGCGTCGAGGCGATCGACCGTGGCGGGGATCCGCTCGGGGCCGCGGGTCGTGCCGTCGGGCAGCGCCGTCGAGATCTCGAAGACGTCGGCGACCGACTCCACCTCGGCGGAGAGGCCTTGGTCGGTCCCCGTCACCAGGCATCGGCCGGGGACGATCGACGGGTCGGCCGCGCGATACGCCCCCGCCCAGTCGGCATGCTCGCCGAGCAGGCAGAGACGTCCGGGGACGAAGAGATGGCTCGCCATGTCCGGTCGGATGAGCGTGCGCCATCCCCCGGGGCATGGTCAACCCGCTGGCCGCCCGTCCTCGAGTCGTGGCAGGATGCACGCATGCGCGCCACCGTGATGCGGGATTCGAAGCTGATCGTCGACACCGTCCCCGATCCCGAGCCGGGGCCGGGTGAGGTGCTCGTCAAGACGCTCGCGTGTGGTATCTGCGGCTCGGACCTCCACGCTCTCACGCATGCCGACAAGCTGGTCGAGGCGGCGCGCGAAGCGAACGTCCCCTTCACCATGGACCCGGCCCGCGACGTCGTCTTGGGTCACGAGTTCTGCGCCGAGGTGGTGGACTTCGGGCCCGAGACCCAGCGGGCGATGAAGCCCGGTACGCGCGTTGTCTCGATGCCGCTCGTCTTCGGCGCGCGCGGCGTCCACGGCGTCGGCTACTCGAACGAGTACCCCGGGGGCTACGGCGAGCTGATGGCGCTGACCGAAGGATTTCTTCTGCCCGTGCCGAACGGTCTGCCGACCGAGCATGCGGCGCTCACCGAACCGATGGCGGTCGGTGTGCACGCGGTGGGCAAGGCGCGACTCGAGCCGGGCGACGCGCCACTCGTGGTGGGCTGCGGGCCCGTCGGGCTCGCCGTCATCGGCGCGCTCCGACTCCGCGGTGCGCAGCCGATCGTCGCCGCCGATTTCTCACCGGCGCGCCGGGCGCTCGCCGAGAAAATGGGGGCGCACGTCGTGGTCGATCCCGCGACCGGGTCCGCGATGGAGGCGCTCACACAGGCGGCCGGCGCACGGCCCGCCGTCGTCTTCGAGTGCGTCGGTGTCCCGGGGATCCTCAACCAGCTCATGCGCGAGGCGCCGCAGGCGGCGCGGATCGTCGTGGTCGGTGTCTGCATGGAGGATGACCGCATCCGTCCCATGCTCGGCATCAACAAGGAGCTGTCGCTCCAGTTCGTGATCGCCTACCAGCCCAACGAGTTCGCCGACACGCTGACGGCGCTCGCCGAAGGGCGCATTCTCGCCGAGCCGGTGATCACCGGCAGGGTAGGGGTGGAGGGTGTGGCGGATGCGTTCGGCGTGCTGGCGACGCCCGACGCGCACGCGAAGATCCTGGTCGAGCCCTGGCGCCGCTGAGCCCGCGTCCTGCCCGCGCGCTGTGCTCACGCTGCGGCGGCAAACGGTCCCAGCCGGCGGCGCGCGAGCTCCTTGGTCGCCAGCGTGCGAAAGCGAGCGTTCCGGAACAGCACCAGCGCGACGGTTCCGAAGTAGCCGTACGGCAGCTTCGGGCTCTCCTCGCGCAGGCGGAGCTGCTGGAAGGGACGCGAGGCGTGGGCATGGTGGTCGGCGTGCCGCGACAGGCCGACGAGCGTGTAGAGCGTGAACCACGAGTCGGTGTCCCACGAATCGATCGACGTGACGCGTCGGCCCGCCCGTGCGAGTCCCCAGTGCTCGAAGTAGTTGACGGCCTCGAGCAGGCGGACGGCGAGGAGCGCTTGCAGCAGGTAGATGACGAAGGGCCCGGCGCCGAGGATGGCCAGCACGGCGAGTGCCACGCCCCACTCGAGGACGAGCCCGTGGAGCACGCGATGGCGCAGCATGCGGGGATCCGACCAGCGCAGCCGCTCGTCTCCGAGCCGGCGGGATTCGAGGCGCCACGCGCTCTCGAGCTGCGCGGGGACGGTGCGCATCAGAAACGCGACACCGCTCTCCCCGAAGCGGGCGGTGGCGGGATCGTCGGCCGTGGCGACCCGGGCGTGGTGCCCGCGGATGTGCTCGGTGGCGAAATGCTCGTAGAGCACGCTGCCCAGGAGGAGCCTGCCGAGCTGCTGCCGGTGGTGCTCGGACCGGTGGATCAGCTCGTGCGCGACGACGATGCCGGAGTAGCCCGAGTTGATGCCGACCAGGAGCCAGCCGACGAGCGTGTCCGTGGCGATGAACCCGTGGAGCGCCACCATGCGGACGAGCAGGATCACGTTCAGGAGCTGTAATGCCGCGAGCGCATAGATGACGCCGTCGAAGGGCCAGCCCGGCATCGTCGCCGCGGGCTCACGTCGCTCACTGCCGCTGCGCACGTCGGCCACGATTGACACGATGATCACGAGGAGCCAGGGGAGGGCGGCGTACCAGGGGTGCGGTGCGGTCGCGAGGAAGAGGAAGCTCGTGAGGGGCAGCACGAAGCAGAGTAGGTGCAGGCCCCAGATCCGCACCGTCTCGAACGCGGTCACGCCGGTCCGGGCCGTGGGGGCCGTCGTCGTCGTCATCGAAGCCGCCTCCTTCACATACGCTTCCGTATGTGAGGCTCATTTTTCACATACGCGATCGTATGTCAATAGTAGTTCGTGATGCCGGGACGAAAGGGGCGAAGGGGTCTGCCGTGGCAAGGAAAAGTCGTGCGCTGGCAAGGAAAAATCGTGCGGTGGCGGAAAAGGGTCGAGCCGTGGCCAAGCAGGAGACGCGCGAGGCCTTGATCGCGGCGGCGCTCGCCGAGTTCATCGCCCGCGGGCTGGATGTGCCCAGTCTCGACGCCATCTGCGCCCGGGCCGGCTACACGCGTGGGGCGTTCTACGTGCACTTCCGCGATCGGGACGATCTGCTGGCCGCGGTCGTGGAGCGCGTTCTCGGCAGCTTCATCGACACGGTGATCGCCACCGGCGACCAGGCGCATGATCTGGAGCGCACCATCGACCGATTCGCCGACGCGGTGCGTGCGGCGCTCAGCGCTTCTGCCGCCGATCCGACGCTGCCCCTTCCTCCGGCGGTGCCGTTCGGGCGGTTGCTCGATGCCATCTCGCGCAACCGGAAGCTCCGTGAGCGCTTCGTTGCCCTTCTGTCCCGCGCGCTCGCGCGCCTGACGGAAGTGGCTGCGCACGGACAGGCGGCGCGGGGCGTGCGGCGGGACGTCGAGTCTGCGCAGATCGCATTCCTTCTCCTCACGATCGCGCTCGGGGTCGTCGTCGCGATCGATGCCGGGCTCGAGGTGGACGTCGCCGGGGCCCGCATTGCCGCCCTCGCGTTGGTTTCTCCAGCGAGGTAGCGCCAGCCGCGCGTGGAGGGCCGCCGCTCCGTCCCGAGCCGGTGTCTTCGCTCGGACCTTCGGTATACTGCTCTCCCATGACCTCCGAGGCGCCGGACTGGGGTGCGCCCCCATGGCAGATCGAGGCGGAGATTCCCGAGCGCCCGCTGCCGGCGCAGGTGCAGGCATGCGTCGTCGGTGGCGGCTTCACGGGCCTGAGCGCCGCCCTTGCTCTCGCTCGCAGAGGCATCGACGTGGCGCTGCTCGAGGCGCGCCGCATCGGCGCCGGCGCGAGCGGGCGGACCGGCGGGATCGCGCTCGAGGGCACGGCGGCGGGCCCGCTCGAGGGTGTCGGCGATTGTCTCCCGTCGCTCGCGCGGCTCGTCGAGGAGGCCGACCTCGACTGCGAGCTCCGGCTCGACGGCTGCTGGGAGCTGGCGCATCAGACGCTCACGCAGCGATCCGCCGCCCGGGCGCTCTGGCGCGACGGTGAGCAGGATTTATCCGTTGTCGCCACCGTGGCGGGGGGAATGCTCGATCCGGGAGCGCTCCTGTCAGGTCTCGCGCGCGCGGCGGTGCGAGCGGGTGCGACGATTCACGAGCGCGCCGGCGTGCGCGAGCTCGTCCCGGGCTCGCCCTCGGTCGTTCGCATCGGCGACCGCGTGCTGCGGGCGGATCACGTCGTCCTCGCGCTCAACGCCTACACGCCCGGCCTCCTGGCCGCCGCGCACGACGTCACGCCCGTTCTCACGCTCGCGCTCGCGACCGAGCCGCTCGACGACGCCACGCTCGCCGGCATCGGGCTCGGCGAGCGCCTGCCGTTCTACACGCAGGATTTGCCCTACCTCTGGGGCCGCGTTCTCGACGACGGGCGGTTGATGTTCGGCGCCGGGCTTGCCTTCGATCCCGCGGGGGCGCTCGGCAGGATCGACGTGTGCTCGGGCGAAGCCGCCGCGGCGCTCGCCAGCCTCGAGGCGCGCGTCCGCGGGTTGCATCCGGCGCTCGCGAACGTCGATGTGACGTCACGCTGGGGCGGGCCGATCGCGTTTCGCGGCAGCCGCACGCCGCTGCTCGGGCGACATCCCGAAGCGCCCGGCTTGATCGTTACCGGAGCCTACGCCGGCCACGGCGTCGCCTTGAGCGTGCGAATAGGAATGCTCGCGGCGGCGGCGATCGTGGACGGCGCGGCGCTTCCCGCCTGGGGCTCGTTCGCGCCCTAAGGCCTCGCATTCTCCCGTGATTGCCCCGCCAGCCAGGGACAAGCGGCGAAGTCCTCTGCGAGCGCGGCGCAGGGGTGGATTTCCTGTGAGCGAGGGTCTAGCGCCCGATGAGCTTCAGCTGCGAGTGTCGGGCGATGCGCCGGAAGACCGCGTCGCGGGAGAGCAGCGCCGCATCGCGGTCGATCGCGCACTGCGCGACGTGCGCATCGGGCGTGGATACGCTGACTCCGTGGTCCCGAAGATCCCGCCGAAGCTCCCCTACTCGCACCCAGTGATCGAGAGGAGTCTCGTGCAGCGACAGCTCTTGGACCAGGTCCGCGATCGCGGCACGATCGCGCGGCCGCCGCGCACCGCTGATGAGCTCAGCGACCACGACGGGCGCCAGCACCACGACGCCGCGGGTCAGCGCATCCTCGAGCTCTGGAACGGGGACGCCGGCGAGAAAATCTATCCACACGGACGTATCAACGACGACCCCGCTCACGTGACGCCTCCAGGTCGAGATCGAGACGAACCTTGCCACGCAGAGCCATTGCCTTCTCGTATCCGCGTGCCCGGCGTACGAGACGCAGTCCCTCGACCAGCGTGTCGGTGATCCCCTTGCGGGTCACCTTCATCGCCTCCTCGAGGAGGTCCTGCGGCAAGTTCGCCGTGATGCGCTTCGCCCGGGCGGCCATCCGTGTAGACTAGCGAGCGTACATATCACAGTCAATACGGCGGTATGGTCGCATACGCGACTTGGCTTGGCGCCGCGGTCCCGATGCCGGCGGTGGCGGCCGGCGTGATCCGTGTTTCCGGCAGGTTCGAGATCGCCAGCCCCGATCCCACGACTGCTCACGGGTCGATCTCGTCGAGCGTGTCCTCCACGACGATGTCGGCCTTGCCCTCGAGCGTTCCGACGTCGCCGACCGTCGCGCAGCCACGCGAGAGGCCCGTGCTGTCGAACTCGGCCCTGGTGAAGCGCCGGGTCAGTTTCGATTGTGCCTTGGAGATGTCACTGACGAGCTTCAGGGTGTTTGGCGCCTTGAGATTCTTGCCGAAGGCCCTGGCGAGGCCGAACGTGTGCTTGCCGAGGTCGCGGCTCTTCTTTTCCTTGCAGATCGCCGGTGAGTTGGGGCAGTCGGCGTCGGTGGTGTGATCGCAGCCGGCGGGGCAGCAGCCGTCGCCGGCGCTGCAGCCCGCGGCGCAGGCGAAGCGCCGCGCGAAGATGCCGCCGCTGCTGCCGTCCTGCCCGTCGCTCTGCCACGTCACCACGAAATCGCCCCCCGGCCTCGCCGCGACGGCGGGCGCGGTCTGGGCAGCGGTCGTGTACGTGTTGACTTGAAACTCGTTGCCCTGCGGCGTCCCGGCGCTGGTGTAACGCCGGGCGAAGATGCCGGCATTGTTTCCATCCTGTCCGACGCTCTCCCAGACCACCACGAAGTCCCCGCTGTGGTCCGTTGCGACCACGGGATTGCGCTGGTCCGCCGTCGTGTAGGTGTTGACCTGGAACTCGCCCCCCTCGGGCGTTCCCGAGGCGGAGAAGAGCTGACCGAAGACGCCCTTGGCGCTGCCGTCCTGCGCGTCGCTCGTCCAGACGATGACGAAGTCGCCGCTCGCATCCACATCGATCGCCGGCCCGCTCTGGTCGCCCGTCGTGTAGGTGTTCACCACGAACTCGAGGCCCACCGGCGCGCCCGCGCCGTCGAGGCGCTGGCCGAAGATGCCGCCGCTGCTGCCGTCCTGGCCATCGCTCTCCCAGACCACCACGAACCCACCCATGGAATCCCGCGCCACGGCGGGAGCTGCCTGATCGGCCGGCGTATGGGTATTGACCTGGAACTCCGCGCCCACCGGCGCTCCCGAGCCATCGTGGACCTGGCCGAAGATCCCGTCGGAACTGCCGTCCTGGCCCGAGCTCACCCATACCACCAGGAAGTCACCCTCGGCGGCCACCGCCGGGTCCCGCTGCGCCGCCGTCGTGTACGTGTTGACCTGAAACTCGGCGCCCAGAAGAGCGCCGGCGCTGTCGAGGCGCTGTGCGAAGATACCCTCGACGTTCCCGTCCTGTCCGTAGCTCTGCCACGTTACGACGAACTTGCCGACCGAGACCCCGGCAGCGACCGCCGGGTAGCTCTGGGCGTTCGTGGTGTACGTGTTGACCTGAAACTCGCCGCCTATGGGACTGCCGGCGCTGTCGAAACGCCGCCCGAAGATCCCGTCGTCATCGCCGTCCTGGCCGCCGCTCGACCAGGTCACGATGAAGTCTCCCGCGTTGCCCAAGGCGAGCGCGGGGGACGCCTGAAGCGAGGTCGTATACGAGTTGACCTGAAACGCCGGCCCGGCGGGCACGGGCTGCGCTTGGCCGATGCCAGGCGGAACGATCACCTCAGCGAGCAACCACGAGAGCAGGAGCACCGCTGGTGGCCGAGCATCCGGGCCGCGCGCCTCACGTGACGGGTTCATGGTCGACCCTCCTTGGTGTGTCGAATCATCCGTGCGGCGCCGGACTGCGACGGCAGGTGGCGCGGTGGCGACAGGGAAGCGACGGGCGATACCTCCGTCACCCGGTGCGCAAGGGGCGGCGTCTGCTGCCACGTTTGCCAGTAACACGGCGGCCGCGACGCGAGCAAGAAGGCAAGCTTCCGCGCCGGCACGCTGCTCGCCGCCGGCGGCCAGGACCCTCCCGGCGGCGGTGGACGGGCGGGGGAAGTGCGGTAGAATCCGCGCCCCCGAGGAGGTGGCCCATGGCCGAGCCGATCCGCTTCGAGCATCGCATGAGCGATGCCGACGCGCTCATGTGGCACGTGGAGCAGGATCCGCTCCTCCGCTCGACCATCACGTGTCTGTGGCTACTCGACCGGGCTCCCGACCGCACGCGCCTCGACGAGAAGATCGAGCGCGCGACACGGCTCATTCCGCGGCTGCGGCAGCGCGTGGTCTCGAATCCGCTCTCGATCGCGCCGCCGCGCTGGGAGATCGATCCGCACTTCGACATCTCGTTCCACTGTCGCTTCTTGAAGGCGACGAGCGACCGGTCGTGGCGGGCCGTGCTCGACATGGCGCAGGTGATCGCCATGCAGGCCTTCGACAGAGCCCGGCCGCTCTGGGAGTTCTACGTGATCGATGACCTCGCGGCCGGCGGCGCGGCGATGATCATGAAGCTGCATCACGCGATCAGCGACGGCGTTGGCCTGGTGCAGATGACGACCAGTCTCGTCGAACGCTATCGCGAGCGGGATCCGACGCGGACGCCCAAGCCGATGCCGCCGGCCCCCGAAGCGCACGTCATGACGCAGCGGGAGCGCGTCTGGGATGCGCTGGCGCACGAGCGCGCCCGACGGGCGGGGCAGGCGCGGCGCGTGCTCGGCGCCGTGGGCTCGGGTCTGCGGAGCGCCGTTCGCGATCCGCTGGGCTCGGTGCGCCGCCTCTCGGACGGCATGGCGTCCACCGCCCGTCTGCTCGCGCCGGCCACGGCGCCGCTGAGCTCGATCATGCGCGGGCGCTCGCTCTCGCTGCACTTCGATACCCTCACCCTCTCGCTCAGCGCGCTCAAGGCCGCAGCGCGTGCGATCGGCGGTACCCTCAACGACGCCTTCGTGGCGGCCGTCGCCGGCGGCCTGCGGCGCTACCACGAGCGGCACGGCGCTCCGATCGGGTCGCTCCGCATGACCATGCCGATCAACGTGCGAGACAGCCAGGACGCGGGCCGAGTCGGGAACCAGTTCGTGCCCGCGCGCTTCGTCGTTCCGGTCGGCATCGTGAGCCCGCTCGAGCGCATGAAGGCGGTCCAGGAATTGGTACGACGGCAACGCGCGGAGCCGGCCCTCGGCCTCATCGAGGATGTCTCGGGCTTCCTCCGCCGGCTGCCGGCGCCGATGTACACCGCCCTTTTCGGCTCGATGCTGAAGGGCGTCGATTTCGTCACCAGCAACGTGCCTGGCCCGCCCTTCGAGGTGTTCGTGAGCGGCGCGCGCATCGAGTCGGTCTTCGGCTTCGGCCCGCTGAGCGGCGCCGCCGCGAACCTGACGCTGTTCAGCTACCTGGACCAGCTCGGGCTGGCGGTGAACACGGATCGCGCCGCGGTCCCGGATCCGCAGGTCTTCGTCGAGTCCTTGCAGGAAGGGTTCGCCGAGGTGCTGGCGACGACCTGACGTCGGTCGGTACACCTCGCCGCCGGCTCTCCTGCGCGTGCCACCTCGCTCGCTCTGGCCGCGTTGCGGAGGGTTGGCAGGCGCCGCGCCCGGCTTACAGGTGCCCCGCGCCGTCAGGCGATCGGGCCAGCGTGTCGCGCCGTTACCAGCGCGTCGAAGGCGTCGACAAGGCGGATCGCCCGTCTGCCATATCGTTCACGGCTGGGGCATCACATGGAAGCCTTCGCGGCTCGCCGCGGCGGCCAGGCGCCGGTCGAAGGTATGAAGGATCGTCGCGGCGGGGTGCCCGTCGCTCCACGCGAGAGCGGCGCCCAACTGGAGCGCATCCCCGGCGCGAAGTTCGTGCATGCGCAACACCCGGACCGCGAGTGTCTTCACGCGGTCGACGTCAAAAACAATGTGGGCCCGGTTGAGGAGGTCGCTCGCGACGTCTTCCGCGGCGCGCGCAGCCCGCTCATTCAGCGCTCCGTCGCGCGCGAGACGCCGGAGTGCCGAGACGATCTCGACTGATGTCAAGGTCCATACAACGACGACTCCATCGTCCGCGAGCCACCGTTCGACTTGCGCCGACGACGGTTGCCGAACGACCAGGGGCACGACGGCCGAGCTGTCCCAGAACCTCACCGGCCGTGCTCGCGTTCGTGCAGCAGCGCGGCAACCACGTCGGCCTTGACCTTCGGGCGTCGTGCGAGGAGGTCTGGGGTGATGCGGCCATGGCCGCGCCGAAGGATTCCGCGCGCCTCGAGATCTGCAAGTCGCTCGACGTCGTCGCCTGCCGGCGCGCCACGTTCGCCGGCCGGCTCGATCCGTGCGATCACGCGATCGCGATCGCGCACGAGAATGGGCTGACCGCGCCGGACGATGCGGAGGTAATGGCTGAGGCGATTCTTCAGCTCCGCGATGTTGACGGTGGTCATAGCTAACTCATAGCCTCGATTAATAGCTATCGCAAGCCATGACAGACACCGGGCGACCTTCCGGTCGCGCGTGCGAAGTCCGGCCGGACTGCAACGCGCCGCACGCCGCGGCGCCTGGATGGAAGTCACCCACGGCGACGACAGGCGGGCGCATGCCCCGGCGCTTCAAGTCGCGAAGCACCGTCTTCCAGCTCTCGGCGTTCTCTCGGTAGCCGTCCGACCGGGATCAGCTCCTTCGTCCCGTCAATGTAGGACGCGTCGCTCATCATCCGTTTCCTGTTCCAGCCTCGGTAGTTTCCTTTGCTCAGCTAGCCGCGTCGCTCATCATCCGTTTCCTGTTCCAGCCTCGGTAGTTTCCTTTGCTCAGCTAGCCGCGTCGTCCGCTCGTTTGCCCCGATGGAGAGGCGGCATGGCGCCGAGCCTTAGAGCTGCATGTCGTAGGGCACGCCGTCGACCATGGTGGTCCACGAGTAGCCCGGCCAGCGCGGCGGCACCAGCTGGGCCTCCCACTCATCGAGCGCCGCAAGCAGCTCGCCTACCACCGCCGGATGGGTGGCGGCGAGGTTGGTCTGCTCGCCAACGTCAGTGGCCAGGTCGAAGAGCCAGACGTGCTCACCCGCCTTGACCAACTTCCAGTCGCCCCTGCGGGCAGCGCGGTTCGGACCGTTGCGCCAAAACAGATACTCGTGGATCGGGCCCGGCTGCTCGCCCCGGAGGGACGGGCCGAGGTCGATTCCGTCGAGTTCGCCCTCGTCGGGCCGCGGCACGTCGGCCGCGGCGGCGAATGTCGGAAGTAAGTCCAGCGTGCTCACCGTGTCCGCGTGCACTCGCCCGGGGCTCGCAACGCCCGGCCACCGCATGAGCATCGGAACCCGGATGCCGCCCTCGAAGAGGTACGTCTTGCCGAGACGCAACGGCGCGTTGTCCCCAAGACCAATGACACCTCCGTTGTCGCTCGTGAACACCACCAAGGTCTGCTCGGAAAGCCCAAGCCGGTCGATCGTTCCGAGGATGGCCCCGACCGCGGCGTCGAGCGCGCTTACCATGGCGTAGTACGTCCGCCGTTTCGCATCGGCGATGTGGGCGAAGCGCGACAGGTACTCGTCGGGCGCCTCGATCGGCGTGTGCACCGCGTTGAAGGAAACGTAGAGGAAGAACGGCCTATCGCGATGGCGCGTGACGAAACCCCCGGCCTCGCGAGCGAATGCGTCGGTTAGGTACGCGGTCTCCTCCACAGGCTGTCGGTCCCGCATCAACGTCTCGTGTCCGATGGTCCCTGCGGGGAAGTACGAATGGGCCCCCGCCAGAAAGCCGAAGAACGAGTCGAAGCCGCGCTCGAGCGGGTGCAGGGCATCCTGTGTGCCCAAGTGCCACTTGCCAACCAGGCCAGTCGCATAGCCCGCGCCCCCCAGCACGTCCGCGATCGTGGTCGCGCTAAGGTCGAGGCCGCGTCCCTCGGCGTGCGCGAGCCGGCTTGGCCCCGTGTTGAACTCGAACCCCAAGCGTTGTTGATAGCGACCCGACAGGAGCGCGGCCCGGGAAGGGCTGCAGCTCGCGGCCGTCGCGTAGGCGTTGGTGAAGCGCACGCCGTCGGCGGCGAGACCGTCGATCTGCGGCGTGGGAACGACCGGCGAGCCTTGGACGCCGAGGTCGTTGAAGCCCAGGTCGTCGGCTACCAGCAGCACGATGTTCGTTGGCGTGGTAGGACACGAGGTGGGCGGACCGGCGCGACGCGCCACGAAGCGATCGACTTGATTGCGCTTCACGGAGCCGCCGAACGCAGCGCAGTAGCGCTGGCCGGTCGTGTCGAGCTCGACCGATAGAGGCACGCGTTGCCTCGGCGCCGTCAGCGCGCAGGGCAGCTCAGATCCGCGGCCGCGGATCACGATGCGGCCTGGACGGAGCGTGACCCTTCGAATCCCGCGCGTGCCTGGCCGGCGCGCACGGTAGCGATAGCCGTGCCGGACGCCGTCACCGCGGAGTTCCTTCCAGCCCGCAGGATAGAGACCGATCCGGGCGTCGCACCGGCCACGTCCGGTCCCCGCGCGAACACGCAGCACTGCACCGAGCCGCGGGTCGGAGAGAGGCGCGGCGATCGCGGGATCCCGCAGGACAACCGAGAGCCGCCGGGGGATGTCGGTCTTCGGACTGGCGCGCAACGCAATCTCCTGACCGGCTATGGGGACGTCGGCAATGAGCGCCGCAGCCGACGCAACGGTCGCCAGTGACACCCAAGCGGAACACCACGCCAGCGCCCGAGCGCCGAAGACGATCGGATAGCTCCTCACCAGGCCGATCCTGCCAAGCCAAGTGCCTTCTGCTTCCGGTGGGGCGGCGTCGATGCTGATCGGCGATTCCTGGCTCTGGTACTTGCGACTAGCCTCGACGAACGTCTCATAGCTCCCGCGCAACTCGCTGCCGAGGTGGCCTTGCAGCCGCATCTGGTCGGCGGTCTCCCGCGCCCCGCCAGGATGGACGCTCCCGAAACGAATCGAAGTTCGGCTTCGATGAATAACTCGGTGGGCATGTCAAGACTCGAAGCGACATGCTCATACCACATGCTCTCGAAACGACCGTCTGTGCTGAGAAGGAGTTCGGCGGGCGTGAAAACGGGATCTTCCGGCGTCGCAGAATCGACCAGAATCATCAGGGGGTCTCCTGGTAGCTGAGACAACAGCGCTGCCGCGCATGACCCAGCAAAAAACCTTCCGCCGAGGCGTTCGATGTCCAGCGTTCAGCGCACGTTACTGTTGCGGACAAGGGGGGTCAAGAGAAATCGCCGCCTGCCCGTCCGTAGCCGCGGCCCTCGACTGTCCGTCGAGGGACGAAGCTCAGCCGTATGCGCCCGCGCGTGGCTCAGTCCCCGTGTTCAACCACGGGCTTCCGGGCCGCCGCCGCGAATCCGCTCGCCCACGGTGCGAGCGGCGTCGCGCACCAGAGACGATCGAGCGCGGCGCATGCATGAAAGAGCACGTCGGGACCCCGTGGAGCCAGGAACAGCAGCGGGATCAGGGTGACGTCGACGTAACGGATGGACACCGGGGCAAACCCGGTTGCCCGCAATGCACGGGCGAGCTCCATGGGGTCGAGCTCGCGCTCGTCCGGCGAATGGTAGGCGGCGTAGCGGCGACGACCGAGCACGCGCCGCCCCACGGCTCGCGTCAGGGCGCGCACGTTTGGATCCTGCGTGTAGAGCAACCCTCCGGGTTCGAGGTGGCCGAAGAGTCGTGCGAGCAGATCCTCGAGAACGGGCGGGGGCACGTGATGCAGAAAGGCGAGGCAGACGATGGTGTCGAACCGCTCGCGTGGTGCGAGGTCAGCCAGGGTCATGCATTCGAATTCGACGTTGGCCTGGCCCGTGGTGCGCTGGCCGTCCTTCGCCGCCGCGATCGCCACCGGGGACAGATCGATGCCCAGCACCCGATCCGCGTTCGGGGCGAGCATGCGCTCGAAGAGCCCGTCGCCACAGCCGACGCTCAGCACCCGCCCCAGCCGCCGACCCTGGGCGGCAGCGTTCAGGCCGGCAAGGTCGCGTTCCAGACGAAGACGCCACCCGACGGGATGGTAGCGGCGCTCGGCGTAGTAGCCGGCGAAGAAGTCCCGCTCCGCCTGCTCCGCGGAATCTGGCGTCCGCTCGACGATCGGTCCTGCTTGGCACGGCGTTTCTGTCACCGGACGAAACGTACGTCAGGACGCGTCCGAGAAGCAAGGCGATTTCCACGGCGCCCGACGACACGGCGCGACGCTGTCCGGCGTGCAACCCCCCGCCCTCGAGTGAGGGATCCGGCAGCAGTGCCGGGATCCCCGTGATACGGCTCAGAATACGATGAGCTTGCCGCTGCCGCGGCATGCGGACCCGATCTTCGGCCGCGACGGGGGCGGGTGGTGCTCAGTCGATCAGCCCGGCGTGCCGCGCCGCCACGAGCGCATCGACGGCGTCGACGTGGCGGATCGCCGCCCGCACCTCTTCGGCGAGCAGGCGGCGGCGCGCGGCGAGATCGAGTGCTCCGGGGTCCACCAGGCCGCGATTGCGAGCTAGGCGGAGCGCGGTCGCGAACAGGCCCTGTGAGACCGACTCCGGGCTCAGGATGCGCCGCTGGAGCACGTACTGCTGGCCGAGCGCCTGGCAGGCGCGGAGAAACTCGGCTTCCTCGAACGTCGCCGCGGGCGCGCGGCGCGCCAGGGCATCGGCCACGACCTGGTAGGCCTCGAGGAACGGCCGCAGCACGCGATGGGCGCTGAACGGGCGGAAGCGGCGTAGCAGCGCTCCGATGGCCGCCGGACCCTGCGCGAGGCGGCCTTCCCATTCGGGATCGTGGAGCGCGATCTCCGCGCGCAGCTCGTCGCGAAAGATCTCCTTGCTGGCGAAGAAGAACTCGAACTTGAGCAGGTCGCGCAGCCGCATCGCCGCGCCCCAGAACTCGGCGGCGGGATCGGCAACGCCCTCCTCGGCGGCGCGCAGCAGCGCCAGCTCGGCGATGGCGCCGTTTACCAAAAAGTGAATGATGGTGTTGCGGTAGTACGACGCGATGAGATGCTTATCGGACCGGATCGTGTAGACCGCCTCCGGACCTTCGGCGAAGCAGGTGACCACCCCGTTCTCGATCAGTGCCCCGAGCGCGCGTTCCACGCCCTCGACCGAGTCGAGGCCGAGGTCCCCGGCGGTCGGGAGACCGCGCCGCCGGACGTAGTCGAGGAGGTTGCGCAGGCGGTCGATCACCTCATCGACGCCGAGCGCCCGGTTGCCGGCGCCGAGGAGCGCGAGCGTCACCAGCGAGATCGCGGTGATGGGCGTGACGCGATTGATGCGCACGGCGACCTCGAACGCGACCTTCTGCAGGCCGAGGCTCTGCTCGTCGGGCCGCGGCTCGGCCGCAGTGTCGGGCGGGCCGAGCGTTTGCGCCAAGGAGAGGGGCTCGCCGAAGCGGATGTAGATCTCGCCGTAGCGGCGGCGCAGCGCGCGCGCGAAGCGCAGGAACCACCCGAAGCTCTCGGGCTGCTTGGCGCCGCCGCGCTCCTCGACGGCGTACCCCGCCACGTCCTGGATCTGGTCGTAGGCAACGGAGACGGGGATCAGCAGCACGTCCTCGCTCTTGCCACGCCGGTACGCGTCCGCCACGTAGGCGAGGAGCCCGAAGCGCGGCGGCAGGAGCTTCCCCGACCGCGAGCGCGCGCCCTCGATGTACCACTCGAGCGGAAAACGCTTCTCGATCAGGTAGTCGATGTACTGGTGCAGGACGAACTTGTAGACCGCGTTGTCCTTGAACGTCCGCCGGATGAAGAAGATCCCGGTGCGGCGCATGAGCGGGCCCATCGGGAAGAAGTTCATGTTGATCCCGCCGGCGGTGTGATTCGGCGGCAGGCCGTTCTCGTAGAGCGCGTACTTGAGCACCAGGCTGTCGAGGTTCGACTTGTGCGAGGGCAGGAAGACGAGCGGGTGGCGCTGCCCGAGGGCGGCGACCGCCTCGAGCTGCGCGTGGTCGTAGTGCAGGGTCTCGCCATAGCCTTGCGTATAAAGGTAGTGGATCAGGTTGGCGGCGACGTGGATGAACCGCGGGCTGTGGCTGGCGGCGATCTCCCGGAGGTAACGCCGCGCCTCGCGCACCACGCTTGCCTCGTCGCGCCCGAGGCTCGCGGCCAGCCGTACGATGCCGCCTCGAAAGACCGGGCGCGCGACGATCTCTTCCTGCACCAGACGTGGCACCTTGTAGCGCGCACCGCGCAGCCGCCGTTCGGCGCGGTCGAGCGCGAGCGCCGCCTGGCGGGCGACGAACTCCGGGAGCCCGGCGGTATGGGCCGCGTCGGCGCCTCCGGCGCGGCGCCAGCGCTCACGGAGCTCGGAGGCGCGGGCGGGCTCGGCGACGACGACGCGGCAGCGCTCGGGATGGCTGCGCAGCACCCGCGCCTGGCGCCACCGTCCGGGATCGCGCGGATCGCCGAGGGTGAGAAGCGCCCGGAGGCTAGTGCGCCCGCTGCCGTTGCCGGACGCCGGCAGCCACGCCACGCGCAGCGGCGCCAGCAGCGGGTCGTCGCCGGCCGCAAGGAGCGCCTCGAGCCGTGGGTCCACGCGGCCGGCGCGCCGTCGCCGCGAGGGTGGAATCGACACGGTGTCGTAGCCGGCCCGCGTCACGCCGTCCGGACGCCCCCGCTCGATCCATTGCCCGAGGACATCGCGCTCGAGCGGGCTCGACGCGTCCAGCAGGAAGACGACGCGGCGCCCGCCGGCCGCCGACCACGGCGGCGGCTCGTCCGCGGCGCGCGACGGGGTTGAGGGAGCGATCACCGGCTCCGGACTCTAGCGAAGCGCCGCGCCCGGCGGCAAGGTCGCAAGCCCCGGAGCCACGCCGGGACGCGCGGCGGCCCACTGCGGCACCCCCCTGATCCGATCCTCGGGCGCGCGCCGTGACATACGAGTCGAACCGTACTCTCGCGGGCCGGGTGACCTGGCGGCTCGACCGCCGGCATGCTCCGGCGCTATGTTTTCCCGCGTCGTCGGCATGGCACTGCACACCGTCATCACCCGCGAGATCGAGCAGGGGCCCGCGGGGCCGGCCGTGGGTGCCTTCTTCGACGTCGACGGGACGCTGATCGCCGGCTTCTCGGCGGTCGCATTCCTGCGCGACCGGATGCTCTCGGGGCACGCGGGGTTACGCGACGTCGCCGACACCGTCCTCAACGCGGTGCGGTTCCAGCTCGGGCGTGTGGGCTTCTCCGGGCTGATCGCGGCGACCGCGTCATGGCTGCGCGGGGTCTCGGAGCAGGAGCTCGAGGAGCTTAGCGAGCGCATCTTCACCCGGGACATCGCCGCCGCCATCTATCCGGAAGCCCGCGCCCTCGTGCACGCCCATCGCCGCTGCGGGCACACGCTCGCCCTCGTGTCCTCGGCCACGCGCTATCAGATCGAGCCGCTGGCGCGAGAGCTCGGCATTCCCCATGTCATGTGCACCCGGCTCGAGGTGCAGAACGGGCGGCTTACCGGGCAGTACGTGCGCCCCACGTGCTGGGGCGAGGGCAAGGCGATCGCGGCGCGGAAGCTGGCGCGCGAGCGGGGGATCGACGTGGCGGCGAGCTACTTTTATAGCGACAGCCACGACGACCTGCCGCTGCTCGAGATCGTCGGCCGGCCGCGCCCGACGAACCCGAACCGGCGGCTGGCGACGATCGCCGGCGCGCGCGGCTGGCCGGTCCACCGCTTCACGGGTCGCGGCACGCCGAGCGTCGCCGAGGTCGTGCGCTCCTCGCTGGCGGTCGCGAGCATCGTGCCGGCATTTGCCCTCGGCGCCGTGCCCGGCGTGCTCAACTTCAGTCGACGCGACATGGTGAACCTCGCGGCCACCACGTGGGGCGAGATCGGCACGGCGCTCGCCGGCATCCGGGTCGACGTGCGCGGCGAGGAGCACCTGTGGGCGCGACGCCCGGCCGTCTTCGTCTTCAACCATCAGAGCGCGGTCGATGTGCTGCTGCTCTGCAAGCTCCTGCGGCGGGACTTCGTCGGCGTCGCCAAGCAGGAGGCGCGGACCAATCCCATCTTCGGGCCCGCCTTCGCGGCCGCTGGGACGGTGTTCATCGACCGGTCGAACCACGCGAAGGCGCTCGAGGCGCTGCGGCCGGCGATCGCGGCGCTGCGCCAGGGCACGTCGCTCGTGATCGCGCCGGAGGGCACGCGCAGCGCGACGCCGCGCGTCGGGCCGTTCAAGAAGGGCGCCTTCCACATGGCGATGGCCGCGGGCGTACCGATCGTGCCCATCGTCTTTCGCAACGCCCTCGACGCGTTGCCCAAGCACGGCGTCATCATCCGTCCGGCCACGGTCGAAGTGGTCATCCACCCGCCCATCGCCACCACGGGGTGGACCGCCGACACGCTCGATCAGCGCATCGCAGCGGTGCGCGCCATGTTCGTCGAGACACTCGAGGGTTGAAGGGGCCCCCCGTGACCAAACGGACGCGCCGATTCGCGGACGTCGGGTCAGGGACCTTCGCGGGTCAGGGACCTTCGTTTGTGGGTGGGCCCTCGTCGGTCGGCATTCCATCGTCCGTGGGCGGCCCCTCGTTGGTAGGCGGGCCTTCGTTCGTGGGGGGACCCTCGGTGGTGGGAATTCTGTCGCTGACGGTCTTCTCGGGGACTCGTTCCAACTGACGCTCGCGCCGGTCCGCCTCCTCCTCCAGCTCGAGCTGCCCCTGGGCGAGGGCGCCGTGCCGCCAGCCGTCCGTGAGCACGGCGGCGTCCTGCGCAGAGGAATCGCAGGCGTGAGCGGCCCCCGGAACGCGCACCAGCACGAGGACTGCCGCGAGTGCAACGAGAACGGTCAATCGTTTCATGGGATCGTTCCTGCGCGGTCGTCGGACGGCGGCGCGGTGTCGACGGACGTCCGTCGACAGCTCGACGGGATGAGTCATGCCGTCAAGTAGTGTCCTATCCCTTTCCCTATCCCATCTCAATCGAGGTGCCAGGGTGGCACGGCCCGTCGAACTGAGCTTCCGCGGCACCCAGCCGCATGGCCTTTGGCGACCACTTTCGGCGAGCGCGTAGCCACGCGATATCGGTATCACGGGTGTCCAGACGCGGCCGTTTTCCCCCGGCGGGTAGTGCCAGGGGGAGGCCGTTCACGGGCGCCGGCCTTCCCCTTGAGCATTGAAATCGACCGATCGGCCTTCACCGTCCGCAGGGGGGTTGCCAACGCCCCAGGGCTGCCAGCATAAGATGACATAGCAACGGCACTATCCTGAGCCTGCTTGGGCCTGCCTGGGCCACAACCTGGACCTGGAGGATCTCCATGACCCGGCGAATCTATCCACGTCTGCGCGTCGCTCGATGGGCTAGCCTGTTCGCCTGCGCGATGGCGCTTGCCTGCGCTGGCCGGGCTCACGCCCACTCGGTTGATGCCGTGCAGCTCTCGCTGCGCCAGAGCAAGTTCGTGCTGGCCGACGGCGAAGGCGAGCAGGCCCCGAAGGTCACACTGTCCGGATCGTGGAAGCAGCCAACTCCCGCCTCGTTCAATCCCACCGTTGAAGATGCGACCTTGCGCATCTTCGGCGGCTTCGGCGGGGACACCGGTTCGATCGTCCTTCCCAGCGCAAACTGGAGTCTGCACGGGAAGGGCTGGCGCTACGCGGATCCGAGCGGCGCCGCGGGAGGCATCACCGGAATCGACCTCAAGGTCGGCAAGAAGGGCGGCAAGCTCAAGCTGACCGCCGGGGGGGCGGCATGGCCCTACGTGGCCGGGGAGGGAACGCCCACGATGCTATCGGCAGTACTCTCCTTTCCCCACGTGCAGTGGTGTGCCCAGTTCGCGGAGCCGAAACGGAACAGCAAGGGCATCAAGGCCAAATCCAAGAAGGGGCCGATCGTGCTGCAGAGCACGTGGAACGGTGTGCAGGCCATCTTCGAGCGAAAGGGCTGCCTCGCGCCGGCATGTCACGGCAGCTCGCCGGGCCAGGGCAATCTCGATCTGCGTCCCGACGTGGCGTACGCGAATCTCGTGGATGTCCTCTCGCCGGTCGGCGGCAAGCTTCGCGTGCAGCGCGGCTCGCGCCAGGACAGCTTTCTCTGGGAGAAGCTCGCGGCCGGCACCGAGGGTTATGACCTCAAGGGTCGCGGCTCGCCGATGCCCACCGGGCAGACTCCGCTCACGCCCGACGAGCTCGAGGCGATCCGCCTGTGGATCCAGTTCGGCGCCGAGGAGAGCGGCGTGGTCCTCGGCACCGAGCAGGTGCTCGGCGGCTGCGTGCCGCCCGCCGACCCGTCCACCATCGCGCCGGCCGTCGTCCCGGCTGCCAGCGAAGGCGTCCAGTTTCGCGCGCCACCCTGGACCATCCCGCCCGCCAACGGCAGTGGCCTCAACGGTGAGGACGAGGTGTGCTACGCGACCTATTTCAACGTCACCGATCGGATTCCGGCGGAGTACCGTACCCCGTGCCCGGACTACTGGGGCGGCCCCACCAAGACCTGCTACTTCGTCAATCGGGCCGACCTCACGCAGAGCCCGAACTCGCACCACAGCATCATTCACATGTACCGCGGCGAGTTCGATCTGACCTGGGAGCCGCCGAACCCAGTGCCCGGAGACGTCCGGGGCTTTCGCTTCCGCTGCCATGGCGGCCCCCGCGACGGCGAGCGCTGCGATCCGCGCGTCGCGGACACCTGCGGCGGTGAGGGGGCTTGCTACGGTCAAGTCACTTCGTCGCTCGCCTGCATCGGCTATGGCCCGCCGGATTACAGCCGCGGGCTCGGGCCCAACCTCGCCGGAGGCAGCGACAACGCGCCGTCCGTCGGCGGTTCACAGCAGCCCTACAGCCGCAACGTGTTCCCGGCGGGGGTGTTCGGCGTCTATCCGGCCGAGGGCGTGATCGTCTGGAACTCGCACGCCTTCAATCTGTTCGAGAACCCGGTCGCCAACGAACAGTGGTGGAACCTGTACTTCGCACCGGCTGCGGATCGTCGCTTTCCGGTGCGCATCCTCTTCGATGCGACGGACATCTTCGTGCAGAACGTCTCGCCCTTCGAGGAGCGCGAGTACTGCCGCACCGTCGTCATGCCGGTGGGGACGCGCCTCTTCGAGTTCAGCTCGCACACCCACGAGCGCGGCCGCCTGTTTCGCATCTGGGGCCCGGGTATCGAGGGGTCGTGCCGCAGCAGGATCAACGACCCGGGATCGTGCCTGGCCGAGCCCGGCGCGCCGATCATGACGACCTTGGAGTACAACGATCCCGCAGTCCTGAACCTGAACGACAACATGTTCATCCTCGACGATCCGGATCCGGCGACGCGGCGGTTCAAGTTCTGCGCCATCTACGACAACGGCGCCACCAACGCGCTCGAGGTGAAGCGCAACTCCACCTCGCCCGCGCCGCCGCAGTTCGGCGAGTTCGCGCCGGGCGGCAAGTGTTACCACTCGCTCTTTGGCGATCTCGTGGACGGCGACATTGCCTGCGTGGACGGGCCGCAGAAGGGTGCGCTGTGCCACGGTGACGACAGCGTGTGCGACAGCAGCCTCGGCGCCGGCGACGGCGTTTGCGACGCCTGCCCGCTGCTGGGCGGCGTGACCACGGACGACGAGATGTTCATCCTTCTCGGGGCGTACTACTGCGAGCCCGGCAGCGACTGTGAGGCCGGTGTCTGCACTGGCGGCGTCAACAAGGGTAAGCGCTGCGACGGCAACGACGCGCTTTGCCCGGGCAGCAACTGCGGTTCCTACTCGAACTGAGGGCCCGGGCGGCGCGGTGAATGGGCGGTGCCGGCGGTGCCGCCGCGCCGGACTGCGGCCAAAAGAGACGCTTGTGGGATCGTCTCGTCCGTGCCATCATCGCGTCTCTTCCGTTGCGTGAGCGCAGCTGCGGCCGGCCGTTCGACGATCGGCTGGCGATACCCGAGTTTCCCGCGGGGCAGGTGGATGTGGGTTTCGATCCGAGGTGTGTACGTGCGCGAAGTGAAGTCCGTCCGAATCAAGGCGCGGCGTGATCGCAGGATGTTTCGTACGAGCTCGACATGATCCCGGTCGTCCTTCCTGCTCAGTACCTGATCGAGTCGGGCCGGTACCTCGTCGAGCCGCAGAAGCGCCTCATGCTCGCCGTGCTGCAGACGGTGGTGGACGACTACCGAGGCGCGGCCGAAGAGTGCACGACCGGCGCGGCGGGATCGGGCGAGCGCAAAGCCGCTCTGCGGGCGGCCGACTATGTCTCTTCCAGAGACCGCAGCTGGCCGTTCAGCTTCGAGTCCATCTGCGAAACGATCGGGCTCGACGCCGAGCGGCTCCGGCAGGGGTTGATGCAGATGGCCCGGCTACGCGAGCGATCCATGCTGGGCTTGGATGGCCGTTCTGTCGAAGCACTCTCCGCTCCCTTGCCGAGCGAGCGGCATGCCTGTGCCGTTGCGGCGCCCGCGCGAGAGCCGCGCGGAGGGTGATCGGAATCAGCCCCTACTTCTTCCCTTTGCAGAGGTAGCAGCCGATCGTGGCGCCCTTCGAGTCCGTCCATAGGTTGTAGGGATGGACTTCTCGTTTGCACACGGCGCAAGCGACGGGCCGCTCGGGTCGCGCCGGCTCCGCGACGTGCAGCGGCACGTCTGCTCGATCGTCGGGGAGCGACTTCATCGACGCGCGGGATCGTCCCCGGCCTGAATCCGTCGCAGGGATACGCCGGAGTGGTTCCGCGCGAGTCCGCGACTGCGCCGAGGATTTGTCCGGGCTGCCGCGCAGCAGCTCGGCGCGCACCCAACCAACCGCGCCGTCGCCGATGCAAGACACGCGGTAGAGCATGTGCGGACCCTGCCGCCACGCCAGCCGCCACGCCAGCATCTCGACCTCTTGCCCGTCCGCCAAGGACTGCAGGGTCGTCGTGCCGCTTTCGTCGGTCAGAACGACGGCGTGCATTCCTAGCGTGCGGGCCCGGTCGTGAGTCACGACAGCCCGCCGGCCGACCGAGAAGGATGGTCCGCGGGGTCGAGCTTCCTTGGTCCGTTTCGCGAAATGAAAATCCGACATGAACGCCCCGTCGCCGCGGTGGGCGGCACCCTATCACCGTCTACGCCCTCGCGGGCGCCGGGTCGAATTGTCGTGCGTGCGTGCGAGACGCCGGACGCGTCGCTCCCGAGCGGCGCGAAAAACAGCCGCACACAGACAGAGCGACTGTTCTAACGATATCCGAACTCGCGCGGGTCCACAAGCGCCGGGCGCAGCTCGAATCGCCGCGCCGACGGCTGTCAGTCCAAGTCCGTCGCGGTGCGCGCCGATCGCAACAGCGTGACGGCGGTATGGACCACGGCCACGATCACGAGCCATCGTACGAGCTCGATCGACATCTCGCGCACCAGGAAGGCCGCGAGCAGCACGCCCGGGATGCCCCCGAGCGTCAGGCCGAGCGCCGCCCGCGGCGCGTAGCGCCCGCGCCGGAGAAAGCGCATGCCGCCCACCGGCATGAGAAACGCGCACGATCCCATCATGACCGGAAACACCGACTTGAGATTCATGCCGAGGAGCCCAAAGAGAATGAGGCTCGGCGCGTAGGCGCCGATCCCGATGGTCATGAGCGCACCGAGGATGAAGTTGCCGGCAAGCCCGATCGCGAGCCGCGTCCCTCGCAGTCCCACCGCCTCCCCGCCGCCCGGGACGAGACCGACCGCCGTCGCGAGAAGAACGCCGGCGGCGGCCAGCAGCGCAGCCCCCATCCCGGCGCGGATCCACCGCCGCGGCCAGCGCGAGATCGCCCCGGCGCCGAGCCACGACCCCAGAACGGCTGCGGCGATGAGAAGCACGAGTGACACCATGTCCACTGCGATGATCGTGATGTAGATGAACGCCTGCGCCAGAGCGGCCGCGGTGTGGCCGACGAGCAGCGTGCCCGGGATGAGCTCGTCGGGAACGACGCGGAGCAGGCGAAAGACCGACGTCGTTGGAGCGAAGGAGCCGACCCCGAGCGTGTCGAAGAAGTCGGTGACGAAGCCGATCGCGGTCTCGACGAACGACGGCAAGCCGCGAGCGGGCGCCGCGCCGCGGGCGGCGTCGCGTCGCGATGTCGCGAGCACCTGTGCGGTCCACCGGCCGGCGAACACCACGCCGAGGCCGGCGAGCGCGAGGAAGACGAGGGCGCGGATGCTCGGCATCGCCATGCGCTCAGTGGCCGGCGGTGACTCGCGCGCGGCTACGCCATCGATGCAGGAGGTGATCCGTCACGAGAGTCGCGAACCAGACGCGAAAGCGCTGTGCGGTGAGCTCGTCGTCGGACAGGCCGGCCGCGCGCCGCATCGCTCCACCAACGAGCGCGTCGCCCCACGCCACGAGACTCAGCAGGGCGACGGCGAAGCGCGTGTCCTCGAGTGCCGGGGGCCGCACGGCGCCAGTCCTCGCTCGCTGCCGATGAATGGCGTCGGCCGCGTCGCGATACAACCCCGATCCCGCGAGCGGCGTTCCCGCGAGCGCCAGCCGCGCCGAGAGGCGGGCATAGCCGCGCCGGCGATAGACGCGATCCATCGCGTCATAGAGCGTGCGGACGCTCGCCGGCGCGGGCTCGGGAGCGGCGACCGCGGTGGCGAGCGTCTCGCGCAGGCGCTTGCCCGCATGCCGCAGGAGCGAGGCGACGAGCTGATCCCGGGTGCGAAAGTGGCGCAGGATTGCCTGGTGCGTCACGCCCATCTCGCGGGCGATGGTGTGGAGACGGATGGCGTCCGGGCCCGTGGCGACGAGGTGGCCCGCGGCCACCCGTAGAATCTCGCGGCGCGCCTCCTCGGCGCTGCGCCGGCGTCGCGGCTGGTGCGAGGCGGCCATGCGCCTCGGGCCTTGACTTTGCCGTGGCATCGATAGTTACTCTATGGTAACTAGAGAAGCGCGTCCAGCCGCGCGGAGACGACCGGAGGGGAGGCAACCACCATGCCTGGCATCGGGGTTGACCAGCAGCCGAAGGTGACCGTTCCACATCTTCAACACATGAAGGCCGCGGGCGACCGCATCGCGATGGTCACCGCGTACGACTATGCCTTCGCCCGTCTGGCCGAGCGGGCCGGCATCGACGTGATCCTGGTCGGCGATACGCTCGGCGAGGTGATTCAGGGCGGCCACACGACCATTCCCGTCACCCTCGAGGAGATGATCTACCACGCGCGCCTGGTTTCGCGTGCCTGTGAGCGCACGCTGGTCGTCGGGGATCTACCGTTCGGCTCCTATCAAGTGTCGCCCGCGCGCGCATTGGAGAGCGCGATCCGGCTCCTCAAGGAAGGCGGGGTGGCGGCGGTCAAGCTCGAGGGCGGCCGCAACGTTGCGGCGAGCATCGCGGCGATCGCGGCCGCAGACGTTCCGGTGATGGGGCACATCGGCCTCACGCCGCAGTCGATTCACCGCATGGGCGGCTATCGAGTGCAGGGACGGCGGCACGGCGATGCTCCCGGCGACTACGAGCGGCTGATCGCCGACGCGCAGGCCGTCGAGGAGGCAGGCGCGTTCGCCGTGGTCCTGGAGGCCATTCCGGCCGAGCTGGCGGCCGAGATCACCTGGCAGCTGTGCATTCCGACGATCGGGGTCGGCGCGGGTCCAAGCTGTGATGGGCAGGTCCTCGTCCTGCACGACGTGCTCGGGCTGACCGAGCGCCCGCCGCGCTTCGCCAAGGCCTACGCCGAGCTCGGGAGCGAGGCGGCCTCCGCCATCGGTTGCTTCATACGCGATGTGAAGGAGGGCGCGTTCCCGAGTCTCGCGCATTCGTACCGGGCGACCGTGCGCCGGGAGTAGCCAGGCGAGGGTGCGATGCGCGAGCGGCGTGCGACCGATTCGGAACGCGTCGACTACGACCGCGAGGCGGAGGCGTACCATCGCGCGCGCGCCATTTCCTTCGAAGGGCTCGAGCAATGGCGCTGCGCCATCGCCGGGTACCTGTCGTCGACACGGGTGCGCCGTGTAGTGGACGTCGGCTCCGGAACCGGAGAGTTTGCGCGGGCGCTTGCGCACTGGTTCACGCTCGATGTGGTCGGCGTCGAGCCCTCGGTTGGGATGCGGCGTACCGCATGCCTCACTCCCGATCCGCGCGTATCGTACGTCGCCGGGCGCGCCGAAGCCCTTCCACTGCGGGAGCGAAGCTGTGGGTGTGCATGGCTTTCCACCGTCATGCACCACATCGATCTACCTGCGTGCGCGCAAGAGCTTCGGCGGGTGCTCGTCGCGGGCGCGCCGGTGCTGGTGCGCAGCGCCTTTCCGGGTCGCCTCGACGGCGTCACGCTCTTTCGGTACTTCCCCGAGGCGCGCCGAGCCGTTGCGGCGTTCCCCACGGTCGAGCACGTCGCGATGGTCTTTGCGACTGCCGGGTTCTCCATCGAGCACGTGGAAGACGTGCCGCAGGTCTCCGCCCCGAGCACTCGAGCATTTCTCGACCGCGTGCGTGGCGGGCGTCACGCCGACTCGACCCTAGTGGGCCTGAGCGAGGAGGCGTTCGGGCGCGGAATCCGAGCGCTGGAGCGTGAGGCGGCCGCCGAGACGAGACCACGGCCCGTGATCGACCATCTGACGCTCCTCGTCGCGCGATGAGCGCACGCGGTGACGCCGTGAGATACCGGCAAACGCGCGACATGCATCCGGCGAGACGTCGTGGCCGCCGCCGGCGGTGTTGTTCGCTTGACTTCGCAGAGAGCGATAGAACACAGTGCCACAGTGCGCGTCAAAAATCGCGCCGCGGCCTCCGAGCGCCGCCGCGGGGCCATCCTCAAGGCAGCTCTTGCCTGCTTTCTAGAGCGTGGATTCGCCGCGACCACGACGGAGCAGATCCGCGAACGCTCCGGGGCGAGCATCGGCAGCATCTACCATCACTTCGGAGGCAAGGAGCAGCTTGCCGGCGCGCTTCACCTGCAGGGTTTGCACGACTATCAGCAGGGATTTCTCCGCGAGCTGCGCCGGCACCGGGATGCCCGGAGCGGAGTCCGTGCGGTCATTCGCTACCATCTCCGCTGGGTCGATCAGCACCCGGACTGGGCCCGCTATCTCTTCTACCTGCGTGAAGCGGAGGCCACGCAGCCGGTCGAAGAGGAGATCCGCGGCGCGCACCGTCGCTTCTCCGCCGCCGTCGCGGCCTGGGCAGCGCCGCATGTGCGCAAAGGCGTCATGGCTCCGTTGCCCCCCGATGTCACCGGTGCGCTCTGGATCGGCCCCGCACAGCAGTTCGCGCGCCAGTGGCTGGCCGGTCACGCGCCGACCAGCCTCGAGCGCGCCGCGGCGCTGCTCGGCGACGCGGCGTGGAAGGCCCTGAGCGCCGGCACGCGCATCTGACGAACGCCTCTCCCGCGACCCCGGGCCTTGGCGACCGAAAGCCTAGGGGGGCCGCACCCTCGAAGGGTATTGACACGAATAATTTTCTAGAGCAGTATTCTAGTGGGCGATGTGCGCAGCGGCTTTCGCTCACGGTGCGCACGGGGGACAGGATGAACTTCGGTTTCTCGGACGGACAGAAAGAGCTGCAGCAGACGGTGCGCGAGTTCCTCCATGACCGGGCGCCGCTGCAGGCATGCCGGCGGCTGCTCGAGGCGGGGGAAGGCTGGGACCCGGGACTCTGGCAGGAGACTGCGGCGCTGGGCTGGCTCGGGACCGTGGTGCCCGAGCAGTACGGTGGGGCAGGACTCGGCTACCTCGAGCTAGCGGTGATCGCCGAGGAGATCGGCCGGGCACTGGCGCCGATGCCGTTTGCATCGTCGGTCTATCTCGCCACCGAAGCGATCCTGCGCGGCGGCAGCCCGGATCAGAGGCAGCGGTTTCTACCGCGGCTGGTCTCGGGCGAGATCATTGGCACGCTGGCGCTCGCGGAGCGGCCCGGCCATCCGGATCCGAGCGACACGGGGACAGTGCTCGAGCGAGGACGTCTCACCGGAACGAAGATCGCCGTGGTCGACGGCGCGGTTGCCGCCCTGGGGATCGTGAGCGCCCGCGGCGAGCACGGCACTACCCTGGTGCTCGTCGATCTCGACGGCCCGGGGGTACGGCGACAGGCCCAGGCCTCGATCGATCCGACACATTCGAGCGCGAGCTTCGTCTTCGAGGACGCGCCTGCCGAGCCGCTCGCCGGCGTGAATGAAGGGTGGAGCTTCCTCGAGGGGCTTCTCGATCGCGCGGCGGTGCTCCTGGCCTTCGAGCAGGTGGGTGGGGCGTCCCGGGCGCTCGAGCTGACCAAGGAGTTCACCTTGAGCCGCTATGCCTTCGGGCGTCCGGTGGCGTCGTTCCAGGCGCTCAAACATCGCATGGTCGACGTGTACGTGGCCCTGGAGCTGGCCCGCTCGAACTGCCTCTGGGGTGCCTGGGCTCTCAGTGAGGAGACAACCGAGATCGACGTCGCGGCCTGTAGCGCCCGCATCAGCGCGAGCCGCGCGTTCGACCTCGCTGCCGCCGAGATGTTGCAAATGCACGGAGGCGTCGGCTTCACGTGGGAGCACGACGGCCATCTGTTCTACCGGCGGGCCAAGCACGACGCCCTGGTGCTGGGGGCGACACACGCCTGGGCGGAGAAGCTCGTGCAGCGCCTGATCCGCCGAGCGGCGGTGCAATTGCCGGGAGACGGGGACACGTCTCCCGACCAGCGATCAGACCGCCCGTCGAGAAGCAGCCAGGTAGCCCGGCTGACACATGGGCTCGCTGCAACCGCCAGGTGACCGTGATCCGCCACAAGGAGGCGGCGAGTTGGGAGAACGACGATGGACTTGAACGACACCGCCGAGGAGAAGGCATTCCGCGCGAGCGCTCGGGCGTTCCTGGAGGCGCACGCACCGGCGTTCGGCACGCGGCCGGTGGCCCTCGACGACCCGGAGATGGTGAGGCAGGCGCAGAACTGGCAGGCGCGCAAGAAGGACAACGGGTGGGCCTGTCTCACGTGGCCGGCCGAATACGGCGGGCGTGGTCTCGGACCGATCGAGGACGTCATCTGGAGCCAGGAGGAAGCGCGCTGGGACACCCCGCCGAATCTCTTCATCGTGGGCATCGGTATGCTCGGCCCGGCGATCATGGCCCACGGCACGCTGGAGCAGAAGGCGCGGTACCTGCCGAGGATCGCGCGCGGCGACGAGATCTGGTGTCAGCTCTTCAGCGAGCCGGCCGCTGGCTCCGATCTCGCCGGGCTGCGCACGACGGCGGTGCGCGACGGGGACGATTGGGTATTGAATGGTCAGAAGATGTGGACCACCTTCGCCCGTCTGAGCGCATGGGGCGTCATCGTCGCCCGCACCGATCGCACCGTGCCCAAGCACGCCGGGCTCACTTGCTTCATCGTGAACATGCGCTCGCCCGGGATCGAGGTGCGCCCGATCCGGCAGATCGACGGGCGCTCGGACTTCAACGAGGTGTTCTTCACCGACTGCCGGGTTTCGGAGTCACACCGCCTCGGTGACGTGGGCAACGGCTGGGCGGTGGCGCGTACGATCCTCATGCACGAACGCGCCGCCATCGGCAGCGTGGGCGCGCGGCTCGATGTCCCGGCCTTGCTTGCCGTCGCGGCGGCGTGCGGCGTGGCCGACGAGGGCGAGGTTCGACAGCGCATCGCCGACTTCTACGTCCGCGCCTCCGGGCTGACGTACACGAATTACCGCACGCTCACGGCGCTCTCGCGCGGGGAGATGCCCGGCCCCGAGGCCTCGATCGGGAAGCTGGTCGGGGCCTCGCTCGTGCAAGAGATGAGCGCCTTCGGCATCGACCTGCAGGGTCTCGCGGGAACCCTGATGAGCGGGCTACACGAGTGCCAGGCGACCTACCTCGGTGCGCCGGGCGGACGGATCGCCGGCGGGACCGACGAGATTCTGCGCAACATCTTGGCCGAGCGCGTCCTTGGGCTGCCGGCCGAGCCCCGCCTCGACAAGAACGTTCCGTTCCACGACGTGCCGACGGGGCCCCGGACTCGCCAGTGATGCGCCAGCTGACGTTCATCGAGCCGCGGGTCCTGGAGTGGCACGACGTGCCGGCCCCGACTCTCCACGGACCACGACAGGCGATCGTGAGGCCGCTGGCGGCGACCACGTGCGACCTCGACCGCAGCATCATCAAGGGCCGCACTCGCTACCCGGGGCCGATCGCGCTCGGGCACGAGTTCGTCGCCGAGATCGTCGAGATCGGGGACGATGTGCGTGATCTCGTGCCCGGAGACGTGGTGGCCGTGCCGGCGCAGATCTCATGCGGCGACTGCGACCGCTGTCGCCTCGGATCCACGGCCTTCTGCCGCGCCGTGCCGCCGACCTCGATGTACGGGCTCGGCGCGGTCACGGGCAGCTGGGGCGGTGGCTTCTCGGACCTGGTGCGCGTGCCGTTCGCCGATGCCATGCTGGTGCGGCTGCCCGCGGGAGTCTCCCCGGCGTCGGTGGCGGCGGCGAGCGATAACCTGACCAACGCGTTCGAGGCGGTGGTGCCGCAGCTCGTGCGGCGGCCGCGCGCGACGGTGCTGATCGCCGGCGTCGGGGCGACCGGTCTCTATGCGGTCCAGATGGCGAATGCGATGGGGGCGGGGTGCATCGACTATCTGGATCACGATCCGCGCCGGCTCGCGCTCGCGAAAGATCTCGGCGCCAGCGCCACGATCGCAGTTGGCAGAGACGCCCCGCGGACGTCTCTGGAGTCGCAGTACGATGTCGCGGTGGACGCGCGCGGGGCGCCGGAGGAGCTGGCGCTCGTGCTGCGCTCTCTCGCGCCGGCGGGAGTCTGCGTCAGTGTGTCGATGTACGTGCGGGAGACGCCGCTGCCGCTGCTCGACATGTTTCTCCGCGGGGTGCACCTCGAGACCACACCCACGAACATCAGGGCGCACCTGCCGCGGGTGCTGGCGCTCGTCCAGGCGGGTCGCATCGTTCCCGATCGCGTCATGACGGAGGTCCGTCCGTGGGAGGATCTTCCCGCGGCCCTGGTGGAGCCGTCGATGAAGCCGGTGTTCATCCGCGCGGCCACGCGAGCCGCGTGATTCGAGGACGTCTCGAGCGGCCGGCGGCTACCAGGGACAGCGACCAGGGATCAGGGCCGGGTGGCATACGGCCGGGCGACCACGACCTTCACGAGCTGCCCACTCGCCAGCCGCACGCCATCCGTCAGCGCATTGGCGGCGGCGGTCTCCCCCGTGCTCCACGTATCGCCGGCCCGGGCCGCGAGCGCGCTGAGCGTCTCGCCGTCACGAGCGGGCACCGCGTGCAGCAGCCTCACGTGGACGGACCGACGCTCGTCCGCAGTCAGCGCGCCGAAGCTGCCGGCCGTCTGCTCGAAAGCCGGCGCGTATTCGTTGAACAGCTGGGCCGCCGCGACGCCCGTGATCCGAAAGATGCGTTCGCGCTGCGCGATCCAGGTGAGATGCAGCCCGACCCGCGCACCTTGCGTCACCGCCGGCGCCACCGCGCGATAGGCGTCGAACCCACCGACGGCAAGGGGTCCCGCGGCGACGGGCTGCAAACGATTGGCTTGCAGAAAGGTCCGGGCCGCCGCCGCGGGATCGTTCCCCTGCTCCTGCAGCATCAGGGTCAGGAGCGCGTCGCCACGGGGCGCGAAGACGCCGAGCGCGGCGCGCGAGTTCTCGACCTGCCAGCCCTGCGGCAGGAGGAGGTGAAAGTCGAGATCGGGATGAAGGAAGCGCATGCCGTCGACGACGCCGGCGGCCGGGTCGGGGCCGACCACGATGCCCTCGATCTTGCGCAGGAACTCGGCGCGCGTGGCGGCGATCGGGGTGCCGGGACCGCGCTGCCCGACCGTCTCCGCGAACGCCGCGGTCGTGTCGACACGCTCGGGTGTCATCGGGTGTGAATCGAAGAAGCTCGGCCGGCGGCCCGCGCGCGGGTCGAGCCGGGTATACCGGTCGAGCGTGCGGAGAAACGAGCTCATCGCCGCCGGGTTCCAGCCAGCGCGTGCCGTCATTTCCTGCCCGACCTGATCCGCCTGTCGCTCCTGATCCCGGCTATACGCCGCGATGAGGCCGGCGCCGGCCACCTGGCCGAGCTGATTGGCCGCCTGGGCGGCATAGCTCCCCCCAAACACGCCCGCGGCGACCGTTCCGAGGAGCGAGAGGACACCGAGGCCGGTCGCCCGCGTCTCGCGCTGCGCGGCGTGGCGCGCCGCCACGTGGCCGACCTCGTGCCCGATGACGGCGGCCAGCTCCTCCTCGGAATTGGTGATCGCTAGCAGCCCCCGCGAGACGTAGATGTAGCCGCCGGGCAGGGCGAAGGCGTTGGGCTCCGCCATGTCGGCGACATGGAAGCGATAGGTGACGTCCGTCCGCGGTGAGGCGGCGGCGATGCGCCCGCCGATAGCGCGCACGTACTCCGCCACCGGGCCCTGTTCGATGACGCCTATCTCTGCGGCGACTTCCCGGGCGGCTTGACTGCCGAGCGCGGCCTCGCGCTCGGGCGACATGAACGATAGCTCGCGCCGCCCGCTCACCGGGTTGACGGCGCAGGCCGCGGCGATCGTGACGACGATCAAGGCCACCGCGATCGCTGGCCGGTAGCGGTGCCGGCTCATCGCCCGCATGGCGAGTGCTCTACTTGCTTCGATGGCCGCTGTCCTTACAGCCACGCACCGACGGCGACTACCCCGAGACCGATCAGGGCCACCAGCCCGATGGCGAAGCACCCACTGCGGGCGGGACGGAGGTCCATGTAGTAGGTCAGCATGTGTCCGAGGCGCGCCGCGACGAAGACCCAGACGAGGCCGTTGGTCCATGCCGGGCTCGCGCCGAGCGCGACCGCCGACAGGGCGAGCACGATGAAGGTGCCGAGGCCCTCGTTCGTGTTCGCCTGCGCGCGGGTGGCACGGAAGAGAAAGTCGTCGTGCCCCCCCGTGATCGGCGTGCCGGGGATGTGGCCCGCGCGCATCCCGGCGACGTCGGCGACGAGCGCCTGGACGAGGCACAGGACGCCCATGGCGACCAGGGCACCCGCCACGGGTGCATACGGCAGGATGGCGTCAGGCATGAGTTCCCTCCTTGGGAGATCACGTGAGCGTCGAGCATCGCCTCGTCGGTTTCCGGCTCCCCTCGACCTGGTTACCCGAGGTGCGCGTGGAGTGACAAGGGAGGCAGCTGGATCCGGCTGGGTGGCGCACGGCGCGCGTCGCGGTGTATGACCGGATAATTTCCGGGACGCATGACGCCTGCGCAAAAACGTTCGACGAGATCCGAGCCGCGACGAGCGAGGCCGGGACCACTGCGGCTCATTCCGGCCGACGGGGCCGGAATGGCGGCACGGCGAGTGCTCGCGCGCCAGCTCGCCGATCTCGAGGCTCAGGAGGCGCTGGCGCGGGCGGGCGGCGTCGAGGGCATTCACGATCTTCGCGTCGCCACGCGGCGCGTGCGCGCGATGCTGCGTCTGCTTCAGCCCGTGCTGCCTGCTGGCGAGGTGGCCCGGCTGCGGGCGGGTGTCGCCTGGGTCGGGCGGTCGATCGGCGCCGTTCGCGATCTCGACGTCCTCGCGCTGGCGCTCGGCCAGCGCGCCCGGCGGCTGGAGCCGGACCTGCGCCGGGCCCTCGCGCCGGTGCGCCGCGAGATTCGTCTTCGCCGGGCGCAAGCGCACGCCCAGCTGCTCGAGGTCGTGGACTCCGCGCGGTATGCGGCCGTGCGCCAGCGGTTGACCCGTCTGGTCCGCCACGGTCGTCCGGTCCATTCGGTCTCCCGGACGGGCCGGATCTCCCCGATCCGTATCGAAATGCAGCCGGTGCAGCCGCGACGGCGCCGGGAGGCGACCCTCGGCGCCGTCGCTGGCGATCTGCTGCGCCCGGTCTGGGAGGACGTCACGCATGCGGGGCGTCAGCTGCGCCTTGGGGCGGGTGCCGCGACGTATCACCGCCTGCGCGTGCGCGTGAAACGCTTGCGCTATGCGCTCGAAGCACTGCGCTCGCTGCCGGGCACGCACACCCGGCGCGCGATCGCGGATCTCGAGCGCCTGCAGAGCCGACTCGGCGCGCTCCAGGACAGCGAGACGCAGGCTGCGTGGCTGCGCGCCTACGCCGGGGCGGTCCGGCTGCCGCCGGCGACGCTTCTCGCCATCGGCGCGGTGATGCAGCTCCTCGCCCGGCGCGCCGACCGCGCGCGGGTGCGAGCGGAGCGGGCGTGGCGACGCTTCGGCCGACACCAGCGGGACCAGAGAACCCTCGGCAGCTTCGCGCTGCTGCGCGGCGCGGCGGCGCCGGTGTCGCGTGGTACCGTGCCGGTGCACCGCCGGCGCGGGCGCTCGCTTGCGGTCGGGAGCGTGACACCCGAGCGCCCGGGGTCCGACCCGGCACCGGCTGCCGTGGGCGTGGCCCGTCTCAACGATGCGCGAGACGCCGAAGCTGGCGCGGGCTGAGCATCCAGCGCAGCGAGGCGGCGGCGGGCCGCCGGGTCACATGCGCCTCGATCGAGATGAGTCCGCCCTTCTTCAACTCCATGCCGAGAGTGCCGCTCGATCCGGTCAGCAGGAGCGAAGCGAGCCGGCTGAGCCCGGGCTCGTGGCCGACGACGAGCACGGTGTCGTGACGGCGCATGTAGGGTCTGAGCGCGCGCAGCATCTCGGGCGGGGGCACGCCCGTCGCAAGCGCGGCCATCTCGCGGGGCTTGGCCCCCTCGGGAAAGGCAGCGGCGACGATTGCCGCCGTCTCGGCGGCGCGCGCGAGCGGGCTCGTGAGGATCATGTCGAAGGCGAGGCCGAGAGCCTGCATGCCGGCTGCCTCGGCGCGCATTCGCGCCTCACCCTCGGCCGTGAGGCGGCGGTCACCGTCGTGCCCGGATGGCGCCATCTCCTCCGCAATCCCGTGTCGGAGTAGATAGAGCGTCACAGCGTGTCAGCAGCGGCCGGATCGCCTCAGGCCAGCGCGCGGGCGGCCGTGATCGTCGCCCGCGCACGCGTCGGTCGAGCCCGCAGCACGACGGGCCGGTCGAGCAGACGCGAGAGCGCGGCGGTGCGGCGGGTGGCTGCCCAGAGCTCCAGGTCCACGTTCTCGCCGCCCGAGTCCAGCTCGATCACCAGCCGGGTCGGCGTCAGCGTGCAGGTGAGATCCTTGACCACGGCGAAATGTGTCCGATCCAGAGCGTCGGCGAGCCGGAGAAGGACCGCCAGTGCTCGTACGGTGCGTCGCGCCGAGGGCGGCAGCGTCTGCAGCTCTGGATCGGACGGCTTGGGAGGCTGCTTGCGGTGCCCGCGGGCGATGCCGGCCATGATGTCGATTTCCCTGGGCTCGAACCCCAGCAGCTCCCCGTTGTGGATCAGATACGCCGAATGGCGGTGGTGGTGCTCGTGCTCGATGCTGCGGCCGATGTCGTGGAGGAGGGCTGCGTACTCGAGGAGATCCCCGTGCCCGGCCCGCAGACCGAGCGTCGGGGCGGTTGCGTCGAAGAGTTGCCGCGCGAGCCGCGCCGTCTGTACGCCGTGCGCATTGTCGCCGCCGAAGCGCCGGCCGAGCGCTTCGACCGAGCGCCGCCGGACATCGTCTCTGGACGCGCCGGCCGCGACGGCGATGCCGGCGAGGTCGAGCAGAATGCCCTCACGCAGCGCCCAGGTGCAGGCGGTGAGCTCGGTGATCCTCCCGCGCCGCAGGCACGTCTCGACCAGGATGGCAGAGGCCGGCAGCAGGTCGACGCGCTTGGGATCGGCGCCGGGGAGGGCGAGACGCTCGGCGGCGGTGCAGCCAACGAGCGCACGGCGGAGCTGCGAGAACTCGGCCGTGGCCGCCGACAGGCCGTGGAGACGGCCCGGGTCGTCGCCCCGCGCCGCGTACACCATGGCGACCAGCGCGTGCACGGTGCCGGAGGTTCCGACCGCGCGGGTCGTGCCCGTGCGCCGCACCTCGCGCAGCACCCGGCCGAGCTCTTCTTCGATATGGGCCACGAGCTGCTTGCGCTGCTTCGGACCCGGCGGATCGGTCGGTAGAAACTGCTCCGCGAGGCGCGCCACGCCGAGCGGCAAGCTCTCGAGCCAGGCCGGGCGGCCGTCCCGGACGAGGACCAGCTCGACGCTGCCTCCACCCACGTCCATGAGGAGATACGGCTCGCCGCCGAGGCCCAGGGAGTGCGCGGCGGCGCGATAGATGAGGCGCGCTTCCTCGCGGCCCGAGATGACCTTCACCTGGAGGCCCGCTTCGCGGCGGGCGCGCTCGACGAATGTCGGGCCGTTCTGGGCCTCGCGGACGGCGCTGGTCGCTACCGCCCGGATGCGCTGCACCCGTCGCACGCGGGCGAGCCGCGTGAACGTCCGCAGCGTCCGCACGCCCAGGTCCATGGCGTCGCGACCGATGCGACCGGTGACGAACACGCCCCGGCCGAGACGGACCATCTCCTTGGTCCGATCGACCACGGTGATGCCGCCGTCGCTGGCGACGTCGGCGATGACCATGTGGATGGAGTTGGTCCCGATGTCGATGGCCGCGAGTCGCACGTCGGCATTCTAGCAGGCCAGACGCGCACTGTCATGGTGCGACGCGCGGTGGGGCCGCCCCGCGAGACCGCCGACCTCGACCGTGGCTCACTTCTCGGCGAGGAGAGCGCGGCGGGCGGCCGCCAGGTCCTTGCGCTTGACTTTGTCGACCTTCGGATACTCGAGATCGAGGGAGACGAGCGCGTCGATGATCGCCGCCGCCACGACGATGCGCGTGAACCATTTGTTGTCTGCAGGGACGACGTACCACGGGGCGAACTCCGTGGCGGTGTGGCGGATCGTGTCCTCGTAGGCCTCCATGTATTGCTTCCAGAAACCACGCTCCGCGGCGTCCGCGGTCGAGAACTTCCAGTTCTTGGCGGGCTCCTCCAGTCGCTCGAGAAACCGTTGCTTCTGCGCTTTGCGCGAGACGTGAAGGAAGAACTTGCGGATCACCACGCCGTTGTGGGTGAGGTAGCGCTCGAAGCTCCGGATGTCCTCGAACCGAGCCTCCCAGATGTCCTTGGTGACGAGGCGCCGCGGGAGCTTTTGTTTCTCGAGGATCTCCGGGTGTACTCGCACCACCAGCGTCTCTTCGTAGTAGGAGCGGTTGAAGATGCCGATGCGGCCCCGTTCGGGGATGCGGAGGTGGGTGCGCCACAGGTAGTCGTGGTCGAGCTCACCCGGGCCCGGCGCCTTGAAGGCTGAGACCTCGCAGCCCTGGGGATTCACGCCGGACATGACGTGCTTGATCGCGCCGTCCTTTCCCGCGGCGTCCATGGCCTGGAAGATCAGCAACACCGCCCAGCGATCCTGGGCGTAGAGCATGTCCTGCAGCTTGGCCAGCGTCTCGACGCCCATCTGCAGGGCTTCCTTGGAGCGAGGCTTGTCCTCGGCGGTCAAGTTACCGGTATCGCTCGGATCGACATCCTTCAGGCGGAACTTCTTGCCTGTCGTGACCATGTATGGCGCGGCCAGCTTCCGCGCCCGCCGCATGAATTCCTTCTTGGACATTCCATCCTCTCGCGATCTCGCGCCGCGATGCTTCGCGATACTCGCGGGCAGTCGGGCGCGGCAGGCCCAGCCCCCCGGGATCGGCAAGCACGCCGATCACCGGCAGGGGTCGTTCGGTGACTGGAGCGATGTCAACTATTTGAACTGATCCGGGGCCGCCGTGTCCAGGGCTCGGCCGAAGGTTCTGGCGAAAAATGTCGATACTTCGAAGCAGGCTGCAGGCCACGGTGCCCGAAACCGCCTCGCGGGCGGGGGTGCCGGCCGCGCGGCCCGTCCGGGTACTGCCGGAGGTGGTGATGAAGCGAGGATCCGCAGTCACAGCATCGGACCTTGGCCTGTTTCTCGTCTGGTCGAACGCCCGGGGTGAGGACGATCAGGTCCTCGATCGTGCCCAGACGCTCTTCGAGGTGCGCGGCGTCCACGCGATACACTGGACCCCGGAGCTGGTCGAGCAGAACGCAGTGCGCTTCTGCCGGGGACGGCTGGATCCGCATCTCCGGAAACTGCTGCAGGAGCGCGGCGACGGCGAGCCGGTGTACCTCATCACCGCCGTCGATGGAGCACCACGCCACGAGGCGGAGACGACGTCGAACGGCGCGGCGCCCGTGAACGCGAGATTCGCCGACCTCCGGCGGGAGCTCCGCGCCTGCATGGGGGGCGGATCGCGGGTGCATGCGGCCGTCTCGCCGGCCGAGGTCGGGCGCGATCTGATGCTGCTCCTCGGCACGGATCCGGCGACGTACCTGAACGAGAACGCGCGTTCGTGGAACGGCCGCACCACCGAGATCCGCCGCGACCTGACGGGAGCCCGGGGCTGGGGCACGCCGGGCGAACTCTTCCATGCCCTGAACCAGGCCGTACGCTACGTCGTCATGCGAAACTTCGAGGGTCTGCCGCACAGCCTGCACGTCGGTTCGCACGAGGACGTCGATCTGCTCACCGACGACTATCCGGAGATGGTCGCGATCATGAACGCCCGCCCGAATGTCCGCTGTATTCCGCGCTGGGGCGGCCCCTACTGGGTGAAGATCTCCGGTCAGGACATGTGGTTCGATCTGCGCTTCGTCGGCGATCGCTACTACGACCCGCCATGGGCCCGCGCCATCCTGGATCGTCGCGTGTGGAACGAGGCCGGGTTCTACGCGCCGTGCGCCGAGGACTACTTCGAGACCCTGGCGTATCACGCCGTGGTGCACAAGCCGGTGCTGTCGGCGGACTACCGGCAACGGCTCGCCACGATGGCGAGCGCGCTCGGACGCTCCGGATGGGAGAGCGCCGCGCTCGAGGATCCGGCTCGCGTCAAGGCGCTCCTCGACGAGATCCTGCAACGGCGCGGGTGCGGCTATCAGCGGCCTCGGGACGTGAACGTCTTCTACAACTTCGAGGCCACCGGACATCGCTGGCCGCGGCTACGCCGGAAGCTGGCCGGTCTCGGCCGCAAGGCGCTGCGGGTCGGCTACCGCGTGCAGCGTGCGGTGGGCGAGCGGCAGGGCACGGCGCGAGCGGCGCTGGATCAGGGGGCCCGCGCCTGACGGCCGCTCGGCGTGCGCCCGGAGCGCACCCGCAAGCATGCATGGCCGACGCGCGGCCGCGCGGCGCCTCACGCGACCCTACGGATGCATCGGTGCGGTCTGTCGTCCGTCGATCGCAGCGATGCCCGGCACCGGGAAGCGGCGACAGAGATTCTCGACGTCGTGCGCGCGCCGGCCGAGCGCGATCTCGTCGTCGGATCTTCGAAGCGCTGCGGCGATCCACAGGCCGAGTTGTCTGAGCTCCGCTTCCCGCATGCCGCGCGTCGTCGCCGCCGGCGTGCCGAGGCGGATTCCACTCGGGCGCAGCGGCGGCCGGGGATCATCCGGCAGGACCTGCTTGTTGGTCGTGATGCCGATGCGATCGAGGGTCTGCTCGGCACGCCGCCCGTCGAGTCCGAAGCTCGCCACCGTATCGACCACCACCATGTGATTGTCGGTGCCGCCGGTCACGAGGCGGAGGCCTTCGGCGAGCAGCGTTGCGGCGAGCGCCTTGGCGTTGCGGAGCACCTGAGCGGCATACATCCGAAACGCCGGCTCCTGCGCCTTGCGCAGGGCGACGGCGATGGCCGCCACGGTGTTCATGTGCGGGCCACCCTGCAGTCCCGGGAACACCGACTTGTCGATTGCCTCGGCAAAAGCGCGGCGGCACAAAATCAGCGCGCCGCGCGGCCCGCGCAGGCTCTTGTGCGTCGTCGTCGTTACGATGTCGAACCCGTCGTCGAAGGGATTGCGCATCGCGCCTCCGGCGATGAGTCCACCGACGTGGGAGACGTCGGCCATGGTGATGGCCCCCACCTCGTCGCCAATCGCCTTGAATACGGCGTAGTCGTAGTCTCGCGGGTAGGACGTGTAGCCCGCCAGCAGCAGCTTCGGCCGCGCCGTTCGCGCGAGCGTTCGCAGCCGCTCGGGATCGATGTGGCCGTCTTCGCCCTCGGTCTTGTAGCGGACGAAGCGGAAGAGCCGTCCCATGTGCGAGACCGGGGCGCCATGCGTGAGGTGCCCTCCGTGTGACAGGTCCATGCCGAGAATGGTGTCGCCCGGATCGAGGCAAGCGAGGTACACGGCCTGATTCATGGCCGAGCCCGAGAGCGCCTGGACGTTCGCGTGCTCGCAGCGAAAGAGGGCGCACGCGCGCGCCCGCGCCAGCTCCTCGACGCGATCGGTGAACTGCTGGCCGCCGTAGTATCGCCGGCCCGGATAGCCCTCCGAGTACTTGTTGGTGAAGACCGAGCCGAGTGTCGTCAGCACCTCCGGATAGGTGTAGTTCTCCGACGGGATCAGCTCCACGCCGGCCTGCTGCCGGCCCTCCTCACCGGCGAGCGCCGCCGCCACTTCCGGATCCGTGCGGGCGAGGGCGTGACGATCCGCGAACATGGCTCCGAGCCTACCGCGGGAAGCAGTTGATAAGCAAGGCTAAACTGACTAAAGCTAATGTTCAGTGGAACTGGACAAGCTCGATCTCAACAAGCTGCGCACCTTCCAGCTCGTCGCCGATCTCGAGGGGATCACGCCCGCCGCGGAGCGGCTGGCGCTGACGCGCTCGGCGGTGAGCCAGACGATCGCCGCGCTGGAGCGGTCCCTGCGCGTGGCGCTGTTCCATCGCGTCGGCCGGCGCCTTGCCCTGACACCCGAAGGACGGCGGCTACATGGCCGGCTGCGGGAGCACCATGCCGAGCTCGAGCGCATCCTGGGCGAGGTCGTCAACGAGGAGCGGGCCGTGCGCGGAGTGCTTCGTGTCGGGCTCTTCCTCGGATTCTCGCGTCTACGGCTGGCGCGCGTCCTCGAGCGCTTCACGGCGCGCCATCCCGATGCGGGAGTGAGGCTCCTCTATGGTTCGCAACGGGATCTCGGCCGGCAGCTACTTGCGGGCCGCGTGGATGTCGTCCTGTCGCTCAGCCCGATCCGCGCGGCCGGGGCGCCGCTGCGGTCGCTGCGACTGCTGCGGCAGCAGCTCGTGCTCGTCGGCGGTCGGCGCTTCTTCCAGCGCCCGTTCGATCTCGACACGCTGCAACGGGTGCCCATCATCGACTACTACCAGGCCGATCCGCTCGTGCACCAGTGGTTGCGCCATCACTACGGCGCGCGGGGCGCGGCGCGCTCGGCGCCGAGGGTTCGCATCTGGGCCGCGACGACCGACCTGGTGCTCGAGCTCGTGCTCGACGGGGCGGGCATGGCCGTGCTGCCCCGCGACCTCGTCGGGCCGTTCCTGCGCGCGCGGCGGCTGCGGGTGGTCGAGACCGGCAAACCGGAGCTCACCGATTTCCTGTGGCTCAACGAGCTGGCGGCCGCCTACTCCCGACCCTTGCTCGATGCATTCCGCACCGTCGTCGAGCAGGCCTTGCCGCGCGGTGAGCCTTCCTGAGGCGGGGTTGCCGGCGCCTACAGGAGAGAGAGATTCCGGGCCGTCCACGGGATGAAGGAGCAGGAACCGTAGACGGTGGCCGTGGCGGCGAGCGCTCTCCCGGCGAGCGGGTGCCGCGCCAGGGAACGTAGCAGCACGAGGCCGGCGCATGCGGCCGTCTTGTAGAGCAGGAGCGCCGCGCCGATCCCGAGCTGCGTCATGGCGGCGCAGAGAAGGGGATTCGCTTCGTTCCACGGGGTGACGATGCCGTGGTACGTGGCGATCCCGTCGAAGAGCTGCAGAACGACGTTGAGCAGGAAGAGCTGGTGAACGACCGCGGGGTCTCGCGCATCCATCGGGCGACTGCCGTGTCCTCTTTGTAGGGATCCTGATTGCATCCGGGGGGCCATGGGGCCCCCCGTCTGCTTTCCGAGGTGGGCGGGTGGCCGGTTATGAGCACGTCATGTTTTCAGTACCCGGGTTGCTCGTCCAGGTGCAGGAGTATCCGCTGATGGTGTGTGTCGTCGTGACGGTGAATGAGGTCATTCCGCCGGTCGCCGTGCAGCTAATGTTCTCGGACGCCGAGTAGCCGGGTAGGGTGCCGCAGTCGGCGGCGTAGGTGTGGAAGTCGACGAAGTACGCCTCCTGGGCGCTGGCGGCGTTGCGCGCATCCGACTCGACGAGCGCGCGCATGGCGCGATCCCGGTATGCGGAGAATTGCGGGATGGCGATCGCCGAGAGGATGCCGATGATGGCGACCACGACGAGCAGCTCGATCAGCGTGAACGCGCGCTGCGCCTTGCGAGGCGTGCGTGTCATCGACTCCAGGGTCGCTGTAGTCGGGCGTGCCGTCTGCATTGCGTAGCCTCCTTGTCCCATCCGCGTCCCATCCGCGCTCTAGATTCGTCGGAGACGCTGCGTAGCTCCGTGTGAGCAAGACGGGTGCCACCGTGCAAGAGTGTTCGGCCCGCTCATGTGCTTCGCCGCGGCGGGCGCGCCGTGGAGTGCCGATCCGAGTCGCGCGCAAACCGACAAGCCCTCGAAACACCGAAGATTTTCGCGCTGGGGGGATGCCGTGTCGCGGCGCAAGGGGCGCGGTTCCATCCCCGTGCTGACGCGTCACGAAAGTGACGATGAGGGATCCGACCGCCGAGATAGTGCTGGTCCGGGATGTGGTGACCGCCCGCTCCGCACGCGGCATGCGATGACGGCGCGCACGGCACTCCGAGGGGCGCCGGGCACGGCGATGGCGCTTCTCGAGGGGGGACGGTACGGTCCCGCGGAACTGTGCCACGGCGCATGCCCGCGACCTCCGCAGGCCATGCGATGCGATCTGCGCAACTGCGATTGTTGACGCACTGTGAATACGTTGATGTTTTCCTCCGACATGCGATGAACTGGCTCTCATGCGCATGCACTCCGAAGGCGGCATGGCGAGGGCGGCTTGCGCGCCCCTGGTGGCTAGCCGACCTCCGGCGGCTAACGGGCCGCCCGCGGCTAACTGGCCTCTCGGCGAAGAGCACGCGCTCCCTCGTGGTGTGGGGGAGCGGCGGCTCATGTGGGCCGTGCTGATCGACGCGATCCACGGCTACTGGAACCAGCGATCCTTGCGGACGCCGTCGCGACGGCGGCGCGCATGGGTGGAAGACCGCGCATGGTTCATGTCCAACGACCGATCACATGCGTTTTCTTTCACCAGCGTCTGCGATGCGCTCGGGCTCGAAGCCAGGTACGTGCGCCAGCTCGTGCTACGCGGGAATCCATTCTCCACCCGGCCGACCCGCAAGCTCCCCATCTGACCGCCAGCGCCGGGCAGGCGACCCGGATGCGGGAGCGTTTGCGGCACGCGGCTGCCGTGCTGACCGAGCGCGCGCGCGCCGCAGAGAGATCCTGCGAGTGACCGGGAAGACGCTACTGGCGTGACACGCGACGTCCGCGCGCGCCACGGGACGGCGGTCAGGTGGTCAGGATGCCGGCAGGAACGAAGGCGGCTCCCGCCTGGCAGCCCGCTCGGAGGTGACCGTGGATGCGAGCTCGGGGCCGAGGTGGCGGCGCGACGTCGGTGCCACCGTGCCGCCGCGGCGAAACCAGCCGATGTCGAAGAATGCGCGCAGCGGATACTCGAAAGGGCGCCGCTCGGGCTTCCACTCGATGACCTCGTAGGTACCGAGCAGGCGGTCCCAGAAATCGACCAGGATGCCGAAGTTGGTACGCCACAGGTTGTACCTGTGATGCAGGTAGTGCACCGGACGCGGCATCCAGAAGATGAGCTCCGGACGCTCGTGGTTGAGCTGATGGGCCCAAGCGGCGAGGAAGGCGTAGAGAGCTACGCCCACAGCATAGGCGATCCCGACCGGGGTCGAGACGAGGAAGCCGAACCAGATGAACAGCAAGGAGAAGAGAACGTAGTCGACGAACTCACCCCACACGCCCTGACCGTCGCCCTTCTTGTGGTGATTGAGGTGCCGCCTTCCGAGCACCCAGCGCAGGCGCATGGCGCGATGGGTCGCGTACTCCACGAAGCTGCCGAGCAGGAAGGCACACACGAAGCCTCCCGCAGGCGCCGCCAAGTGTCCCCAAGACATCCGTCATTCCCCTCCGATCGCAAGGATACTAGCAGATGGTTGCAGGTTTCTGCCAGCAGCGTGCCCGCCTCGATTCAGTCCCACCCAGCGCCGGGCGAGGGCGAGCGTGGGTGCCGTCGCCGCTGGCCGGGTATCAGTCGTGCAGCAGGCGCTTCGGGTGCACGCCGCCGACGTGACCCATGAAGGGCGGGTGGATGTTGTAGCCGAGCAGCTCGAGCACCCGCTCGGAGAGACCACGCGCCACCTCGCGCGGCACGCCGAGCGTGAAGTTTTCCTGCTGGCGCGCCCAGGCCTCGCAGTACTGGGTCGAGAGGGCGAGCCGCGGGACCTCGGTGCGGTTCGCACCGCCGCGGTGCCAGAGCGTACCGAGAAAGACGATGACCGAGCCTGCGGGCATGACGACGGACTCGAGGCGGACGTCCTGCCGCTGCCGCGCCGGCGGCGGCTCGCGCATGATGAGGCTCTCCGGGTCCGCGAGTCCCCGCCCGTAGGTCGTGCGCTGGGCGAAGTCGCGCGCCGACACGACGCCTTGCGGAACCTCGTCGCCCCAGCGGTGACTGCCGGGGATGACCTCCGTTGCCCCGTTCTCGGCGGTGAAGGCGTCGATGGCGAAGATCGTTGCCAGGCTGATCGCGGCGCGCGGCCGCGGGAACGGGTAGAAGCTGTCGTCGTAGTGCACCGCCTGTGCCGCCTCGCCCGGATGAATGCGGATCGCCTGCGCCGCGGTGAGCAGGTAGTTCGGCGCGAGGAAGGCGTCACAGATGCCGAGGATGCGGGGATGCTCGATGAGGTCGGCGAACACCTTGCCGAGCGCCGGGAGGGTGTAGACGCGCTCGGTGCGCAGCCCCTCGAAGGGGTTGCGCCCGAAACGCTCGCGACCGAGGTGCGGAGCGAGCGCCGCGCGGATGGCGCCGAGATCGGCCTCGGAGAGCAGGCGATCGATGACGGTGTAGCCGTGCGCGTGGAGGTGGTCGACGTCGCGGCGCACGGCCGCCTCGACGTTCTCGCTCATGCGGTCAGGTGATGCCATGGACCGCGGCGCCGCGCCAGGGCGTGCTGTCCCATTGAGACAGCGCCCGCCACGGTGGACGCGCTGCGTCCCGGTGCGTCAGCCGCAGTTGAGGTCCATCTCCGTTCCCTCGTGGTCCGAGGGCCAGCAGACGGCGGCCGGGGAGGGCCCGCACGCCGCGAAGGGGTTCGGCACGTCGGCGAAGATGCGCGTCGCCGTGCTGTCGCCGTCGCTGTCGGCGGCCGGGTCGAGCACGGCCGCGCAAGTCGATCCGGGGCCAGGCGGAATCAAGAACGTGAAGTCGATGCGCTCGTCCACGTTCGGGTCCGTGGATTCGAGCTCCGCGAACGACGTCGCGCGACCGGAGGTGCAGCCGATCCCGGTGTCCGGATCGCATTCCGGGTTCCCCACCGCCAGATACGTGTCCGTCCATCCGCGACTGGTGAACTGCCCGTAGACGAAGCTCCCGGCGGTATCGTTGAAGTCGCCGGCCAGGGCCGCGGGCGCGGCGACGTCGTGCTTTTCTTCGACGAGCAGCGCCGTCTGCACCGCCTGGCAATCGCGAATCGTGGTCCCCCCTGCAGCGAGGCACTCGGCCGGGCAATCCGGCGGATCGCAGGGATTCGGGCCGCCATCCGAGCTCGATGCGAGATGTGTCGTGAAGACATCCACGGGGCCGAGGGGATGATCGACGCGGGCATAGAGTACGTGGCGGAAGTCTCCGTAGAGAATACGCTCCTCGGTGGCGAGGATGGGATAGCGACTGAGGATCACCTCACCGTCCAGGACGTTGCTGCCCGCGTAGAGGAACTCGTACGGGAAGGGACACACGGTTTCGTTCTGCGCCAGCAGAAACGGCAGCGCCGTGAGCGCGGGGGATGCGTTGATGACCTCCTGCATGGTGACGAGATCGGGGCAGCCGCTCGCCGCGATCCATTGATAGAGCAGCGCGATGCGGTCACCGAGCCGGCAGTTGTTGGGAGGACAAAAAAGGCCGTGCAGGATGTTGAGGTTCGCGATCGTCAGGTCGTCGTCGGGGCACTCCGCGGGCGCGGTGGCATCCGTGGCACGGAACGATCCGACCTCGTTTCGCCTCACGCTCGAGCCGTCGAACGCGGTGCAGTAGCGCCTGCCGTCGACGCGCAACGCCACCGACACCGGGATCTGCTGGCTACCTGCCTCGAGCCCACAGGGCCACGCATTCCCCTTGGCGCGGACGTAGATGCGGCCGCCGCCGGCGCGGCGGGAGAGCACGATCTTGCGCACCCCCTGTGAGCCCGGGGTGTTGTCGAGATAGCGATAGCCGCGATTGGGTCCATCGCCCTGGTTCGGCTGCCACTTGCTTGGGTCGAGGGGAATCTCCGCGCGGCACTGTCCGGTGGCATTGGACGCGAAGACGAGCAGCGACGCTCCGGCGCTCGGGTCCGGGAAAGGCGGTCCGATGACCGGATCCATCTCCGAGCGGAACGTGAGGCTGCGGTGTTCGGGATGCATCTGATTGGCGCGCATGCGCAGCGCCGCGCCCCCGACCGGGACGTCGAGGGCGGCGACCGGGCCGGCGGCAATGCCGGCGACGAGCGCGCCGGCCAGGACGAGGCGTGCGGTGACTGTCGACACCACCCGAGGATATTCGCCGCTGCGAACCATGCCGCTGCCGTTCTCAGTGCGCCACATGTGCATGCTCGTCTCCGCTCCCGGCTCCCGCACGGCCCGCCACGGCCCACACGCCATCGGCCGGTTTGCCGCCCACTGAAGGGCATTGCACCTCTGCCGGTGGCGAGTCAAGTACTAAAGCGAGCGGTGCGTCAGCCCGTGGCCGCCAGCGCGCCCTCGAGCCGCAGCAGCTTGCGCTTGGTCGGGAGCCCGCCGCCGTACCCGCCGATCCGGCCTCCGGCCGCGATCACACGATGGCACGGGATGACGATCGGGATCGGGTTGTGGCCGAGCGCCTGGCCGACCGCGCGACTGCCGCGCGGCTGGCCGATGCGGCGCGCGATCTCGCCGTAGGAGACGACCTGGCCAGCAGGCACGCTGGCAGCAGCCATGAGGACGCGGCGTTGGAAGGGCGACACATGGCGCAGATCGAGTCGCACATCGAAGGCGCGGCGCTCGCCGGCAAAGTACGCGCGCAGCTGGTGGACGATGTCGGCCGTGTGGCTGGCCGAGCGCACCGGCTCGGCCCCGAGCTGCTCGCGCAGATCCGCGGCGAATGCCGCCTCGGTCAGCCGGAACGATACGCGCACGAGCCCCGTGTCGCTCGCCGCCACCAGCACGCGGCCGATCGGCGAGGGCAGGCTGCAGTAGTAGACGACCCCGCCGGCCGCCGATGCGCGCACCTCGCCGTAGCGCTGCTGCAGAGTGGCGAGAGTCTGGCGGTAGGCGGCAAGCTCGCGCCGGCCGCTCGGCGTGGCGAGCCAGCGCGCGAGCGCCTGCGAAGGCTTCGCATCGCCGAGCAACACCGCGATCAATGCATCGTCTTGAGCTTTCATCTCGAATCTCCGAGGGCGGCGCGCAGCTTTTTCAGGGCCTGATACACATTGGCGCGCGCGCCTGCCTCGCTTCCTCCGAGGCTGAGGGCGATCTCCCCGTAGGCGAGGCCTTGAAACTGGCGCAGCATGAGCGCGGCGCGCTGGCGCGGCGGGAGCGTCTGCACGGCCTGCGTCACCGCGCGCAGTTGCTCGTCCTGCTCGGCCGACCGGCCGCCGGCTGCGGGCAGCCCGTCGACGTCGACATCGACCGTACGCCCCTGGCGCCGTCCGCGCCGCCGCGCATGGTTTCGCGCGCTGTTGGTGGCGATGCGGTACAGCCAGGCACGCGCGTTGGACTCGGGAGCGAGCCGCGCGAAGGCGCGATGCGCCCGCAGCAGCGCGTCCTGGCAGGCGTCCTGGGCATCGTGCTCGTTGCCGAGGAGGCGGACCAGGTAGCGCAGAAGCTCCGGCCGGTGGCGCTCCACCAGATCGGCCAGGGGACGCGATGAGCCCATGTGCGCTCGTTCTAACATCAATCGGGCGCCGGTTGTGAAATCGGGATTTCACGTCGGCTCCCGGACCGGTGTTACACGGTCGCGAGGGGGGATGTGGATGACGCTGAGGGACGCCGCGATGATCGATTGGGTTGCGGGCCTGTTTCCCGTTGCGCCGGCGCCGCGGCGGCCGGTCACGGTGCTGTTCACGGACATCGAGGGCTTCACGCTGCACGCCGCTGCCCGCGGCGACCACGCCGCGCTGCGCCTCCTGCGTGCCCACGACCGAGCGGTGCTGCCGGCGGTGCGACGGCACATGGGTCGGATCCTCAAGCGCCTCGGCGATGGGGTGATGGTGCTGTTCCCCTCGCCGCACGACGCCCTCGATGCGGCGCTGGCGATGCAGCGGGCGGCACGCGTGCCGCTCCGGATCGGCATTCACACCGGCCGCGCGCGGATGCGCGCGGGGGATCTGGTCGGCCACGCCGTGAACGTAGCCTCGCGCGTCGCCGATCGCGCGCGGGGTGGCGAGATCCTGGTGAGCGCGGCCGTCCGCGAGGGGGCGGCCGGTCTCGCCGCCCGTTATCGGCGGGCGCGGCCGCTCGTCATCGCCGCGGGACCTCCGATCCCGCTGTTCAGTGCCGCCGACGAGTACCGCGCGCCATGAGCTGCAGAGAAGCGGGATACGAAGCGGGAGGACCCACATGAGCACACTCACGATCGCGGAAATCCCGTCGCCTGTCGGAAGGATCGTGGCGGCCGTTCGGGGCGGGCGACTCGTGGCACTCGAGTTCGCCCACCGCTGGCCGCAGCGGCGAGCCCGGCTGGAGAAGCGCTTCGGGCCGTGTGGGGCGGGACCCGCAGACGCGGCGAGCGACGTCCTCCGGCGGCTCGAAGCCTACTTCGCAGGTCGTCTCGACGCGTTGATGCCGATCGCCGTCGACCCGGGGGGCACCGCCTTCCAGCGGCGAGTCTGGAGGATGCTGCGCCGAATACCCGCCGGGCGGACGATGTCCTATCGGGAGCTCGCACGCGCGATCGGGGCTCCTGGCGCAGTGCGTGCGGTCGGCACGGCGAACGGCGCCAACCCCATCGCCATCGTCATTCCTTGCCACCGCGTCATCGGCGCCGATGGCCGTCTTTCCGGCTATGCCGGCGGCGTGGAGCGAAAGCGCTGGCTTCTGGCCCACGAGGGTGGAACCGATCCGCTGCTCGTCCCCTGCTCGTCATCGTCGCTGGAATCCTGCTAGGCTGCCGGGCTCCCAGGTCTGCGGTTTGCTGAGGCATGGCAGCGCCATGCCGAGGAGGACAGGCGCCGCCAGGCCGCGTGGAGCATGGAACGTCACCAACCAACCGGACGGTCGCGTCTCGGCTTCCTCCTGGCGCTCACCACGATGGTGCTCTGGAGCCTCCTGCCGCTCGCCCTGAAGGTGACCCTGGTGTCGATGGATCCCTACACCATCACCTGGTACCGGTTCCTATTCTCGGCGGTGCTTCTCGGCGCCGTCCTGGCGTACTACCGGAGCCTGCCATCTCCCGGCCGGTTCAGCGCGCTCGCCCGGCGGCTGCTCGTGGTCGCGACGGTCTTTCTCGCCGCCAACTACATCCTCTACCTGCTCGGGTTGCACCACACCACGCCGGCCAACGCGCAGGTCCTCATCCAGCTCGCCCCGATGCTGCTCGCCCTCGGTGCGATCTGGATCTTCGGGGAGCGGTTCACGCGCATGCAATGGGTGGGCTTCGGTATTCTGATCGCCGGTCTGGTTGGCTTCTTCGAGGATCAGCTCCGCCTGCTCGCCGCCGGCGTCGAAACGTACTACCGCGGCAGCTTCCTGATGCTACTCGCCGCCGGCACCTGGGCGATCTACGGGCTCGCCCAGAAGCAGCTGCTCGCCTGGCTGCCGTCGCAGGTAATCATGCTGTACATCTATGCCGGTTGTACTGTGCTGTTCAGCCCGGCCAGCAGCCCGCTCCAGATCCTGCGGATGAGCGGCGTCGAGCTCGGCATGCTCGCCTTCTCTGCCCTCAATACAGTAGCCGCCTACGGTACCTTCGCCGAGGCCCTCGTCCACTGGGAGGCGTCTCGCGTCGGCGCCGTGCTGGCGCTGACGCCGCTGATGACGATCGCCGCCACGGCGGGTACTCACGCGTTGTGGCCGGACCTGGCGGCGGCGCCGGCGATCTCGGGGCTCGGAGTTTGCGGTGCCTGCCTCGTGGTGGCGGGATCGCTGCTGACTTCTCTGGGGCAGCGCGGACGACGGAGCGCGCCGCAACCGTAGGGTCTATGTGGACCGGCTTCCGGGCCGCGAGCGGCGGCGTTCGTGCTGGGTCATGCCGCCGGGCCGGCTCGGTCGATCACGTGTCGCCGTCCTGCAGCGCATACTCGAGCCGGGCCTGCCGTTCGTCCATGGCTTCGTGCAGCTCGCGGGCGCGGGCCAGCAGCGGAGAATCCCCGGCGCAGTGCTCGACGTAGGTCGGGACCAGCATGGAAGGCATGCGCACCCGCTCGCCAGCATCGATGCGCTCGTTGCCGCTCAGCCGGGGGTTGAGGTTGCGCAGCGTGCGAAACCACCCACTACGATTGTGCTCGGCGCCGAGACAGATCGTCAGCTCGCCGAGCGAGATGGGCTCCCGCAGCGTGATCGCCGTGGTCTCGAGCTCCACCCCCGACGTCGTGAGACCGTAGTCCTCCGCATGCATGAAGATCCAGGCCGCCGCGAGAACGCCCGGCACGTAGTTCCTGGTCTCGATTGGAACCGCGTCGGAGAGCTTCGCATCCCAGAAGCTCACGCCCGCGAGCTGGCGGTGGAGTGTCGCGAGTCGGCTCTCGCCGCCGTTGTACGCCGCGAGCGCCTTGGGGAGGTCGTTGCCGAACCGGCCCAGCTGCACGGTCAGGTACTTGGCGCTCGCTTTGGTGGAGGCGACGGGATCGAGCCGCATGTCGAAGCCGCTGACGCGGACCAGACCGTACCGTAACGCCGTGGTCGGCATGAACTGCAGCGGTCCGGCCGCGCCCGCGCTCGAATAGGAATGCACCTTGGCCCCGGTCTCCTGGGCCATCAACGCGAACAGCAGCGCTTCCGGGAGCTGCGCCTTCGCGTAGATCGGCGCGATCTCCTCGCGCAGGAAGTGATAGTTCTCGTAGGCGTCTGCGAGTTGCGGACGGTTCCAGGTGAGCCAGTCGTTGAGCGCCCGCTTGACCGGGCCGTTGAGCGAGACCACGTCCTTGACGTCCAGACGTCGCGGCGGCGCCTTGCGGGGCGCCGCCGGGGCGGGTGTCGGCGTGGGCGCGGCAGGCTCGCGGTTGACGACGGGCCTGCGCACCGTCGACAGCGCAAGAGGATTCGCTCCCGCGGTCTTGCGGGCCTCACCGATTGCGAGGTGCCGCTCCGCGATGGCGCGGCCGAGCGCTGTGACGAAGATCTCGATGTCGCAGCCCTCCAGCCGCACGCATTCTTCAGCCAGGACCATCATCCGGTCCGTGGCCGAGGCGAGGAGATTGTCGCCCAGGACCGGCTCCCCGGATACGATCAGCTCGAGACCGCGCACGTAGTCGCGCCCGCGGCCATGGATCCGCTCGGACAGCGCTTGCAGCTCGGGCGTGTCGAAGCCCCTCCACCGGGGATCGAGTGCGGCGATCGTCGTCGTCGCGAGCGTGACGGCCAGAAGCAGCCACGGCGTCGCCCGCGATCTGATGATCGCCTGCAATGTCGAGTTCATTGCGGTCCTCCACGGGAGATCGTCAGGTGGCCCTAGGTCGCAAATTCGCGGCCAACCCGCCGACCTCATGGTGCGGGCCATCGGGGAGGCGCGGGAGCGTCACCCGGGACACTGCGAGCGTTGCAAGCATGACGGCGGCATCGGGGGTGCCGTGCCAATCGCCAGCCCGTCGGTTGGTCTCGGCCCGCGCACCGTGCCGGGTGCGGGCGCAGTTGCCCCGCGGAGCCCGGTCGCGATCGTCTCGCGGGCAGCGACCGGTCGCCGCCGATCACGGTTCAGTGGTCGTGGCCGGCTGGGCGGGCGGCGAGGGCGCCGGCCCTCGCGGCGACGTCGCCCGAGGTGCAGAGTCCCTTGCCGGCGAGAAGCCGCTCGAAGGCGGCCTGCCAGCGCTCGTAGTACGACCAGTCCCCGCCCGACGGGTGGCGGCGCTGCCAGGTCTCGATCTCGCCGATGAGGAGGCGGCGGAACTCGTCCCAGTCGAAGAGGCCGGCGCGATGGAGTGCCATCGTGAGCCCGAAGGTGCGGCTCTGCCAGGGGGCGTCGAAGACGAGCTCGCCGTTGCGCCGCGGTGGAGCGGCGGGTCCGTCTCGATCGAGAACCCCGGTCCCCGGTCGCTCGGGTGTGGCGCTCATGGCCGCTGCGGGACGACGACCTTTGCCGTCCCGATCATGGCGTCGCGCGTGACGAGTGCCGCAAGCTCCGTCTCCGACCACGAGTCGGTGTGCGGCGGCCGCTCCGGGAGGACCAGGTAGCGCACCTCGGCGCTGCTGTCCCACACCCGCACCTCGATGTCGGCGGGGAGCGTGAGGCCCATCTCGGCGAGGACGGCCCGCGGCTCGCGAACGACGCGCGCGCGATAGGCGGGCGACTTGTACCAGCTCGGGGGGAGGCCGAGGACCGGCCACGGGTAGCACGAGCAGAGCGTGCAGACGACCACGTTGTGTATTCGCGGCGTGTTCTCGAGCGCCACCATGTGCTCACCCTGCGGACCGATGAATCCCAGCTCGGCGATGGCGGCGGTGGCGTCGGCGAGCAGACGCGTTCGGAATGCGGGATCGACCCACGCGCGGGCGACGACCCGGGCGCCGTTCATCGGCCCGACCTCCTGCTCGTAGAAGCGCACGATCTCGTCGACCACCGCCGGATCGATCAGGCCCTTCTCGGCGAGCAGCGACTCGATCGCCTCGACCCTGCGCGCGATGTCGGCCTTGCCGTGGGAGTGATCGTGCCCGTCGCTCATCGAGCCCTCATCCGGCGCGGTCGAGATAGCTCTCGAACAGATCGATGTGGACCGCGGTGCCGACCTCGGCGCTGCCACCCCACAGCTCCCGGCCGTCGAACCGGGCGGTGTAGAGGTACTGCGGGTTCTCGCCGTGACCGGCTGCGTTGTCGTCGGGAAAGACCATGGCGGGATGCACCCGGGTGACGACCCCGGCGCGGCACCGGGCGTACGCCGGCAGTCGCGTGTGCCCGGCCGGCTGGTGGTTCCGCGTGATGACCGCGTCGCCCACCGCGAACGCGGGCGGCGCCTCGGTCTCGCGGGCGAAGTTCGTGGCGACGGGAGCCCAGGCCGCTCGCGTGTGGCCTGACGCGCCGGCTGTCGTGCGCGGCGTGCGCCGCCGTCGGGTCTTCATGCGTGCTTCGACGTCACCCGGCGCAAGGATCCCGAAACGCACGAGACCGCGCTCGAACGCCGCCAGCCAGCGGCCGTAGTACCCGTGCTCGAGGTACGCCACCGGATCGAGGCGCTCGATCGAGTGGCGACCGGCGTCGATGTTGCCGCGGCCCAGGGCGCGGACCATCCCGAAGACACGTCCCTGCCACCGCTGATGGAACACGGGCTCGTTCGGCTCGACCTCGACGGGGCCGAATCCATGCATGCCGCCCATGTCGTGGATGCCGTTCATGCCGGTCTATCCTTCAATCGAGTCACGCGAGTCACGCCGTGAACCGCTGGGATCGTGGTCGGCGGCGGACACCCCCGCGGGAGTGAAGCGAAACGGCCAGTCGTAGGTGGTGAAGTAGCGGCGATCAGGCAGCAGGGGCAAGCGTGCGTCGAAGTAATGGTTGAGCACGACTCGGAAGGTGTTGACGGGAGAGATGGATGGATAGAGGTGATCTCGGCCGCCATCGGGCAGGTAGTATGCATTGAGGATCGCGTATCGCTCCGCGCGCGGGTAGCCCCATGGTCCGGCGGACGGACCATGGTCGCCCTGGATGATGATGATCGGTGGCTCGGCGGAGCGCTTCAAGACCTCCGCGACGGCCGCCGCGACGATCTTGCTGACGTAGATCGCCTGGCCGCGGTATCCCGCGGTGTGCGCCGCCCGCCCGGCATCCGTCCCCTTTGCGCCACGGAAGACGTTGAATCGAAACGGACGGTGGTAGGGGCTCACGTCTTCGCCGTTCTCTCCGAACACGTACGGGTGGTGGGGGGTGACCATGTGCACGAACACGAAGCGCGGCCCGGGGGCATCCGCCTGCGCCGGCAGGCTTTCGAACGCCTCGATGATGCGTCGGCGGTGCGCCCGGTACGGCGAGAGCATCGTCCGCCCGCGTTGCGCCAATACTAGCGGCGTCATGTTCAGGATCTCCATCTGGAACTCGGTCAGCGCCCACCGCGGTCGGAGGTATTCGTCGGCGTCGGGGCACTCGGTCGCATAGTAGCCGGAAGAGTAGGCGACGAACTTGTAGCCGAGGGGCCGGAGTCGGCGCATGACGGCGTTGTCGCGCACGAGCTGCACCAACGGTGTGCCGCTCCGGGTCGCTTCGCCTACGGCCGGCAGCAGATCCTGGAGGTAATCGAAGTTGAGCGCCGAGGGAATCGAATGCAGCGTCGTGTTGTAGTTCGACGAGCTCTCCCGGGCGACGAAGAAACCCTGCGCCTCGAGCGCGTCCGCCAGCGTCCAGTCGAGCTCGTAGCGCCGCTGCAGCACGTCCGGTCGGCCGAAGCCGTCGAGAACGATGAAGTAGACGTCCGGCAACCGCTGCGGCCGTGCTCCGGTCCCCGCCCCTTCCACGTCCACGGCGCGGTCCGGGCGCGCGGCGCCCGCTCCGCCGTGCGTCAGCTCCTGCCAGCCGGCAAAGATCAGCGCTGCGGCGGTGGCGCAGGTCGCCGTGACGTTGAGCACGCGGGTCGCCGCGTCGAGCCGGCGCCTCGTCCGCGCGATGGTGGCGATGAGGGCGAGGGAAGCGACGAGCCAGGCCCACGGCGCGTACCACCTGACCGGCGCCGGTGCGGCTGCATCGGCGAACCAACGGCACCAGGGCGCGTACAGCCAGAAGCAGGCCGCGGCGGCCGTCGTGAGGAGCGCCGCCTTATCCGGATCGCGAGTCAGGAACCAGCAACCGAGACCGAAAATGAAACTCCCCGCCAGCAGCAAGCCGATGGCGAGCCACGGCTCGTCTGCGCCCACCACCCCGGCGTTCTGCGCGTAGAGCGAGAGAACGGGAAACGGCGCCACGAGCAGGGGATGGTATGCCCATCCCGTCCACTTCCGCCCCATCCCTAGATGTCCCCATGTGCGTGCCGGCGATGGGATCGGCCGGCCACGCGGCGCAGTCGGCACGCTGCCCAGCCACGATTGCGCGCGGAGATCCCGCGCGCGTCCGGCCCGTTCCCGGAGATCGAATCGATGGCCAGCTAGCCGAGCACCGACGGGGATGTCAACGCCCGGGCCGACAGACGAGGGACCGAGCTCGCCGGGGCTGCGGGCTGGACCACCGCGGTCACGCGTGACCGCGGAACGCCGATCTCCGGATCTGTGGTGGGCCAGCGCTACGCCGCAACCCGCGACACGGCCGGACTACCAAGGCGCCGTCCTCGCGGACTGACGCGAGGCGGGCGTGTGCGCCAGGGGAGCGCGCTCGGGTTACTCAGGGTCCTTCGCGGCCGTGGGCGCCGGAGTGTCCGCAGTGCTGCCTGCGGGGCGCCCGTAGTAGGTGACCCTCCGCTTGCCGCTGTTCGCCTCCACCCAGGCGAGCTGGCCGAGCGGCTCGTCGGACTGCTCCGCCGCGCGCACGGCCTTGAGCATGTCGCGAATGCTGCGCGCCGACATTCTCGCCGCCTTCGACAGCGCGTCCGCCGTCATTCCCTGGACCTCGCCGTTCGCTCTCGTCGTCAGCGGCGGCAGCAACGCTGCGATCTCGCGCCATCGCGGTGGGATGCGCGACGCGGAGTTGTCCTCCGCGCACGGCACACCCAGGTGGTAGCCCGCACCCGCCAGTGTCAGCGTACGCCCCTCCGGCACCAGCTCGCCGAACCGGCCGCTGGCCCGCAGGAGGCGCGCCGTGTCGACGTTCGCGCCCGGCGCTCGGCTGATGTGGTAGATCACGTCCGCCTCGGCGGAGATCTCGTCGTCATCCACGAGTACGTTGCGCGTCTGCAGCGCGTCGGCGACGGCAGAGCCGGGCCTCCGGGTTCCCCGCACCAGCACCACCGCCATGCGGGCGGCGAGCGCGGGTCGAAGCGTATCGAGGTCGCGCGCGGTGGCTTCTCCGTCGCGGTCCGCCGCGTCGCCGGTGCCAGCACGGGCGAACCGGTCGAAGCAGTCGACGACGAGGACGCGCGCCTGCCGCGCGTCGGCCACCTGCACCGCCGCGCGGACGACGAGGGGCCAGGGGATGCCGCGAACGTCGGCGTGGCTCATGATGTGCAGGTTCGGGCTCTCGTGAAGTCCGGCTCGCCGAAGCACCGGATCGAGCGTGGCGCGCGGCTCGTCCGTCAGCCACACCACGCCGGTCGGCTCGACTGGGATCCCGGCGAACGGCTCTCCCGCAACCAGCGAGCCGACCCACCGGGATACCAGTGTCGACTTGCCGGCCCGTGCGCCGCCGCGCAGCTCGTGGACCGCTTCGTACGCGAGGAACGACGGGATCGCCCATTCGATGTCCGGCGTCGCGATCCTCGACAGCTCCAGCTGCGAGCGGCAGGCTGCGCGCGCCCTGGCGATCAGCGCCTCCTCACGCGCGCGGGGCTCGCGGCTTTCCCCCGGGCTCGACGCGTCGGGTTGCGCGACCTCGCCACGCGCGCTCTGCTCGGCGGCTGCGTAGACGCGGTCGACCATCGTCGCCACGATCGCGCGCTCCCAGGGGCGGTCGGGGTCCCGCTCCAGGCGCTGGGCCCAGCTCCACAGACACGCGGTCGCGACATCGCGGGGTGCTCCCGTTGCGGCAAGCACGCCCGCCATGCGCACCAGGGTTTCCTCTTGCGATCCTACCGGGGTCACGGCCACTTCGAGCTCCTGCGCCACCCACGACGCTCCTTTCTGCGGCCACTCGACGCTCGGCCGGGGCCCACCTGGACGCTCCACCAGCTCGCGGACAGGCGCCACGCGGTGGTAGTCGGGCAGGTCCCAGCGCAGCAGCGCCTCGAACGCGCCCGCTTCCCAGCGATACGCGCCCTCGGCGAGCTGCGTTGGCGCGAGCACGACCACCGCGTCCCGGGCCCGCAGATCCACCCCGGGGTGGGTGCTCGCCCGCGATCGAATGGTCGCGCCGTTTATGACCGAATAGAAGAGCTGCCACCCGCCGGCGGGTGTGCGCTGCACGACCGGGGTCGTGTTGAGAAAGTGAGTCCCATCGCCGCCGCGGCGGGGATCGACCTCGACCACGAGGATGCTGCGGCCGACCAGCAGCGCGACGCCGCGATCCGGGTCGTCACGGTACCACTGCTCGATCTCTTCGGGCGTCGGCGGGCGTCCGGCGAGCTCCTCCCACGCGATCGCCGCCTGCTGCTCGCCGGGCTTCGTCGGTAGGGGGGTCAGGCCGGCCTCGTGCAAGGCCACGGCTACCCCGTGACAGGTGAGGGGCTCCTCCTGGTGCTCCATCGCTCTCCCCGTTTGCGGCTCGGGCGCGAGCGCGTCCCTGCGCCGCGCCGAGCCGGTCGCGCCGGTTCGTCCGGCTGCGACCATCGGGTGGGTCCTTCCGTGGACCTGCTCCCTTCCATAGTGTTCTCCTTTCGGCTCTCTTTCTAGCTCGCATGGCGCACAGCACTTGCGATGCTCTGACGGGGGCGGCGGGGCAGAATACTGATGCCTCTGCGCCGGTGCTTGCGCCATCACGTACGCCATCCGGTCCGGCTCGCCGGAATGCGAGGGCACGGCCTCATGCCCCGTGGTGAGCTGTCGAGATGCGCGGCCGCGTGCTGCAACCTTCTGGGCCCGCGATGCCCCGGGACCCCTCGGCCGCGGGATCCGGCCTGCTGCCACCATGCTCGATCGCATCGAAGCGAGCCGCGTCGTCTCGCATGACGCGGAGCGTCTAAGCGGGCTTCGGGGGCGTTTTTTATTGTTGGACACGGTTTTTTCTGGAGGAGCGCTTCTGAACGTGGTAGGAAACCCGCGCGCCGGACTGAACCGGCGGGTGATCCGGGAACAAGGGGGTACGGAAAGAAGGGAGGCAAGCATGCAGCGCAGAGCGGGTGAGCGTCGTTTCGTATCGCGTGTCCTCGTTTCGATCGTCGGCGTGCTCGCGGTGACGGCCGCGCTGGGTTCCCCGGCCACGGCCAACACCCTGACGCAGAACCTGTCGTGGACGATCAACAGAGCGGGTACCTCGACCGTGTATCGTGTCACCGCCTACGGCGATTCGATCTACGCCGGGTACTACGGGTCGATCTCGCGGGTCGCCAAGCGGGCCGCGCCGCTGGTGGACGGGGAGTATCTCTCACAGCTCTGGAACGCCGACATCCAGGTCGTCCGTCGCGCGAAGTCGGGCGCGCTCGCCTCCGACATCTACAACAACAAGATCGTCGCCGAGCGGTCCCACATGCAGACCACCAACACCCGCGTCGTGACGTTCGAGATGTGCGGCAACGACGGTCTGCAGGCGCGGAGCAACTTCGCCGGGCAGAGCGGGACCTGCAACTATGCCCCGCTCAACAACGCGCTCGCCAACTGCACGACCTATACCCAGGCGGCGATGCAGTACATCAACGCCAACGCCTCGCCGACCACGCTGCTGAAGGTCATCACGAACCTGTACTATCCCGGCTACAACGCCGACAATGCGCTCAGCAACTGCACGGACGCGGGCACGGGGCAGCGCGTGAACAAGCAGGATGTCTTTCTGCCCTCGCTGGCGCGGATGAACTGGCGCGCCTGCGACTTCGCCGCGATACACGGGTTCGCGTGTGCCGACAGCTTCGCCCAGTACATGGGTGCGGACTACGACTCGAACGGCGATGGGCAGATCGACTCGGACGCGCTCCGCTACGTGCAGGGGGAGTCGGAGAACGACTACGTGAACCGTCTCTCGGTCACGCTGCGCTCGACCATCCGCGATGCCAACACCCACTTCGTCGACGGGAGCACGAGCTACGACTACATCCAGTCGGACAACACGCACCCGACCTACAGCGGCGCGACGATCTTCATCGGACTGATCGGCGGCAGCGGGTCGGGATCGGGCGCGCCGGACTACAGCGGCGGCCAGATCGTCGGCGGCAAGAACCCGATCTGGAATCAGCTCGGCCACGAGCGCATGGGCTGGGCGCTGTCGGTCTATAACCCGGCGACACCGTAGTCCGTAGCTGATCGTTCTTGCCGGCAGGTGTTCGGACAGGCTCTTCGGAGCCTGTCCGAACCGTGCCGCCTCCCCCGTGACGAAGGCCGGTCTCGCTCGCCTCGCGCCCGTCGCTAGGGAAGAAACCGTAGCAGCAGCAGCACGGGAACGCCCGCGTAGTACCCGATCCGGCACATCCGCTCGACGCCCCGCCGCACCGCCACCGCGCGGTGAGGTGCGATGCGGGCGTCGAGGAGAGCCCCCGCTTCCCCGAACCCGCGCCACACGCTCGCGTACAGGACCAGGTAGATCGACACCGTCGCCCAGTAGATGGCGAAGGTCGTGAGATAGGACGCGAGACCCAGCTGGTAGTACTCGCCGAGCAGGCCGCCGTGGGCGATGTGCTGGTGCGCATTGAACAGCACCGCCGTCGGCGCGAGCGCGAAGAGAGGAAACTTGCCGGCAAGATGATACCAGCGCCAGGTGGGGTGGGTAGAGACAGTCCGCTTCGCGTGGGCGTACGCGAGCGTGGGATGGTGCAGGGCCGCCCGGGCTGCCATGCCGTCCATGTCGGAAAGCACGGCGAGCAGCCCGGTCGGATCGTCGATCTCCAGCACCCATCGCAGACGCCGGCCCGATCGCATCACGAGGTCGAAGCCCGGTCCCGGGAGGGGCACCGCCCAGGGGGCGATCCGTTCGATCGATGGGTAGGGAATCTCGAGCCGCAGCCCGCGGCGCGTCACTGCCAGCGCGGAGGGACCCGGCTCGACCGTCGCTGCCGCAGCGCGGCGGAGGAGCCGAGCGGCCAGGTACGGGAGGACCGCGAAGAGGGCGAACCAGCGGGCCAGGATCGGCGGCGTCACCGGCGGATCGGTCGCCAGCACGACCAGGACGAGCATGGCCGGCAGGCTCGCGCCGCTCACGCTGATGAGCAGAGCGGCGATCATCCGCACGGCCGCCGAGTAGAGGTGCGCGTCGCGCAGGGCAGGGGTGGTCGCGGCGGTGCTCGTCGCTGTCGGTATCGTCGCCATGCGCTGCGGATCGAGCGCGTGCGCCGCGTGTTGCTGCCACCGGCGCGGGCTGTGCCAGCGCTCCGCCATGTGCCCGGCAGCATCCACTGACGCTGGGTGCCACCGGCCGGCGCATCCACGCTGCACACGCGCCGCACCTTGCAGGCCGCGCGGACGCGTTTATATGATGCCCGCGACGTCCATGGCGAGCGACGCGCGACGGCGGCGAGTCCACGTTGACAGTGACGGCGTGAGGACGCAGCGGGAGCCGCTGCCCGGTGGCGGCCTCGGTGCACCGGCTGCTCTGCTGGCGCTCGCCGCCGGCGCCACGCTGGCGGTGTTCCTGATCCTGCGCTTCGCCTTCAGCGAGCGCCCGGCGGATGAGCAGCAGCGGCCGTCTGCGACCGCCGCTGCAGTCACGACCCCCGCCGATGATGCTGTCGCGCGGCCGCAGCCACTGGCCGAGGCGTCTCCAATGCAGCTCGCGGCGCAGGCGGAGCGGCGAACGAGCGGACGCGTGCGGCGCCGGCAGACCGGCGCGCGAGGGGAGCGTACCCCGGCCGCGCCGAATCACACGGCCGACCCGAGACACCCCGAGACCGCGCCCGCTGGCGCGTCCGGCGGCGAGGAAGAGCTACACGCGCGCGACGTCATCCCGGCGCTCATTGCCTCGGGCGAGAAGGGCGGGATCGCGCTCTTTCCGCTGCCGGGGACCGAGCCCATCAAGACCGGCGTCATCGTGCCCGAGGATTTCGAGCTCCCCGAGGGGTTCGTGCGCCACTTTCAGACCGACGACGACGGGAACCGCCTACCGCCGATTCTGACCGTGCATCCCGACTACGATCTCGTGAACGAGCGCGGCGAGGTCGTGCCGCTGCCCGTCAGCCGCGTCGTGCCCCCGCATCTCGCGCCCGCGGGCATGCCGATCCGGATGCTCGCCGTGCCGAAGCCCGGCGGCGCCGCGGAATGAACGATTCGCCCTGAGGACTCCGAACACCGCGTACGTATCGGTGGAGCGCGCGCGCCTGCTGGCTTGTGCCGCCACGATGGCGAGCGCGCTCGCGCTCGGGCTCTACGCACGCATCGAGCCGTGGGCGCTCGCGCTCGGGTGGGTCGGGCTGGTGCCCTGGCTTGCGGCGCTCGACGGTGTCGTCTCGTTTCGTGGCGCGCTCGGCCTCGGCCTGTTGATGAGCGTAGCCTTCGTGGCGGCCGTCTTCGGATGGTTCGCGGGCGCCATCGCTGCGTACACCGGGGCGCCACCGGCGCTCGCGTGGCTCCTGCTGCTGCTCGCCGCCCCGCTCGTGCAGCCGCAGCTCGTCACTTTCGCGCTCGCCCGGCATCTGGCGCGCACACGCGGCACCGCCAGCCGTGGCGCTGCCGGCGCCTGGCAGGTGGCCCTCGTCGGCGCCTGCGTGTACGTGGGCACCGAGTGGGCGATGCCCAAGCTCTTTCGCGATACGCTCGGCTATGGGCTCCACTCCTCGACGTGGATGCGGCAAGCCGCCGATCTGAGCGGCGCCCATGTGCTGACACTGGTGCTCGTGCTCGCGAACGAGTGCGCGCTGGCGCTGGCGCGGGCCGCCACGGCGGGCTCACGGGCGCGCGCGACTTTGCGGCGAGCGGTCGGGCCGGCGAGCTGCGGCGCAGCGCTGGTGCTCGCGCTCATGGCGTACGGTGCGTTCCGTATGCGGCAGCTGACGCTCGGTCGTCCGGGCGACGCGATCACGGCTGCCATCGTCCAGCCCGACCTCAGTCACTACGACCGGCTGGCCGCGGACCACGGCACATACGGCGCTGTGCGCAGGATTCTCGACGTGCATTTCTCGCTGTCGGCCGACGCGCTGGCGCGCGGCGGGCTCGATCTTCTCGTGTGGCCCGAGACGATGTATCCGACGACCTTCGGCTCGCCGAAGAGCGAGGACGGCGCCGCTTTCGATCGGGAGATCGCGGCGTTCGTCGCCGCACGGCGCGTGCCGCTCGTCTTCGGATCGTATGACGTCGAGGCCGGGCAGGAGTTCAACGCCGCCGTGCTCCTGGAGCCCGCGGGCAGCGGGCCGCTGACGTTCGACACGTATCGCAAGACGGCGCTCTTTCCGCTCACCGAGTGGGTGCCGCCCCTGCTCGACTCGAGCATGGTGCGGGCGTGGCTACCGTGGCTCGGCGCGTGGAGACCGGGGGCAGGACCGCAGGTCCTGGTGCTCACCGTGCCCGACGGGCGCAAGCTGCGGCTCGGCCCCCTCATCTGCTACGACGCACTCGATCCTCGTCTCGCGGCGGCGGCGGTGCGCCAGGGCGCGGAGCTGATCGTCACGCTGTCGAACGACTCGTGGTTCGACGTCGGAGCGGGACCGCGCCTGCATCTCGTCGGCGCGGCGTTTCGCAGCATCGAGACCCGCCGGCCGCAGCTGCGCGCGACGAGCACCGGGATCTCCGCGGTGATTACCGCCACAGGCGAGCTGCTGGCAACCGCCGCGGTGCACGAGCGCGCGGGGTTGGTGGCGACCGTCAGGCCGGAGAGCCGCGCGACGACGCTCGCGCTCTTGTGGGGCAACTGGGTGGGACCGAGCGCGCTCGCGCTCGGCGCGGCGTTGCTGTTCGTCCCCGCTCTGGTCCGCCGAGGATCACCGCCTGGTTGGTCGGACGATCGCGCCGCTACTTGACGATCTCGATCAGCTCGACGTCGAAGACGAGGGTCGCGCCCGGCTTGATCACCGGTGGGCGGCCCTGGTCGCCGTAAGCGATGCTGGACGGGCAGACGAGCTTCGCCTTGCCGCCTGCCTTCATCATCTGCAAGCCCTCGGTCCAGCACTTGATGACGCCGTTGAGGGGGAACGTCGCCGGCGTGCCGCGCTCGACCGAGCTGTCGAACACCGTGCCGTCGGTGAGCTTGCCCGTGTAATGCACCTTGACCTTGTCGGTCGCCTTGGGCTGCTCGCCCGTCCCGGGCGCGGTTTCCGTGTACACGAGCCCCGAAGCGGTCTTCGTGGCGCCTTTCTCGGTCGCCGCCTTGGCGGTGAACTCCTCGCCGGCCTTCTTTTCGCCCTCTGCCACGGCGGCCATCCGGGTCTGCTGCAGCGCCTGGATCTTCGATGAGTAGGTGGTGGGGTCGAGCTTCTTCTCCCGGTTGAGGACTCCGTCCGCCAGCCCCTCCTGGACGAACTGGAGCTCTTCGGGGGTCAGCTTGAAGCTGCCGAGGCTGCGGCTGAGGGTGAGACCGAGCGCGTACAGGGTCTTCTGATCGTCGGTCACGAGCTCCGGCCCGGCGGCAAGCGCGGGCCTGCTGAGGATCAGCAGGCCGAGGAGCGGCAAGAAGGGTGTGCGCATCGCGGGGATCTCCTTTCGTGGCCACGACATCTCGCGGCGCTGCGGCGCCCCGTACTATCCGTCTTTGCCCTCGCGTGGCAAGCGTTCGCGGGCCCCCGGTAGTGGGCCATGACAATCGGCTCAGCTCGCTTCCGAGAGCACCACGGCCTCGTTGGGGCCGAGGAGCCCGGCGAACCGTGGCGCGGGAGCGCGCTCGCGGCTCGAGACGAGCACGCGGGCATCGTCGCCGGGAACGCGCACCGGTGTGTCGGTGAAGTTTACGAGCACGCGCAGCCGCGACGCGGGAGCCGCCCGCGCGTAGCCCAGCACGCCATCCGGCATCTTGAGCAGCGTGACGGTGCCCGCGCGCAGCGCCGCCTGGTCACGGCGCAGCGTGAGGAGCCGACGGTAGAGGTGGAGGATCGACTCGGGATCGGCGCGCAGGCGCTCGACGCTGCGGGTATCGGGCTCCGGGGGGAAGGGGAGCCAGGGCGCCGCACCCGGCCATCCATGCGGCGGCGGCCCGTCCCAGGGCATCGGGGCCCGGCAGCCGTCGCGGCCGCCTGGATCGACGGCCTGGCTCGGCGGTACCACCGCGTCTTCGAGGCCGAGCTCCTCGCCTTGATAGAGGAACGGAGTTCCGCGCAGGGTCAGCAGTAGGACGGCCGCCGCGCGGGCACGCGCCTCGCTCCCGCCGTTGCGCGTGCGATGGCGAGGATTGTCGTGGTTCGAGAGCACCCAGGTCGGCCAGGTCCCGAGTGGATCGAGGGTGGCCGCCGCGGCCGCTATCTGCTCGCGCCAGGCACGCGCATCCCAGGGCGCATAGAGGGCCGGGAAGTTGAACGCGAGGTGCAGCTCGTCGCCGCTGACGCCGTAGTAGCTGGCGATGCGTCTCGTATCCAGGAGATATACCTCGCCGACGAGGACGCGGTCGCCGGCATACTCGTCGGCGAGCCGACGCAAGTCGCGCAGCAACGCGTGTGTCTCCGGCCGATCGTTGAGCGCGACGTGCGGCACGCCCGTCATGTCGGGTGGGTCGTCGGCGAGGGCCGGATCCTTGCCGAGCAGATGCACGACGTCGAGGCGGAACCCATCGACGCCGCGATCGAGCCAGAAGCGGAGCACGCTGTGCATCGCCCGGACCACCGCCGGCTCGCGCCAGTCGAGATCGGGCTGCTGCGGCAGGAAGCAGTGGAGATAGAACTGTCCTGTGGCCGGGTCGAACGTCCATGCCGGCGCGTCGGCGAAGGCGGCGCGCCAGTTGTTGGGTGGGCCGCCGGCGGGGCGCGGGTCGCGCCATACGTACCAGCTCCGGCGGGGGCTCGTGCGGCTGGCGCACGCCTCGCGAAACCACGGATGCCGATCCGAGGTATGATTGCCGACGAAATCGACGAGCACGCGCAGCTTGCGCTCGTGCGCCTCGCGCAGCAGCGCGTCGAAGTCGGCGAGCGAGCCGAACAGCGGGTCGACGTCGCAGTGATCGGCGACGTCGTAGCCGAAGTCCGCCATCGGCGAGCGATAGAAGGGCGAGAGCCAGATGGCGTCGACGCCGAGCCACGAGAGATGATCGAGCCGGCGGCGGATGCCGGCGAGATCGCCGACGCCGTCTCCGCTCGCGTCCGCGAAGGAGCGCGGGTAGATCTGATAGACGACGGCCGTCTTCCACCAGGGCGCCGGCGCCATCGTCACCGCCCGCTCGCCAGGCATGCGCGCGTCTTGCGTTGCCGTGCGGGCCGCGGCACGCTGCGGCGCGGCCCCGAAGTTCTACGGCGACCACACATGATCATGACCGCCCACCGCCTTCCAGGACCGGCGGCGGGTGAGGTAATGGAGTGCACGTGCGGCGCGGAATGGCAATGACCGCAGCGTGCGCTGTCCCTGCTTGGGCCCGCGGCGACCGTCGAACAAGCGCCGGGCAGCTGCCCCGGCATCAAATGAGGGACGCGGGTCATGATTGGTGACCACTACCGTGCGCTGGCCCGCTACAACACGTGGATGAACCGGCGACTCTATGATGTGTGTGCGGCGCTCCTCGACGCGGAGCGGAAGCAGGATCGAGGCGCGTTCTTCCGCTCGATCCACGGCACGCTCAACCATCTGCTGCTCACCGATCGTGCCTGGCTCGGTCGCTTCACCGGCGACCCCGCCATCGCCGAGTCACGTGATGCCGCGGGGATGCCGATCTCGTTCAGCGGCCGGCTCGATCAGGAGCTGTACGCCGACTTCGACCTCCTGCGGCGCGAGCGGGCGCAGACGGATGCCGCGATCGAGATGTGGGTGAGCGGCCTCGACGAGGAACGACTCGGGGCCCAGATCGCGTACCGATCGTCGAAGGGCGAGCGCCACGCCCACCCGCTCTGGTGGGCGGTGCTCCACTTCTTCAACCACCAGACGCACCACCGCGGCCAGGTGACGACGCTGCTCACGCAGCTCGGTCACGATCCCGGTGTGACCGATCTGATCATACTGCGCGCCGGGGCGCCGTGACCCTGAACGTACGCTCGCCGCGGCGCTCGAGCAGCTACCGTGCGAATAGCTCGGCCAGGCGGCCGAGCGCGTGCAGCCATCCGGCGCGGTGCACCTCGGCTCCGCTACCTTGATCCGTCACCACGACCTCGGTGCGGCCGCCGAGATCGATGAACTCGACCGTGCACCTGGTCTGCTGGAGGACCGCGCCACCGCGGCGGATCGTCTCCGTGAATACGAGGCGCTTCGCGGGAATGATCTCCAGGTACTCGTCGTCCTCGACGTAGGGTTCTTCGCCCGGGGGACCGAACGTGGCGCGATAGTGGCCGCCGACGCGCAGATCCAGCGCGAGAACTTTCAGCGGCCAGCCGTCGTGAGGCGAGTTCCAGCGCTCGAGCTCTGCGGGATCGGTCCAGGCGCGAAACACGCGATCGGGCGGGACGTCGTAGATTCGGCGCAGGATCAGCGTCTCGGTGGCCGTGTGCTTGGTCATCATCGTGTTCCCTCCTTCAGGTGGCGCCCGAGGGCATCGAGGCGCCGATTCCACACCGCGCGGCGTTGCATGAGCCAGCCTGCCGCTCCGTCGAGCGCTCGGGGCTCGAGCCGGCAACGACGAATGCGGCCCTCCTTCGACCAGCTCATGAGGCCGGCTTGCTCGATCACCTGTAGGTGCTGATGCACGGCGGGCAGCGACATGGCGAAGGGGCGCGCCAGCTCGGTGACGCTCGCCTCGCCCCGCGCCAGACGGTCGATGAGTGCCCGGCGGGTCGGGTCGGCCAGCGCTTTGAACATCAGATCGAGGGACGCTTCTCGCTTAAGCATTCACTTAAGTATTACTCAACGGCGCGAGCGCTGTCAAGGGGTCGTCGGAGAGATATGACCACTACGCCGTCTCGATCCGCCAGATTGCCAACGGCCGTGACGTCACCTACATACGGGATGACCTGTGCTCGTGGGACGTGAACGCAGGAGGCGTCGGCCATGAAACGATGGCTTCATCTCTTCGGGGCGACTCTCACCGTACTCGGAAGTGTCTACGCGCTCGCCGATGACCCAGGAGCGAGATGGCTCCTCCACGATCCGGTCGGAATCGAGTGGCGGGCCGCTGACTCCCTGCCTCCGGGCGCCGAGGTCGCCGTGCTCGAGGGCGATCCGTCGAAGGAAGGCTTCTTCACGATGCGGATCCGGATGCCCCACGGCTACCGGGTCCCTCCTCACTGGCATCCCCAGCAGGAGCGCGTGACCGTGCTCTCCGGGATTCTCAACCTCGGCAGTGGCAGCACGTTCGATCCCAAGGAGACGAGGGCGCTTCCCCCGGGCACATACAGCTCGATGCCCCCCCGAATGACGCACTTTGCATGGATGACCGGCGATACGGTACTGCAGCTGAGCAGTATCGGACCTTGGACCATCACGTACGTCAGGCCCGAGGACGATCCACGCACACGGGGTCGGTGACCCAGGGCCAGGCCCTCACCCCAGGCGCGGCTTCATCCGCCGGCGGATGCCGACGAGGAGGGCGGCGAAGATGACGAGGAGGGCGGCGACCGGCACCAGCACGTCGTCGACACCGGCGCCGCGGGCGACGATACGGCGCGCCGCGATCTGATACCAGCGCAGCGGAAAGAGGTAGCCCACGTAGCGCACGCCGTCGGGCATGAGCTGATAGGGGAACATGACGCCGGAGAGCACGAAGGACGGCATGATGAAGAAGACGGTGATGAACACCGCTTGCGCCGACGTGCGGGCGAGCGTCGAGACGAAGACGCCGATCGAGAGCGAGGCGAGGACGAAGGGCAGGGTGACGAAAGCAAGGAGGAGAAAGCTTCCCACCGGCCAGATGCCGAAGAGGAGCCCGGTCCCCAGCGTCGCGTAGACGAGCAGTCCAAAGCCCACCCCGACGTGCGGCAGCAGCTTGCCGAGCACGATCTCGAGCGCACTGGTCGGCAGTGAGAGCATGTGCTCGTAGGTGCCGCTCTCCCGCTCGCCGACGAGCCCGAGGCTCGTTGCCGACAGGCAGAAATTGGTGAGCAGCATGGCCGCGAGCGCGCCGAGGAAAAAGACGTTGTCCTCGAGCGTCGGGTTGAACCAGAAGCGCTGGCGTACGTCGATGCCGCCGCGCCCCACCGCCGACGGCGGTTGTCCCCGGCGCTCGTCGGGTGCGCTCGTGACCGCGAATGCCGCGGCGGCGAGCCCGACGTAGCCGGCGACGCGCGCCGCCGACAGCGGATCGCTGCCGTCGAGGAGCAGCTGCACCTGCGGCCGGCCGCGCTCGATATCGCGTCGCAAGTCCTTGGGGATGACGAGGAAGGCCAGGATCTTTCCCTCGCGCAGCAGCGTGCGTCCCGCGCCGTAGCCCTCGACCGCACGCGGCGCCAGGAAGTAGCCCGTCGCCTGGATGTCGCGCACGAGACCGCGCGAGACGGCGGTCCGGCCCTGGTCCCACACCCCCCACGGCACGTTCGCCGGCTCGTTCGAGAGCACCCATCCGAAGAGCAACAGCATCATCAGGGGTTGGATCGCCACCAGGCTCAGGAACGCGCGGTCGTGGCGCAGCACGGTCGCCTCCCGGTACGCGACCGCGAGAACGTTGGACCAGAACTGTGCGCGGCCCATCCTCATGCTCTCGCTCCGATACGCCGGAGCGCGAAGGCGACGAGCAGCGCTCCGAACACGAAGAGGGCGGCCATCTCGGGCCACAGGTCGCCGGGTCCGGCGGCGCGCACGTAGATGGCCCGGCTCAGCCGGATGTAGTGCGTCGCTGGAAAGAGCTCGGTGAGCCAGCGGACGGGCAGGGGCATGTTGCGGATCGGGAAGGCAAAGCCCGAGAGCTGGACGAGCGGAATGCTGAACAGCACCGTCTTTTGCACGGCTTCGGCCGGGGTCGCGGACGTGGCGGAGAAAATGAGCCCGAGCGAGAGGGAGACCAGGACGTAGAACGTCGAGATGAGGACGAAGAAGACCGCGCTGCCCGCCGGCCACACGTCGAGCAGGAACCCGGCGATCAGCACCATGAGCACGACGTCGAGCGTGAACACCGCGCCGATGGGCAAGAGCTTGCCGAGGAAGATCTCGAGCGAGGTGGCCGGAGTGACCTCGAGCTGCTCGAACGTGCCCTGCTGCTTCTCGTTGACGATGGAGAGCGCGGTGAGCAGCGTGGTGAGAAACGAGAGCACGAAGCCGAAGGTGCCCGACACCATGAACGGCTCGCCGGCCAGGCGGGGATTGAAGAGGGCGCGGGTGGCTACATCGATGCCCGCGGGCCGCGGGTCGAGACCGGCATCGCCCGTATCGCCCACGCCAGCGCCGGCGGCCGCGTCGGCACCGCTCCGCTCACCGCGCCCGCGCGCGTAGCTGCCGGCGAGGGCCTGAAGGAAACCTTCGGCATTGCCGGCGAGCACGGCCTCGGTTCCATCGTAGATGATGCGCACCTGCGCCGGCTCCCGTCCTGGCGCCGGGTCGTGCAGCGCGCGCTCGAACCCGGGCGGAATCAGGATCCCGGCACTCACTGCGCCCGAGACCATGGCGTCCTCGAGCTGTTCGCGTGTGGCGAAGGCGTGGGCGCGGAAGGTCCCCTGGGCGGTGAAGTCGGCGAGCAGCTCGCGACTGGCGCGAGAGCCGTCGGCGTCGAGCACGCCGAGATCGAGATGGGCGACCTCGGTGGAAAGAATGTAGCCGAACAGCAACAACGCGAAGAGCGGCACGCCGACGAGAATCGTGAGGGTGAAGCGATCGCGCAGGGTCGCTTGCACCTCACGGCGCACGAGGGTGGCGAGCCGCCGCCAGCTCACCGTCTCGCCTCCGCGAGGAGCGTGCGGAAGATCTCGGTCATCTCCGTCCGCGCGACGTGCACGCTGCCCTCCGCCTCCTCGAGGACGCAGGCCCTCAGGCGCTCGAGCAGCTCCGGGTCGAGGCCGGGAACCGTGAGCCGGACACCGTGCGGGGTCGTCTCGACCTTCACTCCGGCCGGTCCGAGGCGGGTGGAGACCCGTTCACGCGCCGCGGGCGGGAGCGCGAGATCGATGCGATATCCTGACGAGTAGCGGCGCCGGATGGCCTCCGGCTCGTCGTTGGCGATGAGTCGCCCGGCATCGATGAACGCCACCCAGTCACAGTAGTCCACCTCTTCCATGTAGTGCGTGGTCACGAACACGGTGACGCCGGCGGCGGCGCGCTCGTGGATCCATTCCCAGAAAAGGGCGCGGTCGTGCACGTCCACACCGGCTGTGGGCTCGTCGAGAAAGAGGACACGCGGCTCGTGCAGCGAGGTGAGCGCGAGACCGGCGCGCTGGCGAATGCCCACCGGCAGATCCTCGGCCCTGTCGGCTTCGACCCTGCCGAGCGAGAAGCGCTCGCGGAGCTCGCTCCAGCGCCGCGCGAGGTCCGCTGCCGACAGGCCGTAAAGGCCGGCATAGAACTCCACGTTCTCGCGCAGCGTGAGTCCCTGGTAGAGGCTCACGTGCTGGCCCATGTAGCCGATGTGGTCGCGTACTCGGCGCGGATGACGGATGACGTCGATTCCGGCCACCTCGATCGCGCCGGCCGTCGGGCGGAGGAGTCCGATCAGCATCCGGATCGTCGTGCTCTTCCCCGAGCCATTGGCGCCGAGGAAGGCGAAGATGCTGCCGCGCGCGACCTCGATGGCCAGATCGTCGACGGCGGTGAAGTCGCCGAAACGCTTGGTGAGGCCCCGCGTCCGGATGATGAACGGGGCGTCGCTCATGTAGCCGTCCCCGCACGTCGGCGTGCGCGTCGTGGATCGACCCGGCTCATTGCCATGCGGGCCCTGGCGCCCGCGCGCCTCCGCTCGAGCCGCCGCGCGTCGCGGGGGTGAGGCCGCGCGAGAGGGCAAGCAAGGTCGACTCCAGGTCCGGCGGCAGCGGCTCGGCGAGCATGGCGCCCGGCAGGGTGGCGAGCGCCCGCTGGAGGGTGAGCGGGCTCGGGCTCAGCGCCCTTGCGACCTCGATGCGAACGAAGCGGCCGCTCGCGCGCGCCGCCGCGACGTAAGGCAGGCCACGAGCCGCCCGCGCGGTCGCGCGCGGATCGTCGCCCCAGACGCGATAGGGCGCGAGCGGGGTTGCGGCGCTGAGCGCGGCGGGTGTGCCGTCCGCCTTCACACGGCCGTCTTGCAGGTACACCAGCCGATCGCACGCGGCGGCCTCGTCGAGGTAGCTCGTGCTGGTGACGATGGCCGCACGGTGCTTGTCGCGCTCGAGCAGTGCCCAGATCTCGGCTCGCGCGACGACGTCGACTCCGGCGGTGGGCTCGTCGAGGACGAGCAGGCGCGGCGACGGCAGGAGCGCGCAGGCGATCGCCAGCTTCTGCTTCATTCCCCCGGAGAGCGCTCCGGACGGCCGACCGCGAAATGGTTCGAGGCCCGTGATCGAAAGCAGCTCTTGCGCGCGGCTGCGGAAGTCCGACTCGGGGAGGCGGTGGAGCCGCCCGGTGAACCGCAGGTTCTCCTCCACCGAGAGCGCACGGTGAAGGCTGAAGGCCTGCGGCACGTACCCGGTCGCGGCCTTGAGCCCGGTGACGTCGCCGCGGAGATCGTGGCCGAGCACGGTGGCCTCGGAAGCGCGGATCTCGAGCAGGCCCACGAGCGCGCGCAGCAGCGTCGTCTTGCCGGCTCCGCCGGGACCGATGATGCCGACGATCTCAGGACGTTCGACGACCAGATCCACGTCGGCGAGCGCGCGCCGTGTTCCGAAGCGCTTCTCGAGCCCGTGAATGCGGATGAACGCGGGGCTCGGGGCGGTGCCCTCCGCGTTCATCGCGCCTTCCCGTCTCCACGCTCGGACGCCAGATACACGTTCCCCTCCGTGCCGGGCTGGAAGCGCTCGACGCCCTCGAGAATCTTCACCTTGGCGCGATAGACCTGGCCGAGCCGATCGCTGCGCGTCTCGATCTTCTCGGGCGTGAAGTTCGCGCGGTCGGCGATGAAGGCGATCTCGCCGGACACGCGTTCGCCGGGCCGGCTGTCGAGCTCGATCTCGACCCGCTGGCCGAGGCGTACGCGGGCGAGATCGGGCACGGGCACGTAGATCTCGACGTACTTGTCGAGCGGATCGAGGACGGAAAGAATTGCCGTGCCGGGACGGGCGAGCTCCGCCGGCCAGATGAACTGGGTCTGGACCACGGTGTCGGTCGCCGGGGCGTGGATCTCGAACTTCGACTGCTCGAGTTCGAGCTCGTGGAGCTGCGCGTGCGCCAGCTCGCGACGCGCGCGTAGCGTGTCGAGCTCGGTCCGGGCCACGGTGATCGTCCGCTCCTCCGCCTCGGCGCGCGCGAGGACCTCGCGGGCCCGCGTGAGCTCGCTCTGTGCCTGGTCGCGCCGCGCCCGCGCGTCGTCGAGCGCCTGCGCGCTGATCACCCCTCGGTCGCGCAGCTGGCGCTCGCGGGTCAGCGTGCGCTCGGCCAGGTCCGCGGCCGACTGCGCCCGGCTGAGCTCGGCGGCCTGGGCGCTCACGTCCCGGCGCCACGTGCTTTCCACCAGCTGGATGCGCTCCTCCTGCTCGCGGATCTGCGCTTCGAGCATGTCGATCTCGCCGCGCTTGGAGCGCAGCCGCGCCTGCGCGTCGGCATCATCCAGGCGCGCCACGACGGCGCCGGCCGGTACGGCATCGCCTTCGCGATAGCGGATCTCGAGCACGCGACCGGTGACCTCGCTCCGCAGCACGCGCTCCTCGCCTCGACGAATCCCGTGTAGTGCAGCGGCGTGCCGCTGCGGCGGAGCACGAAGAGTCCCGCCCCGAGGGCGAGCACGGCGGCGACGACGGCGGCGCCGAGGATCGTGTGTTTCCGTTGCATCGCTGCCACCGTCGCGTGCTCGTGCGCCTACGCCCGTCGCGCTCCTCGTCGCGTGTGCCGGCGCGGGCCGTGCGCCATCGCGCCGGCGGGCTGGGCACGAGCCGCGAGCCGCTCCATGCCGCCCAGCGAGAAGCTCGCGATGTGCCGGGCCACCGCTCGGGCGAACCCGGCAGGGTACGCGGATCGCTCGAGGATGCGCAGCATGGCGGGGGTGGCGAAACGGTAGAAGGTCGCCTGTCCGACGATGCTGAGGCCACACCGTTCCACCTGCTCGCGGTCGAGACCCGGGACGCAGCGCGACACGATCTCCTCCATCTCGCGCTTCATCGGCACGATGAACTCCTCGACGATCACCGGAAGCGCCTCGCTCGGATCGGTCATCTCTCGCTGCATGAGCGTGCCGTGGCGACCCGGGGGTGGTCCGATCAGGACCTCGAGCATGGTGGCAATACGCGCCTCGAGGAGCGCCTCGAGCTCGCGACGGGACAGCCGGTTGGGGGCGGCGGACGCGAGGCTCGCGCCGCGCGCGGCGAGCCGCGACCGGACATCGGCGAACTGTGCGCGGAGGACCGCCAGGTAGAGGTCCTTCTTGGAGCCATAGTGGTAGTGGCCCGAGGCGAGGTTCACGCCGGCGCGGGCGGCGATGTCGCGCACCGTGGTGCGATGGAAGCCGCGCTCGGCGAAGAGATCGCCCGCCGCGGCGAGTAGCCGCTCGCGCGTGGTCCGGCTGGGAGTCGCGCACCCCATGAACATACGTTTAAAACGTCCGTTTACATGAGGCAAGAGGGGAGTTCCCGGTCACGGGGGCACGGACCGGGACGTTCAGCGATCGTCTTTGCCGCCGCTCAGGTAGTCGGCGAGAAGGTTTCGGCTGTGCTCGTCCTCGTGACAGTAGGCGCACAGGTTTTCCCAGTTGCTGCCGTCAGGTGGGTTGTGGTCGTGGTTGCCGTCCTTGTGGTGCACGGTGAGCAAGTGGAGGTTCGAGGCGTCGAACTCGCGAGCGCACTTGGCGCAGATCCAGCCGTGAAGCTCGAGGGAGCGCTCCCGGTATCCCTGGCGGCGGGCGAGGGCGCTCGTGCGCGCCTCGCGGATGACCTCGTCGAGCTTGGCTTTCTCTGCGGGCTCCGCGGGACTGCCGGGCCCCTTGCCGGCCCGGCGGTGCCGGGACGGACGGAAGCGGCGCGTGACCATGGCGCGCAAGATTGTACGCCAACGCATTCAGGCGATCGAGATGGCGTGCGCTTGCTTGAAACAGCAGCGCGCGCGCGGACTAATGGACACAGGTCGACAATGGAAGGCTCAGGGTGAGCCTGGGGTCGCGGCTCTGGGTCGGGTGACCCGAGGGCCGAAGCCCGAAGAAGGGAGGAACCCATGACCAAGTCCGAGTTGGTGAACAACCTGGCCTCGAGCAGCGGGGTTACCAAGCGACAGGTCGAACAGATTCTCGACGCCGTCGTCGAGAACGTCGTCAAGACGGTGAGAAAGGGCGATTCGCTCAAGATTCCCGGTCTTGGCATCTTTCGTCTGCGCAGGCTGCGGGCCCGCATCGGCCGCAATCCGCAGACGGGCGAGCCGCTCAAGATCCCCGCGCGCAAGAAGGTCGGCTTCACCGTGGCCAAGAGCTTCAAGGAGACGGTCCTCGGCGCGGCCCGGCGCTAGGACGTTCGAATCGAGGTCGGGCGGCCGCCGGTCCCGTTACCGGCATCGCCGCCCGGCCTCCTGAATCGCGCGAGCTCGAAGGCGATTCCCTGCCGGCGAGGCGCCGCTCCCACGCGATGGCATGACGGTGCAGTGCCGTGGAAGGGAAGCTGCCAACGCGCCGTCAGGCAGTGGAGGTGAGGCATGAAGCGTCTTGTCGTTGCATTGGCAGTCGTCGTCGCGGGGTGCGACGGCGAGTTCCCGATTCCGCCCATTCCGCAGCCGCCCGGCACCGGCTTCGACTGCAGCCAGACAGCGCAGCTCTCCGGCGTGGTGAAGGTCAGCGATCCGGTGCCCGGCCGCTACATCGTGGTGCTCAAGGATCCGGCGCCCGGGACACGGCGTGAGGTCTCGCGCGCGGCGGTCGATGCGCTGGCGAGCCGCTATGCGGCGCAAGCGGTGCAGCCGCTCGGCGCCACGCTCCCCGGTTTCCGCTGTCAGATCGACGCATCGCAGGCCGAGCGCCTGGCGGCGGATCCTGCGGTCGCGTTCGTCCAGGAGGACGGGCACAAGCAAGCAACACCCCTGCCGGCGCCGGCGGCCGAGGTGGCCTGGGGGCTCGATCGCAGCGACCAGCGCGACCTGCCGCTCGACGGACGCTACGAGCCAGGGGCGACGGGGACGGGCGTGCACGCGTACGTGGTGGACACCGGGTTGGATCTCGATCACGTCGAGTTTCGCGGCCGGATCGGCGAGGGGTTCGCCGCCACCGGCGGTGACTTCCGCGACGACAACGGCCACGGGACCCACGTCGCGGGCACGATCGGCGGCACGAACTTCGGGATCGCGAAGGACGTCGTGCTGCACCCGGTGAAGGTGTTGACGAACGGCTCGGGGACGGATTCCGACGTGATTCGCGGCGTCGACTTCGTTACCACGCACGTGCAGCAGAACCGGTGGCCGGCCGTGGCCAACATGAGCCTCGGCGGCGGCGTCTCACCGGCGCTCGATCGCGCCGTCTGCAACTCGATCGCGGCGGGCGTGACGTATGCGGTCGCGGCGGGCAACGAGAACGCCGATGCCTGCGGCACCTCGCCGGCCCGGGTCCTGCAAGCGCTCGGGGCCGGCGCTACCACGAGCACCGACGCCCGCGCCTCGTTCTCGAACTTCGGGCGCTGCGTCGATGTCTTCGCCCCGGGTCAGGAGATTCTCTCGGCGCGTCGCGGCGGGGGCTCGACGACGCTCTCGGGCACCTCGATGGCATCGCCGCACGTGGCCGGCGTCGCCGCGCTGTGCTTGGTACGCAACCCCGGGGCGACTCCGCAGGCGGTGCACCAGTGCGTGGTCGAGCATGGCACGACGGGAAAGCTAAGCGGCATCGGCACGGGGTCGCCGAACCTCCTGCTCTACGCGCGCAATGACTAGCCCGGTACGCTGCCACGTGCGCCTCGGACTTCTCGCGAGCGGCGAGGGAACTGCGGCGACGCGCAGTGCGAGCGCCGGCGCCCGCCGATCACGAGCGCGGTCGCTTGGCGCGCGGTCTCAGCCGATGGCCGGCAATGCCAGGTTACCCGGCGCCAGCGCGCTGAACGTGGCCATCGTCCGCGGATCGATCAGCGTATCGTGGCTGTCGTGGAGCTTCGGCCGCGTGTAGAGCAGGCGCAACGCGCGAGCGTGCGGCATGGTGAGATAGCGGTCCCCGTAGAGACGGACGAGGACGTCTCGCACCGCCGGCCCGTGGCGGCCGCTCAGCGTTGGGAACAGGTGGTGCTCGACGTGATACCCGAAGCCGAGGTGCAGCTTTTCAAGCCAGCGCGGACCCGTGACCGAGAGCGAGTTGACGAGCGGATCGTTGGTCTCCGTGAGAGGGTTCAGGAAGTGGTTGGTGGCGATGTAGGACATGATCGTCGCGTTCGCGACCAGGAGCGGCAGCACGTAGATGAACAGGAAGCTCCACGGGCCGACCAGCACCAGCACGCCGATCCAGAACGCGAGCATCGCCGCGGACTCGGCATAGACCACCGGTCGCGAGATCCGCGCGTAGTAGCCGTTTCGCCGGCTGTGAAACACGAGGACCAGAAAGGAGTGCACGGAGAACCATACGAACAGAAAGACCGCGCTCCGCGTGTGGCGCGAGCCGGGGGTGAATCGTTCGAGCACGCGTACGATCCCGCTGGCGCGCCAGAACCGGAGGGTTCCGAAACCGTCGGGATCGGCGACGGGTCTGCCCGTGTTCCCGTGGTGCGCCTGGTTGTGCCAGGCGGTCCACAGGGTCGGGGAGAGGCCGTAGATCCCGAAGCCGCAATACCCGACCAGCTTTTCGAGCGCGCGGTTCTTGGTGAGCGCATGGTGCATGGCTTCGTGGGCGAGGAAGCCGAGGCAGCCCCAGCCGTGGCCCGCGACGAGCGCACACAGGAGGGCCACGTACCAGGGCGGGGCGCTCTCGACGACGTACCAGGCGAGGCCGGCGATGATCGCGAGGTGCGCCGGGAGCCACAACAGTCGTGCGGGCGCCGGCTGGAACACCGCCGGCGCGAGATACGGGCGAACTTCCCGGGCGTGGTGCTGCACCGAGTGCTGTTCGTAACGACTGCCTGCTGACTGTCCCATCGAGCCTCCCGTGGGTGGTGCCGGCCGGCGCGGCGCCGATTCTTACGCGAAAGTAACTTACGCCAACGTCGCCGTAACTTACTGTTGCGTAACTTACGCCCACGTAGTACGTTTGTCAAGATGGCGAAGCAGGAGAGGCAAACCGGCCGGCTGACGGCCGCGGCGCGGCGGGCGCAGTTGATCGAGGTCGGGCGTGCGGTGTTTGCGAAGCGTGGCTACGAGGCGACTTCCGTGGAGGAGATCGCCGAGCGCGCGAAGGTCTCGAAGCCCATCGTGTACGAGCACTTCGGCGGTAAGGAGGGGCTGTACGCGGTGATCGTCGACCGCGAGGTCGAGCACATCGTCGGCCGTATCGTCGAGGCCTTGTCGACGGGCTCCCCACGCCAACGCCTGGAGGGCGCCGCACTAGCCTTTCTCACCTATGTGGAGGAGCGCCCCGATGGCTTCGCGGTCCTCCTCCGCGACGCACCCGCGTCGAAGCGGAGCGGCGAGATGCCAGCGCTGATGTACGATCTCGCAGGGCGGGTTGGCGCGATCTTCACCGATCAGTTTCGGAAGGCGGGCTATGATGCGAAAACGGCCCCGATCTACGCCCACGCCCTGGTCGGCATGGTCGCCTTCGTCGGGCAGTGGTGGACGGAGAGCCGGAAGCCGCCGCCTGCGGAGACGGTGGCGAGCCACGTGGCGGCGCTGGCGTGGATGGGACTCCGGCACCTGCCCAAACGACCGGGCCTGGTGACGACGACGGCGCGGCGCGCGTGACGGCCGCGGTGCCGTGGCAGCAGATGTGATTCTCAGCGCCGGTCGTGGAGAAAGGCTCGGCCCTTGGGCGTGAGACAGACGATGTCCTCACCCGTGCCTTCGTCACCTTGAAGCACCGCCACCGTCGTCCCCTCTACACTCGACCGCGCGCAACCAGCTCGGGCGTGGATGCCTGCCAGGCGCCTCTGCAGAGCGCACATAGCCCCGTCTCCCAAAGCGTAGGTTGCCGATCGCGACGCGTTCAACAGGCGCCGGGACATCCCCCCGGCTGGGGTACCGTCCTTATCGTTGGACAGCGCCCGGCCTGGCGCACCCTTGACATGTTACCCGGTTCGGGTTGTGGTCTCGGGACACCCTCGCGCCTCGCGGGGGCGGGCGTCTGCGAGAGGGGGGCGCACATGGGAGTCGTTCGCGATTTCGTCATCCGCCACTTTCGCCACTTCAACGCCGCCGTCCTCGTCGACGCCGCGAAGGCCTGGGAGCGACACCTGCAGCGCGGCGGCAAGATGCTGCTTACGATGGGCGGCGCCATGAGCACCGCCGAGATGGGCATCGTGATCGCGGAGCTGATTCGCCGCGGCAAGGTGCACGGCATGTGCGTCACCGGCGCGAATCTCGAAGAGGACGTCTTCAACTTGGTCGCCCACGAGAGCTACGAGCGCGTCCCGCACTTTCGCGAGCTCACCGCCGAAGACGAGGTCGCACTCCTCGAGCGTGGGCTCAATCGCGTCACCGACACGTGCATTCCGGAAGAGGACGCGATGCGCAAGATCGAGAAGCACATGCTCGCGCTCTGGGAAGAGGCGCACCGAAAAGGCGAGCGTTACTTTCCGCATGAGTATTTCTACCAGCTGCTGCTGAGCGCACGGATCAAGACCGAGTATCAGATCGATCCGAAGAACTCCTGGTTGCTCGCGGCCGCGGAAGCCTCGCTGCCGATCTGGGTGCCCGGCTGGGAAGACTCGACGCTCGGCAACATGTTCGTTGCGGCAGCGATCCGCGGGCGCCACGCCTTCTCGACGGCCAAGAGCGGCCTCGAGGCGATGGCGAGCCTGATCTCCTGGTACAAGGAGAACGATCGCAATCACTCGCTCGGCTTCTTCCAGATCGGCGGTGGCATCTCCGGCGACTTTCCGATCTGTGTGGTGCCCCTGATGAATCAGGATCTGAAGGAGAAAGCCCGCCCCTGGGGCTATTTCTGCCAGATCTCGGAAGCGGCCGTGTCGTTCGGCTCCTACAGCGGCGCCGCACCGAGCGAGAAGATCACCTGGGGCAAGCTCGCCACCGACACGCCCCGCTTCATCATCGAGTCCGACGCGACGATCGTGTTTCCTCTCGTCGCGGCCTATCTCCTGGACCTCTAGTATCTAGTAGCCCCCGGCCAGGCGGGCGGGTCTCCACGGTCGCTAGCGTCCGAGGGCGGCGCGACCTGCCGCGGCGACTCCGGCGAGCGCGGCCGGTGCGTGACCCACGGTCGCGCGTGCCCTCGCGAGATACGTGTACACGGCCGGCACGACGTAGAGGGTGAGCACCGTCGAGAAGGCCAACCCGCCCACTACCGCGATGCCGAGCGACTGCCGGCTGCCCGCGGCGCCGCCGAGCGAGAGCGCGATCGGCAGGATGCCGAGCAGGGTGGTGAGCGTGGTCATGAGGATGGGACGCAGCCGGGAGACGGCGGAGTCGAGGGCCGCGTCGAGCCGGGACAGGCCGGTATCCTGGCGCTGGTTCGCGAACTCCACCAGCAGGATGCCGTTTTTGGTGACCAGCCCGATCAGCATGATGATGCCGATCTGGCTGAACACGTTGAGCGTCTGCCCGCAGACGAGCAGGCTGGCAAGCGCCCCGGCGAGGGAGAGCGGCACGGTGACGAGAATGACGATCGGGTCGCGGAAGCTCTCGAACTGCGCCGCCAGCATCAGATAGATGAGCGCGAGCGCGAAGACGAAGGCGAACAGCAATGTCGAGCCGGCATCGGCGAAGTCACGCGACTGGCCGGCCAGGCTGGTGCGGAGCTCCGGCGGCAACAGCCGCTCCGCGATCGCATCGAGCGCGGCGATGCCGTCGCCGATGGTGTGGCCGGGGGCAAGACCGGCGGTGACCGTCGCCGAGGTGAAACGGTTGAACCGGAAGATCGCCGCCGGCCCGACGGTCTCGTCGAAGCGGACGAGGTTGTCGAGCGACACCATCGCACCGCTGCCGCTGCGCACGAAGAGCTTGGCCAGGTCTCTGGGATCGTTGCGGTCGTCGCGCTCGACCTGGCCGACGACGTCGTACTGCCGGTCGTTGAGCAGGAAATACCCGAAGCGCTGACCACCGTAGGCGAGCTGCAGGGTCCGGGCGACGTCGAGTACCGAGACGCCGAGCTCGGCGGCGCGGCGGCGATCGATGGCGACGTTGCCTTCCGGGCGGTTGAGCTTCAGGTCCGTGTCGACGAAGCGCAGCACCGGGCTTGCGCTCGCCTCGTCCAGAAACTTCGGTAGCACGTCGACGAGCGCTTCGAGGTTGGGCGCCTGCAGCACGTATTGCACCGGCTGCCCCGAGCGGCGATCGCCGATCGTCGGCGGCTGGGCGGGAAAGCTGCGCACGCCGGTGAACTCGGCGAGATCGGCCGAGAGCCGGCGGAAGACCTCCTCCTGCGAGCGGGTGCGTTCGTCCGGATCGGTGAGAAAGAGGTTGAAGACGCCGGTGTTGACCGCACCGCCGCCAGAGCCGGGCGCGACGATGGAGACCGCTTGCGCCACCTCGGGCAGCCGGTCCCGGATGTAGATGGCGATGCGGTCCATCTGGTCCTGCATGTACTCGAACGAGGCGCCTTCGGCGGCGCGCAGGTTGACGCGGATGTTCGAGCGGTCCTCGAGTGGCGCGAGCTCGCTGCGCAGCCCGCTCCAGCACAGCACGATCAGCACGACGGTGGCGGCGACCATCGGGAGCGCGGTCCAGCGCGCGTGCAGAAACGCGGCGAGCGAGCGGCGATAGCCCGACGTCATCGCCTCGAAGAACGGCTCGCTGGCGCGATAGAAGCGACCGTGCCCGGCGCGCGGGTCGAGCAGGAAGCGGCACATCATCGGCGACAAGGTCAGGGCCACGAAGGCCGACACCAGGATGGTGCCGACCACGACCACGCCGAACTCCCGGAAGAGCCGGCCCGTCAGGCCTTCGAGGAAGATGATCGGGACGAAGACCGCGGCGAGCGTGACGGTGGTCGAGATCACCGCGAAGTAGATCTCGCGCGACCCGTCGAGCGCCGCTTGCAGGGGTGTCTGTCCCCGCTCGGTCTTGGTGTAGATGTTCTCCAGCACGACGATGGCGTCGTCGCACACCACGCCGATCGACAGCACGAGGCCACGAGCGTGAGGACGTTGAGGGTGAAGCCGGCGACGTACATGAGGAAGAACGCCGACACGATGCTCACGGGGATGGCGATCACCGGAATGAGCGTCGAGCGCCAGCTGCGCAGGAAGAGGTAGATCACCAGCGCCACGAGGACGAAGGCGGTCAGCATCGTCTCCTCCACCTCGCGAATGGAGCGCCGCACGAAGGTGGTGACGTCGTAGCTTACCTCGATGCGATAGTCGGGCGGCGCGCTGCGCCGAATCTCCTCCAGCCGGCGGTAGAACTCGTCGGCGATGGCGATCGCGTTCGTGTTCGGCTGCGGCAGCACCGCCACAATGATCATCGGCACCAGATCGCTCTTGACGCCGGTGCGCAGATTGACTGCGCCGAGCTCGGCGTGCCCGACGTCGCGCAGCTGGATCTGCCGCTCGTTCACCTCCTTGAGGATCATGGCGTCGAAATCCTCGTTCGTGGTGAGCCGCCCGGCGGTGCGCAGGCTCAGCTCGACGGCGTTGCCCTCGAGGCGCCCGCTCGGCAGGTCGACGTTCTGGGCCACGAGCGCGTTCTGGACGTCGAGCGGCGTGAGGCCGTGTGCGGCCAGGCGCACCGGATCAAGCCACAAGCGCATGGCGTAGCGCTTCTCGCCGAAGATGCGCACCGCGCTGACGCCGGCGATGGTCTGGATGCGCTCGCGGATGACGCGATCCGCGAAGTCGTTGACCTCGAGAATGCTGCGGGTTGGGCTCTGCACCCTCACGAAGAGCACCGGCTCGGCGTCGGCGTCCGCCTTCTCGACCACCGGCGGGTCGGCGTCCGCGGGCAGCTGGCGCGCCGCCTGCGCCACCTTGTCGCGTACGTCGTTGGCGGCCGCCTCGAGATCGGCACCGATGTCGAACTCGACCCGGATCTGGCTGCGATCCTCGCTCGAGGTCGAGGACAGGACGCGGATGCCGTCCACGCCATTGACGAGCTGCTCGAGCGGCTCGGTGATCTGCGCGGCGATGACCGCGGGGCTGGCGCCGGTGTAGTTGGCCCGCACCGAGACGATGGGCGGATCGACCGCCGGATACTCGCGCACGCCGAGGAAGAGAAAGCCCACGACGCCGAAGAGCACGATCACCAGCGAGCACACGGTGGCCAGCACTGGCCGGCGGATGCTGATGGCGGAGAGGTTCACGACGCGCTCCCCTCAGGGCTCGCGTCGACCTCGACGCGGATGCCCGGGCGCAGCCGCAGCAGGTTGGAGGTGAGGACCGTGTCGCCGGCGGCGAGCCCGCGCCGGATCTCCAGCGCCTCGCGCGTTCGCAGCCCGATCTCCACCTCGCGCAGCTCGGCCCGCCCGTCGCGCAGCACGTAGACCGCGTACCCGGTGGCCGACGGGACCACAGCCTCGGCGGGGACGAGAATGCCCTCGGCCGGCTGCGTGATCGCCACCTCGACGGCGGCGAAGGCGCCCGGCAGCAGAGTGCCGGAAGGGTTCTCGGTGATGCCGCGCACGACCAGGCTTCGCGTCGGCGCGTCGATGGCGGGCTCGATCGCCACCACCGAGCCGTCGAACCGCTCGGGCCGGCCGGTGATCTCGAAGACGAACCGCTGTCCAATCTGCACCGCCCCGGCGTAGCGCTCGGGCAGGGTGAAGTCGATCTTGATCAGGCTGGTGTCCTGGAGTGTCGTGAGCGGCGTCTCCGGGGTGATCCACGCTCCCTCGCTGACGCGGCGGAGGCCGACGCGGGCGCGAAATGGCGCGCGAATCTCGGTCTTGGCCAGGGTTATCTGCAACGTGGCGATCTGCGCCTCGAGCGCCTGCAGATCCGCCTGCGCCTGATCGTACGCCTGCTGGCTGAGAGCCTTCTTGTCGTAGGCCAGCAGCGCGCGCTGGCGCTCCGCGGTACGGGCGGCCATCCCGCGGCGCACCTCGAGCTCGACGAGCTGTGCCAGCAGATCGGCGTCATCGAGCTTGAAGAGCAGCGCGCCCGCTTCGACCTCGGTGCCCTCGATGACGTGCACCTCAACGAGCCGGCGCGACAGCTCGGAGACGACGCTCACCGATTCGTTGGCCGCCAGGGTACCGATGGTGCGCACCGTGTCGCGCACCGCGGCCGGCTCGACGACGTAGGCGTCGGCGTGCAGCACCTCCTGCGCGCCCGGCGTCGCCGTCGCCGGCGTCTGTCGCGACAGCGACGGCCGCAGAGCCGACAGGATCACCACGCCGAGTGCGATGGTGCCGGCCAGGATGATCGTGCGCCGCCTCATGCCCGACTTCATCTCATGCCAACCCGACTCCGTCTCATGGCAACCCGACTCCGTCTCATGGCAACCCGACTGTGTCGGTCTCGGCCGCCTGCCAGCCGCCGCCCAAGGCGACGTAGAGCGTCACCAAGCTGGTCGAGACGGCCGTCTCGCTCGCCACCAGTCGGTCCTCCGACTCGAGGAGCGAGCGCTCGGCGACGAGCACATCGAGGAACTCGATCAGTCCGTTGGCATACAGACGGCGGGCCAGGTCGGCGGCCTCCCGGTTGGCCTCGACCGCGTCGCGCAGCGCCTCCCGGCGGACCTGCTCGTGGGCGTAGCGGACCAGCGCATTCTCCACCTCCTCGAGCGCGAGGAGTAGGGCCTGCTCGTAGCGGGCGAGGGCTTGCTCCTGGCGCGCGTTCTGGGCCTCGATGCTGGCGAGGATACGCCCGGCCGCGAACACCGGCCAGATCACGTTCGGGCCGATCGAGGCGAAAGTGTAGCGGCCCTGCAGCAGGTCCTTGACGTCCTCGCTGCGCAGACCGACCGACCCGGTGAGCGTGAAGCGTGGATAGAGATCAGCCGTGGCCTCGCCGATGCGCGCCGTGGCCGCGGCGAGCTCGCGCTCGGCGCGCCCGAGGTCCGGCCGTCGCCGCAAGAGGTCGGCCGGCACGCCGACCAGTACCTCGGCGGGCGCGGAGGGGATCGCGGCGGGCTCGCCGAGGGCCGTGATGAGCGTTGCCGGCGGTTCGCCGAGCAGCACGGCGAGGCGGTGCAGGCTGCCCATGAGCGCGGTCTCGAGCAGCGGCACCTCGGCGGCGGTGGCGAACACGAGGGCGTGGACCCGCTCGACGTCGAGATCGCTGGCGAGCCCGACGTTGCGTTGCGCTTCGGTGAGCGCACGCGTTTCCTGCTGCGCCGCCAGATTGCCGCGCACCGTCGCGATCCGGCCCTGCAGTCCGCGCAGCTCGATGTACGTGGCGGCCACGGCGCCAGTCAGCTCCAGCAGGACGGCGCGACGCGCCGCGACCGAGGCCTCGAGGTCGGCTTCGGCCGCTTCGACGGAGCGGCGGACGCCGCCGAACACGTCGATCTCCCAGAAGGCATCGAGCGCAGCGAGAAACAGGCTCCGTTCCGCCCCGGCGGCCGGGCTTGCCGTGCCGCTGACATCGAGCTCCGGCCACAAGCGGGCGGCGCGTACACCGCGGAGTGCGCGCGCCTCGCGCACCCTGGCTTCGGCCTCGCGCAGATCGAGATTTCCACGCACGGCGCGTTCGATCAGCGCGGTCAGCTCCGGGTCTTCGAAGCGTTGCCACCAGCGGGCGAGCTCGGCGGCCGGATCCCCGCCGGCGTCCGCGGGCGCAGCGTTCCAGGCGGCCGGCGGGATGAGCGACGGGGGCTCGTAGTTCGGCCCGACCGCACAGCCGGCCAGGACGAGGGGGCCCAGGCCCAGGACGAAGAAATGGCGCACTTCATGAGTCTATGGGGCGGTGCGGAAGTGCGCATCGGGGCGGGGGTAAAAAGACGTAAAACGAGATCGGAACGGGTGCCGAGCCCGCTGCCCCACCGGATGCCGCGCTCCGGGAGCGGTGTATAATCGGACCGTGATGGCGGCAACCCCGGCCACACGAGCCCCGCGGGTCCATGCCCGCTGGCTTGCGTTCGCGGCGGTGGTGGTGCCGCTAGCGATCCTGCTGCTGTTGCAGTTTCGCACCCTGGCACGGCTGCAGGAAACGTCGGCGGCCGCGCACGAGCTGGCGCTCAAGGGCTATGCCCGCACCGTGTTGCGCTCGGCGGAGGCGTTCTACCGCCTGAAAGCCGACGACGCACTGCAGCTGCCCGTCGGGTTGCTCGATGCGGCGCCGCGGGAGGCGCTGGCGGCACATTTCGCCGGCCGCGACAGTCGCGGCGTGAAGCGCTTCTTCGTCATATCCTTCATACCCACCGACATACCCACCGACGTACCCGGCGACGCTGTCGGCGCGGCCCTGTTCTTCGCGCCCGACGGCCGTCCGCTCGACGCTCGGCGCGACGCCGTGGAAACGCGGGCGGCGCGCTTTGCCGCCGCGCCCTGGGAGCTCGCCGCGCGCGAGGCCACCGAGGTGCGGTCGCGACCTCCGGCCGTCGACGAGCAGGATCCGGACAACCGCGTGATCCTGCGACCCATCATCGGCGCCGATTCTCACGTGCGCGGCGTCGTCGGGTTGATTCTCGACACGGCCTATTTCCGCGATCACTACATTCCGGAGCTGCTGCAAGCGGAGAACACACTGATCCCGGCGCCGCTGCGGGATCACGTGGTCGTGAGCGTCGCCCAGCGGCCGGGCAGCAGCGTGCCGACGCATACCGACAGCGCCGACATCGACGCGCCGTTCCGGTTCGTGTTCACCGACTGGCGGCTCTCGGTGCGCAATCCCTCGCTCACGCCGGCCGAGTGGGAGCGCTGGAGCTTTCTCACCAACCTTGCGCTCTCCCTTGGCCTCGGGGCGGTGTTGCTGGGAGCCGTGCTGCTCGCGCTGCGCAGCGCCGCCCGCGCGACGCAGCTCTCGCAGATGAAGACCGATTTCGTGTCCAGCGTCTCGCACGAGCTGCGCACCCCGCTCGCGTCGATCCGTGTCTTCGGGGAGTTCCTGCGCCTCGGGCGGGTGAGCGGCCCGGAGAAGATCCGCGAGTACGGCGAGTACATCGAGGCGGAGAGCCGCCGTCTCACCCAGCTGGTGAACAACATCCTCGACTTCTCGAAAATCGAGTCCGGCCAGAAGCGCTACAACCTCGAACGCGCCGACGTCGAGCAGATCGTCGGGGAGACGCTGCGCACGTTCGAGGTGCGCCTGAAGCAGGACGGTTTCGTGGTCGATCTGCGCGCCACGCCGACGCCGCTGCCGCCGGCGTGGGTCGATCCGCCGGCGATCGCCCAGGTGCTCACGAACCTGCTCGACAACGCCATCAAGTACTCCGGCGAGGCGCGTCACATCGGGGTCACGCTCGGGCGGCAGAACGGCTTCGTCACGCTCGCGGTCAGCGACCAGGGGCCGGGTATTCCAGTTGCGGAGCAGGAGCGGATCTTCGAGAAGTTCTACCGGGTCGGTAACGGGCTGGTGCACGATGCCAAGGGCAGCGGCCTCGGGCTCGCCATCGTCAAGCACATCGTCGAGGCGCACCGCGGCCGTGTCATCGTCGATAGCCGCCCCGGGGCCGGCTGCACCTTCACCGTCGAGTTGCCGATCCATGCCGAGTGAGGAAGCGACACCGGCGCGCGAAGAGGCTTTGCGCGTCCTGATCATCGAGGACGACCCGGCGATGGCGGTGGCGCTGCAGGACGGCTTCACCTACGAGGGTTGCGAGGTGCTGCTGGCCGCAGACGGTGTTGCCGGTCTCCGCCTCGCCCAGGAGGCGGAGATCGACGTCGTCATCCTCGACATCATGCTGCCGAAGCTGAGCGGCCTCGACGTGTGCGCGCGACTGCGCGAGGCGCGCGACGACGTGCCCATCATCATGCTGACCGCCCGCAGTCAGGAGGCCGACAAGGTGCAGGGGTTGTCGCTCGGCGCCGACGACTACGTGACCAAGCCGTTCGGCTTCCTCGAGCTACTGGCGCGCGTCCGGGCCGTGCGCCGGCGAGTGCAGCGCCCGGCGGCGGCGGAGATGGCCACGTTCGGCGACGTCTTGGTCGACTTCGGGCGCCTGCGTGCAACCCGCGCCGGCGCGCCTCTCGATCTCTCGCCGCGCGAGTTCGCCATCCTCGAGTGCCTCATCGCCCGCCGTGGCGAGGTCGTCTCGCGCGAGGACTTGCTGCACCAGGTCTGGGGCTACCGGCAGCCGCCGTTCACGCGCACGGTGGACATGCACATCGCCAAGCTGCGGCGCAAGATCGAGCGTACGCCGGCCGACCCACAGTACATCGTCACCATCCACGGGATGGGCTACAAGTTCGTCGGCTGAGGGCGCTTGCGGCATGCGGATGGTGCGGCGCTTGCTTGTCCTGGGTACGGTCGGCCTGATGCTGGCCGGTGCCGGACCTGGCTGCCGCGGAGAGGAGCCGGCGCCAGAGCTGGCCCAGCAGGAACCGTCACCTGCGGCGGTAGCGGCAGAACGGACGGAAACGGCAGGACCGGTGAACACGATCGCAGCGCCGCAACAGCCCGCCGGCAACGCTCCCGCAGGGCTCGAGCTGAGTCTCCATCTCGGAGACGGGCCCGGCGCCGAGGCGCAGGCTGTGGCGCGCGGCGAGCCCGTTGCGCTGCGGCTCGTGCTCCGCAATCGCGGGACGACGCCGCAGCGGCTCCAGTGTCCATCGGCGCGTACCCACGACGTGAGTATTCTCGCGCCCGGCGGCCGGGAGCTGTGGCGCTGGTCGCGCGGGCGTATGTTCGCGCAGATGATGACCGACGTTGCGGTCGGGCCCGGGGAGTCACGCGAGTTCCGCGTCACGTGGGATCAGCGCACTAGCGAAGGCACGCCCGTGCCAGCCGGCCGCTACGAAGCCCAGGGCTCGATCCCGGCGCTCGGCGGCGAGATTCGTAGCGCGCCGCTGCCGTTCACGATCAGGTAGCGGTCTCCTCCATCTCTTCCTCCACCGCTTCCCAGGTGGTCATCAGCTCGGCGACGCGGCGGCGGAGCTGCTGCTGCTCGTCTTCGAGGCGCCGCACCTCCTGCACCGGTGTCTCGGCGAAGAAGCCCGGAGCGCAGAAGAGGCCGTCGATCGCCTTGATGCGTGCCTCGGCCGTCTCGATCTCTGCAGCGAGCTCTTCCTGTTTTACCGCGAGGCACTTGCGGCGCCCCGCCGTGCGCCGCTGCGCGCGGCCGTCGGCCCGTACCGGCGGCGCCGCGGCGGCGGTCGCGACGGGCTCACCCGCCTGGGCGGCCTGGCTCTGGCGACTCCCCTTCTTATCGCGCTTGGCGCGCAGCAGGACCGCGCTGGCGTCGAGATGGTCGTCGCCGCAACGCTCGACGTAGTCCTGATAGCTGCCGCGATAGTCGCGCGGACCGTCCGCGGTGAGCTCCAGGATGCGGTTCGCCAGACGGGAGACGAACCAGCGATCGTGGGACACGAAGATGAGCGTGCCGGGATAGGTCTCGAGCCCCGTGATCAGCGCCTCGATCGCCTCCATGTCCAGGTGATTGGTCGGCTCGTCGAGGACGAGGACGTTCGGCTGCTCGACGTGCAGCCGGCAGAAGACGAGGCGCGCGATCTCGCCCCCCGATAGCGCCGACACGCGCTTGGTGGCCTCCTCGCCCGAAAAGAGGACGAGCCCGAGCTTGCCGCGCACGAAGCCGATCGATTCTCCGGCGCACACGTCCCCGAGCCAGCTCTCCACCGTCGCCTTCGAGTCCTGGAACAGGCTCGCGTGATCCTGGGCGAAGTAGCCGGGGTGGGTCTCGTAGCCCCACTCGGTCGTGCCGGCGTCGGCGTCGAGCGCGCCCATGACCACCTTGAGGAGTGTCGACTTGCCGATGCCGTTGGGGCCGATGATGGCGAGGCGGTCGCCCCGCTCGACCTCCAGTGAGACGTCCTTCAGGACCTGGTTGTCGCCAAATGCCTTCGAGATGCCGGTAAGCTTCAGCGGGCACCGCCCGCTCGGCCGGCGCTGTTCGAAGCGGAAGGTCGGGTACCGGCGCGAGCTCGGCGGCAGGCGCTCGATGTCCATGCGCTCGATCAGCTTGAGCTTGCTCTGCGCCTGGCGCGCTTTGGTCGCCTTGGCGCGAAAGCGCTCGACGAAGGCCCGATTCTCGGCGATCTTCTTTTCCTGCTTGGCGATCTCCGCTTCCTTGCGGTTGCGGTCTTCGACCTTGGCGGTGGTGAAGCTCGTGTAGTTCCCGGTGTAGAGAGTGGCCGTCTCGTAGTCGATGTCGAGGATGTGCGTGCACGTATTGTCGAGGAAGCGGTGGTCGTGCGAAACCACGATCACGCAGCCTGGGAAGCCGGAGAGGAACTTCTCCAGCCAGCGGATCGACAGGATGTCGAGATGATTGTTCGGCTCGTCGAGCAGCAACACGTCGGGGCGTGAGGCGAGAGCCTGGGCGAGGAGCACGCGGAGCTTGAACCCGCCCGAGAGCGTCGACATCGGCTCGTGGTGCACGGCGGTGGGGATGCCGAGCCCCTCGAGAATCTCACCGGCGCGCGCTTCCTGCGCGTAGCCATCGTGGCGCAGGATGACGTCCTCGAGCTCGGCGTAGCGATCAGCGTCGAAGGATCGATCGGCGCGCGCGAGCACTGCCGCCTTCTCCGTCATCGCGTCCCACAGCTCGCGATTGCCCATCAGCGCCACGTTGATGATGAGGTCGCCCTCGTAGCGGAAGTGATCCTGCCGCAGCACCCCGAGGCGCAGGCGCCGGGGGATGGAGAGAACGCCGTCCGTCGGATGCTCGTCCCCGGCGACGATGCGCAGCAGGGTGGACTTCCCGGAGCCGTTGGCGCCGACGAACCCGTAGCGGCAGCCGGCGTTGAGATGCATCGATACGCCGCTGAAGAGCGACCGTGCGCCGTAGGACTTGGCGAGATTGGTGGCTGAGATCATCGACTGTGGATGGAAAGGAGACGTGCGGTCCGTCGCAGCTGTCCAGGCGAGATTAGCAGGCCACCCGGCGCCTTCCAAGCGGGTTCGAGCCTCGGAACCGGAGCGCCCGTTGGGCGCCGGCTCCTCCGGAGCGGAACACTGAAATGGATGATGACCCGAAACGAGATTGACGCTACAGCTCCCGATGGGGCAAGACGGCTGTGGCTGGCCCGACGGGACCATGCGGTTCACTACGTATGTGGTCCATCACCCCCCGCACGGTCGGAGCCCATCGCGACGGAAGCCCCGGGCCTTCCGCCGCGCCCTCGCTTCTTCTTCTCCTTCGGACGATCGGCGTGCCGCATCTCCGCGCGCGCTGGGGGCGGAGCGCCCTCGTCGTCGGCGGGGCCGCGACCGGCATCGCGTTGATCGTGGCGATCAACGTGATCAATGCGAGCGTGCTCGACAGCTTTCGGCGGGCCATCGAGGAAGCAGCGGGCCCCGCCGCCCTCGAGGTGACGCTCGGAACGGGCGAGATCGGCTTCGGCGAGAGTGCCCTCGACGTCGTGCGAGCGGATCCCGGGGTGCTGAGCGCGGTGCCCCTCGTGCGCGGAACGCTGACGCTCGCGGGCGACGCGGACGAGGCGCTTCAGCTCTTCGGCGTCGACGTGATGGCCGACGGGCAGCTCGAGCGCTACCGCATCGCGTCGGTGACCGACAGGCGGGCGCTCAGTGAGGCGATGCTCGATCCGAGATCGTTGCTGGTGACGCGCGAGTTCGCCACGCAACGCGCCGTGAAGGTCGGGGACGCGCTCACGGTGTCGTCGCCGACGGGGGTGGTGGAGTTGCGGGTGCGCGGACTGCTGGAGGCCGATGGCCTGGCGCGGGCGCTGGCCGGACGTCTTGCGGTGATGGACCTCCCGGCCGCGCAGCGCCTCCTCGGCAAGACGGGGCGTCTCGATCAGGTGGACGTCCTGGTCGCTCCCGGGATGCAGGTGGGGGATCCCGAAGCCCTCGAAGCCTTGCAGACCCGCCTGCGCGCCGCCCTGCCGCCGACGTTGAGCGTGGAGCGCCCTGCCCAGCGCGGCGCGCTCTACGACCGTATCCTCGCCTCCTTCCAGACCATGCTGGTGGGCTTGAGTCTCCTCTGTCTCGTCGCCGGGGTCTACATTACTTACAACACCACCTCGACGGGAGCGGTGCACCGGGCGCTGGCCATCGCCGGGCTTCGGGTGACGGGGGCCGACCGGCGACAGCTCTTCGGCGTGCTCATGCTCGAGGCGCTCCTGCTCGGCGGCATCGGGACGGCGATCGGCATTCCCGCCGGCGTGATGCTGGCACGCCTGCTGGGCAGCCTCGTGACCGAGTCCATGGGGGTGATCTTCCAGCTGCGCTTCGGCTTCGATGACCTGGTGCTGAATCCCCGAATGCACGCCCTCATCGCCGGGCTCGGCATTGGCGCCACGGCGTTCGGCTCCTACTTCGCCGCCCGGCGCGTGACGGCGCTCGATCCGCTCGAGGTGCTGCGCGCCGATCCGCGCTCGCTCGCGGTGCGAACGTCGGCCACGCGCCTCGTGGGGTGGTGGCTCGCGCTCGTGGCGACGACGGTCGTTGCTCTGGTGCTGGAGATGCGGCTCAAGTCCGTTGCCTGGGGGAACTTCGGATCCACGCTGTGGTTCGCATCGTCGATCGTCATCGCGATCCCCGTGGTGACGGTTACCGCGCCGCTGCTGGGGCGCCTGCTGGCGCGCCTGTTCGGACCGGCGGGGACGATGGCTGCCGACAGCCTCGTTCGTGCTCCGACGCGAACCGGCGTCACCGTCGCCGCGATCGCGCTGGTGCTGACGGTCGGGATCACGTTCGCGTCGATGGCGCGCAGTCACCGGGAATCGGTGCGCGGCTACCTCACCGGTGGGGTGTTTACCAGCGACCTCACGATCAGCGCCGTGGCGACCGAGGGCGGCTGGCTCGAGAGTCCCGTTCCGAGAAACGTCGCCGACGAGATTCGTGGGATAGCGGGGATTGCCGCCGTGGAGACGCTGCGCATCCTGCCCGGGCAGCTCTACCAGGGCCAACGCATCACCGTGGCCGGCGTCAGTCGCGGGCTCTTCGAGCCGAGCCGCTACCCGCCGGGATGGTATCGGAAGGGCAATGCGCACGACGCGGCGGCAGCGCTGCAAGCGGGGAAGGGGATCGTCATCTCGACCAACTTCGCGGATCGCTTCGCCGCCGACGTCGGCACGACCGTCACACTCGACACACCGACTGGGCAACTCGCGCTGCCCGTGGTCGGCATCGCGCCGGAATACATGTCGGACCGCGGCAGCATCCTGCTCGATGCCGGGCTCCTGGCCGACCGCTGGGAGGATGGGCTGATCAACTGGGCGCTCGCCTTCGTCGCGGCCGGCACCGAGCCGGGCACCGTTCGCGAGACGATCGCGCGGCGCCTCGGTGAGCGATATCGCCTGAAGATTCTCACGCTCAACCAGGTGGTGCAGTACCTCAGTGAGAAGATCGACCGGGCGTACGACTTCACGGTCGCCATCCAGCTCCTGATCGTGATCGTCACCGTGGCCGGGATCTTCGATCTACTCATCGCGGCGATCGTCGAGCGGCGGCGGGAGCTGGCGGTGTGGCGGGTGATCGGCGCCGATTCCGCGGCGGTCCGGCGTGCCGTGACGCTGGAATCCGGCGCCGTCGGGGTGCTCGGGAGCGCTCTCGGGATCGCCGTCGGCTTCGTGACGGCGCGCATATGGGTGGAGATCCACTACAAACATCTCCTCGGCTACCATCTCGAGGCCTCCTTTGCCGCCGGTAGCGCGGCCTGGTACATGGCGCTGGTGATGCTGATGACGGTGGCGGCGGGCTACGGCGCGGCGCGCTATGCGACGCGGCAATCGATCCTCGGCGGAATCCAGACACACTAGAAGCCTGTCCGAGCGGCACAAGGTCACGACATGGGCAGCCAGGAGACGACTGAGCGCGATGCACCTCGGGCTCCGCTGGGAGCTGCGAGCCTGATGGCGGCCTGTGTGGCGATCCTGCTCGCGCTCGCGCCGGCGGGCGCCGGTGCCGAGGAATCCGCGGACCAGTGGCTACGCCGTTCGCAGGCGGCGCGCTTCCCGGCGCGGGACATGCGCGCCGGGTTCGTCATGTACATCGAGCAGAAGGATGGCCCGCGGCTCAAGCGCCGCGGGGTCGCGCTGCGGCGAACCCGCGAGGGCGAGCTCGCGGACCGACTGTTCGTGGTGCAGGCGCCCGAGAACCTCAAGGAGCTCGCGCTTCTGAGTCACGACCAGGCCGGCGCCGCGGCAGCCCAGTGGCTCTACATGCCCGTCTATCGACGGGCCCGGCGGGTCTCGGTGCAGGCGGCAACGGACGCTTTCGTCGGGAGCGACTTCATGTACGTCGATTTCGGCCGCGTGCGCCCCGAGGCCGGAGCGCACCGCCTCAAGGGCTCGACCGAGGTGGAGGGCCGGCCGTGCGTGGTGGTGGAAACCGTGACCCTGGACTCGAGCCTGCCGTATCGGACGCTCCTCTCGACGCTCGATCGGGAGAACGCGTTGCCGCTCCGGCTCGAGTACATGGACGAGAAGGGCGAGCTCACCCGTGTGGCGACCATCGACAGTATTGCCGCGATCGAGGGGTGGCCCACCCCGATCACCCTGTCGGTGCGCACGGTGCGAGAAGGGAGCCGCTCGATTCTCAAGCTCGCGAACGTGGACTACGACGTCGGTCTCGACCCGAGCCTCTTTACCGTCGAAAACCTCGAGGGCGCGTCGAAGGAGCCATGACCCCGACGGCGGCTCCTCGGTGCCCACGCGCCTACCCGGTCTTCGCTTCCAAGTAGTTCGTGGATGGTCGGACGCAGACGCGCGCCAGCGGCGCGCCGCATCGACGCGGCCGCGGGGGCGTGCGACGCGGCATGGCACGGAAGGCTTGATATCTACGAGGCGCGGTGATGTGCTAGTATGCGCGCAGAGTGACGCATCCGCCCGGATGCTCGCGGATCGCCGTGCGACGATGGCCACCTCGGTTCTCGAGCAGTACCGCATCGCCGATTTTCTCAACTGGCACGCCCAGGAGGCGCTGAAGCTCAACCCCCACTTCCAGCGCCGGGCGGTGTGGACCAGGGCCGCCAAGGTATTCCTGATCGACACGATTCTGCGTCGGTTTCCCATTCCGAAGGTGTTCATGCGCACCAACGTGAACATCGACACGCGCGCGACGTATCGCGAGGTGGTGGACGGCCAGCAGCGACTGCGCACCATCATCGAGTTCGCGGCCGACGAATGGCCGCTGACGGCGCGTGCCGGGGAGTTCAACGGCGTGACCTACTCGGCCTTGCCCGACGAGGTGAAGGAGCGGTTTCTGACCTATCCCATCGCCGTCGAGCAGCTCGTCAACGCGAGTGACGACGACGTGCTCGCGATGTTCGCGCGGCTGAACACCTACAACGTGGCGCTGAGCCCGGCCGAGCTGCGCCACGCGAAGTACCAGGGCGAGTTCAAATGGGCGGTGCACGAGGCCGCCACGCGCTGGCGCACACTCTGGGACGACTACGGGATCGTGAGCGTGCGGCAACGCCTGCGCATGCAGGAAGATGCCCTCATGGCCGAGATGTTCGGGGTCGCCCTCGAGGGCATCCAGGACGGTGGCCGCAAGGCCCTGAACGTGCTCTACGCGAAGTACGACGACCGCTTCCCCGAGCTCGACGACGTGACCCGGCGCGTGGACGACGTCGCCGGGTTCGTGGATCGGACGCTCAAGAGCGTCATCGTCGGCACGCCGCTGGCGAAGCCGCCGAGCTTTCTGCTGCTCTTCGCCGCCCTCATGCATGCCTTGCACGGCATGCCCGCGGGCACACTCGGCACCGCGCTACCGCCGCGGGATCCCGAGGCCCTCGCCGACTTCGATCAGACGAAAGCCAACCTCGTGCGGCTCGCGGCGGTGCTCGGCGCGGCGGCAAACGGCGGGCCCCTCGGGGCGTTCGTTCAAGCCACCCGCGAGAACACGCGGGCGGCGGCGAACCGAGCGCTGCGATTTCCGGTGTTCTGGCGCGCGCTCCTCGGCGAGCCGCTGTAACAACCGGGCCGAGCCGCCCTGCTGACGACCGGGCGGCAACCGCGGCCGGATCACGGTCGGTGGCTACGCCAGAAGTCGTCCTTCTCGCCCTGCTACGCTTCCGTGAGAGCCGCCGCCGCCCGAGGGCGCCCGCGCCCCGCCCGACCCATCAGGTCCCCAGACACGTGGGCCCGACCTCGGCACGCTTGCGCCCGCGCGCTCTTCGCAGTATGGGGAGGGCGAGTCGTCGTGTTTGTGTGTGGTCCACGATCGCGGCCACCTCCGTGCCGGCGCGACTGGCGTCCCGCCCAGACAGCACGACCCGATTGGAAACGCCCCGAGGGGGTCAGGAGCGCAAGATGGGCAAGAAGCTCTACGTTGGGAATCTCTCGTTCGACGCGACCAGCCGAGACCTGGAGGCGCTGTTCTCGCAGGTTGGAACGTGCGAATCGGCCACGGTCATCACGGATCGCGACACGGGCCGGTCGCGCGGGTTCGGCTTCGTCGAGATGAGCTCGGCGAGCGAGGCACAGCAGGCCATTTCCGAGCTGAATGGCAGGGAGCTGCAGGGTCGGCCGATCAAGGTGAGCGAGGCCAACGAGCGGCCAGGCGGCGGCGGCGGTGGCGGCGGCGGTCGTGGTGGCAGAGGCGGCTTCGGTGGTGGTGGCGGCGGTCGGCGGGGTTACTGAGCCGATTCCGTCGTTAGCGGCGGGGTCGGACCGGCGGACCGCGCTTAGCTGGATACGCAAGACAAGGCCGGCTACGTCAGGGTACGAGGGTTGCGACCGGCGCTGGTCGGTCGTGGCCCCGGCACGGCCGGCCGGGTCCGGTCGTGCCGGAGATCCGGCGATCGATCCGGGTGGGTTTCGCGACGGGGTGTGAGCCCCGCCTTGACGGCGCTTCCCGGAACGTCCCCGGCTATTGCAGAGGGGGTGCCTCGCGCCTGTATGGGACGTGGTGTCCGCGTCGGAGCCCGACTCTCCTGCGCCGACATGGGTGGTCCTTGCAGCTAGCTGGAGGCGACCGATGTCAAGGTTCCGATCTACGAAGCGTGCCAAGGAGCTCAAACGCAAGGCCAAGCACGTGGCCAAGGAAACGCGCAAGCGCGAGCGGCTGAGCAACCCTCGCCCTGGTGGCACCGACGACGACATCGACTGGAGTCAGGCCGTCGGTGTGCCGCCGAGCGAGAACCCGCTCTTCATGAACACCGAGGACCAAGAGATCGAATCGGGGTCTGACACGGACGAGATCGACGCGGGCGAGATCGAGGAAGCCATCCCAAAGTCCTGACGTCATCGTGTCCTTCGAGACCATCGTCGCCACCGATGCTGCCGCCATGGCGCGGCGGGTGGCTGAGCGGTTCCGCGCGCTGACGAAGGATGTCGTCGGCAGCAGGCTCGCCGTCGCCCTCTCCGGCGGGAGCACCCCGCGGCGCCTCTACGAGCTGTGGGCAACCCCAGGCTTTCGCGCCAGCATTCACTGGGAGGCTGTCGAGCTCTTCTTCGGCGACGAGCGGGCCGTGCCGCCCGATCACCCCGACTCGAACTATCGCATGGTCCGCGAGGCGCTGCTCTCCGCAGTGCCGGTGGCGGCGCACCGCATGCCTGCGGAGACGGGCGAGGCCGCGGGCTACGAAGCCCTCCTGCGCGAGCGCATCCGTGCCACCCGGGACGGCCTTCCCGTCCTCGACCTGGTCCTTCTCGGCATCGGCACGGACGGCCACACGGCCTCGCTGTTCCCCGGCACCTGCGCCCTGGCGGAGCGCTCGCGTCTGGTGGTGATGAACGACGTGCCGCAGCTCGGGACCAGGCGGATGACCCTGACGTACCCGGCCCTCAACGCGGCGCGGCGGGTCTGGGTGCTGGCGTCCGGTGCGGACAAGCGGGCGATCGTCACGCAATGTCTTGCCGCGCGCGACGATGCCGGTGCGGCGAAGCGATTGCCCGTCGTCGGCGTGCGGCCGGTCCAGGGTGAGCTGATCTGGTGGCTCGACGAAGCCTCGGCTGGAGAGGCGGTCACGGCAACGAGCCGATGAGGCGCGCGCACGAGTAGGCCGGGTCACGGCGGCCCCAGGGGAGGCGAGGTGATGGATCGACCGACGGTGGATGGCGCCCTCGCGCAGCTCTGCATCAACACCATCCGCACGCTCTCCATGGACGCGGTCCAGCAGGCCAACTCCGGCCATCCGGGAACGCCGATGGCGATGGCCCCCGTCGCGTTCCTGCTCTACGACCGCGTTCTGCGCCAAAATCCGCGCAATCCGGCGTGGCCGGCGCGCGACCGCTTCGTGCTGTCGGCCGGACATGCCTCCATGCTGCTCTACAGCGCGCTGCACCTCACCGGCTACGACGTCTCGCTTGAGGACATCAAGAAGTTCCGCCAGCTCGGCAGCAAGTGTCCGGGCCATCCCGAGTACGGCTTTACCCCGGGCGTCGAGACCACGACTGGCCCCCTCGGCCAGGGCGTGGCGACAGCAGTCGGCATGGCCCTGGCGCAGAAGTGGCTGGCGGCGCACTTCGACCGGCCCGGGCACGAGATCGCGGACTACCGCGTCTTCGCGCTGTGCGGCGACGGCTGCATGATGGAGGGCGTGTCGGGCGAGGCCGCTTCCCTGGCCGGCCACCTCGGGCTCAACAACCTCGTGTGGATCTACGACAACAACCACATCACCATCGAAGGCAACACGGCGCTCGCCTTCACCGAGGACGTGGCGGCGCGCTTCTGTGCCTATCACTGGAATGTCATGCGCGTCGGGGACGCCAACGACCTCGGGCTGCTCGGCCACGCCCTCGACACGGCGCTGAACGAATCCGAGCGGCCGACGCTGCTCATCGTCGACAGCCACATCGCCTATGGCGCGCCGAACAAGCAGGATACCTCCGGCGCCCACGGCGAGCCGCTCGGCGAGGAGGAGATCCGCCTCACGAAGGCGCGCTACGGCTGGCCACCGGACGCGAAGTTCCTCGTACCTCCCGAGGTGGCGGCCTACCGGGACGACGTGGTGGCGCGTGGCACCGAGCTCGAAGCCGAGTGGAACGGACGCTTCGCACAGTACGCGCGCGAGTTTCCGGAGCTGGCAAGGGAATTCGAGCGTATGCAGCGGGGCGAGCTGCCGGCCGGGTGGGACCGGGACGTGCCGACGTTTGCGCCGGATCCGAAGGGGCTCGCCGGGCGAGACGCCAGTGGCAAAGTGCTCAACGCCATCGCCAAGCGCGTGCCGTACCTGCTCGGCGGGTCGGCGGATCTGACACCCTCGACGAAAACGCGTCTGGACGGCGGCGGCGACGTGCAGAAGGGGGCGTACGAGGCCGAAATCTACACTTCGGCGTCCGCGAGCACGGCATGGGCGCCGTGCTCAACGGCATGGCGCTCAGCAAGCTCAGGGTCTTCGGGTCGGGCTTCCTCATCTTCTCGGACTACTGCCGGCCCGCGATCCGGCTGGCGGCGCTCATGGAGCTGCCGGTCTGCTTCGTCTTCACGCACGACAGCATCGGCGTCGGCGAGGACGGCCCCACCCATCAACCGATCGAGCAGCTCATCGCGCTGCGCGCGATCCCGGATCTGGTCACGCTGCGGCCCGCGGACGCGGGCGAGATCGTCGAGGCGTGGCGGTTCATCATGCAGAGCCGGACGCAGCCGGTGGCGCTCGTGCTGAGCCGCCAGCCGATCCCGACGCTCGACCGCAGCCGCTACGCCCCGGCCGCCGGCCTGCATCGCGGCGGCTACGTCATCTCCGACTCCGACGGCGCACCGGAGCTGATCCTCATGGCCTCGGGCTCCGAGGTGAGCCTGTCGCTAGCGGCGCAGGACCGGCTCGCCGCCGCCGGCATCCGCACGCGTGTCGTCAGCATGCCGTCGTACGAGATCTTCGAGGCGCAGCCCCACGAGTATCGGCTCTCGGTCCTGCCTGTCGCGTGCCGGCGCCGCCTCGCGGTGGAGGCCGGGTCCTCCCTCGGTTGGCGACGCTACGTCGGCATCGCTCCGGACGGCAGCGTCGTCGCGCTCCGGCATTTCGGCGCCTCGGCACCGTGGAAGGACCTCCAGCAGAAGTTCGGCTTCACGGTCGACGACGTCGTCGCCAAGGCGAAGCGGCTCGTCGCCGGCCAGATCGTGGATCGAGACTAGCTCGAGGCTGCCGGCGCCTCAGAGAGAGGCGGCCGGCGGCGTGGGGGCGACACCCCGGTCGACGAGGCTCAGGACTGCGCGAACGGCGTTTCGCCAGGTGACGCAGCGAAAGCAGTCCCCCTCGCCGGAGCGCGACGAGGCGCAGCTGCGCAGCGGCTCGAGTGGCAGAGCGCTGGGTCCACTGAGGACTTTGCCGAGAGCGGTGTCCGCTTCCTTCAGGGTACTAGCGGTGGATCGGTGTGTGGGTGGGATGATCACCCCGCGCTCGATCCGGCCCATGCACAAGGCGCCGATGTCCTCCGGTGTAGGGGAGTGCGGCGTGAGGAGGCAGGCCTGCATCGCCTCCACCAGGGCGAGGAGGTGGCTCACCGTGGCTGCCCCGAGACGGGCTTGGTCCTTGGCAAGGCTCGGGTCACGCACCACGTTGCCGTACGCCGCCCGTGTTGCGGCGTTCACCGCCTCGCCGTACGCCCGCACCACGAGGCGCGCGCGACGGAGCGTGGCGAGCGCATGTGGCCCGCGCTGCCGCTCGGAGACATCCAACGCCGCGAGGAGTTTTCGTTCGGCGGCGTCCATATCCTCGTGATCGGCGAGCATGTGATTCTCGGAATACTCGACGAAGGCTCCGCGACAAACGACGGTCGCGTCGCCAGGGCGCCCGCCGAGGGCGATCTGGCCCAGGCAGTCCTGCTGGGCCTTCCCGCGCAACCTCAGGTACACGCCGGCGGCATCGTCCGCCTCGTCTCCGATGCGCTTTCTGTCCGCGTCGCTCAGTTCGAACACCGGCGGGCGAAAGTCCGTGCACAGCCTCCGGTCGCAGGCCCGATCGCCGAGGCCGTCGTAGTCGTCGTCCACCTGCCGTCGGTTCCTGCGTGTCTGGCAGCTGTCGAACGGGTCGAGCGCTCCGTCGCGATCGTGATCGCCGATGGCGAGGCCGCTGCCCTGTAGACCGAGTCCGGTGGGCGGCGTGAGCAGGTCCATCGGGAGCAGCGGGGTGGTGGTAACCGTCACGACCGGGTCGGCGGTGGTGCTCGGAACCTGAAAGATGACGAGCACGACGTCGTCGAGAGGGCCGTCACCGTTCAGGTCGCGTCCATGCTCGAGCTCCGAGACGAGGAAGAGCACCTCGTCGTCGACGACGACGTACGGATCACGCCAGCCGAGCCGGGCTTGTAGAGCGCAGTCGACGTGCGCGGCGTACCCCGTCGTCACCACGCGGGACGTGTCGGGCTTGGGAGCGTCGAATGCCACCACGTGCAGGACACTGTCGGCCTTGTCCGTGTCTCCGTTGAGGTCGCGGCCCTGCTCGCTCTCCGGCACGCGGAAGGCGACGAGGCGGCGGCCGGCAACGAACTCCGTGGCCGCGTACTTCGTGCTCACGAGTGTCTTGGTGACGGCATCGTAGAGCTGCAGCACGCGATCGAGCTGGTCCTGGTCGCCGTTGAGATCCGCCTTTTGGCGTGCCTCGGGCGTGACGAGCACGACACGTGACGCGCAGTCGTTCGGTCCGCAGCCCTGGGTTGCCCCCAGGCCGCTCGCAATGGCGCCCGTCGCCTGCCCGGCGCCGGGTAGGCTCGGCCCATTCGACGGTGGCCAGGGCCATGCGGTGACCGTGTCACTCTGAGCCTCGATGGCCGCCACCACGTCGCCGGCGTTCGCCAGCGGGTTGCCGGTGGTCAGTTGGCTGCCATTTGCGGGCAGCAGGGTCGGGCTCGCGCTCCCGTAGTGGTGCACCCAGACGGTGTGCGGTGGTGCGGGGTCGAGCGCGATCACCCGCGTGCCCACGATCTCGGCCTTCTGGGCCGCGCGGATGCCCGTGAAGCGCTTCTTGGGCCAACCGACGCTCGGGTCGAACAGCGTGAGCGTGCCGTTCGGGATGCGGAAGTAGACGTGCGCGTCCGCAACCACGATCGGGTAGCGGTTCAACACCGGCTCGAGGGACGCCACCTCACTCTTGGGCGGCGTCTTCCGCGTGCCCTTGGGGCTGAAGACCTGCAACGTGAAGTCGGTCTTCCGGATGGTCGCCGCGAGCGCGTTCTCGGCCTCGATACACGGCTCGGAGACACACCCGAGATCCACCTCCGCCGCGATCGTCTGCGTGTCCTTGCCGCACTTGTGCCCAGCCGTGGCGACCCGGTGGACGTGAACGTCGGAGGCGGCGCGCGCGTGCACGACCAGATCGGCGGTCGAGCGCAGACCGGCGAGGTTCGCTGGGTGGCACACCTCGGCTTTGTAGTCGCCGTCGACGATCGGCCCCTTGCCGTCCTTGCGGCGGTACCCCAGATCGAAGCGCTTCTGCGCCGGGTTGTTGCGCGGTGCACGCTCGATGCGGAGCACGGAGAAATCGCTGTCGGCCGTACCGTAGAGCCATCCGCTGTCGTCGCGCGCGAAGAGCGGCGCGATCCGGTGGCCGTCGATGCTGAACGCCTGGAGCAGGTCGCGGCTCTTGGGCGCACCCTTGATCGCCTTGTCGATCGGGCTCAGGTAACAGAGCGGATCGAGCGTCGCGGGACGCTTTGCGCAGAAGTTGGCGCCACCGCGCTCGAAGGACGCCAGCCCGGAGGCGGCGCCGCTCGCGCGCGCCGCGCGGTGGTCGAGAGGAACGAGGAGGTTGTCGCCGCCGTCGAGCGTCATGCGGAGCGGGGCGCTGCCGGCTTCGAGCATCGTAATGTCGTTCGGCTCCGGCAGCACGGTGAACTTGACGAACAGGTCCTCGGATTGCTTGTCGCAGCCGTCGGTCGGTTCGTGGAGCGTCTCCACGTGCGCGACCACCACGGCATTCCGCCTGACCACGATGCGCGCCGGGCCGGTGAGCCCGATCCCGTCGTTCGGAGCTCCGACGAACGCGTCGGTGTCGGGCATGACGAAGTCCAACGTGCGGCAGTCGCCACCGGTGCAATCGCCCGAGGTGCCCGACGTGAGGGACGGGATCGCCACGCTCGGCGCGCCGTCCGGTGTGAACGTGATGTCGATGACGTTGTTGGCGTCGACCTCGTCGAAGAACGGTGGCTTGTTGCCGTTGCCGTCGAGGTCACAGTCCTTGCGGACGATCCGGACGATGCGACCCGGAGCGGCCAGGCGCTGCTGCACGCTGCCGATGTCGGACTGATACACCTGGGACACGGGCGGGATCGTAGTGCAGCACGCCGCGGCGCGCCGCGGGGTCGCCGCGCTCGCAACCAGCATCACACCGAGCAAGATCAAGTCGGCTCGACGGTGCATGGGGCCCTCCGGCTCTCGGCCAGACGGCGAACGCCGAGCACTCGAGGCCCGCACGACAACGGGCGCGAGCGCGTGGCCTTCGAAGCCCGGCACGCAAGCATGTGTTCGGGCACGAATACGCAAAACGCCTAGCACAGGGAGCGCAGCTCTGTAAATCGGTTGCTGTTTCAGATCAGGACAGCTGCCCAACCATGGGTGAACGCTGCGGACCCATGCGCGTCGGACATGTCACCATCCCCTCCGGCGACGACGGCCAAGGTGTCCGAACGCAGTGGAACTACGTAGAGGCAGCACAGGCACTCGTGGTGGCGGCTGCTTCCGGGCGTGAATGCGGCCACGGGGAGGCTGAGCGTCGGGAGGCTCGATGGCCCTTGCCCCTGGGTGGAGCGCTAGGTAGTAACCTCCGTAAGAGACGGCGATCCGGCGTCCGATCCCAGAAGTCCAGGGTCCGCAGGTTTGATTTGGGCGGCGGTTCGGGAGGTGGGTGAGGTGGGTATGAACGGGCAAATGCTGGCGATCTGGGTGTTCGTGGCGGGGATGGCGGCGGGCGGGGTGATCGCCACGGTCGCTGCCTGGCTGCTGTTTCGTCACGAGCGCCGCAGCGCGGCGACGCGTCTCGGCTTCGTCGAAGACGCTCACACCCGGCTGCGCGACACCTTTCAGGCCCTGTCGGCCGAGGCGCTGCGGCTCAACAACCAGTCTTTTCTCGATCTGGCGAAGGCGTCGCTTGGCGAGTTCCACAGGGGGGCCAGTGCCGATCTCGAGTCCCGCCAGCAGGCCATCGATGCCCTGCTGCGGCCGATCGGCGAATCGCTCGGCAAGATGGATGCCAAGCTCGGCGACATCGAGAAGGAGCGCCACGGGCACTACTCGGCCCTCGTGGCGCAGCTCGAGCAGGTGGGCACGGCGCATGAGAAGCTCCAGCTCGAGACCGCGAACTTGGTGAAGGCGCTGCGGGCGCCGGCGGTCCGCGGTCGCTGGGGTGAGATCCAGCTGCGGCGCGTGGTGGAGATGGCCGGCATGGTCGAGCACTGCGACTTCGACGAGCAGGAGACCCTGGCCGGCGAGAACGGACGGCTCCGGCCCGACATGATCGTGCGGCTGCCGGCCGGCAAGAACGTGGTCGTCGACGCCAAGACGCCGCTCGGCGCCTACCTCGACGCCCTCGAGGCCGCCGACGAGACCGAGCGCGAGCGCTGCATGCGGGAGCACGCGCGGCAGGTGCGGGACCACATGGCGAAGCTCGCGAGCAAGGCGTACTTCGAGCAGTGCGAGGCGACGCCGGAGTTCGTGGTGATGTTCCTGCCCGGGGAGAGCTTCTTCAGCGCCGCCTTGCAGTACGATCCCGAGTTGATCGAGTACGGCGTCGGCGAACGGGTCATCCCGGCGAGCCCGACCACGCTGATCGCACTGCTGCGCGCCGTGGCCTACGGCTGGCGCCAGGAGACGCTCGCCGAGAACGCCCAGCACATCAGCGCGCTCGGCCGTGAGCTGCACGACCGCATCGCAATCCTGGCGCGGCACTTCGCCGGCGTCGGCAAGGGGCTCGAGCAGGCGATCGCGGCGTACAACAAGACGATGGGCTCGCTCGAGAGCCGCGTCCTCGTGTCGGCGCGGCGGTTCAAGGAGCTCGGCGTGCCGTCGGTGGACGACATCGAGACGCTCGCGCCGGTGGACGTCGCCGGACGGACGCCGCCGGCAATGGAGATCGCGGAGCGCGGCGAAGTGGCGGGGCTACACGGCGATCGGCAGCAGCGCTTCGATCTGCTCTGATGCTGCTTCTCCTCGTCCGTCACGGCCTGACCGACTGGAACGAGTCGGGGCGGCTCCTCGGGCGCATCGACATCGGTCTCAACGCGCGCGGGCAGCGGCAGGCCGACGCGCTCGGCGCGGCCCTCGCCGACTACGGTATAGAGACGCTGCTTGCGAGCCCGCAACGTCGTACCCAGGAGACCGCGGCCGCGATCGCAGCCGCGACCGGCCTCACGATTCGCACCGAGCCCGCCCTCGATGAAGTCTGGCTCGGGCCGCAGTGGCAGGGCCGAACCTTTGCCGAGCTCGCCGGCGATCCGGACATCCGGCGCATGGCGGCCGATCCCACCCATGAGTGCGATGCCATCGAGCCGGCCGCCTCCGTGCGCGATCGCGTCGCCCGGCTCGTCGAGGAGATGCAGCGGCAGCACGAGGGCGCAACAGTTGCGCTCGTGTCCCACGGCGATCCGCTGCGCATTCTCATCGGCCACCATCTCGGCATGGAGCTGGGCTGCCTGCGACGCCTCACGGTGTCGCCCGGGTCGCTGAGCGCGCTCGCGGTCTCGTCACGCGGCGCGCGGCTCTTTCTCCTCAACTGGCGACCCGGCTCGGTGAGCTTCGGCGATACGCTCTCCGGCATCCTCTGAGCCGAGCGAGCGACTGGACGGATCGGGCCCGCCGCACGCATCGTTCGGTGCTGACCTGGATAGCGCCTTTTCGACCGGTCCGCGTTGACAATCCCTCACCGTGAGGCCATGTCCTTGGTCTCTTCGAACCGACGGTGATGCAGCAGACGCAGACGACACGCGCATTCCTCCGCCGTCTCCGCCCCTGGGTGGGCAAGGCCATCCACGCGCGCTGGGTAACCCGGCGATCGTTCTATCAGAGTGAGATCGATGCGCTGCTGCTCGCGGTGGCGGGGCCATCGCGCCGACTGACGCCTGACCTCCGGCTCCGCGTCGAGGGGTTTCTCGGCCGCCTGCATCGCGAGTGGTTTCCACCCACGTGGCGTCAGGATCCTACCTACGATGACGTGGTTGCCGACTTGCGCTGGTGGATGGACGTAGCGGAGCGGTGGAACGAGCCCGCGCCCAAGCGTCCCCGTCGGCGCCTCCGCCGCGGCACGCTCGCCGAGCAGCCCGAGAAGCTCTGCCGCATGCTGGGCCTCGCTCCGGACTGCACCGCGGCCGAGTTCGCGATCGCATGGCGGGCCTTCCTCAAGCGCAACCATCCCGATCTAAATCCCGATCAGACGCGCGAGGAGCGGCAATGGTTCGCGACCGCGATGGCGCTGCGCCGGCGGTGAGCGACCTGTAGCGCATCGCTGCAGGTCAGGCGGTGATACGGGTGGCGCCCGCCGCCGGGACGCGGCGCATGCCCCAGAAGAGCCACAGCATGAGCAGCATGCCGAGCAATGGCCCACCGGAAAATGACAGTGCTGGTATTGAGGAGGGGGGCCGACAGCAAGCGGCTGTGAGGAGCGCACCGCGTCAAAGATGAGGATGGGTGCTCGCGGCTTCAGGGCACGGCGAACGGCTCGTGCGCGAAGGACTGCACCACTACTTCGCTGCCGACGCCGCTCGTTGGCGGCAGCCCGCCAGACAGCCAGAGGTTGACGCGCGCGCGCATCCGGTCGGGCGGCGGGATGTCCGGCCCGGTGTAGGTCCACGCCTGAAGCACGTCGGCCGCCGCGGGTGGAAAGGGCGCAAACCCACGCCAGCTCAGAAACTCCACGGCCTCCGCACGCCAGAGCATCCGGTGCGTCGACTCGGCGACCGCGGGGAGATCGAAGCGACGCAGGTTGCCGGGCCGCGTGAACGGTTGCACGACGTACTGTGCGTCGAACGGGCTCGCGAGGGCGCGTGAGAACTCGATGTCGATCTCGCGGGTCGGAGACTCGAACAGGAAAGGCGAAAAGGCCTCGCGGGGATCGAGGCTGTGGAGCGCCGCCCTGATCTGGAACGTGTAGGTGCCGTAACCTCGAGGGCCGTCGAGAATCGCCTCTGCGCACGTCCAGGCACCTGCGCGCTCGGCGACACGCAGGTGGAGCCCGTCGGCTGCGATCCAGACGTTCTCCCGCGCGAAGACGCAGGGGCCGGGATCGGTCGCGAAGGGCTCGGTTTCCTTCACCCACCAGCGGTGACCGGAGAGGCTGACGGCTTTGCTCGCGGGCTGCTCCGCCCATGCCACCACTCCCGGATCCGTCGCCGGATGATAATCGATGCTCGCGCCGGGGATCGTGTAGCGATCATCGACGAGGAGCACCGCGACCTGCTCCCACGGGTACGTCGCATAGCTCCAACTGCCGTCGGCGGCGACGGCGGTGAAAGGCCGGTCGAGCGCGGGCTGCGGATACCACCGATCAGTGCGGGCCCAGCCCGAGATTCGAAGCCCGGCGGGTGCCGCGTTCTCTACCACGCCACGCACCATCGCGGCCCCCGGCTCGAGACCGGCGATCGTGACGGTCGGGGGCGGTGCGGGCGCGTTGGGGCATGGTCCGGTCTGCGGCGTGCAGGAGAGTCTGAGCCTATCCACGTCGCGCCGTCGCAACGGTTCGGCGGTGACGGCGGTGAGCTTGAGCCGCTTCCTTCCGGGCCGCGTCCCGCCACGCCTGGTCCGGACGACGACGCTCGCGCTCGCGCCGCAGGACGCGCTGCCGCCCAGATCGATCGGTGCGGGGATGCCGACCCCGGGCGGTTTCACGCTCGCTTTTTTCAGCACCGCGGGCGCGCACCCCTCGACGTTTCGCTGATTGACGCACGCGGCGAGGACGAATGTGCAGCTGCCGTTCGGTGCGCTCACTCCATCGCGGTCGCAAACCGGGTCGCAGTCGGTGCAGGCGCGCACGCCCGCAGCCGCGTCCGCCTCCACGCCGTCGAGCTCGATCAGACAGTCAGTGGCCGGATCACCGCCGCCTGGGACGACGGCTGACGATGAGCGTGGCAGGGCGAGGAGAAGCAAGATGGAGCAGGTGGACCAGCGAAACGCGTGGAGCACCTTGGACAAACCAAGCGCGCCAAGCGCGCCGTACGAAGCGAACGAGCTGGTCATGCCAGGGAGCTACACGTTTGCCGCGCCACCGCCGTGCGGCCGCGTGACCTCGCGCGGCGTCAGGTCCGCGAAGACGAACCCGTCGCGCTCGATGACCTCGCCCACGCGCACCTCGACGGTTCGCGCGAACATCGGGCCGGCGTAGGCGAAGGTGTGAAACTCCCCGTTCTCGCCGCATGGGTCGACGTCGGGCGGCAGATCGGGGAGCAGGGCCGGGGAGAACATCCGTCCCGCGAAGCTCGCCGGCAGCTGCGCGCGGTCGACGCAGGTGATGACGGCGCGCAGCCCCGCGGCGAGCATCTCGCGGGCGAGCTCAGCCGTGGGGCGCATCCACAGCGGGAAGACGGGCCTGAGTCCCGTACCGGCGAGACGCGCCTCACGATAGCGGCGGATGTCGCCCAGAAAGAGATCGCCGAAGGCGATGGCGTCGATGCCCTCTTCGCGGGCGCGCTCGATCGCGCGCGCCATGGCCGCTTCGTACTGCTCGTTGCTGCATGGGTGCGGAATCGACACGGTCCAGAGCGGGACGCCCGCCGCCTCGGCCTGCGTCTCCAGCAGCGAGCGACGAACGGCGTGCATGGCCACACGGTCGGCATGCTCGTTGACGGTAGTGAGCAGCCCCGCGACGTGCAGCTCGCCCTGCTGGCGCAGAACGTGAAGGGTCCAGGCGCTGTCCTTCCCGCTGCTCCACGAGAGCAGTGCCCTCGGTTGTCCCATCGGTTACCGCCCACGGCTGCCGATGGGATCTTTCCGCTCGGCGAGGCGGGTCGCAAGTCCCTACGGATGCGCGCGTGCTGCGCTCGGGACGCGCGATGGCCGGAACGTGGCTCGGACGCGAAGTGTCTAGCGAAGCCGGCGGATCAGCTCGTAGGCGTTTCCGAGGCAGCCGGCCGCCCGGCTCGGGTCGTAGTCGCGGAACGCCGGCCGGCGAAACTGGTGCGCGATCCCGGCGGCGCTCAACCACGTGGTGCAGAAGAGGATGCAGTACGAGAGCAGGAGGCCGAAGGTGTCGGCAGACATGTCAGGCTCCTCTGACCTTTCCCGGTGCCGCCTCCGCGGCAACTGGCGAACCGATCGACAGTCTGTCGGAGCAAGACGGATGCCACCCGGGAAAATTGTGCAGGGACGGCACGCGGGGCGTCTTCGCAGCGTTGCAACTGCGACGGTCCGGGATGGCGGTGGCGGCCGTCGGGGCTGAGGGTCGCTCGGGACCCCCGTATGTGGCGCGTCACCTGCTGACAGGCCCGGCAATCCGGCTGCCCAGCTGTGCGAGCTGCTCCATGGCTCCACCGAGCACGAGCTCGATGTGCTTCGCCCATGTGAAGTAGCGATGCAGCGGGTAGTCCATGTCGACGCCGATGCCGCCGTGGAGATGCTGCGCGGCGACGGCCACCCGCTGGCCGCCGTCGGCCGCCCAGAACTTGGCAACGCGCACGGGGTCCTCTGCGGGCAGACCCTCGGCGAGCCGCCACGCCGCCTCCCAGGCGGAGAGGCGGATGGCCTCGAGGTCGATGTAGGCATCGGCGGCACGCTGATGGACGGCCTGAAAGCTCGCGATCGGGCGGCCGAACTGCTCGCGTCCCGTGGTGTACTCCGCCGCCATGCGCAATGCGCGATCACAGACGCCGACTTGCAGGACGCAGTACGCGGCCGTGGCGCGCTCGAGGAGCCAGCGCAGCATCGCCGCGTCGGCCATCGGGTCACCGAGGACGTCTGCCGCCGCAACTGCCACACCGCCGAGGCTCATCCTGGCGTGCGGCTCCCCATTGGTGAGGATCTGGCGCTCCAGGGTCACGCCCCGCGCCCGCGGCTCGACGAGGAAGAGGCCGACAGTCGCCTGACCGGTGCGGGCCGGGACCACGATCCGATGCGCCAGCTCCGCCGCCGGCACGCAGGTCTTGATGCCGTCGAGCCGCCAGGACGTCCCGTCCCGGCGCGCCGTCGTCAGCGGCGAGTGCGGGTCGGCGGCGGTGAGCTCGGTGAGCGCCGCGGACAGGATCACGTCCCCGGAGCTCACGCCCGAGAGCAGCGCGCGCTGCTGGCCGTGATTGCCGAACTCGCTCACCGCGAGGGCGCCGAGAACGAGGGATGCCAGGGCCGGCACCGGGGCGACCGCGCGGCCGATCTCCTCGAGCAAGAGACAGATCTCCAGAAAGCCGAGGCCGCTGCCGCCGAACTCCTCGGGGATGCCGATGCCGAGCAGCCGTGCCTTGCCGAGCTCGGCCCATGCCCGCTCGTCGAACCACTCGCCCTGCTCTTCGAGCTGCTTGAGGCGCTCGTGGGTCACGTGGTCCGCGAGAATCGTGCGCGCGAGATCGCGCAACGCCTCCTGCTCGTCGGTGAGTGCGAAGTTCATGACGATCGATTCGCTCCTGTCGGGTGGCGGCTTGCGCCTACTTCCTACTTGGCCCGCGGCATGCCCAGGCCCGCCATGGCGATGATGTCGCGCTGCACCTCCTTGGTCCCGCCGCCGAAGGTGAGAACCGGTGCGTGGCCGCGGTACAGCATCTCGAGACGGCCGCGCAGCAGCGCATCGGGGCTTCCTTCGCGGATCTCGCCGGCCGCCCCGAGCACTTCCATGAGCAGCCGGTAGCCTTCCACGTTGAGCTCGCTGCCGAACACTTTCACCACCGAGGCGTCGGCGTAGTTCAGAGTGCCGTTGGCGATCGACCATGCCTGCTTCCAGTTGCTGAGGCGCAGCACCTCGAGCTTGGCCAGGACGCGGGCGAGGTTGAGCTGTACCCAGGGCTGGTCGATGACTCGGCGGCCGTCGGCCAGCACCGTGCCCTTCGCCCAGGCGACGGCTTCGTCGTGGAGCCGGGCGAGCATCCCGGTGGTCATGAGCGCGACGCGCTCGTGGTTGAGCTGGGTGACGATCAGCCACCAGCCGCCGTTCTCGGGACCGATGAGCGCGTCGGCGGGCACGCGCACGTCCTCGTAGTACGTCGCGTTGGTGCGAAAGCCGCCCATCGTCCGGATGGGCGTCGCCTTGTAGCCCGGCGCGTTCGTCGGAACCATGAAGATCGAAAGACCATCGTGCTTGGGCGCGTCGGGATTGGTGCGCGCCGCGAGCCAGATGTAGTCGGCGTACTCGGCCTGGCTCGTGAAGAGCTTGGTGCCGTTGATTACCCAGGTGTCGCCGTCGCGGACGGCCTTGGTGCGCAGCGAGGCGAGGTCCGTCCCGGCCGAGGGCTCGGTGTAGCCGATCGCGAAGTGCAGCTCGCCGCGCAGGATCCGTGGCAGCAGCGTCCGCTTCTGCTCCTCGGTGCCATGCTCCATGATTGCCGGCGCGACGGCGTTGATCGTGAGCGTGGGCAGCAGGATGCCGGCATAGGCCGCCTCGTCGAAGAAGATGAACTGCTCCACCGCGGAGCGTCCCTGGCCGCCATACTCCCGGGGCCAGCCGACGCCGACCCAGCCGTCCTCGCCGAGCGTACGGAGCACGCGCCGGTACTCCGGACCGCCGCCCTCGGTGGTCGAGATCTCCCGCTGGTACTCTGGGGTCACCAGCCGTGCGAAGTAGTCCCGCAGCTGGGTTTGAAGCGCGCGCTGCTCGGGCGTGTAGTCGATATGCATGGGGTGAGCCGCCGCGGGGTCGGCCTCCTTTGCTATCACGAGTGGAGGGGAGGGGTCACGACCTGCGTGAGCGTGCCTCCCGGAGCCCGGCGGGCAGTGGGTCAGTTTGAACCGGGGGGCAGTTTCCCGCGACCGCAACCTGGGATATACGGTCGCCGAACGCCGGGCCGCCGAGTGTGATCGCGCGTCGCGATCGCGCGAGCGTCGTTGCGGTGGGTGGGGTCGGGGATGTGGGTCGCGCTGCGCCGCCGTAGGAGATCAGCTCGGAATGCGTTGCTCCGCGCCGCGACGATCGTGGTGGCGCTGGCGGGTGACTTTCTCCCAACCGAGGCTGCCAGCGACGGCGTCACGGCGGCGGCAAAGGTCCGGCCGACCATCCCGCCGTGTCCCGCCGGCCGCTACGTCGTCGTTGCCGGCGATCGTCCGCTCATCGTCGGCGCCGCGGCGCCGACGGCCGAGGTGCTCGTCATCGACAGCCAGCAGCGCATCGCCATCGAGGCCGGTTGTCCGCCGGTGCGCGCGAAGCTCCAGACACGAAGAAGAGGGTTCCGGGTGAAGGCGCGCTGGCGCCGTGACGCCCTGTGTCCCGAGCTTCCCGGACGGGCGCGTCTCAAGGCGAGGATCGCCGAGGGCTGCGCGGCGATGGAGGGCAAGCTGACGGTGAAAGGGCTGCGACCGCCGAAGCGCCTGTTCAGAGCCGAGCGTTCCGTCTGCGGCGATGGGATCGCCGACCTCGGCAACGGAGAGCAATGCGATCCGCCGGGCGTGGCAAGTTGCGATGCCCACTGTCGCAGCGGGCTCAGCACCGCGATCTGTGGCGATGGCGCCATCGATGCCGAAGAGGAGTGCGACGACGGCAACGAGGCCGATGGCGATGGGTGCAACGCCGCGTGTCGGGTCGAGCTGTGCGCGCGCTGCACCGGCGCGCCCTCGACCTGCGTCCGCGAACCCGACGGCATGCCGTGTGACGACGGGCTATTCTGCAACGGCAGCGACACGTGCCGGAACGGGCGCTGCTCGCTTCATACCGGCGATCCGTGCGCGGGTGGCGAGTGTAGCGGCTGTCAGGAGGACGCCGACCGCTGCGTCGATCCACCCGGCACGCGGTGCGCCGACGACCAGGATCGGTGCACCGACGATGTCTGTGACGGTGCGGGCGCATGCCGCCACGTGTTCGATCCCAGCAACGCCCCGCAGTGCGAGACGACATCGACGACGACCACCACCACGACGGTCCCGCCGGTGACCACGAGCACGGTGCCGGGGACGAGTACGACCACGGCCACGGTCCCGTCGACGACCACGACCACCGGGCCGACTGCCACCACCACGACGATCACCAGCGTGACGACGACCACGTTGTCGCCGTGCCTGGGCACTGACGGCGACGAGGACGGCCACTGCGACGCCGACGACAACTGCCCCGCGACGCCGAATCCCGATCAGGCGGATCTGGACGAGGACGGTGTGGGAGACGCGTGTGACACGGCCGACGTTTCGGGATTGAGCCTCCGCTTGCTCGACGTGCGCGGCCAGCAGCCGGGCCAGGGGCGCTTCGAGGTGCGGGGGGAGCTGTTCACCGCCTCGGACCCGACGCTGTTGGCGGATCTCGACGACAGCGGGGGAACGGTCATCGTGGAGAGCGCCACGGGCGAGGTGACATCGGTGGCCTTCACCGGGGAGGAGTGCACGCTCTTCCGCAGTCGCACCCTCATCTGCAAGCAGGGCGCGACGACGAGCCGCCTCGTGCTCCGTCCCGGATCGGCGCGCGATTTCTTCCGGGTGCACGCGGTCGGCGTGCGCCGGAGCTTCGTGCAACCCGGGTCGGACGATGTGCCGATGGCGGTGCGCGTGCAGACGCAGATGGATCTGCTCGATCGCCGGGCCGAGATTCAGGACTGCTCCGACCGCCTCGGCGGCCGCGCGCTGCGCTGCCGCGAGGTGCCGTAGGCCCTGCCTTCGTGCTGCGGCCGGCCCGCCAGTCGCTCGGCATCACTCGTGGTGGGCCGCACGTGCCGCGCGTGTTTTCGAGAGTGACGCGCTGAACCGCGTCTCGTTGCGGAATGTCCCCCGGTACACGGCCGCGACGGCGGCGGCTGTAACGGGCGGAAACGCCGGCGTCGGCGGCGCGCCGCGTGGTGCTGCCCGGCGCCCGCCTCGGCGCGTCGCGATTCCCTCACAACGACGCGACGGGACGAGCCCGCGCGGCAACGATCGGCCTCCGCTCGCGCTCGCATCCTGGCGGCATGGCTCTTGCTCGACGATTGCGTTGACCCGCCCCTTCCGACCGGATCGACCATCGGCTTCTCGCCCTCGCTGACGGGACGACCGCGACCACGGTGACGCGCTTCGCGCGCGAGCGCGCAGCCGGCTACCGCGGCGGGGGTGTGCGTCGATGGGCGGAGAGCGAGGGTGGAGCGCGGAGCGATGGACGGCGGCGGTCTGCACGCGTGTCCGAATCGGCGCCGTGGTGGCAGCGCTGGCGCTGGTCGCGCCAGGCGAAGGATCTGCTGGCTCCGAGCCTTCGGCGACCGAAGCGCCGTGCAGCACCGATGCGGCGGTCGCCGCCGAGCTCGCCGTCAGGGGGCGCGCTCGCGTCATCGTCGCGTTGCGCCCTGCCGCGACTCTCGCAGGCGCCGCCCCGGCAGCGGCAGAGAAGGCGGCGCTCCGGCGTCGTCAAGACGAGCTGGTGCAGCGGCTACCCTCGGGCGGCTTCGCGCTGCGGCGGCGGTTTGCCAGGCTGCCGGGTATCGCGGGCACGGTCGACGTCGCCGGCTACGAGGCCCTGCGGCGGGATCCGGCCGTCGGAGGGGTCTATCTCGATCGCCCCGTGCGCGCCGCGCTCATCGAAGGCCGGCATCTCGTCCGGGCGGATCCTGCGCAGCGTGCCGGCGCCGAGGGCCGGGGGATCACGGCGGCGATCGTGGACACGGGAATCGACTACGACAACCTCAATCTCGGCGGCTGCTTCGGTCCCGGGTGCAAGGTCTTTGCCGGCTGGGACTTCGTCAACGACGATCAGAACCCGTTCGACGACGACGGGCATGGAACGGCCGTGGCGGGCATCGTTGCCGCCGAAGCGGCGCATGCCGACCCGGCACGGCGGGTGCGCGGCATCGCACCTGCCGCGCGCCTGGTGGCCTTCAAGGTTCTCGACCGGAACGGGAATGGAACCACCTCGGACCTCGAGGCGGCGCTCGACTGGATTCTCGAGCACAACGCCGATCCGGCACGGCCCGCTACCGATCGGATCCGCGTCGTCAATCTGAGCCTCGGTGACGGTGTCGGGCACGCCGACGCCGCGGCCTGTCCGTGCAGCGGGTCGCTCGTAGCCGAGGCCGTCGAGGCGCTGCGCGCGAGCGGGGTGTCCGTCGTCGCCGCGAGCGGCAACAGCGCCTTCAACGCGGCCGTCGAGTTCCCGGCATGCGTTCCGGGCGTGCTCGCCGTCGGTGCCGTGTACGACGCGGATATCGGGCCTGCCGACTTCCTCCCGTGCGACGATCCGACGACGAGCGCCGGGCAGATCGCCTGCTACAGCAATCTCGGCGCACAGGTCTCGGTCCTCGCGCCGGGCCACGACGCGCGAACGACGGGCCTCGGGTTCGGAGGCCTTCGTGCGGGGTTCGGTGGAACGTCGGCGGCGGCCGCCTATGCCTCGGGTGTCGTGGCGCTCACGCGCGCGGCACTACCGGCGCTGTCGCCCGCCGACGTCGTGATGCGGCTCGGGCAGCGGGCAGTGCGTACGGCGGCGGCGCCGGAACGGACGGTGCTGACCTTCCCGATCATCGATGCGGCTGCACAGCTCGCCGTCGATGGCGACGGCGACGGTGTCGGTCTCGGCGTGGCGTATTGCGCGGCCGGCGACCGCGTCGGGTGCGACGACAACTGCCCGGCGCTGCCCAATCCGCAGCAGAGCGACACGGATGGCGACGGCATCGGCGACGGTTGCGACACGTGTCCTGCGCCCAACGCGAGCCCGTTCGATCTCGACGGCGACGGCGTCGCCAACGATTGCGACGCCTGCCCGCGCACCGCCGAGGTCATGCAGAGCGACCAGGACGAGGACGGGTACGGCGATGCCTGCGACAACTGCCCCGAGCGCGCCAACCCGGAGCAGCACGACAGCGACGGAGACGGGGCCGGCGACGGCTGTGACGCCTGCACCGACCTCGATGAAGACGGTATCGGCGTGCCGGGTGACGTGTGCGGTGACGACAACTGCCCGTCGATGCCCAATCCGGAGCAGGCGGACTGGGACGGGGACGGCACCGGCGATGCCTGCCAGTGTGTTTCGCCGTATCCGGCACCGGTCGGCGCCAGGGAAGCGCCCGTGCGCCTGGGCAGCGGGCTCGCCTCGGGCTCCGTGTCGTCCGTTGACGATCGGGGAAATGTCGTCATCGGTGCAGGCGGCGAGATTCGCCACCTGGCGTTCGCGGCCGCCGCCACTGTCGTGTCCCTGGCGCCGGGCGACAATCCCGCGCTCGACTCCTCGGGCCGTCGCCTCGTTTTCGATAGCACGAGTGACCTCGGCGGCGGCGGCAACCCTGACGGCTCGCGAGAGGTCGTCCTGTGGGGGTGGCGACGCGGCCGCTTCGAGCTTTTCGAGCAGGTCACCGGCGGGGTGGGGTGCAGCAGCTTCGCGGCCCGCCCGAGCCGGGGCGCGCGTGCCATCGTCTACGTGTCGAACTGTGATCCGGTGGAGAAAAACCCGGACGGGAATCAGGAGATCTTTCTTCACCTGCCTCGGACGGGGGTGACGATGCAGGTCACGCATACGACGGGCTGCGTCAATGGCCCGCTCGCCCCGGGGCTTCTCACCGGTCCAGTGATCGATGCACAGGGCCGAAGCATCGCCTTCCACTCCTCGTGCGACCTCGATCCCAGCGCACCGAACGCGGCCGGCGGCTTCGCCGTGTATCACTGGCGACGCGAGGATAGCCCGGCCGCGCCAGCGTTCCTGCGCCTTCCGCACTGCGCCACCTGTACCTCGAGCTACAACCCGCAGGTCAGCGGCGACGGCAAGACGGTGGTCTATTGGAGCGGCGAGGGCACCAGCCCCGGCGGGTTCGCCGATGCGCGCGTGCGCCTGCGCTGGGTCGACGTTTTTTTCGGGCGCTCGCGGGAGCTCTGCCCGACGGTCCTGCGGGCCGGCGAGCTGGCCTCGGCGTACGCGCCCGCGATCGATCGGTTCGGCAGAAGGATTCTCTACCACGCAAGCTTCGATCCCACGCTCGCCAACCCCGATCGCACCACACAGATTTTTCTTTCCGTGCTCGATGGGGCGCAGCCGGGTGCGACGGCACAGGTGAGCGATGGAGCGAGAAGCGCGTATGGCGCGCGTCTGTCGTGGTACGGGCGGTACGGCGTCTTCGGCGCGGATCCAGACCACGCGCTCTACCGACTGCGGGTACGTTGATGGTGGCGAGGGGGGCGGGCGCACGCAGAGACGGCATCGGGCCCGCGTCCGCTGACCGGGGCGCAGGCGTGACCTGAGTGAGCCGTTCGTGGGCGAGAAACGATGCGGGCAGACGAGCAGGCTGTGCAGCCGCCGCCACGGTGGCGGCGGCGAGAAGGGGGCAGGGGCCGAAAGGCCGTAAGCGGGCAGGCTGCGATCGGTAGCTTGCCGGAAGGGGGTAGCAATGGAACATGAACGACGACGGTGGACGGGTGCGGCGGCTCTTTGCCTGGCCGCTCTCGGGACGGCCGTGGATGGAGCTGCGGCGGTCGATCCGGGCGCCGAGGCGCGACGGGTGCTGGCGCAGGGATACGAGCTTCCCGCGGCGCTCACGATCGCGCTCGGCCGCAAGACCGTCACTACGGTGAGGCGGCATCCCGAGCGGCCCGACGTCACCCGGGAGCAATCCCGGCCGACGATCTCGGGCACGTTCGAAGCCAATGGTGACCGCATCAGCTTCGAGGTCATTCGCGGCGCGCGCATGCCGAGATGGGAGCGCCCCGAACGGGTAGATCCAAGGTACGAGCTCGACGTTTGCTTCAGAGACGGTGAAGGCCGGCCGTTTCTCGCCCAGGTGGGTGGGGAGGATCCCTTGGATCCGACGTGCGATCTCGAGCGCGAGGAGGATCCGGTCGGCTACGTCGGCGATCTCGGCGCCAGCTTCACCGCGGAAGAGCGCGCCGCCAGCATCGACACGGCGGCGGCGGCGATCGCGGCGCTGCGCGGCCTGGAGTTCAAACGGCGCTTCGGCGAGGAGCACGCTGCGCTGATCGGCGCGGCGGCCCTGCTCGACGGCGCGGAGTCGATGCTGGCCGCAGATTGTGCGGCGCCTGAAGTGGTCTGCGAGGACGAGGAAGAGGGCGCGCCGCTGACCACGACCAGCCATGACGATCGCTGGCAGCACGCCATCGCCGTCTGGTCGGGGCCGATCGGCTCGCACGGCTTCTACGTGCCCGGCCTCGTCGGGACGCACGGAGCGACGCTCGGCGCCCGCCGGGACCCGCGCAACCAGCGAATCAGCGCGGCCTGGGCACGCTGCAATCATGGCAAATGTCCGTACGCGGCGGGGATGCAGCTGCAGTGTGGGTTTCTCAGCGGCGCATCACGGCCCTACCATGTGCACGAAGAATACTGTACGACCAGCTATGCGGCCTTTTCCGGGGCGGTCAGTCGGGGGCACAATTGCAACGACGACGTGACCATGCAGTATCGGGCGGTGCGGCTCAATCGCCATGCACCCTCGGGCTGGGGCTCGGGCTACCCCTGCGACGATCGATTGACCCACAACTACACCGATCGTTGCTGGTAGGGGAGTGGGAGGCGACGGCGTGACCACCGGTCCGCGAGGGTCCGTCCTGCGATGGTTGCCGGTTGCGGTGGCGATGCTCGTGAGCGGCGCGACGGCGTTCGTGGTGAGCGCGATCGTTCTTCTCCAGCTCGGCCTGACGCTCTTCGGCAATCACGATGCGTTCGCTCGCGACGGAGTGGGCTGGGCGGCCAGCGTCGGCGGGATCGTCTCCGCCATGGCGCCGCCGCTCGGCCTGCTCGCGCCGCTCGTGTGGTACTCGCGCGCGCGGCTCGGTGTGGCCGCCGCCTGGTCGCTGGCGCTGGCCCTGGGACTCGGCGGCATCGGGATTGGCCTGCGCTCGCTCGTTCCCGACAACCCCGCTCCCCGCCCCCGGCATCGGATTCTGTGGACTGGATCGGCGACGGCGATGCCGGCCGTGGTCAGCCTCGCCGAGGGGGCCGAGTGCCATCTGTTCTCCGCGTTAGACGACGAAGCCGCCGCCCCCGACGCGACGCCGGCCGGCGTCGACGTGCGCGATCCCGCCGGAGCCGCGGTGAGCGTTCGCCGCACCGAGGGCGGGTTCGTCGCCTATCCATCGCCCGACGATCCGAGCCGTGAAGTCCTTCTCCTCGGCAGCTTCACGTCGCCCGCCCCTGGTGCCTATACGATCAGCGTGGATGGACCCCGCAGGATCTACGTGACGGATGCGCCACCCGCGTGGTGGCACGAGCACCCGCTCGCCGGTGTGGCCTCCGAGCTGCCCCGATACGCAGCCGTTCTCGCCGTGGCCGGGGTGCTCCTGCTCGGGCTCGCGCTGCGGCAATCGCACCGAGCCACGTGACGCCGCGCGGCGGGTGCTGGCGTCCCGCATGGCGTCCGCTACGTTGCGTTCAGCTCCGTACCGCAGCGCTGCCAACGCAACGCACGCGATGGGCCAAGAGCGCACATTCCCGTGCGTGAGGACCACCTCGCCGAGTGTGGCACCAAGCTTGCTTTCACTACCCGTTCTGGCGTCATGGTCGGCAACGGTGCCACGGCAGAGCGACTTCCGGATAACGGCCTCTGGCTGCCGCCGTGGCTCAGAGACGTCACCGAGGTAGACTGTCGGGAGACGCCGGAACCCGTCGAGACGCGCCCGAATCGCTATCGCGTCAAGCGACAGTCGGACGGCCAGGCGCTGATCTGCGTCGAGGCGCCGACCATCCGGGTGTGCATTCGACGGGGCGTCTCCGTGACCGCGACCGCGGCCCGCAGCGCGGCGCCCGGCTCCATCTTTCTCGACGGCGCCGCCCACGGAGAGCCGTTCCTGGACCCAAAACGGGAAGTCTACAATCTCGACCACCACGAGGGCTGCGTCCGCGCGTTCACGCTCGCCACCTGCGAGCAGGCGATGGTGCTGCTGCGCAAGGGGCTCGATCTGCGCAAGCGCGACTGGACCGTCTACGCCAACGATCCCGATCTCGACACGGTGCTGGCGATTTGGGTGCTGCTCAACCACATCCGGCTCAAAGAGAGCACCGAGGCGCGTCAGCGGGCGATGCCGCTCATTCGTTTGCAGGGTGTCACCGACGCGCAGGGGCTGGAGCTGCAGGAACTGTGCGGCTTTCCTCCCACGCTGCTCACCGAGGTCCGCGGGTGGATGGCCGCCCTCCGCCAGCAGGAGATCGACATCAAGGCACGGCGTCGCTGGCGGGAGCTCGATCTGCTCGAGTACACGGCGGCCGTGCTGCATGCCATCGACGCCCTGGTGTATCCGCCCGCGCAACTCGAGGGCGTCGAGGAGGTCGAGGAGCTGACGCGGGTCGAGATTGCCAACGGGGCCATCGCCATCGTCTGCCGCTCGCGCGCGGGGATCTACGAAGTGGAGCGCCAGCTCCGCCGCTTCCACGGGCGTCGGCTCGGTGTCGTGGCGCTGCAGACGGACGCGTCGACATACAGCCTCCGGCAGGTCGATCCCTACCTGCCTGCCACCCTCGAGGACGTCTACGCGCATCTCAATCTGGTTGACGCCGCGGTTGCCGGACCCGGGTCGGCCAACCGCTGGGGGGGCTCGGCGGAGATCGGCGGATCGCCGCGGGCATCCGGGACTCGGGTAGGCCCGGAGCAGATCGCGCGCGCGTGCCAGCAGGCGTTTACGAGCCCGACGCCGGTTCGCCGGTTGCTGCGGATCGGCGACGCGGTCGCCCGGAACACCGCGCTCCTGTTCGCCGCCTTGGGATGGGCCTTCATCTTGCCCGCCATCGCGAACGGCGTCGGTGCTCCGGGCCAGCTGCCACTCCCCGCCGCTGGCCTGTTCGCGGCGCTTCTGACCGCGTTTGCCGGTGGGATTCTCGCCTGGCGCGGCTCGGGTATCCGCGGCCTGTACGGCTTCAGGCGACCCACCGGCTTTGGGTGGCTGGGCTTCCTCCCGGTAGCGATCGTGGGTGCTTTGGCGGGAGGCACGTGGATACCGGCTGGACCCCTGCCGACTACGGCGGTGCCTATGCTGGATCGGGACTGGCTTGCGGCGGCGCTGCTCCTGCCTGCGGGGGCGGAGCTCGCGTTTCGCGGGCTGCTCCTCGGCAGCGTGGTGACCGCGCTGCCGATGCGCGGGTGGGGCACCCGCCTCGGATTCTCCTGGCCAGCGTTTCTCTCCGCCACGCTCTACTGGATCTGGGGCATGCTCCTCGCTCACCCGTCGCTCGCGCTCATCCAGCCGACGGTGAGCTCGACGGAGATCCCGGTCGCCGCGGCGCAGCTGGGGCCCGTCGTCTTTGCCATTGCCGCCGGCATGGCGCGAGAGCGATCCGGCAGCATCGCGGCTGCGATCCTGTTCCACTGGCTGTGCATCGCCGCGGTGCTTGCCGCGAGCATCTGGGCCGTCTAGCCACATCCGCACAGCCAGCCGCTCTTGGTGCCACCGTCGGCACTCCCGTCGAGTGTCTGCGGTCCCTTCGTCAGGAGGGTTGCGAAGCGGGGTGCTCCCGGGCATGAGAGAGCGCTCGCCGCGACGCGGGGCGTGGTGGCGTGGACCCGGACGGAGCGCATGGATCGATGCCACGAATGAAGGCCGCGCTGCTCGAGGCGAGCGGTGGCAGCCTGCGGCTCGAGCAGCTCACGATCGAGGATCCTCGCCCCGGGCACGTGCTCGTGCGCGTCGCCGGGTGCGGGGTATGTCACTCGGATCTGAGCCTCGTCGACGGGGTGTTCCCGTGTCCGCTGCCGATCGTGTTGGGTCACGAGGCGGCCGGTGTGGTCGAGGCCGTGGGGGCTGCCGTGACCGAGCTCGCCGTCGGTGACCACGTGGTCCTCACGGCGTGCCCACCCTGCGGCGCGTGCTACTGGTGCGTACGTGGCGAGGCGAGCCTGTGCGTGGCGAGCCAGGCCATCCAGACGAACACGTTCGCCGACGGTACCACCGGCCTATCGCTCGGCGGCAACGTCGTCTACCGGGGCCTCGGGGTGGCCGCGTTCGCCGAGTACGCCGTCGTCTCCACGCGCGCCGCGGTGAGGATTCCCGCGGACGTGCCGCTCGAAACCGCGAGCGTGATCGGCTGCGCGGTGCAGACGGGTGTCGGTGCGGTGCTCAACACGGCACGGGTAGAAGAGGGAGCAACCGTGCTGGTCATGGGGCTCGGCGGCATCGGGCTCTCGATCGTCCAGGGAGCGCGGGTGGCGGGCGCCGCCCGCATCATTGCATCGGACCCGGTGGCACATCGCCGTGACGCGGCGGCGCGCTTCGGGGCCACCGACGTGATCGATCCATCGGTCGAGGACGTGATCGGGCGGGTGCTGTCGCTGACCGGCGTCGGGGTGGACTACGCATTCGATGCCGCCGGTCGGGCACGCGTCGTGGAGCTGGGTATCGCCGCTACACGTCCGGGTGGAACGACGGTGTGCGTCGGTGCGCCATCCCTCGATGAGGTGGTGACCATCCCGACGCCCGCGCTCTTCACGGTCAGCGAGCGGAAGCTCATCGGCTGCGTCCTCGGCAGCTGCAACTCGCTCCGCGACATACCGCGCCTCGTGGCCCTCTGGCAGACCGGGAGGCTCGAACTCGACGCTCTCGTCACGCGGCGGCGGCCCCTTGCTGAGATCAACGAGGCAATGGCAGATCTGCGAGCGGGGCGCGAGATCCGGACCGTTCTCGCATCTTGACGGCGGCTGGCCAGGGACGCTACTGCCGGCGCGAGGTATCGAGGCCATGCTCTCGAAGTTCGACGACTACCCGATTCATCAGACGCCCGAGCCGATTGCCCAGCCGGCCGCGAGCGATCGCAACGTCTACGACCGCTACTGGTTCAACGGCTACGCGCGCGATGGCAGCTTCTACTTCGGCGCCGCCCTCGCCGTGTATCCGAACCGCCAGATCATGGACTGCGCCTTCGGCATCGTCCGGGACGGGGTGCAGCATGCCTTCTATGCCTCCCGGCGCGCGCCTGCCGAGCCCAGCGAGACCGTGGTCGGACCGTTCACGATCGCGGTGATCGAGCCGATGCGGACGCTGCGCATCGTGCTCGATCGCAACGAGACCGGCATCGAATGCGACCTGACGTTCGCGGCGCGCACGGCGAGCGTCGAGGAAGGGCGCCAGACGCTGCAGATGAACGGCCGCCGGATCATGGACGCCACCCGCTTTGCCCAGTTCGGTCGCTGGCAGGGCCGCATCCGCGATCCGCGCGGCGAAATCTCCGTGGACCCGATGCGGGTCTACGGCACGAAGGACCGCTCCTGGGGCATCCGTCCCGTCGGCGAGCCCGAGACCGGCGGCGCTCCGCCGAGCACACTGCCGCAGGTGTTCTTCCTGTGGGCGCCGATACACTGGGACGATTTCTGTACCCACTTCCTCGTGTTCGAGGATGCCGACGGCACTCGATGGTGCAAGGAAGGCATGGTCGTGCCGGCCTACGCGTCGGTGGATCGGATTCCCGGCATCGAGGATCCGAAAGTCGAGCGGGTGCGTGATGTCGACTACCGCCTGACCTACGAGCCGGGCACGCGCCGGGCGCGCGCGGCGCAGATCGCATTGGAACGCCGCTCCGGGGAGCGTCTCGAGATCCAGCTCGAGCCGCTCATCCGCTTTCACATGCGGGGTCTCGGCTATCTCCATCCCGTGTGGGGTCACGGCGTATGGCACGGCGACCTCGCGGTCGCCGGGGAGTCGTGGCGCCTGGACGATCTCGACCCCCTGGCCCCCGATACCCTTCACGTGCAGCAGGTGGTGCGCGCCCGGATGGCGGGCCTCGAGGGGGTGGGCGTTCTCGAGCAGCTCAGCCTTGGCCCGCACGCACCCTCCGGCTTCACCGAGTTTCTCGACGGCGCGCGCTGAGCGCCGGCTTCCCGATCGGGTCGCGACCGCCGTGGCTGGCGACTCACGCCCGCTTCCCCAGTGGACGGCGCCAGTGTCTGACCCGGCGTGCGCCGAAATCGGGTTGACACCAGACCGATCGGTCGGTTAGTTTAGATCGAACGATCGGTCGATATTCATGCAACCGGCCCCGGCGCGGCAGCCGTCACGCGACAAGATCCTCGATTGTGCGGAGGAGCTGTTCGCGCGTCGCGGCTATGCCGGCATCGGCCTCGCCGAGGTCGCCGAGCGCGTCGGGCTCGGGAAGTCCTCGCTCTTTCACCACTTTCGCAGCAAGGCGCAGCTCTATGCCGCGGTGGTGGCGCGCATCCTCGACCGCATCGAGGCGCCGCTCACGGCGGCGCTGGCGGCCGGCGGCTCGCCGATCGAGCGCCTCGAACGTTGGGTGGACGCGCTCATCGATACGCTGGCGCAGCATCCCACGTTTGCGCGGTTGCTGCTCCGGTCGCTCTTCGAGGACGACGATCTGGCGGGGGAGCTGCCGGAGGAGCGGGAGGCGAACGAGACCATCCGGCGGCTGGTCGCGGCGCTCGCGCGGCTGCTGAAGGAAGGGATGGGGACGGGGGCGTTCCGTCCCGCGAGCGTGCCGCACACGCTGCAGACCCTCATCGGCGCCACCGTGTACCACTTCGCGTCCGGCGAGTTCGGCGACGAGCTCATCGGACGGCCGCTTTTCGCGCCAAGCGAGGTCCGCCGCCGCAAGGCCGAGGTGAAGGGCCTGTTGCGCCGCGGGCTCGTCGTCGGCGCGAGCCATCGTCAGGGAGGGATTCGTTGATGGACAGCATTCTCAAGGATCACCGCCGCCACATCGGCGACTTCGAAGTCGTGGAGATCATCGACGAGGCCGAGATTGCCGCGCTGCGGAGCAAGCTCGATGTCGACGTGCCGCTCGAGCTCCACTGGACCTGGGAGTACGGCAGCGAGGTCGAGGAGTTGCGGGCACTCTACGAGCGGGGAAAGCGGGGGCAGTGGAACGCCGAGGAGGACCTGGACTGGTCGATCCCGCTGCCGCGCGACGAGTGGTTCATGCCGCGCACCGGGGCCTCGCTCCTGTCCTCGATACTGACGGACATGGGCGCGGACGAGGCGACCTGCCGGGCGGCCGCCTGGGATGAGTTCTCCCATCTCATCTCCCAGCTGCTCCATGGCGAGCAGGCGGCGCTCCAGCTCTGCGGGCAACTCGTCAACTGCTGCCCGACGATGGACGCCAAGTGGTACGCGGGCTCCCAGGTGATCGACGAGGTGCGCCACGTCGAAGCGTTCTCCAAGCTGCTCTCGCGGAAATTCGGGGTGATCCATCCCATCGATCCCACGCTCAAGGTGCTGCTCGACAAGCTGCTCGAAGCCCCGACGTGGCAGCAGAAGACCCTCGGCATGCAGACCCTGTTCGAGGGCATGGCGGTCGGCATCATGGATCTCGTGCAGCGCTCCAACACCAGCCCGCTCATCAAGGAGATCATTCACCGCGTGCATCAGGACGAGGCCCGCCACGCGGCCTTCGGGATCCTCTCGATGCGCCGGCTGGTGCGTGAATCGCCGCCGGAGGTGCTCGAGCAGCTCGAGGACTTTGCCTTCGGCGTTCTCGAGACGCTCAATGCCAATCAGCAGCTCGATATGCTGCGGCGCTTCGGACCGAAATACGGCCTCGATCCCGAGGCGGTGGTGCAGTTCATGCACGGCCTCGATGAATGGCCCGTCATCAACAGCGAGGCCTTCATGCACACGGTGATGCCGAACCTGATGCGCCTGGGACTCGTCACCGAACGGACGGAGCCCAAGTACCGGGAGCGGGGAATGCTCGTGGGCGACCACGTTGCGCCCCGATCCTCGCTTCCGGGCGCGTAGCGGGGCGACGGATCTTCTCAGCCGGCGTGCGGCGGCGCGCCTTGCCAGGACCGGCGATTGCCCGCCGATTCCATGCCACGGCTTTTTCGGGCGGGACGCTAGCCCGTGGCGGCGAAGAGCTTGGGCGCGTTGGGCGTTAGCCTGGCTCGCGCAACGTCAGCCGCACCGTCGCCGGACCGATCGAGTCAACTGCGCATTGACAATCCCTGCGAGTTCGCCGGAATTTGTCCAGCCGGTGCGTATGGACCCGACCCCTCCCGCCACGACCAGGCGCTACGGGCGTGCTCTGCTGCGCCTCTGTGCCGGCGCCCTGGCTGCCGGCCTGCTCGCCGTCGTCGTTGCGGAGTCGCTCCTCCACCTCGTCGGCACGCGGAGCGATGCGCTCCGGGCTCTTCTCGCCTCGCCCGCCGACGGCGTACGCTACGACGGTCTCGACACCACCACGGCCCTCCTCGAGGCCTCACCGTTCCGTCCCCGCCCCTTCATGTTCTGGGGCGGCTACAAGCTCAACTCCCGCGGCTTCCGGACGCCGGAGTACACTCGCGAGAAGGCACCGGGGATGTATCGCATCCTGGCGCTTGGCGACTCGTTCACGATGTCCTCTGGATTCGTACCGCTGGAGCTCATGTGGCACACGCGGGTGGGAGACTGGATGAAGGAGAGCGGGGCCTCCTCCTCCGTGGAGGTCATCAATCTCGGCGTCGATGGCGTCGGGCCGCGCTTCATACGCCGGCTCTTCGAGGTCGAGGGACGGCATCTTGCGCCGGATCTCGTGCTGCTGGGCCTCTTCGTCGGCAACGATCTCCTCGACGAGGCGCCCGCCTTGCATCACGTGCCGTGGCCCGAGCGCTGGAGCCTCACGTGGCGCCTGGTGGCTCGCCTGAGGGCCGTCGGCGGCAGCGCGCGCGAGATCGGCGCCGAGCTGCGCAGCCAGCGGGTCCGCTGGCCACGGCCGGGGGCCGGGTCTCCCCCGGGGGGCCACGCGGTGCCCGGCTACCGATACGATCGCGACCGGGCCATTGCCAGCCGCGAGGGATTCCTGCACATCGAGCGTGGCCGCTTGCGCACCTTCGAGCTCGCGGCACGCCCGGAGATGAGCGAACGCCTGGCCGACATCCTCGCGACCATCCGCGCCCTCGGCGCGTCCGTCACCGGAGTCGGCGGCGAGCTCGTCGTCGCCGTGATCCCCGATGTCGTGCAAGTCGCCCCCGACCTCCTTCGAGAGATCATCGATGGGGCCGAGCGCTACGACTTCGACTGGCCGCAGTCGCGGTTGCGTTCGGCATTCGCGGCGGCCGGCGTCGCTGCGGTGGATGTGCTTCCCGCGTTTCGCTCGGCTCCCACCGAGCCGCGCCTCTACCGTGTGAACGACACCCACTGGAGCGACGCGGGGAACGCGCTGGCGGCGAGGGTCATTTTCGAGTTTCTTCGAGAGCGCCGCGCGGTGGGGTCCCCGTGAGGCCCCGGGTGCCGGCCCGGACGTGGTGCTGACGCCAGGGGGGGCGCGATGCGAGCCGAGCAGGAGCCGAGCACGCAAGAGCTGCGTCGCGCGCTCGGAGCGTGGCACGCCACGGCCTTCGTCGTGACGAGCATGGTGGGAACGGGCATTTTCACCGTGCCGGCGTTCGTCAAGCTCGCCACTGGTAACGGGATAGCCGCCCTCGGGGTATGGATCGTCGGCGCCGGACTCGCGCTGAGCGGAGCGTTCTGCTACGCCGCGTTGGCGACGCGGATGCCCGAGGCCGGTGGCGAGTATCACTACCTGAGCCGCGTGTACGGTCCACTGTGGGGGTTTCTCAGCGGCTGGATTTCTTTCTTCGCCGGCTTTGCGGCGCCGATCGCCGCGGCCTCGCTGGCCACCGTGGAATACGCCGCCGCCATGGTTCCCGGATGGAATCCCCAGGAGCGGCTCGTTGCGAGCCTTCCGGTGACGCAGGGGGCCGCGGCTGCGGCCGCTCTGGTGGCGACGCTCGCCAGCGTGCACTCCCGGGGCGTGCGCGCGAGCGGAAGGGTCCAGGGGATGCTCGCCCTGCTCGTGATCGGCACCATCGTGGCATTCGTCATCGCCGGCATCGCCAGCGGGCGCGGCGATTGGCGCGGTATCGTCGGCGGCTCGGAGGGGACGGGGATGTGGTGGGTTGCCCTCATCCAGGTGAGCTACGCCTACGCCGGCTGGAACACGGCGGCCTATCTCGCCGGTGAGGTGATCGATCCGCCGCGAACCCTGCCGCGGGCGCTGATCGGCGGAACGTTGCTGGTCGTCGCGCTGTATCTGGCGCTCAACTTGCTGTTTCTCTATGCCCTGCCGGCGGACGCCTGGACGCCCACGATCACCGTCGGCCACCTCGCCGCGGAGCGGCTCTTCGGACCCGTCGGCGCCCGGGTCGTGAGCGCCATGGTCGCGCTGTGCATTCTCGGGACGGTGAGCTCGAGTACCGTCGCCGGGCCGCGCGTGTACTACGCCATGGCGCGGGATGGCCTCGGTCCGGCCGCGTTTCGACGCCTCGGCGAGCGGGGCAGCGCCCCCGCCTGGGGGACCGCCGCTCAGGCCGTGGTCGCCATCGTGCTCGCCCTGACCGGGGCCTTCGAAGCGTTGCTCGTGTACGTCGGCTCGGCGCTCCTCCTGTTCGGGGCGCTGACGGTGGCGGCGGTCTACGTCGTTGGTCGGGAGCCGCTCTCCCATGGGGACATATTCCGGGTTCCCGGCTATCCCGTGACGCCGGCGGTGTTCGTGGGGCTCGTCCTGGTGGCGTGGGCCTATGGGCTGCAGGAGCGGCCATTGCCGACCAGCGCCGCGCTGCTCACCATCGCCGGCGGCATCGTTGCGTACAGGGTCGGCCGGGGCTTCGGGTGGCTCGGGCATTCCCCCGGCCGGGGATCGTGATCGACCGGTGGCATGTTTCGCGGACCGGCGGCGTGCGCACCCGGGGCTCGATCGCGCCGGAATTGGGTGCGGACGGCGCTGTACGCTACCTATGGCCTTTACTACATTTTTTGCTACGATAGTTAGCGAAGGTGGCTTCCGGCCGGCCGCCCGCCGCAGGTGCGGGCGGTGTGTCGGGCTCGAGCAGGCCGGACCGGAGTGATCGGACGAGGGACACGCGGACGACGATGGCCCGGCCGACTCCTGAGGGAGGCGCGTCCCGGGCGAGCGTGGAAGAGGCGAGAGCGTGAGTAGAATGCAAGTGCGCGCACTGAGTAGACAGCGTCGATGGCAGCTGGCTCGGATCGCCGAGGGTCGGTGCGGTCAATGTGGCAAGCGGCGACGGCATTACGCGGAGCTGTGCGACGCGTGTGCTCTCGCCCGCCGTCGGCGGGCGCGTGAACGCGAAGGCACGTTGCCGTGGAAGCCCGGCGGTCTCGGGCGGCCGCCGCTCATATCGGACCCGGATGCGAAGCGTTCTCGCCGCAAGCGCGCATCGCGCTGACCGCCCCGAGTTCGTGGGGTCGCGGCTGGCGCCGGCAGTGTCCCGCGTGGCGCTAGCGAGCCTGTAGCACCCGCGCCGCGCGCGTGTAGTCGCCGGGTTTCACCCACAGAATCATGCCATAGCGGCCCCTGCCCGCGGCGACCGCGTCCGCCGCGGTCACGTTGATGCCCGCCGCAGCGAGGCGCCGCAGGTCGCGGTGGACGGCCCCGACCCGGTCTCGTCCCTGGACGAGGAATCCCTTCTTGGTCGGACCGAGGCTCCAGCCTTCCTGCTGCGCCACCCGGCGCACCGCGCCGATGTCGTCGCTCACCAGGTCGATCTGCGCCTTGCCCCCCGCATCCGGGAACCCGGTGAAGGCCAGCAAGCTGACGCCGGCCTTGCGCAGGGCGCCCAGGACGCGCGCCCCTTCGCCCGCGCGACGCGGCACTTTGAGATCGACGTAACCCACCTTGCGTGCTGCCATTCGGCGACCCTCCCTCTGCGGCGGGATTATACGCTTGCCAGGGGACGATGCAGAAGCCCGGCGCATGGCGGCGGCTCGCGCAACGAGCTAGCATGAGGGTATGGCACGCCCCAGCCGCTCGGTGGTTCTCCTCGGTCAGTCCTTCCCTGCCGTGAGCGTAGGTCTGGCCGCGACGCTGCTCGTCACGTCGATTCTCGCCGTCAACGCCCCCGCGCTCTTTCACGCGCTCATTTTCATCCCGGGACGGGCATGGGCCGGCGAGCTGTGGCGGCTGGTGAGCTGGCCATTCGTGGCCGGCGATCCCGTGTCGGTGGTCTTCGCTGCTCTGGCGCTGCTGTGGCTCGGACGCGATCTGGCGTATGCCTGGGGGCCCCGCCGCTTGCTACGCGTCTGGTTCGGGATGAGCGCCGCGACGGCGGTGGCGATCGGCCTGCTCGCGCTCCTCTGGGAGCCACTCCGCGGCTTCCCGTTCGAGGCGCCGTTCGCCCTGGTGGATGCGTTCATCGTCGCCTGGGCGGTCCTCTTCCCCAACCGTCAGATCCTGATGATGTTCGTGGTGCCGCTCAGCGGCCAGCAGCTCATCTGGGCGACATTCGCGCTGTTACTGGTCTATGGGCTGATGCAGGGGCTGCTCGGCGTTCTGCCGCACCTGATCGCCACCGGGCTGATGCTGCTCCAGCTGCGATACGGTGGCCCGGAGAGCGTGTTGCTCCACCTACGCTACCGCTTGCTCAAGCTGCGCGCGGGCCGTCGTCGTTCCCATCTGCACGTCGTCGACCGGGACCGGGACGAGCCGCCGCGGTGGGTTCACTGAACGGGCAAGTGCCAACCGGCGCCGGAACGCACCCGCCCGAGTCAGCGCGCGGCGATGCGCCCGAGCCAGCGCGCGAGCCAGCCCGACTCCTTGCGGGGCGCCACCGCGCGCTCGAGCGCGGCACGTTCGAGCCAGAGTCCGGCACACTCGGGGCAGGCATCCACGGTCACTCCGAGGAGCTGCTCCTTCTCGAGCCGCGCTCCGCAGCGGGGACAGCGCATTTCCGGCGCTTGCTCGGGCACCGGATCGTGTCCTTCGGCGGCAGGTCGCGCCGGCTTCATTCGTTCGAGGAGCTGCCGATCGCGCTTGCGGAAGTAGGTGTCCTCGTCCGCCCGCTCCTTGTCGCGCAGCTTCTCTTCGAGCCGATCCCGGTCACCTCCGCTCATGATGGCTGCCCTTCGCCCCCCAGACCTATAGTGCCGTTTGACGCTCTTGAGAAGTCGGCTGCCGCCGTCGCCTGTGCCGAGCCGGCGTGTCGCAGCAGCTCTGGTGAGGATTCGGGCGGCGGAGTAAAAATGAGAGGAAAGGAGCAGGCATGGAACCTTCGCTGCAGATCACCTTTCGCCACATGGATCCATCCCCTGCGATCGAGGCCAAGGTGCGCGAACAGGTCCAGCGGCTCGAACGCTCCTACGATCGGATCACGAGCTGCCGCGTCGTCATCGAAGCGCCCCACAGGCATCACAACAAGGGGAATCTGTATCACGTCGGCATCGAGGTCAGCGTTCCCGACGACAAGCTCGTGATCAGCCGGGACCGCGAGCAGCACCATGCGAACGAGGACCCCTACGTGGCGATTCGCGACGCCTTCGACGCCATGCGCCGGCGGCTCGAGAGCTATGCCATGCGCCGGCGCCGCGATGTGAAGACCCACGAGGTGCCGCCGCACGGGCGCGTGTCGCGATTGGAGCCGGCGCGCGACTTCGGGCTGATCCAGGCCTCCGACGGGCGTGAGATCTACTTCCATCGCAACAGTCTCGTGGGCGCGGAGTTCGACAAGCTGGAGGTGGGCACGGAGGTCCGCTTCGTCGAGGGTCTCGGCGACGAGGGGCCTCGGGCGACAACCGTTCACGTGGTGGGCAAGCACCACGTCGTGGGATGAGCCGGATCGGCGTCGTGTCCGCGGGGTACGGGGTCGACCCCGCACGCTGATTCGGGGTCTGCCAGGGGCGAGCACTCGACGCCGGATGGCGCGGGGTCCGGCAGTGCTCCGGGGAGGGGGGATACGGTGATGCCGAGGCCCGCGCGTGGACAGTCCCGCGATGAGGTCAGAACGGCGCTCGTCCTGTCCGGGGGAGGGGCCCGCGGGGCGTATCAGGTCGGGATTCTGCGGGGGCTCGTCGATCTGGGTCTCTTCGACGAGCGGCCGCCCTTCGACATCGTGGTGGGTGCGAGCGCGGGAGCGATCAATGCCGCGACGCTCGCCGCCTTCGCCGATCGCTTCGCCGAGGCCGTGCGCACGCTCCAGGAGGTGTGGAGCGGTTTGCACCCGCAGCAGGTGATTCGCACGGACCTGCGCTCGCTCAGCGGGATCGGTGCCCGCTGGGTGCGCGATCTATCGTTCGGCGGCGTGTTCGGCCACGTGACGCCGAAGTCGCTCCTCGATACCGCGCCGATGCGGGAGCTTCTCGCGCGCTGGATCCCCTTCGCGCGCATCGACACCACCCTGGCGCGCGGGATGCTGCGTGCCCTAGTCGTTCTCGCCACCGATCTCTACACCGCGCAAGGCGTCGTGTTCGTGCACGGGGCGCCCGACGTGGAGCTCTGGCAGCGGAGCCGGTACCGCGTCGAACGCGCCCACATCGGGGTCGAGCACCTGATGGCTTCGGGCGCGATCCCCGTCTTCTTTCCGTCGGTCGAGATCGAGGGCCGGCATTTCGGCGATGGGTGCATCCGCAACACATCGCCGCTCAGTCCGGCGATCCACCTCGGCGCCGATCGGATCGTGGCGATCGGCGTGCGCGGTCCGGATCGCGGCACGCTGCCGGCGGACACAGCGGCGCATCTGCCACCCACGATCGCGCAGATCGCCGGCGTGCTCCTCGATGCGGTCATGCTTGACGCCATCGAGGTGGACATCGAGCACAGCGAGCGCGTCAACACGAGCGTGCTCGCCGCCGGGTCGGACACGCGCAGCCCGTTCCGATGGATCGACATCCTCTGGCTCAGCCCGTCGCGCGCCATCGGCGAGATCGCCGCCGAGATGACGCACCGACTTCCCCGCATCGTCCGCTATTTGATGCGCGGGCTCGGGACCGAGGAGTCGACGCGAGAGCTCGCGAGCTACTTGCTTTTCGATGGCGGCTTCTGTGGCCGCCTCATCGATCTCGGCCGCGCCGACGTGGCGGCCCGCGCCGACGAGATCCGCGCCTTCTTCGCGAGCGAACGGAAGCCCGGCGGGCGTCTCACGGCGCGACGGCGCGGCGCCTAGCGACGTCGTGCCGACACCGATCGCGTCGGCCGCGGCCGCGCGCCGGCGGCCCGGGACGGGCCGCCGACCGCCGGTGATTCAGGCCGATCAGTTCTCCGGGGCGCCGGAGCTGATCCATGCGCGGATGCTGTCGCGCGTGATCAGGGGCAGGAGGGACCCACCCAAGGGCATGGACGATCCGCAGTCGCCGCCGGTGCACGACGCGTCGAACGCTCCCTGTGTGTCGTCGAGCTTGTGCATCAGGAAGCTGTCGAGCGGATAGAACCGCTCGACCCGATTCATGGTCGGCAGCTTCGTGCTCGGTGCATCCACGGTGTTGTCGTAGGCGAGGCCGAATCGCTGAGCGGAATGGTGTAGCCGCCCGCGCCGCCGGCGTGGCACCCGGTGCAGTTCATCTGCATCATCGTATACACATCCGTCCACGTGGCCGGCGCCACGAGCGTGGTCGAGGTGGTCGACGACACCGTCGTCATCGTGGTGTTGGTCGTCGTCGTCACCGTGGTGGTCGTGGCGAAGGGGCACCCCGGCGGCGGGGGCGCCGGACAGGTCGTTGCCAGCGCCGGCGCCTCGAAGTTCGTCCCGAACGTATTGCCCTGCCGGCAGTTGCCGGTCCCGCCGAGGGTCACCGAGAGGATGTCGGATTCGAACCCCTCGATCGAGGGATCGGGGCTAAGGCCGTTCCCCGTGATCGTGTTGTTGGTGATGTAGTTGTGCGACGTCTGTGGGTCGGGGCTCAGGATCGGGAAGGGGTTCGGGTCGAAGAGCGCGTTGAGGATCGCCTGATCGGTGAGGGCGATGCCGAACGATCCGTTGCCGGTGATCGTGTTGTTGCGGAAGAGGCTGGCGTCGTTCGAGAGGACGATCACGCCCGTGCCCTGCGGCACCAGACCCACGGTGCCGCTGCCGAAGTTCGGGACGTTATTGTTCTGGGAGATGTTGTCGTGGATGTCGTGGCACTGGGAGAGCTGCGTCGGCAGCCCCGGCAGCTTGAAGACCAGAATGCCGCCGGTGTTGTTGTGAGCGAAGTTGCCGTGAACCTCGGCGTTGGCGGAGTTCTCGATCTCGATCCCGGCGACGTTGCCGAACACCTCGTTGTTGCGAACGATGATGTTGGTGGACTGGCCGACGTAGAGTGCCGCATCGCTCACGCCGCTCGCCACGCAGTCCTCGATGAGCACGTTGTTGCTGAAGACGGGAAATACGGCGTACTCCATCGACTGGTTGGTGCCGCCCGCAGTCGCCACGATGTCGCGGAAGGTGACCCCCTCGGCGCCGACGACGAGGATGCCATTGTCGTCGAAATCACCGACGTCGAAGCCTTCGAAGAGGAGATCGTCGGCCGGCGTCGTGCAGGTCGGGTCGAGGGAGCCGCAGGCGAACATGCCGTCGGGCGCGTCCCCCGGGTCGGGGTTGACCAGCGAGGGCCGCTGGCCGTTGCAGCTATTGCCGATGATGCTCAGGCCCGAGGTCTCGATGTCGACCGTTTCCGCATACGTCCCCGGGTACAGATAGATCGTGTCGCCCACGCTCGCCGCGTCGACGGCGCCCTGGATGGTCGTCGACGGATCCGCATAGCCCTCCGCGCCGCCGTACTGCGTGCCGATCATCTCCGCGCCGCCGGTCCAGTGGGAGCAGGAGAGACACTCGCCGGTGGCGGCGACGGTGGCGGCACAGGCGTCGAGCTGCCCGAGCTCCGTGTCCGAGCACGTGTCGGCCACGCTGTCCTGCAGTCTCGCCCCGGCGTTCGCGAGTCGACCCGCAGTGCTCGGATCGATGGGGGGAATGCGCGTCCCGCCCGTCACCGCCCCGATGCAGAGGACGGCGGGATCCCCGACGGTGCAGTTGCGGTTGCGCCGGCGCAGACAGGCCTGCACGGCCCGAAGCTCGGCGTTGATGTACTGCCGACTGGCGCGGGCGATCTTCGCCTGGCAGCTGCGGGCGTCGGGGTTCGCCACCGGGGCGACGGTCCCGTACTGGTTGGCGAGCAGATCCTCGACCCGCTGCGAATGGTCGATGAGAAGACAGTCCTCGGCCGTGACGACGGTGTTGCCACAGAGCCGGAGGGCGACGACGGTGGCGTCAGTGCAGCTGCGGTTGATCATCTGACGTGCCCGCGTGTCCGCGTTGGCGATCCGTCCCGCGGTCGGGCCGTCGGTCGGCGGCGTGTACGTGTTGCCCGACACGGTTCCCCGGCAGACGGTGTTCGGGTCACCACTGAGGCTGCCCTTCTGGATCTTCGCGTAGCAGGCCTGGATGGCGCTCAGCTTGCGGGCGACGTACATGCGACCCGCCCGCGCGACGCCACTCTCGCACGTTTGGGCGGCGGCGTCGGGCGCAAGCATCGGCCGCAGCGGCTTCAAATCGGTGCAGGCGGCGCGGGCCTCTTGCACGAGCCCGGTTGGCAGGAGAGACAAGGAGAGCACGACGCCGGCGGCCGTGCGGATCCGTCCCATGCGCTTCATTCGAACCTCCGGTGTCCGTCCCGAGGGGGAGGGGGCTGCGCGCAAACCTACTGCCCTGGCGATGGGGCAGTCAATGCCTAAACCCGCACGCCGTGGCGATTTCTGGCGAGGGGATCTGCCGACTGGCCGGAAGCGGGTGCCGAGAGGGTCCTAAATGCGCGTGATCGGCTTTTGGCTGACCCTGCTCCTGGCGAGCGGATGTGGGGCGGATGCCCTCGCCGCCGGCGCGTACGATCTCGTCCTGGCCGGCGGGCGGGTGCTCGATCCGGAGTCGGGTCTCGACGCCCGCCGCGACGTCGGCGTGAGCGAAGGGCGCATCGCGGCCATCGACGCCGGGCCACTCGAAGGGCGCCAGCGCGTGGACGTGCCCGGGCTCGTGGTGGTCCCGGGGTTCATCGATCTCCACGCCCACGGCCAGGACTCGCACAGCAACGGGTTGCAGGTACGCGACGGCGTCACGACGGGGCTCGATCTCGAGCTCGGCGCCTACCCGGTCGCGGCCTTCTACCGCGCGCGGCAGGGCCAGGCGCCCATCAACTACGGCGTCACGGTCGGGCACATTCCCGCCCGCATCAAGCTCAAGCACGGCGTCGACGCGGTTCATCCGCTCACCACGCCTCGGCTGACGGGCGGCCTCCGCGGGGTCATGCTGCGGTTGGTGGGGCGCGTGTGGCAGCCGCGAGGATACGCGCTCGAGCCGGCGAGCACCGAGGAGATCGCCCGCCTGCGAGAGCTTCTGGCCGCCGGCCTCGACGACGGCGGCCTCGGCATCGGCGTGGGGCTCGACTATACGCCCGGCGCCACTCCCGAGGAGACCCGGATGGTCTTCACGCTTGCCGCCGCGCGCCGCGCGCCGGTGGTCGTCCACATGCGCGGCGTGGCGGGTCCCGACGACATGAGCGCGATCGAGGAGCTGCTCGGCCACGTCGAAGCCACGGGGGCGGCGCTTCACATCTGTCACATCACCAGCAGCGGCCAGCGGCGGACGGCGGCGTATCTTGCGCGCATCGAGCAGGCGCGGGCACGCGGGCTCGATGTCACCACCGAGGCCTATCCCTACACGGCCGCATCGACCCAAATCGAGTCGTCCTTCTTCGATGAGGGATGGCAGACGCGGCTCGGCCTGACCTACTCGGATCTCCAGTGGCCGGCCACGGGCGAGCGATTGACGCCCGAGACCTTCGCGACGTATCGGAAGAGGGGCGGGTTCGTCATCATTCAGGGCGTCGTGCCCGCGGAGACCGCCAGGGCGGCGCTCGCCCATCCGCTGGTGATGATCGCTTCGGACGGACTGCCCATGCTCGACGGCGGCGAGCATCCGCGAGGTGCGGGAACGTACGCCAGGATGCTCGGGCGCTACGTGCGCGAGGAGCGCGCGCTGCCGTTGATGGAAGCCGTGCGCAAGATGGCGCTGCTGCCGGCGCAGCGCCTGGAAGGGATCGCGCCCGCGATGCGAAACAAGGGCCGGCTCCGCGTCGGCGCCGACGCGGATATCGTCGTCTTCGACCCCGATCGCGTCATCGATCGCGCCACCTTCGAAGACTCGTGGCAGCCCTCCCAGGGCATCGTCCATGTCCTGGTGGGCGGGACGTTCGTGGTGCGGGACTCCGCCTTCATCGATGATGTCTTCCCGGGGCGGGAGATCCGTGCGCCGCTTGCCCCTCAAGGGTAACGCCGATGCGCCTGCCCGTCGCTTTTCATCCGCGTAGACCAACACCGGCCCTTGGTGCCCTCGTCCTGGCATCGCTCGTGCTGACGGGGCTCGGGTGCGCCACCCCGATCGGTGTGAAGCGCGCCGATCCACACGCGGTGCATCGCATGCTCTCCGGAAACGTGCTCTCGACCGGCGAGCCGAGCGTTCTCGCCCGCAACGTGCTCCAGCGCTATGGCCTGGATGCGGTCTTCGACGACAAGCCCGAGGTGGCGCTCGAGACGCTGCGCGCACGCGTCAACGCGGGCGCGACGACACGCGGCGCGGTGTATGGGCTTGCCGAGCTGTACTTCTATCATGCGGAGCGCAGTCACTCGCGTCCCGACTATCTCGCCTCGGCGCTCTGGGCGTATGCCTATCTCTTTCCCGAGGATGCGAGCGACGCGATCGATCCGCTCGACCCGCGCATGCGCTGGGCGTCGGATCTCTACAACCGGGCGCTCACCGCGGCCTTCGAGGAAGAGGACGCTGCCCGCGTCGAGCTCCGGGCCGGCACGTTTCCGCTCCCCTTCGGCGAGGTCGTGGTGGACTTCGATCCAGAGAGCTTCGCCTGGCGCGACCGTCGCTTCGTCGCGCTCGTGCCCACCGCCGAGCTCCGGGTGCGCGGGCTGCGCAGCCGCTACCGGCGGCCCGGCATTGGCGCGCCGCTGGCGGCGAGCACCGTGCCCGTCGACGAGTCCGCGCCCGTCCTGGACATCGTCTCCGCCGATGCGAAGGTCTCGGTCACGGCGTTCCTGCGGGTCGAGCGCCCGCGCGAGCAGCTCAAGGGCTCCGTCGTGCACGCGACGCTCGAGCTCCACGTGCCCTTCGAGCGCGACTACGTCGAGATCGAGGGAGACACCGTTCCGCTCGAGCTCGAGCCCTCGGCGGCGCTCGCGGCGACGTTCGCAGAGCCTGCCGGATGGAAGCGTGAGATCTGGGGCTTTCTGCAGCGCATCGGCGCCGTCGACGAGCGGTCCCGGCTCACCGCGCTGGCGCCCTATCGCGCGGGAAAGTTTCCGGTGGTGTTCGTGCACGGTACCGCCTCGAGCGCCGGCCGCTGGGCGGAGATGACCAACGACCTGGAGAACGACGGGTACATCCAGGACCGCTTCCAGTTCTGGTATTTTCACTACGACACCGGAAATCCGATCACCTACTCGGCGATGCTGCTGCGCCAGGCGCTGAGTGATGCCGTCGCCCGCCTCGACCCTCAGGGACGTGATCCGGCGCTGCATCGCATGGTCGTGATCGGGCACAGCCAGGGCGGCCTGCTCACGAAGATGACCGCCGTCGACAGCGGCGACCGGTTCTGGCGAAACGTCAGTGAGAAGCCGTTCTCCGAGACCAAGATGAGCGACGAGACCCGCCGACTCCTCGAGGGCGCCTTGTTCCTCGAGCCGCTGCCCTTCGTCACCCGGCTGGTGTTCATCGCCACGCCGCAGCGGGGCAGCTACGTCGCCGGCAACCGCGTCGCCCACTGGGTTTCCCGCTTCGTCAACATGCCGCTGAATCTGGTCGGCGTGATGGGGGACCTGGCGCGGGGCAATACCGAGCTGTACCAGCTGGGCTCGCTGCGCCACCCGCCGACCAGCGTCGACAACATGACCCCAGGAAGTCCGTTCATCGACGTGCTGTCGTCGCTGTCCGTGGCGCCCGGCGTCGCCACCCACTCGATCATCCCGGTGAAAGGCGAGGGCGCCTTCGAAGCGGGCAACGACGGCGTCGTGAAGTACGCGAGCGCGCACCTCGACGACACCGAGTCCGAGCTCGTCGTGCGGAGCCCGCACTCCTGCCAAGCGCTCGCCGAAACGATCCAGGAGGTGCGGCGCATCCTGGTCGAGCACGCCGCGGATGGGGCTCTCGTGACGAGCCAGGCGCCGAAACAAGGAGACGAGCGATGAGCGATGCGGCTTACGTCGTGCAGAAGATCGACTGGTTCCAGCTCCGCACCCCGCAGGGGCAAGCGATCATGGTGATGGTGGCGGGGCTACCGAACGGATTCTATACCGCCGTGCCGTGCGAGGTGACCATGCGGCTCGCGGCGCATGGTTTGATGGCCCTCGCCGCCTCTCCCGAAGAGGCGCTCACGCAGCTCCAGGCGACGCTGGGTGGCAAGGGTCCCGAGGAGATCTTTCCCGCGGAGCACGGCTGAGCTCGCGTTTCGCGCGGGCGCAACCGCGACCTGGTGATGATACGGAAGCATTGCGAGGCGCCACCTGCCGCTCAGTCGGAAGGGCCGGGCGCGGCGATGGGCCCCGGCTGAGCGCCTTGCGGCGCCGGCGCGGCCCGGCTGCGGAACTGCTCGTAGGACACGGTCAGCAGATTGCGGAGATTGTCCCGGTAGAGCGAGCTCTCCGGGGCCAGCCGCAGCGCCTCCTTCTGCGCATCGAGCGCCGCGAACAGCCGTCCGGTGATCACCGCCAGGTTCGCGACGTACTGATAGGGTACGGGTGAGCCCACGTCACGGTTTCGGCGCAGGGCCTCGTCGAGAATCTGCCGTGCCCGCGCATGATCGCCGCCGGCGATCGCCTGGTACGCGTCGGCACAGAGCGCGTTCACCTGCGCACGCGCAAGCTCGTTCACGGGCGGTTGCGGCGCGCGCGCGTGCCATGTGGTTGCGACCACGTCCAGGAAGGCGGCGATATCGGTGCGGTACCGCCACGCGTCCTCCCACAGGTCGGAGCTCTGCGCATCGAGCTCGAAGTAGGTCAGCCGCGCGCGCCCCTCGAACAGCGTGGTGTGACGGATCGGCCAGCGACCGAACGTGGCGCGAAGGCCGAGGTCTTCCATCGTTGCATCACCGCGGGGTGTCGATCCGAACGGGAAGCCGACGAAGCGTTTGACCGGGCCGTTTCGTTCCGCCATCGCCGGCGGTGCCAGCGCGACCGAGCGGATTTCGTAGAAGAACCGGAACAGCGGGTCGGCGGCGAGCTCGCGGTCGCTGAGGTAGAACGGCTCCGTCGCGCCCACGGAGTTGTACCACACGATGACGCGAGGGCGGCGGGCGAGAACATACTCGCCCCAGCCGCGACGGTGGCCGGCCCACCCGGTCGACACGACGAAAACCGGACGGTGGGCGATCGCCGCGTCCGTGAGCCCGAGCATGTCGATGGCAGGCAGACCGGAGGCGTAGGGCAGGGCGCCCGCGGTGTTGACGGCGATGAGGTTGCCGGGACCGAAGCGCTCGGCCAGTACCGCGCCCGCGCGCGATCCGAGAATGGCGGTGCGGTGCGCGACGAATGCCCGGTACGGTTCGGCGGTCGCGGCTCCGGCGACGACGTTCACGATGAGCAGGACGGCGACGATCCGCCGGCGGAGCGGCGTGGAAAGCGGGACCGCGGTCAGGGTGAAGGCCCCGAGCACCGCGCACAGCGGCATGATGGGGATGAAGAAGCGAGAGAATGGCATGAAATCGCCACCCATGGCGACGACGGCCGCGACGTACCCGGCGGTGAGCAGATACAGCACGGCGAGGGGGACCGGATCACGCAGGCGCGGTCCTGCGGCCGGCGCGATCCCCAACAAGGGCAGTGCCAGGGGGAGGACGAGGGCGAGGCCGAGGACGGGGAAGGCGAGAAGCCACTCCCCGAGGTACTTGAGTCCGGTGGCCAGATGGCCGGCGCCCCCGGTGACCTTGGCGTAGTACGTGTTCGGGAGCAGGTCGCCGAAATACCAGTAACGCCAGGCGCCGTAGGCGCCGGATGCGGCCGCGACGACGGCGATGTTGATCACGTGACCGCGGAGATACTGCCAGCGACCGCCAAGCAGGCGGTCGGCAAGCAGGCAGGCGACAGTGAACACCGCAAACGCGTACAGGCCCTCCGGCCGGGTGAAGGCGAGCGCCGCGAACACGAGCCCCGAGCCGCGCCATCGCCCGGCAATCCGCTCGCGAAACTGGAGGACGATCCCCGCCAGAAGCAAGGCGGCGAACTCCATCGTACCCATCGGGCAGAAGGCCCAGTAGACGAATGCGCCGAGGGGCAGGAGCAGAAGCGGTGAGAGGGGCGGGCGGGCGTGGAGCTCTGCCGGCACGACGAGTCGTTCGAGGCGCCCGACCAGCCATAGGCAGGCGAGGCCTGCCAGGGCTGCAACCACTTTGAGCCCCGTGACGGGATCGAGGCCGAGTCGGATGAACAGCGCGGCGAGGAGCACCACGGTGACGTTGGTGTAACCCTCGACGCGCTCGCCAGGATTGAAGACGAGACCGGCGCCTTCGACGAGGTGGCGCGCGTAGCGAAGATTGATGAAGACGTCGTCGACGACGTAGGCGGCGTTGCGCCACACCTCCCACGCGCAGGCCGCGAGCAGCGCGAGCAGAAGCCCCGTGCCCAGGGTTCGGCCCCCGCCGCGCGCGTCCTCCGGCGCGACGCCGGGCCGGTGCGGATGCTCGGTCATCATCGGCGAGGGGGCTCAGCCCAGGGCCACCACCTGGACCTGGCCGCTGCGCCCTCGCAGCGTCACGGCGCCGTGCGGAATCGCGATGCCCGCGAAGCCGAGGCTCTGCGCCAGCTCGTACGTCTCGGCCGACACCAGGACGTCGCGCTCGTGGTCCTTGCACAGCTGCTGGAGACGCGCGGCGACGTTCACCGTGTCGCCGATCACCGTGTACTCGTGACGCTCCCGCGCGCCGATCGTCCCGGCGAGCACCTCGCCGGTATGGATGCCGATGCTGATGCCGAGGGCGGGCTCGCCCGCCGCCCGCCGTCCGGCGTTGAGGATATCGAGCTCCTGGCGCATGCCGAGGGCGGCCTCGAGGGCGGCACGCGCGCTCGCGCGTGCCGGCGCGTCTTCCGCATCGAAGAGCCCGAAGACGGCGAGCATGGAATCGCCGATGAACTTGTCGACGAAGCCGCCGCAGGCGCGCACACGGCCGGTGAGGCCCGTGAAGAAATGGTTGAGGGTCGACACGACGTTCTCGGGCGGGCTGCGCTCCGCCAAACCCGTATAGCCGCGCAGGTCGGCGAAGAGCACCGAGGCCAGGCGGCGCTCGCCCCCGGGCCTCAGGGTCCCGGAGAGCAGGCGGTCACGGATGCTCGGCTCGACGACGCGGCCGAAGGTCTGCAGGATGTGCTCCCGCTCGCGCAGGGTTCCGACCATCGCGTTGACGCCCTCGGCGAGGATGCCGACCTCGTCGGTGGCGCTCACCTCGACGCGCCCCCGGAGGTCGCCGACCTGGACCCGCTTGAGCGTTGCCGCCATGAGCCCGAGCGGACGCGTGAGCGAGCGGGCCAGGAGCAGCGTGAGTGCTGCGCCGAGAACGACGTAGAACACGAACATCTGCCGGCTCGCGGCGACGGCGCCCATGAGCGCCGCTTCGAAGCCGAGACCCGCGCGCACCCGGCTCTCGGCGGCGACGAAGAGCCCGAGCATGGTGAAAAGCGGCGTGAAGGCCACGGCCGTCATCAGGACGGCGAGGCGAGCACGTACTCCGAGCGTCAAGGCTCCCGGCACCGCGGTGAGGCCGCCGTCCGGGAAGACGCGCGGCACGAGCCGGGCGCGGATGATCCACTCGACCATGAGATAGGATGTCGTGGAGGCGAGAAAGCCCGCAACGAGCGGCGAGAAGACGTGCTGCGAGGCGAGCTCGGGCGACCAGCGACCGAAACGATAAACCGTGTGGCAGATCTGGTAGACGTTGGTGAGCACCCAGGGCGCAAAGCCGAGCAGCCCGACGACCAGGGGGGTGCTCAGCACCCGGCGCTGGACGACGGCGGAAGGCCGTCCGCGGTAGCCGCTCCAGGAGTACGCGAGCACCGGCCAGAAGTACGCCACGATTGCCAGCGTCGTCGCCGGAAAAGTGATCGCCCGAATGTACCGCAGGTGCTCGAGATCGTGCGCCCGGACGGCGACCGCGAAGTCGCTGATGCCCCCCATCAGGCCGGTCGTCACCTGGGCCATCACCACGCCGACCACGTGGGAGGCCAGGGCTGCCAGCGTGGCGGCCAGGAACCACAACGTGCCGTGATAGCGATCGCGCATCCGGACCCCGCTCCGTCCGCGGCGCGTACAGGCATACACGGCGCGCGGGGATGCGAAAAGCTCGTCAGTCCGTGCGCCGTCGGCCGTCGTTCGTGTGCAGGACACGGCACCGGTCGGGCCCCGGCCTCGGGCCGGCCGACGCACGGGCGTCGTTGCCCGCGCCGACGAGCGGGTGTAAAGGCCCGGGAGCGGTCGATGGCCACGCGCGCGAAACGACCACGGACTCCGCGGACGAACCGCCAGGGTTCCAGGCGGCGCATGCGTCGCGGCAGCCGTGCCAAAGCCGGCGGGCTGGACCTCCGGCGGTCCGACGTGGTGACGTTCATCGACCAGCATGCGGCGCGGATCGCGGCGCCCGACGTCGTGGCGCTCGCCGCTCGAGCCGAGACGCTGCGTACGCGCGCCACCGTCCTCGAGCCGGGTCGGTTCCTGGACTTCCACGGACAGGTCGCCGAGGCCCTGACCTGTCTGGAGGACTACGTCGCCGGGAGATGTCCGCAGATTCCCTACTACACCATCGCGGTGCTGGCCGCGGCGCTCTTCTATGTCCAGCGCCAAGCGGATGCGGTGCCGGACTTCCTGCCGCGTCTCGGCGCGGTCGACGATGCGCTCGTCATGGCCGTGGCGAACGAGATGGCCGCCGAGGGACTCGAGCGCTACAAGGCCTGGAAGGCGAGCGCGTCGTAGCTGAAACGGGCCATTCGCGAGCGCGTGCTCGCGACGCAGCAGCAAACAAACCGTCGTCGCACTGGGGGTTTCCCCAGTATCCGAACGTACGATTCTCATTGACGAACCCGTGGACGAACACGAACCCCGCGCACATCAGCCGCCTCGCGCTCTTCGGGGCGACGGTCTTCAACGACCGGACGCGCGGAGCGACCAACGTGCGCTGCTCGAACTGCCACGAGCAGGCGGAGCTGACCGATGCCTCGGCGCGCCGGATCGCGGAGGCGGCGAACGGCCCGGTGCGCAACCGGGACGGCAACATCATCGACAAGGGCTTCAACAACATCGGCGTGCGCCCCGCGAGCGACGATCTCGGCGTCGGGGCAAGCGACGATTTCGGTTCGCTCTCCCACGCGCACCGTCGGTTCCCGGCGGGCGTTCCGGGCGTCAATCAACCGTGCGTGACGGCCGCCGATTGCCCGGCCACCTTCACGTGCAGCACCACGAACTTGTGCGCGTGGGACGGCACCGTCGTCAGCAAGGGCTTCGGCGTCGAGGGCGCGATGAAGGTCCCCTCGCTCCGCAACGTCGCGCTCACGGCGCCATTCTTTCACAACGGCGATGCCCTCACGCTGCACCAGGTGATGGCGTTCTACAGCCGCGGCGGGAACGTCTTTCCCGTCACCCAGTTTTCCGACGGCGTGCCGATCGAGGCGCTGGGCACGCCGGGACTCACCGGGGCCGAGATCGACGCGCTCGTGGCGTTCATGGAGGTGCTCACCGACGAGCGCGTACGCTTCCGGAGGGCCCCCTTCGACAACCCGCAACTCTTCGTGCCCAACGGCCATCCCGGCGACGAGACGATGACGGAAGACACTGATGGCGATGGGCAAGCCGACGACAATCTCATCCAGATTCCGCCGGTGGGTGCTGCGGGCGGGCCGGAGCTGAAGGGCTTCCTCGAGTTCGGCGCCGGTTCGTAGCCGATTGATCGACCTGGGCGCTGGGTTCCGGGCCAAGAGCCCGAGTCATCCCCGCATTCTCGCCAGCATTCTCCCTGCATCGGCGCGGTAGGGACCGCGGCGGCGCTGGACGGCGCGCATCCTTGACGCGTCCCGACGGCTGGTCGGTACCCTCCTCACGGCTCCCGGCGGCCGGAGAGCACTCGGGTGAGGCATGCGGGCTGGGTCGATCCCGGGGCCGACGGCCGCCGTGGTTCTGCAGGATCGCATGCTTCTGGCCATGCTGCACGGTTTCGATCCTGCCGCAGTCACTGCAGTTGAGCGCTTTTCCGGCCTGACGCCTGGCATCACCCTTGCTCGACGCTGCCCAGCGAGTTTTTCGGTGGGGGCAACGCGCGTTCGGTCGCCGGCTGGGCGGCTCGGCCTCGGCTTCGGCTTCGCAAGGACGTTCGTCACAGCCTCTTGCCGCGGATGAGGGGCACCATGTTGGTCTTGAGACGCAAGCTCGGTGAGGTCATTCGCATCGGCACGGGCGTGACGGTGCGCGTCCTCGAGTTCAGGGGCAACCAGGTACACCTCGGCCTCGAGGCTCCTCCCGAGGTCAAGATCTTTCGCGAGGAAGTGTATCGGGCAATGCAACGCGAGGAGCAGGCCGCGGAGCGGACGTTCGAGGGCGACGCGAGCCCGACGCTCACCGCAGCCCGCCCGCTCGAGTAGCAGCGCACCGCGGAGCGGGCCGGGCGGGCGCCTTCCGCGCCCGCATCGATGCCCGCGCGGGCCGGCCGTCTCGCCAATCCCTCCGCGCAGGTCCTCTGCCGCAGATCACGAAAGATTGCTGCTTTCCCACTTGGCCTTGAGGGCGCGATGCGCCGCCGAGGCGCAGCGGGAATCGTTCCATGCCATCACTCGCCACGGACCGGAGGCATCGCCACGGTTCGACAGCGTTGCCTGACAGCCGCACCGGAACGTCACCCCTGTTACCTGCGCGAGTGCCACGGCCGTCTCGGTGACGTTCCGGCGGACCGCGTCGAGGAGCGCGCTCGGCGCGCCGCCAAGGGACGAGAGCTCCAGATCGAGCATCGGGGGCGCGGGATCAGCGACCCGCGCATCGATCGTCGTTGCCACAGCCATCGTCGGCACCTCCTTGCCCACCCCACCAGCAGTTACCGCGAACGCCCGCCTGCCTCCGGTACCAGGTGCGCGGATGTCCGTGCATGCGCACGGCCGTTCGTATGGTGCGATTGCCGTCTGTGCGCTACCGTCTACTTTGCCACGGTCGGCGCCACGTGCAAGGCGGCCGACGCTGGGGCGCGCGCTGCATGCGCGAAGCCTGCCGGCGTGGGAAGGGGATGGTGCCCGACGTGATCCGGTGCTTGACGTCGTCCCGGGCGAAGCCCCGTGCCCGACGCGTCCGTTGCGACGGCGCGAGCTACGGACGCAATTCCACGGCGCGAGCTACGGACGCGATTCGACGATCAGCAGCAGGCAGCCAGCCTTGCTGCGCAGGCTCTGGTGTACGCTCGACGCGGGGGCTTCGTGATAGTCCCCGGCGACCAGGTGCTCGCCGGCGACGCGCAGATCGCCGGCGAGGACATAGCAGTGCTCCACCCCGTCATGGGCGTGTGTGTCCACCGTGGCGCCCGCCGCCAGGCGCACGAGATAGGTCGCTGGGGGCGTGCCCGGCTGCCCCGCAAGCACTTTGCGCGAGATCCCTGGAGCAACATCGACCCAGGCCGCATCCTGGTCGCGCATGAAGTAGAAGGCCGCCGCCGGCCTTGCACGCCGCGTGGCGCGCACCTCTTCCAGCAGGCGGCTCCGCACCGACGGTGCCGGTGAGGCCGGCGCGGGGGCGAGGGCGAGACCCACCGCCACGGCGGCGAAGGCGTCCCGCTCGGCGGCGCAGACCGCGCAGCCGTCGTCGAGGTGTGCCTCGAACACTCGCGCTTCCTCCGCGCTCGACGCGCCGAGTGCGTGCAGTGCCGCCCGTTCCCGGGTCTCGTCGGTGACGGTGGTGTGCTTCACAGCAGCTCCCTCGCGCGATCACCCAGCTCCTGCCGCAGCCGCGTCATTCCCAGCCGGATGCGGGTCTTCACGGTGCCGAGTGGAGCGCCGAGCATCGCCGCGATCTCACTATGGCTCAAGCCCTGGTAGTAGGCCAGCTCGATCGTTCTGCGTTCGTCGGCCGACAGGTGCATGAGGGCGCGCTGCACGGCGTGGCGGCGCTCGGTCGCGCCGACGACGTCCTCGAGCCCGCTCGCGATGCCGGTCGTCGCTCGCGTGTGGACCGCATCCTCCGCCGTGCCGTGCTCCCGGCGCGTGGTCTGACTGCGGAGCCGGTCTATCGAACGACTACGCGCGATCGTCAACAGCCACCCGAGGGCCGGGCCGCGCGCCGCATCGTAGCGCTCGGCCTGACGCCACACCTGCAGGTAGACATCCACCGTGACCTCCTCGGCTGCCTGCGGGTCACCGAGAATCTTGAAGACGAGGCCGTGAACCAAGCTCGATGTACGATCGTAGAGCTGCGCGAGCGCGACCTCGTCGCCCTGGGCGGTGCGGGCAATCAGCGCCGGCAGCTCGTCGGGGCGGGCCATCCGTAAAGCCAGGTTGTGACGCAGGCTCATGACAGGGCACTCGGCAATATGGATACGAGCCGAGCCCGCAATCTGGATCTCGGCCACCGGAGTCCGCAAGCCCGCGACCGGGATGCGACCACGGTGCGCCATCGTCCAGCGACCGACGCAGCCAGGGGTGGTGTGGCCAACCACGGCACTGCCCAGGCGGCTCGGTGGCGGCGTCCAGCAGGTGCCCTGGTGAACATCCACGAGCCCGCAACGGCCGTATTACCGGACACGACGGGCCGGCATCGGGAGACGGGACCGGCCGCAACCATCGAACGATCGAACAACGGAGGGATAGACTCATGCACAGGACGATCCAGAGGCTTACAGGCAGCCTTCGCGGGCTCATCCGCTGCATGGCGGCGGTGGCCGTGGTGCTGGCGGCGACTCCCGCCGGGGCGGCGAGCCATCGCGAATCACCGCTCATGACGCTCGATCCGGCGGCCGACATCACCGATGTCTATGCGTTCGTCAGCTACGACGACGCCAATGTGGCGCGATCCCTGGCGGAGCGGCGAGTGACGCTCATCATGAACGTCGTCCCGGGGCAGGAGCCCGGCTCGGGGCCCAACTACTTCGCCTTCGACGACAACGTGCTCTACGTTCTGCACGTCGACCACGACCGTGACGGCCTTGCCGACGACGTCAGCTACGAGTTCCGCTTCAAGACCCGGGTAGCCAATCCGGACCAGTTCATCGCCACGCTCGGACCGATAGACGCACTCGACGGGGAGGGACTCGCGCGCGTGCAGAGCTACACCGTGACCGAGGTGCGTTGCGACGACGACGATGATGATGACTGCGATGACGAGGACCTGTTCGACGGCGACGCGCTCCTCACGGTGCCCTCGAACATCGGGCCGCGCACCACGCCGAACTACGAGGCCCTCGCCGCACAGGGTGTGTTCACCGATCCCGAGACCGGCATCCGTGTCTTTGCCGGGCAGCGCGCCGAGACTTTCGCCATCGATCTCGGCGCCGTGTTCGACACGCTGAACTTCCGGCGCCCCCTGCCGGCGCAGAGCGCCGCCGAGGACGCCAACGACCAGGCGAATCCCTTCGGCTTCAACAATTTCAGCGGCTTCAACATCAACACCATCGCGATCGAGATTCCCGCGAGCCGCCTGACGCGGAACCGGAGAGCGCCCACCGCGTCCACCGGGACGCTCGGCGTCTATGCGAGCACCCACCGTCGCCGGGAGACGGAACGGCGCGGCGCGCCCCGCATCGATGCGAAAGACCCGCCGAGGCGGCTGCTCGAGGGCGAGGGCAGCTTCGTGCAGGTGTCACGCATGGGCAATCCGCTGGTGAACGAGCTGATCATCCCGATCGGTAGGAAGGACCTCTGGAACGCCACGGAGCCGGAGGATGAGGACGTCTTCCTCGGGTTCTACCGGGATCTGGCGGTGGCCGACGCGCTGTTCGCGGTCTCCGGTGTCCCGGTGCCGCCGAAGCCGCGCAACGACATCGTCCAGCTGCTCACCACCTACGCGGGCAAGGGCCGGAACGCGGATCTCCTGCGGCTCGACGTGACGGTGCCACCGACCCCGGTCGGCCAGATCAAGCGCCTGGGGCCGTTCGCTCATGACGCCGCGGGCGCTCCCACCCCCGATCCGGCCGGCTTTCCGAACGGGCGGCGGCCTGACGATGACGTCACCGACATCGTCGTGCGCGCCGCCGGCGGCGCGAACTTCATCAACAACTTCGTGGGCGACGGGGTCGGGATCAGCGAGAAGGGCATCGCGCCTGCGTTCCCCTTCCTGCCGACCCCGTTCGATGGGCGCGATCGCCGGCACCGGGATCCAGGCGAGAGCTGAGTCGCGCCCGGTCCGGGCGCGCCTGCGCCATGGCCGGTCACGGGCTCGTGGACTATACCGGAGAGCGATCGCATGATCCCGTGGATGGCCCGAACGCGGAGCGCAGCTGGCACCCGGCGGAGTCGCCGGATGCCAGCTGCCGCGCTCGCCAGCTGCAGTCTTGTCTTCTCCGCTGCGGTGGCCGCCGCGCACGACTTCTGGATCGAGCCCGATACCTTCCGGCCGTCACGCTCTCCGGTGGCCATCAGCCTGCGGATCGGCGACGCGTTCCCTGGCGAGCCCTTTCCTCGCGACCCAACCCACGTGGTGCGCTTCGTGGTGGTGGGACCGGAGGGCGAGCACATCGTCGCGGGTCGCCCGGGCTTGGAGCCGGCCGGCCTTGCGCCTCTCCGGGAACCCGGTCTGCACGTGGTCGGCTATCAGAGCGAGCCCCGAAGCGTCGTCCTCGAACGCCCCGCGTTCGAGGCGTACGTGACCAAGGAAGCGCTCGGACACGTCGTCGCCGCTCGGACGGAAGGGAGCAGGCCTGACGCACCGGTGCACGAGTTGTTTTCCCGCTGCGCCAAATCGCTGCTGTGGTTCGGCGAGCCCCGCGCCGGCGGTGGCGACGTCGTGCTCGGCTTTCCGCTCGAGCTCGTGGCGGATACCGATCCCCATGCCACCGCCCCGGGGGCGCCGATCGGAGTGCGGCTACTGTACCGCGGCCGGCCCCTCGCAAATGCCACGGTCAGCGCCCGCAGCCCCACCGATCCGGCCGCGATCCTAGCGCAGCGGACCGATGCCGACGGCCGGGTGGTGTTCCGTCTGCCCAGAGAGGGCTTCTGGCTCCTGCGCGCGGTTCACATGTTTCCCGCCGCGGCTGGCAGCGGCGCCGATTGGGAAAGCGTGTGGGCATCGCTCACTTTTCCGATCTCGCGGAAGATCGGGCCGTAGGCAGGCAGTACGGATCGCGGGGTCGCGAGCCTGCCGGCGATCAGCCGAGGGCCGGCGCGAGGAGCTCGTCCGCGAGTCGCCCCTCGGCAACCTTGGCGACCGGGCCTGCCATCACGATGGCGTAGCCTTGGCCGATGTCGATGCGGAGCCTCCCGCCCGGCATCTCCACCTCCACCGAGGCGTCACAGAGGCCGAGGCGGTGCGCCACCGCGGCAGCCGCGCAGCTGCTCGTGCCGGAGGCGAGGGTATATCCGGCCCCGCGCTCCCAGATCTCGATGCGGATCCGGTCGCGCGCCAGCACCTCCAGGAACTGGACATTCGTCCGATTCGGAAAGCGCGGGTCGGATTCGATCAGTGGTCCGAGCGCGCGGGCATCGGCCTCCGAGGGCCGATCGCAGAGGACGACGCAGTGCGGGTTGCCGATGGTGGCGGCGCAGTACGAGAGCGAGCGTCCGCCGACGGCCAGCGTCTCGCCGAGGACCTCTCGCCTGGGGCCGGTCACGGGAATCGCGGCGCTGTCGAAGCTCACGCGGCCCATGTTCGCGGTGACGGTGCGGCCCCGGTCACGCACCTGGCACGTCACCGTGCCGCCCGGCGTCTCGATCTCGAAGGGCTGCACATCCACCCGGCCCGCGTCCCAGAGATGGCGGGCGAAGATCCGCACACCATTGCCGCTCTTCTCCGCTTCGGAGCCATCAGGGTTGAAAATGCGCACCCGGGGGCGATCGCCCGTCTGCGGGCGGTCGTCGACGAGGATACCGTCCGAGCCGAGCCCGAAGTGCCGGTCGCAGATGCGACGTACTTGTGCGCTGGTGAGTGCGCGGGCGTCGCGCTCATGAGTGACGACGACGTAGTCATTGCCCAACGCATTGTACTTGGCAAACTCCATGGAGTGGCGGCGCCGCTCAACTCCGCGGCCCGAGCGGCCGATATGACATGATTGGATACGGAACGAAACGGGAGGGAGGTGCCGATGAAGAAGTTCATGCTCGGCGTTCTCCTGGGTGCTGCGCTGATGCACTGGTCCGGGCACCACAGCCACGCGATCGTGCAGTCCGTGACCGACTGGTTCTGGGGCGCGGCAGGGAACTACGCAGGTTCCAGCGACTCCGCCCCAGCCAAGCGCCACCGCTGAGTCCGGCGGGCGTTCGGAGCGCCCCGGTCCCGATCACGCGCCTCCGCGTGCCCCGCTCATCCGGAGCGGAACCACCACAGCGTGCGCTGCCGCTGACTCCCTGGCGGATCGGCCGATTCTCACCGGCCTGGTAGTGCCTCACGCTCGACGAGTGCTCGTCCCTAGACTGACCTGGCCGTTGCTCTTGCGTGCTCTTGACGGAGGCCTGATCACGCGCCGTCGGCGGGGCCGGATGCGCGGGCGCGCATGTGCGCGGCGGCTGCGGCTATTGACATTATATTCAGAATATTCTAAACGTTCGCTATAAATAGATGTGAGCCGCCGGACGACCGTGCTGGGTCGCCGCGCGCTCGGCGACCGCGCGCGCAAGAAGGGGGATTCACCATGGAACCTGCCGTGGGCGTGGCGTTACTCTGGGTGCTGTTCGCCGGTACGCATGTGGGACTCACGAGCAATGCCGTGCGCGGCTCGCTGGTGGCACGCCTCGGCGAGCGCGGCTTCGATCTGGTCTTCTCGCTGCTCGCCACCGTCTTCTTTGCGCTGCTGGTCTTCTACTACGCCGGGCACAGATTCGAGGGGGCCCCGGGTCTCGCCCTCGGCCACACCGGGGCGCTGCGCTGGGTGTTGTTTGCGAGCATCGCCGCGGGCTTCGCCCTCGCGACCGCGGCCCTGGTGTCGTACCCCCTGTCGCCGTACGCGCTCTTCACCGAGGGCACGGGAGCAGCCTCCGCGCCCCGGGGTATCGAGCAGGTGACGCGGCACGGGTTCTTGATGGGGGTGATCCTCGCAGCGCTGCCGCACACGCTGCTGGCCACGCGCCTCGTCGGCACGGTGTTTGCGGCGGGCTTCGTTCTCTTCGCCGCGGTGGGCGCGTGGCACCAGGACCGCAAGCTCGTGGCCCGGCGGGGACCGCGACATGCGGACTATGTGGCGCGCACGTCGAGCATTCCGTTTGCGGCCGTGGTGTCGGGGCGGCAGCAGCTCGTCTGGAGCGATCTCCCGCTACGCTTTCTCGTGGCGGGCGTCGCGGTAGCCGTGCTGCTGCGCTACCTGCACGACCAGCTCTTTGCGTGGGGTGGGGCGGGAATCGTGGCCGCGGTCACTGGCGGCGCGGCGCTCGAGGGTGTGCAGAGCTGGCGGCGCGCCCGCCGCCGCAGGGCGCTGCTGCAAACCCCGGTCGGCATGATGCCCGCACGGGCGGACAACACGGCTGGGCCAGCGTGCGGGCGCGCCGCCGCGTCGCACCAACGACGAGGCGGCGCAAATCCCGACTCGATACCTGAGAGCGGGTAGGGCGCTCAGCTATTGGCGTCCGACCAGCTGCTCCAGCTCGACGGACGCGATTCGCCATCGGTCTGGTGACCATTGGCGCCGAGGATCCCGGCCTTCTGTGCCACGCCACCCATCGTGCAATTGCCTTCGAAGGTGACGCCGTCGTGGACGACCAGGCTCGGGGTGACGATGTTGCCGTACACCTGCCCCGGCGCCTTGATCTCGAGGCGCCGTCGCGCGGTGACATCCCCCGTCACCTTGCCCGTGATCACGACCGAGTCGGCGCTGATCTGCGCGTCGACGACGGCGCTCTCGCCGATCAGGATCGTGTCTCCCGCCGTGATCTCGCCCTCCACCGTGCCATCGACCTGAACGGTCCCGTCGAAGGTGAGCTTGCCCGTGATCGTGCAGCCCTTTCCCAGCGTGGTGTGGCCCGTACCATTCGACTGCCCCATGAGTTCCCCCTTCCCCCCGGATCGAGGTGTCCGGGACGCCGCAGCGCAACACGCATCGTGGCGCGTGCTGCGGACGTCCTGTGTCGAGCCATCGTCCGGGCGCCTGTCCGAGTAACGCGGACAGGCGCCTAGGGACGACCCTCGCAAAGGATAGGTCGGCAGGTTGGCCGGGGAACTTGAAGCCGGAACGGCCTCACTGTCCGAGAAATTGACGCAGCTGCCTGATCGGCGGCCGTCTCCGCCTCGGCGTCCCCGAGGAGGGCATACACTCGCTGCCATGCCTGATCGCTCTCTCCGTCCCTGGGGCGTGGGGGCTTGGCCGGCAGCCCGTGCCCGGTCGGCCGTCGGGCACCGGCTCGGCCACGCCCTCCTCCCGTCTGGCCTCATCCGGGTCGGCTTGCTATAGGCAGCGCATGGCGGACGAAGAGCTACGGGCCGAGAACGAGCGCCTCCGTGCGGAGAACGAACGCATGAAACGCACCGCGAGCCGGGGGGTCAGCCTGAAGGTGAGCGAGAAGGGTGGCGTCTCGGTCTACGGCCTCGGGCGCTTCCCGGTGACCCTCTACAAGGAGCAATGGCTCCGGCTCCTCGACATGGGGGAGGAGATCCGGGCGTTCATTCGCGAGAACGAATCGTCGCTCAAGACGCGCAGCTGAGGTTCTCGACCCGGCGATTCTCGCCGCGACCCCAACCCCGGGGCGTCGCGCCTCGCGCACACCGCCGCGCCGGACGCCTCTTGCGCGGCGCCCGTCCACCTTCTTGCACCCTTCGCCTCGCGCCGCGATTCGATGCGCGTCGTGGCTAGAAGAGCCGCCAGAGCGATTCCGGTGCGCGGCGCTGCTTGAAGCGCCCATACCATGCGCTCAGCGGATAGAGCACGACGAATCCAAGCGCCCAGACCGTGTACATCACGGGTAACGTCGTGCCGCTGGGAAAGGCAAAGCCGATGAGGGCATAGACATAGAGGTGGACGAAAAAGAAGAAGAGCGCGCTGCCGCCGAGAACGACGAGCGGGCGGGCCCAGCGTTCGAGCGCCGCTCCCGTCCGCAGCAGGGCGGCCAGCGCGATCAGGTTGCCGCCGACGGTGAGCAAGGTGAAGGCGAGGCTCGGCGGGTACTTGGTGAGGCCAAGAAGTCCGATCAGCCCGGGCTGGGCGATGTAGTGAAAGTCTCCGCGGCCGCCTGCCGCACGCAGGACCACGAACACCAGGAGAGCGCAGAGGCCGCCGGAGCGAGCCAGCCGCTCCGCCCGCGCCGGATCGTCGCGCAGGAGCCGTCCGAAGGCGACGCCGAGCCCGGCGATGCCGAGCCAGGGCAGAGTAGGATACGCGACCAGCAGACTTCCCGTCTGGCCGGGAATCAGCAGCAGGCGCAGAGCGGGGGAGTAGCGGGTGGCGACGTGCGCCGGGCTCGGGAGCAGCAGCTGAGTGGCGAGCACCGCGGCGGCGCTCAACGCGACGGCCACGCGCGTATCGACGCGCTCGAGGAGCGCGCAGACGATCATCGTGCTACCGAGCCCATAGAGCACCAGGAAGCCGAGACGGATGCTCGTGCCGCCGCCCGGCGGTCCGCCGCCCCCGTGGGTCTCGATCGGTACTGTCGCCCCGATTGCCCCGAGGAGCCACGCGGGGTTCTCGAGAACGTGCTCGAGGACGATGAGCAGCGCACCGCGGGTGACCAGATGGCGGGTGATCCGGCCCTCGGACTGGCCGAGCCCGCGCCGGGACTCGGCGAACAGGGTGACGCTCACGCCCATGAGCAAGAAGAAGCCTGGAGCGCAGAAGTGGGTGATGAAGCGGGTGAAGAACGCGAGGCCGTCGGGGTAGCGGGGCAGGGGCACGCCCCAGAACTCCCCGGGATGGACCTTGGCGATGAAGTAGCTCGCGTGATCGATCGCCATGACGATCATGATGAGCCCGCGCAGCGCGTCGAGCGCGGCGAGGCGGCTCGCGCCCGCCGGTTGAGCGGCGGACAGAGCCGCGGCACCGCCGATGGCCGGCGATGATCGGTCGAGAGGCTGCATGTCACGTGGCGGTAAGCGCCCCCCGCGGTCGGCGCGCTGGCGCTCTGCGGGCCGTTTGGTCTACTACGGGGGGGGGCCGCAGCGCGAGCGGCGAATGGATTTGTGTCCGACGGGCAGGGACCGAGGCGAGACGAGATAGGAGCATGTCATGAGCGAGGAACGTCCCGCGTGGCACCGGCGCATGATCGTCACGATCCCGGCCGAGATGGAGCTCTACGAGAAGCTCAAGGCCTATCAGTGGAACGCCACCGCGGCGATCGATTGGTCTCGGCCGGTGCAGAATTTCACCGAGGAATCCTACGCACAGGTGAAGGGGCACTTCAGTCGCGAGGAGTACGACCACCTACGCGCGCGCGAACGCGCCTTCACGTTCAGCCAGCTCTTCCTCGGCGAGCAAGCCGCGCTGGCGCTCTGCGCCCAGCTGCTCAACATGGTGCCGGAGATGGAGACGAAGTTCTGCCTCGCGGGGCAGGTCATCGACGAGGCCCGGCACGTCGAGGTCTTTGGCCGCTACCTGGACAAGCTCGGCGTCGAGGCACCGTTCAACCCGCCCCTGGTCGAGCTCGTCCACCGGCTCCTCGACTCCGACCACTACGGCGAGAAGATCGTCGGCATGCAGATCTTTCTCGAAGGCATCGCCGTGGGGCTGTTCCAGCGCTTCCAGACGGACAGCCCCGATCCGCTCATGCGCGAGCTCATCCAGCTCGTGCTGCGCGACGAGTCCCGCCACGCCGGCTTCGGTGTGATCTACCTCGCCGACAAGTTCCGCGACGCGAGCAAGGCCGAACGTGGTCGCGTCGAGGACTTCGTCGCCGAGCTTTGGCGCCTCTTCCACCATGCGACGGCGTCGCCGTTCGGGCCGGTGAACCAGTTCCTCGAAGACACGTTTGCGGACATTGCCCATCGGCTGAAGCGCATCGGGCTCGAGCTGCGCTGACGCGCCGCGGTCGGCCCGCTTGCGGGACGGCGGCGGCGACAGTAGGCTCTGTGGCGGTACGTAGCGTGGAGGTGTTTCGATGAAGCGCGTGCTCCTGTTCCTGGTCACCAACCTCGCCATCCTGCTGGTGCTGAGCATCACCCTGCAGCTCCTCGGCGTGCAGTCGATCCTCGACGCCGAGGGGACCGGGCTGAACACCAGGCAGCTGCTGCTCTTCGCCCTCGTCTTCGGCATGGGTGGGAGCTTCATCTCTCTCGCGATCTCCAAGTTCACGGCGAAGCGCCTGACGGGGGCGCAGGTGATCGAGCGGCCCTCGACCGACGCCGAGGCGTGGCTCGTGCAGTCCGTGCGCCAGCACGCCCAGGGCGCCGGCATCGGGATGCCGGAGGTCGCGGTCTTCGATTCACCCGCGCCGAACGCCTTCGCGACCGGAGCCCGCCGTGACAAGGCGCTGGTGGCGGTGAGCACGGGGCTCGTCCAGCGCATGAACCGCAACGAGATCGATGCCGTGCTCGCCCACGAGGTGAGTCACATCGCCAACGGCGACATGATCACCCTCGCCCTCATTCAGGGGGTGGTGAACACCTTCGTGATCGCGCTCTCACGCGTGATCGGGCACACCGTCGATCGCGTCGTCTTCAAGACCGAGCGCGGTCACGGTCCGGCGTTCTTCATCACCACCATCGTCACCGAGCTCCTGCTCGGCATCCTCGCGAGCATCGTCGTGTTCTGGTTTTCGCGCCAGCGTGAGTTTCGTGCCGACGCCGGCGGCGCCCGGCTCGCCGGCACCGGGAACATGATCGCGGCGCTCGAGCGCTTGAAGGCCGGTGCGGAGCCATTGCCGGATCAAATGGCTGCATTCGGGATCGCGGGAGGCGATCGGGCCGGGTTCCTGCGCCTGTTCATGACCCATCCATCCCTGGACGATCGCATCGCGGCGCTGCGCGCGAACGCCTAGCCCGCGCTTCTCACCTGGGGTGGGTTGGCTGTGGTAGGCTCCGGGGGACCATCGAACGGGGGTTGCTCATGAGTCGCCCGCGCCAGCCGCCGCACGAGTTCGACAGCGCAGAGCGCAAGGAAATCTCGCCTTCCTGGCGGACACGGGACGGGGAGTAACGACCGCTCCGTGAACGGGGCACGCCGGAGGACGCGGACGGGTTCGGACGTCCGCGTCGGCTCCTCGCGGGAGAGCGCACGTCGCCGATGAGCACGATAGACGCCGATGGACACGTGATCGAGCCCGCCGATCTGTGGGAACGCGAGCTACCGCCGTCGCTGCGTCCTCGCGGCTTCAAGGTCCGCTGGAACGAGGAGACCAAGCAGGAGGAGGTGTTCGTCGAAGGACGCCTCCTCCTGCCGGGTGGGATCGTAGGCGTCGGCCTGGCCGGTCGGCCGTTCGAGGACGTCGGCACGGGCGTTCGTTACAACGATCTCCGGCCCGGCGGCTTCGATCCGCGCGCCCGCCTCAAGGACATGGATCGCGAAGGCATCGATGCTGCGGTTCTGTATCCCTCGCTCGGGCTGTTCCTCGAAGCCATCGAGGATGCGGGTCTCGCCGAAGCCTGCTGTATCGCCTACAACGACTGGCTGGCGGAATACTGCGAGGTGGAGCAGGAGCGCCTGGTCGGCGTTGCCGCGGTACCCATGCAGGACGTGAAGGCGGCGGTCCGGGAGCTGAGGCGGGCCGTGAGCGACCTCGGGTTCAAGGGCGTTTTCGTGCGGCCGAATCCCTGCAAGGGGCGAGCGCTGCACGATCCGTACTTCGATCCGTTCTGGGCCGCGGCGGCCGAGGTGGGCGTCCCCGTGGGTCTGCATCCGTCGGGCGCCGGCGACCTGCCCGGCGCCCTCCAGGGCCTGCGGCTCGATCTGCCCATCATGGGCCATCCATCCATTTTCTTCATCGACAACTTCATCGGCTTCTCCCACCTGGTCTGCGGTGGCGTGCTCGAGCGCCACGCGGGGCTCACCGTCGTCGTGCTCGAGGCGGGCGGCGGGTGGCTCGGCCACTGGCTCGACCGCTTCGACCACTTCGCCGAGGTCTATCGCTGGCTGGCGCCGGAGCTGTCGCTGAAGCCAAGCGAGTATTTCAAGCGGCAATGCTACGTATCGTTCGGCGCCGACGAGGCGACCCTGCCACTGCTGCTGCCGCTGATCGGCGAGAACCGCGTGGTGTGGGGCTCGGACTACCCGCATCTCGACGCGCGGTTTCCCGGCGTCGTTGCGCAGCTCGAGGAGCGCATCGGGACGCTCTCCGCCTCGGCGCAGGCGAAGATCCGCGGCGGAACCGCCGCCACGCTCTACGGGCTCGACGGTTGAACCGTCGCGGCGCGATCGTCAGGACGCGGCCGCGACCTTGGGACGACCCACCGACTCGCGGAACGAGCGGGTCTTGTACGACTCGTCGGTGAAGCCGAGATCGAGCCGGCCCTCGGGCAGCCAGGCGTAGCGTCCCTTGAGGACGTCGCCGGCGATCTGGTTGAGCCGGGCGTCGTCGTTGCTCCACAGATCGCGGAAGAGCCGGCGCACCTTGCGGCGCGACTGCCGGCAGAAGACGTCGGCGAGCTGCACGGCCTCCTCGGCGCCCGGCTGGTGCTCGTCACGCAGCCGCCGCGCGTGCGACAGCGCAGCCGTCATGGCGAAGCGCTCCATCACGATGTCCACGCAACGGAAGAGGAAGCCTTGCTTGCGCTCCATCTTTGCCTGATAGACGAACATGCCGTGGAAGCTCTCGCGCGCGAGCTTGCGCGCGCTCCGCTCGACGGAGCGCATGTGCGGCGCGAGGCGACCCCAGTCTCCATAGCGGAGCGGCTGGGTCAGCCCGCGCAGCCAGAGCGGCGGATACCACTTTGCGTAGAACCCGAGGATCTTCGGGAGCGCCCCGAACTTGGCGCCCGCGCCGTTCTTCGGATCGATCATCGCGCCCGCCACTTCGAGGTGCTTGTCCACGGCCTCGCGCGCCATGAACAGGTGCATGATCTCGCTCGAGCCCTCGAAGATGAGATTGATGCGACAGTCGCGCAGCATCCGCTCGACCGGGATCGGCGTCTCGCCGCGATCGGCGAGCGACTGCTCGGTCTCGTAGCCGCGGCCGCCGCGAATCTGGAGCGTCGTGTCGACCATCTCCCACGCGCGCGTCGTGTTCCACTCCTTGGCGGCGGCCGCTTCGAGCCGGATGTCGTAGCCACCGCGGTCCGCCATCTGGCTCGCGAGCTTCGAGATCGAGTCCATGGCAAAGGTGGTCGCGGCCATCTCGGCGATCCGATGCGCGACGGCCTCGTGCTTGCCGATGGGCACGCCCCACTGGATGCGTCCCTTGGACCACCCGGCGCAGATCTCGAGGCACTGCTTGGCCATTCCGGCGCAGGTGGCGGGCAGCGTGAGGCGGCCGGTGTTGAGCGTGATGAGCGCGATCTTGAGGCCCTTGCCCTCTTCCCCGATGAGGTTCTCGCGCGGCACCCGGACGTTGTCGAAGCTGACGACGCCGTTCGCGAGCGCCTTGAGGCCCATGAAGCGGCAGCGATGCTCGATGGTGACGCCGGTCCACCCGGTCTCGACGATGAAGGCGCTGATCTTCTTCGTCTTCGGATCGCGGGCCATCACGACCAGCAGCTCCGCCAGCGTGCCGTTGGTGCACCAGAGCTTCTCGCCGTTGAGCACGAACGTATCGCCGTCCACCTCGGCGGTGGTGGAAAGGCTCGCGGGGTCCGAGCCGACGTGCGGCTCCGTGAGCGCGAAGGCCGAGATGGCGCCGGCCGCGCACTGGGGCAGGTACTTCTTCTTCTGCTCGCGCGTCCCGAAGAGCTTGAGCGGCTGGGGCAACCCGATGGACTGATGCGCGGAGAGCAGGGCGGCGATGTTGCCGTCGTAGCTGCCGACCATCTCCATCACCTTGGTGTACTCGGAGACGCTGAAGCCGAGCCCGCCGTACTCGGTCGGAATCTTCATCCCGAAGGCGCCGAGCTTGCGCAGCCCGTCGACCACCGGTTGCGGATACTCGCCGGTCAGGTCGATGGCGACGGAATCGACCTCGTTGCGCAGAAAGTCCCGCATCTGATCGTAGAACTTGGTGAACTCCGGCCGCGGCTTGCCGGCCAGCGGAAAGGGGTGGACGAGATCGAGGAGGAGGTTGCCGAGAAAGAGCTCGCGCAGGAATGTCCGGCCGGCCCACTCCTTCTCTCGGGATTCTTCCGCCACCTGGCGGGATTCCTGCTCCGTCGTCACGCCCGGTGCGCCGGTCGCGCTCGTGGTGCCTGGGGTCGCGGTGCTGCTCATGGTGTACCTCGTGTACCTCGACGTACCGCCCGCCGGCGCCTCGCCGACGCCGCTGCGTTCACTCGCCGCCCGAGCCGGTGGGTCACCCCGGGCCACGCGGCCTCATCAGGGCTCCCACATATCATCCCACATATAATGGGGCATCTTCCGCCTTTGTGGCAACCCTCCACGAGCGGCGCAGTGGGCGAGGCGGCCTCGAGGCCGGCCTCGCGTCCTGGTGCTGCCGGCCGGGTCCGGCCCCTCGCCGCGGGCTCATGCCGGGCGCTCGAGCAGCCGGGCAAGCGCCCGCTGCACATCGGTGGGACGCTCTTCCATGATGAAATGGCCCGCGCCGTCGATGAGCGTGAGCGCAGCCCCGGGGATGTCGCGCTTGAGCTCGGTCGGGATCATGAGCGGCAGATACGGATCCCTGCCGCCCCACACGACGGCCGTGGGGCAGGAGATACCCGGCAGCCCGGCGGCGAGGTCGGGGCGAGGCTGCACCTCGTAGTCGCGGAAGAAGCGCGCGTAGAAGCGCCCGGCCGCCGGGTCGCGCGACATCCAGCCAACGTAGCTATCGAGACTCCGCTCGTCGAAGGTGCCGGCGCTGAGCATGGGCTGGCACAGACGCCGGTGGATGGGGCCGAGCGGCAGGCTGGCCGCGGCGGGCCCGAGGACGCGCGAGCGGCAGGCGGCGCCGAGGAGACCGAAGATCGTCGCCCAGCGCCTGGTGAAGCTGCGATGCGCGCGGGTATTGAGCAGGGCAAGGCGGCGCACGCGGCCGCGATGCCGTTCGCAGAAGCCGAGGCCGAGAAATCCCCCGTAATCGTGGCCGAAGAAGTTCAACGAGCCGAGCCCGAGCGCATCGAGGACGCGGCGCAGCCGATCGACCTCGGTGTCATAGTCGTACGCCAGCTCCGCGTTGCGCCCCGAGGCGCCCCAGCCGAACCAGTCGGGCGCCAGCACGCGGTGCCGCGCGGCGAGCGGCTCGATCAGATGTCGCCACGAGAGATGGCTCCCGAGGTAGCCGTGCAGGAGGACGATGGGCTCGGCGTCGCTCCGGCCGCGTTCGACGTAAGCCAGCGTCGTTCCGTCGATCTCGAGGTGTTTCTGAGCCCAGGTCGCGGCTGCGGTGCTGGTCACGGAGCCCCCCCGCGCGTCGTTCGCGGCTTGCCGGTCCAACGTTGATTCGCCTGGCCGCGATCCAGGCCATCGAGGTGGACCGAGACGGCACTTGATAGAACCTCTGCCGGAGCTCCTGCAAGGCTGGCGGTTGGCGCCGTCGCGCGCGATTTTGCGTCGGCGTTTCTCGAGCGGTTGACGAGCGCGACGGCGTGCGGTAAAGCTCGAACGAGATGGGCGCCCACACGCAGAGCCTCTGGAAGCGCACCTCCATTCTGCCCCCGGCGGGGGCGGGACGGGTTTTGCGCGGCCGCGGGCTCAGCTAGTCGGACGCCGATTCAAAGCCCTCTCCCGCCAGAGTCGGCCGGAGAGGGGTCCCCCTGACAGCAGACGGAACTCACTCCGACCGAGCGGCGGCAGGAGTGAGTCATGTCAGCGCACGGCAGCGCCACCGCCATCACCTCGGTCCCGGCAGGCCGGAATCCGCTCCTTACCGCGGACTTCGCGGTCCTGATGCTCGCACAGGCGAGCTTCGGCTACGCGTACTCCGGCTTCTTTCTCCTGCCCAAGTTTCTCGTTGCCGGTCTCGGTGCCAGCGCCGGCGAGGTAGGCCTCGCCATGGCCGCGTACGGCGTCACGACCATCGTGTGCATGCCGGCCATGGGCGTCGTCGTCGATCGATTCGGCCGGCGCGACTTTCTCACCGCCGGCGCGCTCGCCATGGCGCTCGGCTGCATCGGGTTCATCGCCGTCGAGGACGTCGGCGGTCTGCTCTATGCGTTGCGTGCGCTGCAGGGCATCGCCTTCGCCATGGCGTTCGTCGCCAGCGCCACGCTCGCCGTGGACGAGTCGCCCCCCGAGCGGCTGGGCCAGTCGATCGGCCTCATCGGCCTGGCCATGTTGTCGATGAATGCCGTCGGTCCGGCGATGATGGAGCACATCGCCGATCGCGCCGGGTGGTCCTGGGGATTCGCCGCGGCAGCCGGCGCGGCCCTCGGCGGGGGTGTTCTATCGCGGTGGGTGCCCGCCGACACCCCTCGCAAGGCACGGACCGGGCCCGTGCCCGGACTGTGGGCGGTAGTGACGAATCCGACGCAGCTCCGCAACTTCATCGTCGTGGCGCTCGCCGGGACGGCGTTCGGCGCCATGATCACGTTCCATCAGCCGTTCGCGCTGGCGCTGGGGCTGAGCCACGTCCGCAGCTTCTTCGTCGCCTACGCCGCCGCGGCGATCGTCGTGCGGGTCGGCTTCGGGACCGTGATCGACCGTGCGGGCTGGCAGCGCGTGTCGGTTGCTTCGCTGCTGCTCTACGGCTGCGTGGTCACGGCGACCGCGTTTTTGGACGCGCTGGGTGGCTGGTCCCTGGTGCTCGTCGGTGGCGGGCTCGGCATCGCGCACGGTCTTTTCTACCCCTCGCTCAATGCGCTGGCCGTGGCAGGCTGCGGCCGCGACGAGCGTGGGAAGATCATGGCGATCTTTCAGGCGGCCTTCACCATCGGCTTCGCCGGTGGCAACTATCCCCTCGGCATCCTGGCCGAGCGTGCCGGCTACCCCGCGGTGTTCCTGGCTGGCGGGCTGTGCGCCTTTGCCGGCCTCGCGGTGCTGCTCCGGTCTCCGGCGCAAGGCGGGCGACCGGGTGACTAGCTAGCGTGATGCCTCTGCCGCCGTCGTGGCGACCATGCGGCGCAGGGCGCCGAGGCGCGTGAGCAGCGGCGGGTGCGAGTGGTTGAGCGCCACGTAGAGCGGGTGCGGAGTCAGGTTCGCGAGCTGATCGGACGCGAGACGCTTCAGCGCCGAAGCGAGACTGTCGGGACGCGCCGTCGTCCGCGCCGCGAACCGGTCGGCGGCGCTCTCGTCACGGCGGGAGAGAGCATTGAGCCAGATCCCGAGCGCGAGCTCGACGGGCGTGTAGAGCAGCCCGAAGAAGACCAAGCCGGCGTGGACGGACGGCCGATCGATGCCGAAGGCGGCGAACAGGCCCTGGCGCGACAGAAAGACGGACAGCAGCGCAAAGAGAATGCCGCTGTGGGCGATCGACAGCGCAAGCCGCTTGGGTATGTGGCGCAGCTTGTAGTGTCCGACCTCGTGGGCGACGACGGCGACGAGCTCGGGCGTCGTCTGCTGCTCGACCAGCGTATCGAAGAGCGCGATGCGCTTGTGCGCGCCGAATCCAGCGAAGAACGCATTCGCCTTCGTCGTGCGGCGGGAGCCGTCGATGACGAATACGCCGCTCAGGGGAAAGGCGACGTTGCGCGCATAGGCGAGAATCGCCTGGCGCAGCTCGCCGTCGGGTAGCGCGGTGAAGGTGTTGAAGAGGGGAATGATCCAGGTCGGGGCGACGAACTGCACCACGAGCATGACCAAGGTCGTGATCATCCAGGAGTAGAGCCAGGCCGATGGACCGGCGTGCTGGAATAGATAGAGAACGGCCGCGAGGACCGGCGCCCCGATGGCGAGCGCCAGGAGCGCGCCCTTCAGGAGGTCGGTGACGAACGTCACCGGGGTGGCGCGGTTGAATCCGAAGCGGTTCTCGATCACGAAGGTGGAGTAGAGGCGGAAGGGCAGGCCGATGGCGACGCGCGCCACGGCGAGGGTCCCGACGAAGAGGAGGCCGGTGAGGATGGGACCGCGACCCACGCGCGTGGACCAGCCGTCGAGCGCGGCGAAACCGCCGGCGAGCCAGAAGGCGAGGAAGACGGCGAGATCGACGGTGCTCGTGACGAGACCGAAGCGGGTGCGCGTGCGGGTGTAAAGCTGCGAGCGCCGATACGCTGCCGCGTCATAGACGTCCGCAGCCTCTCGGGGCAGCTCCGGACGCAGCGCGCGCAAGTTGAGGAGATCGGCGGCGAGATTGAGCCCCCAGTCGAGGACGAGGGCGGCGAGGATGACGGCTCCGTACACGTTCATATGGCGCATGTGACCCTGAGTTGCATACGTGGCATGCCGAGCGAGCGGCGCGGCGATCGGCACCGTCGCCCTCGCAGTGATGCGGTCGCGCCGCTGGTTCCGTGGCAGGCCCCTGTCGCAGATCGCGCCCGCGGACGCAACGCCCATACCCGGTGAGCGGCGGAGCTACGGCGAGAAGCATGAGCGCTCGTCTCGCCATCGTGGGAGCGCTCGTCGCGGCGACGCTCGCCGCCTACGCCCAGGCGGTGCACTTCGACTTCGTCGTCTTCGACGACCCGAGCTACGTGATCGATGATCCGCACATCAACCGCGGGCTCACCTGGGCGGGCGTCAAGTGGGTGTTCTCCAACGTGTACTTTGCCAACTGGCACCCGCTTACCGGGCTCTCCCACATGCTCGACTGCACGCTCTTCGGGCTCGAGCCCGGCGGGCATCATCTCACCAGTGTGCTCCTGCACGTCGCCAACACACTCGTCCTCTTCTTCGTGCTCTGCGCCGCGACGGGCGCGCCATGGCGGAGCGGTGTCGTGGCGGCGCTGTTCGCCCTGCACCCGATCCACGTCGAATCCGTCGCCTGGGTGTCGGGGCGCAAGGATGTGCTGAGCACGCTCTTCGGCTTTGCCGCCCTCGGCGCGTACGGAAGCTACGCCCGCCGCGGCGGCGCTGGCCGCTACGGTCTCACCGCGATGCTGCTCGCCCTCGGACTCATGTCCAAGCCCATGCTCGTGACGTTGCCCTTCGTCTTTCTGCTGTGGGACTACTGGCCCCTGGGGCGCTTGCGCCTCGGGGGAGCCATTGCCCCGGGGAGGCTCGTGCTCGAGAAGCTGCCGTTTCTCGCGCTGGCCATTGCCTCGAGCGCCGCGACGCTGGTGGCTCAGGACCGTGGCGAGGCGGTGGCGTCGCTCGAGGAGGTGCCGTTCCCGCTGCGCGCAGCCAACGCCGTCGTCTCCTACGTCCGCTATCTCGACAAGATGGTATGGCCGCGTGACCTGGCGCCGCTCTACCCGCATCCGAATCTTCCCGGAGGTGTGCCGCTGACAGCCGGGCAGATCGCGGGCGCCGCACTCCTGCTCGTCCTGATCACGGTGGCGATGTGGGTGAGCCGCCGGCCATACGCCCGAGTGGGCTGGCTCTGGTACCTGGGCACGCTCGCTCCCGTCATCGGGCTCGTGCAGGTCGGTGGCCAGGCGATGGCGGACCGGTACACCTATGTCCCGCTGGTCGGCCCTTTCATCGTCGTGGCGTGGGGCCTGGGCGACCTCGTTGCCGCGCGCGCCGCGCGGCCGTGGCGATGGGTCGCGACGGCGTGCACGGTGACGGTGCTGCTCGCCCTGGCGCTCGCGACCCGGGCGCAGGCGCGCTACTGGCGCGACTCACTCGCGCTCACCCGCCACGCCGTGCGGGTGGCGCCGCGCTCGTCGCACATGCGCATCAATCTGGGTGTGGCACTCCAGCAAGCGGGCAGGCCAGAGCGCGCGATCCGGCACTACCGTGAGGCCGAGCGTATCAACCCTCGCTCCCCCAAGCTCCACAATAACCTCGGCAACGCGCTCGAGCTGCAGGGCCGGCGAGACAACGCCATTGCCCACTACCGGACGGCGGTGGGACTCGATCCGGGCTTCGCGAAGGCGCATGCGAACCTGGGTAGCGCGCTCCTGGCGGCAGGAGCGACGGCGGAGGCACTCGAGCATCTCGAGACGGCGCTGCGCCTGGAGCCGGGTCACTATCTCGCCCACGAGCGCGTGGGGTATGCCCTTGCCGGCCAGGGGCGTTTCGACGAGGCCATCGAGAAGTACCGGCAAGCCCTGGCGCTGAATTCCGACTTTGCCGAGGCACACAACAATCTAGGCATTGCGCTGCAGGCGCGGGGCCGGGTCGACGAGGCCATCTCGCACTTCGAGCGCGCCCTCGAGATCCGGTCCGAGTTCGCCTCGGCGCACAACAACCTGGGCATCGCCCTGCAGGGCCACGGCGATCTCGCGGCGGCGATCCGGCACTACCGCGAGGCGCTGCGGATCGAGCCCGAGAACGCCAAGGCGCATAACAATCTCGGCATCGCGCTCCAGCTCCGCGGCGAGCTCGACGAAGCCTTGCGCGAGTACCGCGAGGCACTCCGTCTGGCGCCGGATTACCCGGACGCCGAGTACAATCTGGGCTTGGCGCTACAGCAGCGCGGGAATGCGGGGGCGGCAATCGAGCACTACCGCCGGGCGCTGGCGCTGCGCCCGGACTACGCCAAGGCGCACCACAACCTGGCCCTGCTGCTCGAGGCGGGCGGCGACGGCGACGGGGCACGGCGGCATTTCGAGCAAGCCCGCCGCCTCGAACGCCAACGCTGACCTCAACGCCCGGCGGTTCAATCCTTCGGCAGGCCGAGAATGCGCTCGGCGATGATGTTGCGCTGGATGTTGGGAGTGCCGCCGCCGATCACGACTTCCGGCCAGCTGAGCGCGAGGTGCTGCCACTTGCCGCCGTCGACGGCTTCGTCCGCGCCGTGCATGTACATGCCGGCGGCGCCCTGAAGCTCGAGCGCGAGCTCGCCGAGCTCGATCTCGAGCGCCGCCCGATGGAGCTTGTTGACGGACGTCTCGCTCGATAGCGGCTCGCCTTTGAGCTGCCGGGTGAGAAAGCGCAGGCCGTTGAGCCGCATGGCCTCGATGCGCGTCTCGGCCCGGGCGATGCGGCGGCGCACCGCCGGATCGGCGAGCGCGGGCCTGCCGTTCTTCGTCGAGCGCTTGGCGAGCGCCTTGATGTCGTCGAGGGTGCGAACGAGGCCCGTCACCTCGGCGATGCCCGAGCGCTCGTGGGCGAGGGCCGACACCGTCACGCGCCAGCCGTCATTCTCCTCGCCGAGGCGGTTCTCCACCGGCACCCGCACGTTGTCGAAGAACACCTCGGCGAAGATGGCCGAGCCGGCCATGCTCTTGATCGGCCGCACCTCGATGCCCGGGCTCGCCATCTCGACGAGCAGGCAGGTGATGCCGTCGTGCTTGTTCTCGGCGGCTGGCATCGTCCGCACGAGCAGGATCATCCACTTGGCCCACATGGCGAGCGAGGTCCAGATCTTCTGGCCGTTCACCACGTACACGTCCCCGTCACGCACCGCCTTGCACTGCAGCGAGGCGAGGTCGCTGCCGGAGCCGGGCTCCGAGTACCCGGTGCACCATTGATACTTGCTGTCGAGGATGTCGGGCAGGAAGCGGCGCTTCTGCGCCTCGGTGCCGTACTGGATGATCGCCGGGCCGACCCACTGGAGTCCCATCATGCAGGTGCCGAGCGGTGGCGCTTTGCGCTTCGTCATCTCCTCCTTGAGGATCGCCTGCTTCATGATACTGGCGCCGCCGCCGCCGTACTCCTGCGGCCAGCCGAAGCCCACCCAGCGGCGCTCGCGCACTTTCCGCAGCCAGTCATCGAGAAAATCGCCGCCGCGCTTGCGATCCCGCGGCAAGTGCTCGTCGAGGAAGCGGCGCACCTCGGTGCGGAACGCTTCCTCCTCGGGGCTCAGGTTGAAGTCCATCACAAACCTCCCAGGGCGGCGATGCGGTCGTAGTGGAAGTCGGCGTCGCCGAACGCCGCGCGCACCCACTTGGCGCGCTTGAGGTAGAGCTGGATGTCGAACTCGTCGGTGTAGCCGACGGCGCCGTGGAGCTGCACGCCGTCGATGCCGATGCGTGCGAAGGCCTCCGACGTGTACGCCTTGGCGTGGGATGCCGCCCGGTCGAGCGCCGGGGGATCCTCGTCGGCGACCCACGCAGCATAGTAGAGCAGCGACTTGAACGACTCGATGTCGACGTACATCTCGGCCAGGGGATGCTTGACGCCCTGATAACGGCCGATCGGCTTCCCGAACTGCACGCGCTCCTTGGCATACGTCACCGTGAGGCGGTGGGCTTCCTCGGCAGCGCCAGTCGCTTCGGCGGTGACGGCGATGGCGCCGAGGGACTGGAGCGTCCGCAGCGCGTCGGCCGCCGCGCGCCCGCGACAGAGGATTGCCTCGGGGGCGATGCGTACATCGGCGAGCGCGAGGCTTCCCATGCGCTTGGTCTGATCGAGCACGGGAAGGGCGGTCGCCGTGACGCCCGCGCTCCCGGCCTCGACGACGGCGAGCGCGAGGTCGTCCGCTTCGCCCCCGCTTGCGCCATCGGGGACGTCGCGCGAACCGGTACCGGGCGCGCCACCGCGGGCGTCGCCGGGCGCGTCGCCAGTCCGCGCGGCCACCACGAACAGCGTCGCCGCCGTCGGATCGATCACGAAGCGCTTGGTCCCGGTGATGCGCAGGCCGCCGCCGTCGAGGGCGCCGCGTACGGTGACACCCACGGGCCCGAGCGCGCCACTCGCGTCGAGCAGCGCGAGAGTGCCGATGCGGGTCCCGTCGGCGAGGCCGGGAAGGTAGCGCTGCTTCAGCGCCTCGGAGCCGAAGCGGCCGATGGCGGCACCGGCGAGCACCGTCGACATGAGCGGAGAGGGGAAGAGACGCCGGCCGGTCTCCTCCAGCACGACGATGATGTCGACCCAGGTGAGGCCCGCGCCGCCGTAGCGCTCCGGGATGGCGAGGCCGAGCCACCCGAGGGCGGCGATCTCTCGCCACAACTCCGCCGAGTAGCCCGCCGGCGTCTCGAGGAGCTGGCGCACCGTCTCGAGCGGCGCGCGATCGTCGAGAAACTTGCGCACCTGCTGGCGCAGCAGCTCCTGCTCTTCCGTGAAGCCGAAATTCACCGCATACCTCGAATTTCCGCGGCGCCAGCCCGCGCTAGAACTGGCCGCCGCCGTGCACGTATAACCTCTGCCCGGTCACGTAGCTCGCCTGGTCCGAGACCAGGAAGCGGACCGCGCCCGCCACGTCCTCGGGCGCGCAGACACGCCCGAACGGCATCGAGCTGTCGAGCTGGCGCAGATCCTCGATGCCGATCACCGCCTTCATGAGCCGGCGTCCCATCTCGGTATCGACCAGACCGGGCGCCACGATGTTGACGTGGATGTGGTGCGGCCGCTCCTCGTTGGCGAGCGTCAGCGCCAGTGCTTCCATCGCCGCCTTCGCCATGTTGTACGGCGAGCCGTTGGCGGCGTTGTTCAGCGTGGCGACGCTCGAGATCATGACGATGTCGCCCCGGGGCCGCTGCCGCATGATGGGGATCAGAAGCTTGGAGAGATGGAAGGCGCCGAACGCGTGGATGCCGACCACCCGCTCCATCTCGGCCGGGTCGGTCTCGGCGACACTCCGGCCCCGGCTGGCGATGCCGGCGTTGTTGACCAGAATATCCACGTGGCTGAAATCCCGCAGGACGGCCGCGACCATCGCCTGGCCATCCTCGAGCGATTCCACCGCCGCCTGATAGGCGACGGCCCGGCGGCCGAGCTTCTCGATGGCGGCGACGGTATCGGCGGCCGCCGCGCCGTCGCGGCGATAGTTCACCGCCACGTCGGCCCCGTCCTCGGCGAGCCCGATGGCGATGGCGCGGCCGATGCCGCGGCCGCCGCCGGTGACCAGAGCGACACGTCCGTCAAGCGCCATACGCTATTCAACAGGGCGCCAACAGCGCCCGTCGTTACCCGCCGGGTTTTCGGTTCTGCCGCCACCCACCGGGGTACGAGCTCGCGCGCCCGGAAGGCATTCCGTCCCGGTGGCTGCCGGAGCCGTCACGGGATTTTTCGGTCAGCATGGGCCCATAAGTCAATGGGCACGCATGGCCGATGCACGGGATCGGATCAGCGGGCGGCGAACGCCACGATCGCCGCCTGGTAGACGATCTTCAGCGGGACACCGTGCCTCTGCGCCGCGCTGCGGCAGCTCTCGTACTCGGGGGCGACGTTCGGCGTGCCGTCGGGCGCCCGCGCCACGCGCACGGCGACCCGCCCGTAGGGCGTCTCGACCTCGACGGTCTCGCGGGCCAGCACGAGACGCCGCAGCAGATGATGGCGAACGCCGAGGGTGGTGGTCTCTTGAAACACGATAGCGGCGAGCGCGTCCAGGTCGCCCGGGTCGCCGAGCACGCGCAGCAGCGTCCCCGGCCGGTTCTTTTTCATCTGGATGGGCGTGAGCGAGACGTCCCGTGCGCCAGCGGCGAACAGGCGCGCCATCACGTGCTCGAAGAGCTCGGGGTTGAGATCGTCCACGTTGGCCTCGAGACAGACCACCTCGTCGCCGCGGGGCGCGATGACCGGCTCGCCGGTCACGATGCGGAGTACGTTGGGACGGTCGGCGAGGAGGCGGTCCCCGCACCCGTAGCCAACGCCCGTGATGCGCAGCTCGGGCGGCGGTCCCGGGCGGGTGAGCGCGGCGACGATGGCCGCGCCGGTCGGCGTTACCAGCTCGGAGTCTCCGTCCGGCAGGCGCACCGGCCAGCCGCGCAGCAACTCCACCGTCGCGGGGCCGGGCACGGGCAGCACGCCGTGCTGGGTGCGGACCGATCCCCGTCCCAGGGGCAGGGGGGATGCGTAGATCGTGTCGATACCCAGATGATCGAAGCCGGCGGCGGCGCCGACGATATCGACGAGGGAATCGACGGCGCCGACCTCATGAAAGTGCACCGCCTCCGGTGCCGATCCGTGCACGCGGCCCTCGGCCTCGGCGAGCGCCCGAAAGACCGCGCGCGCGCGCGCGAACCGCGCCCGGCAGAGAAGCGCCGTCGAGCAGTGCGCAGATGTCGGTGAAGCTCCGCTGACCCTGCCGCCGGTCGTGCTCCCGGTCCACGACGGATACCTTGATACAGCGGATGCCGTTGCGCTCCTGAGTTGCGGCGGTGACGTCCACGTCTCCGAGACGGAGGGCGGCCGCGATGTCGCGCAACGTCTGGATGGGCACGCCGAGGTGCACGAGCGCGCCGAGCGTCATGTCCCCCGAGATGCCGGAGAAGGCATCGAGGTAGGCGAGCGTCATCGTCCCACGTCTACGCCGGAGCGGGATCTCGATGTCTCACCGAGCGCGCGCTCAGCCGGCGCGCGTTTCTTGAGCGCGTGCTTTGCCTTGGCGTCGTGGCGATGGTAGTTACCCCCGGGCCGTTGGCGACGACCCGATTGTTTGGATTGCCCGGCTCGTTGCCTCAACGTTCCTCTGGATCTGGCGCGCTCGATGAAGATTCGCAAGGCCGTCATACCCGCCGCCGGCTTCGGCACCCGGTTTCTACCGGTAACGAAGGTCGTTTCCAAACAGCTCCTGCCGATCATCGACACCCCGACGATCCAGTACATCGTCGAGGAGGTGGTGGCGGCGGGCATCGAGACGGTGGTGCTGGTCGCCGGCCGCGATCGCGGCGCCATCCAGGATTATTTCGATCGGGCCCCGGAGCTGGAGGCGTTCCTCGACAGCAAGAAGAAGCCGGAGCTGAGCGAGCAGGTGCGGGAGCTGGCGCGCCGGGCCGAGATCGTTGCCGTGCGGCAGCAGGAGGCGCTCGGTCTCGGCCATGCCGTCCTCTGCGCCCGCCACATCGTCGGCGACGAGCCCTTCGCCGTCCTGCTCGGCGACGAGATCTACGCCGGCGATGCGCCGTGCATCGGGCAGCTCGCCGAGGTGGCCGCGGCCCGCGACGCTCCGGCGATCGCGCTCATGCGCGTGAGCCCGGAGCAGACCAAGGCCTACGGGGTCGTGGCGGCACGCTCCGTCGGCGAGCGGCTGCACCAGGTGACCGACATGGTCGAGAAGCCGGGGCCGACGGCTGCGCCGAGCAATCTCGCCATCATGGGCCGCTACATCCTGCCTCCCGAGATCTTTCCGATACTCGCCGAAACCCGCCCCGGCGCCGGCGGCGAGATCCAGCTCACCGACGGCATGCGAACGCTCGCCGGCCGGCACGCCTTCTACGGCTACGAGTTCCGCGGCGAGCGCTACGATGCCGGTGACCGCCTCGGCTTCGTCCAGGCGACGATCGCCTTCGCCCTCAAGCGCCCGGATCTGGCGGCTGGCGTGCGGGCCTATCTGAAGTCGCTGAAGCTGTAGGTCGCGTGCCGCCGCCCGGCGCCTCGATCTGCTGCCGCTACGATCCTCACTCTCGCCAGCCCCTCACGGTAGGCGTTGTTCTTGCGTCACTGTCGACTTCTCACGTGGGAAGAATGCGCATTCGAAAGCGTGACGAGTGCTTCGGGGTGCGAAGGGCATTCGACAGAGCCCGTGGTATCAGGCATAACGGGTTCCTGCATGGTGATCGTTCCGAGTCGTCCTGCCCGCCACAGGAAGTCACCTGCCCGAGAGGTAGCGCGCGTGCGTTGACGCTGCCGCGGATCTGAACCTGGCCGGGATCAGCTCCTGGCGGAATCGCGACCAGCCGGCAAGCCCGACGGATCCAATCGCGGAGCATGCATCACGCGAGTAGCTCGCGCGGGACGTGTCCACGTCCCACGTCGAGAGAAGAGGCATCGCTGCGATCGGAAGAAAGCGGAAAGTCGTTGCGAAGAACGGTAGCAGGTGAAGTGGGGGGGAGGAGGCGGGGGATGATCCAGATACGGCGCAGCGATCGGCGGGGACGGACGCGGCTTCCATGGCTCGACAGCGCGCACGCGTTCTCGTTCGCGGATTACCACGATCCACACAACATGGGCTTCGGCGTCCTGCGCGTGGTCAACGAGGATCGCGTGCGGCCGGGAGCCGGGTTTCCGCGGCATGCGCATCGCGACATGGAGATCATCAGCTACGTGCTCGGCGGCGCGCTCGAGCACAAGGACAGCCTCGGGACCGGATCCGTGATCCGTGCCGGGGACGTGCAGCGGATGACGGCGGGCACGGGCATCCGCCACAGCGAGTACAACCACTCGCGAGAGGAGTGCGTGCACTTCCTCCAGATGTGGATCGTGCCCGAGGAGCCCGGCCTGGAGCCGTCGTACGAGCAGCGGACGATCCCGGAGCCGGAAAGGCGAAACACGCTGCGCCTGGTGGCGTCACGCGACGGACGCGAGCGATCGCTCACGATTCATCAAGACGTGGAGCTCTACCTCGCCTCCATCGGAGCCGGCCGCTCGGTCCACCACGACCTCGACGCCAAGCGCGGCGCGTGGGTGCAGGTCGCCAAGGGTACCGTGGCCCTCGATAGCTACTCGCTCCACGCCGGCGACGGAGCGGCGATCTCCCACGAGGAGGGTGTGAGCCTGACGGCGTCGGAGCCCGCCGACGTGCTGCTCTTCGATCTCCCGGCGGTCAATGGCCGCGGGTCGTGACCGACGGCATTCAACGGACGAACGCGACAGGCCGCAGGTAACGCGCAGCGCGGGGGGTTCGGCAGTGTCTCAGTGGAGACAACGTCCGCTGCTCCACGCGGCTTGAACCGCCAGCGTGAATTGTGTAAGCAGCCAGAGTCCCAACGCACCCATCCTACCTTGTGGGGCCGTAGCTCAGTTGGGAGAGCGCTAGAATCGCAATCTAGAGGTCGGGGGTTCAACTCCCCTCGGCTCCACTTGAGTTTTTCAGGGGTTTTGGTGATTGGGGAAAGTTGGTTGTGCCGTTATCTGTGCCGTTAAGTTTTGGTCATAACGCGATAGCGGCGCACACCCAGTCGCCGGCCGTGGGGCCGCCGTCATGAGAATCAACGGCACCGACCTTCAACTCTTCAGCGCGCGACAGATGTTCCGGGGCGGGCGCGATCATATGGTCGCCTGCCCGGTCTGCGGGAGCGGGAGCATGATTCCCGTGGCCGTGGAAGTCTACCGGGGCGACTGTAGGACGGTCATCACGTCCGAAGGCGCGCACCAAGAGCAGCTCCGCCCGTTGCCGGCCGACCCCGATCTCGTCCCCTATGCCCAACTTGGTCGGTGCTACCTGGAAATCGTCCTCAGGTTCCAGTGCCACGATCATGAGTCAATGCTCCGCATGGTTCTCAACGGCGAAGACCAGACGTCTGCGGTGGTCGAGGTCAGGCCGACTGAAGGGCGACGGCCACCGATCTGGCGGCGAAAACCCGTCGGGCCGCCCTTGCGGGCACGAGAGAGAAGACCCCGGGCCAGCGGAGTTCTTCCGGCCTCCGGCGGCGACGGGGCCAAAGTAGTCGCCCTGCGGGCTAACGGCCGTGCCCAGCAGCGCAATAGTCAAATTCGTCCAGCCGGGAGAACTTGAATCCGGCCAGTCGTCGCCGTACGTTGGCGCGGTATGTCCGCACGCCGACCTGGTTCTACCCCGTCAAACGTGCCGGGCGGCTCTACCCCGGCATCCCGGAGTTCGACGAGTTCTTCCTGCTCCGATGCGAGCGCGATTACGGTCCGCTCTTGCGAGCGTAGTTGACCGACCTGCTCCCATGCGCTCGCGTCGGCCCGGGCCGGCCACCCGACCAGATGTCGCGCTTCTGGGAGTCATAGAAGTCGCGCTTGCACGCCGGTTGACCCTGGCGTTCCCATCGCCGTACCAAAATCCCTCCTACGGGCTTCTACGCGCCATCCGCGTCTGTTCTATCGACACTGCTGCGCCGCCGCGTACTCACCAGACGTTGACGGAAATGTAGCTGGGCATGGACAAAAACGCGTCGTCCCGGATTGAGATTGTCATGACCCTGTTCGATCAGATGGAGCGGACAGACGCGGCCCCAAAAGGACAGGCGGAATCCTTGTTCCCGTACTACAACAGATCGGCTCGTCCCAAGGTGGGTGTACTGCGCGAACTAGCCGAGACATGGTTTCTACGGCTGCCAGATGTCGCGAAGGGGCCCTTGCGTAGGGATTTCCGCTCGACGCGGGATTCGCAGCATCGGGCGGCCTTCTTCGAGCTATACCTGCACGAACTTCTCACGGGCATTGGCTTCCAGTGTGAGCCCCATCCAACGGTCCCCGGCGAGCGGACCCATCCTGACTTCCTCCTGCACCGCAGCGACGAGAGGCATCTCTACTTGGAGGCCACGTTAGCTCTTCACTCGGAGAACGAGGCCGCCGAAGAGGCAAGGATGGCTCAGGTGTACGACACCCTGAACCGGATGCCGCCGTGTGACTTCTTCCTCCTGCTTCGCCTTCGTGGGGCTCCCGAGACACCACCGCCGGGCGCACGGCTGCGTCGTGATGTTCACGCATGGCTGGCGAGACTCGATGCTGACGCCCTGGCTGCGCAGTTGGTCCGAGGCGGTCTAGGGGCTCTTCCGAGCTTCGAGTGGTCGCACGCCGGCTGGGAAGTCAGCCTGGTGCCGATTCCGAAGTCGCCGGCACTGAGGGGTCAACCGGGAGTCCGGCCGATTGGCATCACTATGCCCGACGAATTTCACGTCGTTGACAGTCATCGCGCTCTGCACGCGGCCGTTGCGAGCAAGGCCACAAAGTACGGGGCGTTGGACTTCGGAGCCTGTCAATGAGAATGAGACAGTCGGGTTCCGAATTTAGTGAGCATCCTCCGTGTTGAGCGGCGCACACGCCGCGGCGTGACGTTCGGTGCCGACCGACCTGAATGGCTTCCAG
>Ga0187893_10000113_pt1 | contig 177583 bp, 147 predicted proteins | sample MA1701074metaG_FD_139574 | JGI IMG/M metagenome (GOLD analysis project Ga0187893, IMG submission 139574) | White microbial mat communities from a basaltic lava cave in the Kipuka Kanohina Cave System on the Island of Hawaii, USA - MA170107-4 metaG ...
CTTCCGGCCTTCCGGATCGCGGCATGTCGAACAAGCCGTCGAGGCGTTCGCCCCTGAAGCGCTGGAGCCAGTAGCCTACTCGAGAGCGGCTGCTGCCGACCTTGCGGGCTATCGAAGAGATCGCTAGTTCTACTCTGTCGATCTTCGCAGGAGCACGTTCCAGAAGTAGCCTCGAGCTTCGCGTGGGGCGGGGGCTCTTCGTCCCCGCCTGCGCCAGTGATTCCGCCGAGCCCGTTCGTTTCGCATGAGCTGTCGAGTGAGTGTTGCCGCGATGAAGTCGAGGTCCTCGTCGGGGTTACGCAACCGCATCTCGATGGCTCGCGCGATGAGCCGCACCGTTATCGTCGGAACTATGGTCGCGAAATCGACGCCGTTCGAGCTCCAGGAACCAGGAGGCCAAGAGCGCGAACGTCATGTGATGGTGCCAGCCAACCCAGGATCGGACTTCGTAGTGAGCGAGGCCAGACTCGCCCTTGGCCCGCTCGAAGAGTTCCTCGATTACGTGGCGCGCAAGGATGGCGCGCACGATCGCACCGATCGAGATGAAGGGCCTCTTGGCGTTGGTAATGACGTACTTGTACTCCACCTTTGGTCCCATGGTCCTGATCACGATAAGACGCTCTTCGACGTCGAACGACCTGGCGCCTTCGGCCTTGGTCTTAACGACGACGTCGGCCGCTTGAACATAGAGCGGCTCCTTGGTTCCGGCTTTGACGAAGACGCGATTCCAACTTCCACGCTTCAGCGTGCGGGCAAGATCGCTCACACGCTGGTCAGTCCCGACTACGGTCCCTCCCCTGCGGTCTTGTCGAACGGGACGCACGTGCGTGTTCGACGCGATCTCGATCGCATAGAGTTTCTTGCGGTCTCGAAGACCTGCACGAAAGCCAGCCGGCCGACCGAAGTCCTCATCACCAACGAACCACTCGTACGGAACCGTCGCGGCGTCGATCATTTCCATCGTGACTTCCACGGCGGTCCGAAACTTCACGTCCGGAGGCACGTGGCACTTCTCGCGAGCTTCGCGGTTCTCGACCCAGCTTTGCGGCAAGTAGAGTCTGCGATCGATCAGTGCCGCTCCCCCCGGCGAGACGTATCCGAGGAAGCAGCCCTTCTGACAGTTGTCCACCTTGCCGCGCCGCCCGTTCCATTGCCGCTGTACGCCTACCGAGTCTTCGCCCTTCTTCTCGAAGCACGAGGGGTCGCCCACCAGGACGCCCGCTGGATCGCCGATCTCCTCCGCCACGTGGGACTGGAGTTCTGCGATCAACAGCGTGTCCTCGAATCTTCCTGCGCCTACGAACCGCTGGAGAGGCCGTGGGTCCTGAAGCTGCGCCTGGTCCGCGATGGGCTCGATCGTCTTCCTCTCCAGATCGGTCAGCAGCCCTCGGACGTAGATGTTTGCGTAGGGCACTTGGCGGCGATCGTAGAGCAACTCCGTGTACCGCGGCATGAAAGCCGCCAGGTTCACAAGCATCGGCTTGATCCGGTCCGCCGTAACGGTCGTGTCGATCGAGGATTCGCCTTGCGGCGCACTCGTCGCGATGGGCATCGAAGCATCCTCCTTTAGGAGGATGCTTCGGTCGCAGAACCACTCAAACATTGGTGCGTGATAGAGATGGATTCAAAAGTTCAACAGAGTAGAACTAGTCTAGAACGGGTTCGGGTCGAACTCCGGATCCTCCTCGACGAGCTGGTAGCCGCCGAGGACGAGGACGCGGTCGGCGAGCACGACGGCGCGCGCCTGCTGCCGCGCGACCGCGAGCCCCGGGATCTCCGCGAAGGCGCCCGCCGCCGGATCGAAGCGGAAGACGCGGCGCGTGGACACGTTCTCCAGGCCGCCGAACCCGTGGACGCGACCCTCGAAGACGGCTGCGGCCACGAGCCGCTGCGTGATGGGGTAGGGGATGAACGTGCTCGTGCCGGCCGGGACCTCGTAACGCTCGACCTGGTTCGCCGGGATGAAGCCGCCGCGCCGGCTCTGGAAGACGAAGAGCGAGTCCGTCTCGAGGACCGGCTGCGGGTCGACGATCGTCGTCGCGAGCGGCGGCCGCGTCTCCCAGGCGTCCGTCGCCGGGTCGTAGGCCTCGACGGTCGCGAGCAGGGCGCCGTCGCTGCCCGCCCCGCCGATCACGTAGATCCTGCCGCCGTGGACGATGGCGGCCGCCAGGCCGCGCGGGGTCGGGAGGTCGGCGATAGGGGCCCAGCCGCCGTTCATCGGGTCGAAGCGCTCGGCGCGCGAGCTCGGCTCGTTCGTCTGCGCGTCGAAGCCGCCGAAGACGAAGATGCGGCCGCCCGACGCGATCGTCGCGGGATCGCGACGCGCGTCGAGGAGGTCGGGACCGGCCGCCCAGACGTCATCCTGGGGCGTCGGGCCGGGCGTGAAGACGTCGAGGGCCACGGGCGGCGTGAAGGAGCCGTCGCTCCCGCCGAGGACGTAGATGCTCGGGCCGATCGCGAAGGCGGCGGCATCGGCGCGCGCCCGCGGCATGTCGCGGCGCTGCGTCCAGGCGCCGGCGCCCGAGTCCGCGGCCGGGTCGTAGGCGTCGGCGACGGCGAGCGGCCCCGTGGCGGAGTCGCCGCCGAAGAGGTAGACCTTGCCGTCGAGCACGGCCGCCGCCTCGACCCGCGCCCGCGGGATCGTGGGTCGCACGGTGAAGCTCTGGGCGCCGCTCGCGAGCTCCTCGTTCGCCGCCGACGGGGCGACGAGGAAGTCGTCGTCGTCGTCGGAGACGTCGCGGATGTACTCCTCGATCGGGTTCCGGCAGCCGGCGGCCGCGAGGACGAGGATGGCGACGAGTCCGGCGAGCAGGCGAGGGAGCCGCATGAGGCAAGACCTCCTGACGGGACCCTCCGCCCCAGCCGGCGGCAGTCCCGAAAACGGAACGATGCTACGGGCGTGCCTGCCCGAAGTCAAGCAAAACCGCTTGCCGCGCGAGGTTGCGCGCGCCGGTGGCGCGCGAGAAGGACCACCGGAGGGCGCGGCGAAGCCGCATCTTCCCGCACGCCGCGGAGCGACGGGCGAAGCGGGTTGTTATAATCGCCGTCCCGTGCAGGTCCCCATGATCGATCTCCGGCGCCAGTACGAGTCGGTGCGCGATGTCGTCGACGCGGCGATCCGCGGCCTCCTGGACTCGCAGCAGTGGATCCTCGGGCGCCCGGTCGAGGACCTCGAGAGCGCGCTCGCGGCCCTCGCCGGCGTCCCGCACGCGGTCGGCTGCGCGTCGGGCTCGGACGCGCTCTACCTGGCGCTCCGGGCGGCGGGCGTGGGCCCGAGCGACGAGGTCGTGACGACGCCGTTCTCGTTCTTCGCGACCGCCGGGGCCGTGTGGCGGCTCGGGGCGAAGCCCGTCTTCGCCGACGTCGACGCGCGCACGTTCAACCTCGACCCCGAGCGGGTGGCGGCCGCGATCACGCCGCGGACGCGGGCGATCCTGCCCGTGCACCTCTACGGGCGCGTGGCCGACATGGACGCGATCGGCGCGGCGGCTACGCGCGCGGGCGGCGTGCCGGTGATCGAGGACGCGGCCCAGGCGATCGGCGCCGAGCGGGACGGGCGACGGGCCGGCTCCTTCGGCGCCGCCGCCGCCTTCAGCTTCTTCCCGACGAAGAACCTCGGCGCCTACGGCGACGGCGGGCTCGTGACGACCGCCGACGACGAGGTCGCCGCGCGCCTGCGGCGGCTTCGCGTCCACGGCGAGCGCGAGCGCTACCGGCACGTCGAGGTCGGCGTCAACGCCCGCCTCGACGCCGTCCAGGCGGCCGTGCTGCTCGCGAAGCTCCCGCGCCTCGGGCGCTGGAACGAGCGCCGGCGCGCGCTCGCCGCCCGCTACGGCCGGCTGCTCGCGCGGACGCCGCTCGTCCTCCCCGAGGTCGCGGACGGGCACATCTTCCACCAGTACACGGTCCGCGTCCCGGACGGGGCGGCCGCGCGCGATCGGCTGCGCGCGCACCTCGCGGAGGAGGGCATCGGGTCGGCCGTCTACTACCCCGTGCCGCTCCACCTTCAGGAGTGCTTCCGCTGCCTCGGCTACCGGCCGGGCGACCTGCCCGAGGCCGAGCGGGCGGCGGCCGAGTGCCTCTCGCTCCCGATCTTCCCGGAGATGCGCGACGACGAGCAGGAGGCCGTGGCCGAGGCGATCGGGCGGTTCCGCTGGTGACGCGCCGGGCCTCCTTAGCCCGGCGCGTCCGGGGGGGGTCGGGGGGGCCGGCCGGGGACCCCGGACATCGGGGTGGCCGGCCCCCCCGAAGACGACCGTGATCCGCGTCCTGCATCACGTCGACTTCATGGGCCTCGGCGGCACCGAGCGCTGCTGTCTCCTGCTGCTGAAGCACCTCCCGAAGGGCGAGTTCGAGGCGCACGCCGCCTCGCCGGTCGGGCGGCTGCCGCTCGGGAAGCGGCTCAAGTACGCGGTCAAGCGCCTGCTCGGGAACCACAAGTACGAGGGCAAGGAGGAGGCGGCGGCCTGGCAGTCGAGCCGCGTCCCCGAGTTCGAGGCGACGCTCGGCCGCCAGCGCGTCCACCGCTACGAGCGGCTCGCGGACCTCGGAGCGGCGATCGAGCGGGTGCGCCCGCAGATCCTGCACGTCCACTGCCTGAAGCCGGGGGCGGCCCCTTTCGATCCGGCCCTCGCGGCGGCGCGGCGCGCGGTCCCCGTCGTCTTCGCGACGAGCCACTTCGGCAAGGAGGACGCGGCCCTCGCCGGGCGCGACCCGGCCGTCGCCGTCGACAAGGTCCTCTTCGTCTCGGGCTGGCTGCGCGACCACGCTAAGTGGACGGCTGCGGGCGACGACGAGCGCTACGGCGTCCTCTACAACCCGATCGAGCGCCCGGTCGGCGACGGCGACCTCCGCTCGGAGCTCGGGCTCGGCCCGAGGACGTTCATCCTCGGCCGCATCGGGCGGCCCTCGAACCACATCTACGACCCGATCGCGGTCTCGGCCTTCGCCCGGCTCGCCGCGGAGGGGAAGGACCTCGCCTACGTCGCCGTCGCCGCCCCCCCCGCCATGCGCGAGCAGGCGCGGACGCTCGGCGTCGAGGGGCGGTGCCGGTTCCTCGAGCCGACCGTCGACCCGCTCAGGCTCTCGCGCTTCTACCGGACGATCGACGTCCTCGCCCACGCGCGGCGCGACGGCGAGACGTTCGGCTGCAACATCGCCGAGGCGTTCATGCACGGACGGCCGTGCGTCACGCACCGCACGGCCCGGTTCAACGCCCAGGTCGAGCTCGTCGACGAGGGGGTGACGGGCTTCGTCGCGGGCGAGGGCGACGTCGACGGCTACGCGCGCGCGCTCTCACTGCTGGCGGCGGACCGCGAGCGCTGCCGCGGCATGGGCGCGGCCGCGCGCCTGAAGGCGGAGCGGCTCTACGAGGCGTCGCGCGTCGGCGCGACCCTCGCGGACCTCTACCGCCAGGCGCTCTCGGCCAAGGGGATCGCGGTCCGGGCCGTGCCGTCGTGAGGCGTGCGCGCGCGTGAGGATCGCGGCGGTCATCCCGACGTACGACCGCGCCGCCATGTGCGAGGCGGCGGTGCGGTCGGTGCTCGCGCAGACGCGGCCGGCGGACGAGACCGTCGTCGTCGACGACGGGTCGAGGGACGACACCGAGGCGCGGCTCGCGCCGTACGCGGGCGACGGCCGGATCCGCTACGTGAAGCAGGCGAACGCGGGCGCCGCCGACGCCCGCAACCGCGGCGTCCGCGAGGCGAGCGCGGAGTGGGTCGCGTTCCTCGACTCCGACGACCGCTGGCTGCCGCGGAAGCTCGAGGCGCAGGCGGCCTTCCTGGCTGCGCACCCTCGGGTCGCGCTCGTCGCCTCGTCGTACATGAAGGACGAGGCCGGCGACCTCTTCGAGCGCGAGCGCCACGGCCGCACGGGCCGCGTCTTCCTCGACCTCTTCATCGCCAACTGGGTGCGGACGTCGACGGTCGTGATGCGCCGCGACCTCTTCCTCGAGATCGGCGGCTTCCAGCAGAAGTTCTCGCCCTGCGAGGACTACGACCTCTGGCTCAAGGTCGCCCGCGACCACGAGGTCGGCTACCTCGCTGAGCCGCTCGCCACGTACACGCACCACCCGGGCGGCATCAGCCGCGCCGCGCTGAAGTCGCGCAAGCTCTTCATCCACATCCTCGAGGAGAACGACGACCCGGCGCTCGTGCCGCGCGCCGTTTACCGGCGGCGGATGGCCTACCTCTGCACGCGGGTCGCCAAGCACTGCCTGCGCGAGGGACTCCGGGAAGAGGCGCGCGAGTACTTCCGGCGGGCGGTCCGGACGCACCGGCTGTACGTGCCGGGGTGGCTGGGGCTCATCCGGTCGACCCTGGGGAAGTAGGCGGCGTCAGGACGTCGGACCGCGACCCGCGCATGCCGCGAAGAACGCCTCGAGGTCGAGCTCGAAGCCCGGGAGAATGCGGGAGCGGAAGCGGCCCGTCGCGTAGGCGGCGTGCCCGCGGACCTCGACGACCGGGCGCGCGCCCTCGACCACGAGATCGCTGAAGGCTCCCCGGTCCGCATCGTAGCCGAGGAAGAGGGCCGATGCCGGCGGGAGCGGGCAGCCGGGCCGGTCGACGGCGATGTTGAGGATCCAGTACTCGGGGACGCGGGCCTCGAGAAAGGTGCGCCAGCGGTTCACGGTGTCGCCCTCGCCGATCCCGAGGCTCTCGCGATAAGTCGACGGCGAGAGCACCTCGGCGACAGCGAGCAGGCCCTCGGGCGATGCGAACGTGAAGCCCGAGGGACCCTCGACGGCAGCCGGTTCCTGTCCGTAGCAAGCGAGGTCCGGCTGGATCGCCTTGGGCCCGAGGAACGACTCGGGCAGGAGGTTGCCCGAGAGGTCGTAGATTCGCGCGAAGGCGACGGCCGGGTCCACCATCGCCTGAACGGTCTCGGGAACGACGCGAACCACACGCTGCTGAAGGCGGAAGATCGGACTCCGGTGGCGAGCGAAGTCATCCGGCGACATGAGGGAGAGCCTCCCCTCCTCGTCTCGATCGTAGCGCACGCCATCGGAGGGCAGCGCGAGGAAATCGGCGAGCGAGATCCGGGCGCCGACCACGAAGGGCCCTGCGCCGCGGGCCACAACTGCCGGAGCGGGACGCGCGACGTCGCCGGAGGGAGGAGGGGATCCGTCGACCTCTCTCATCAGCACCTCCATCTCCATTGTAGGCGAATCCCGACGGCCTGCGAAGTCAGGAGCCGCCCGCGAGCGTCACGAGGAAGCCCTCGCGCGCGAGCAGGCCGGCGCGGCGCGCGATGTAGGCGAGCGGCAGCGCCTCCGGCCCGCGCCGCAGCCGGACCTGGCGGTTCAGCAGCACCCAGCGGTCGAGACCGGGCGGCGGGAGCGGGAAGGGGCGGGGGGCGAAGCGCTCGATCCGCACGGGGACGGGCGCGCCGCCGCCGGCCGGCACGACGGTCGGCGCGGTCGGCACTTCGCCGCGCGCGAGCGACTCGAGGAGCGGGACGACGCCATCGCGCGTGAAGCGGTCGGGCTCGCCCTCGGCGTAGCGACGGCGCAGGTAGCCGCACGCGGCGCCGCCGTTCGCCCGGACGAGGGCGATGAAGCGGTTCTCGGTGAGGCTGTTCTTGCGAGCGCGGCGCCAGGCGCGCCGGAGGTAGCGCCCGTACGCGACGCGCGTCGCCGCCCGCAGGCGGCGCGCGAGGGCGCGGTCGCCCGCGGCGTACGCCCGGAGGAAGCGAAGCCAGTCGCGCGGCGTCGCCAGGTCCTCCGTCGTCCAGACGAGCGTCGCGAGGTTGCGGGCGCGGAGGCCCTCGGGCAGCGGCCCGGCGCGGAGGTGCACGCGCTCGAGGTCGATCACGAAGAGACGCGGCGACGCCCCGGGCTCCCCGTCCTCGACGAGCACGTTGTTGAGGCCGACGTCCTCCTGGAAGACGCCGGCGTCGTGGGCGGTCCGGAGGAGCCGGCCGTGCGCCTCGACGAGCGCCGCGCGCGCGGCCCGGTCGCCGGCGGCCGCGGCGCGCTCGATCGCGACCCCGAGGTCGCGGAGATCGCCGCGCTCGCGGATGACGATGGCGCTCTCCTCGAGCGCGCGCAGCGGCCCGCGGCGGTCGAAGACGGCAGCGGGCGGCAGGGTCGGGACGCCGCGCGCGAGGAGCGCGAGCGCGCGGTCGAGCTCGAGCGCGGCCTTCGAGGGCCGGAACGCGTACCGGAGCCGGTCCCACGCCCGCTCGCACTTGAAGACCTTGACCAGGAGCGGCCCGAGCGGCGGCGGGGCCTCGACGCGCAGGAGCGTCTTCACGCGCACGTCCTTCCGGACCGCGACGCCGCTCATCCGGCGCAGCTCCTCGAGCGGCCGCAGGTACGGCGCGACCGCGTCCGCCAGGTCCGGGTCTGCCCGTCCCGAGATGTCGCCCGTCGCGAAGGAGGAGTGAGCCACGGCGCGATGGTAAGATCGCCCGCGGGACCGGGCAAGGAGCGAAACTTCGCTTGAGCGACCCCGAAGCGCTCGCGGCGCGCGCGATCGAAGCCTACCTGGCGGGGCGGGCGGCGCGCCTGCTCCATGCGTCGCGGAAGCGGGCCGTCGCGCTGGTCGAGCCGCCCGCGGTCGACGCGCCCGTCGTCATCAAGCACTACCGTCCGCTCTCCCTCCGCGGGCGCGCGAAGACGATCTTCCGGGCGCCGCCGCACCGGCGCTCGCACGAGGCCGCGCGCCGCCTCGCCGCGCTCGGCGTCGGGACGCCGCGCCCGCTCGCGCTCGTCGAGCGCGAGCGCGGCGAGGCCTTCCTCGTCACGGAGGCCGCGACCGACGCCCTCCCGCTCGACCGGTTCTTCCTCCGGCGCTTCACGCGCGAGGCGCCGCTCGCCTTCCGGCGCGGCTTCCTCGCCGCCCTGGCCGACGAGATCGTCCGCCTGCACGAGCGCTCCGTCTACCAGGCGGACCTGAAGACGTGCAACATCCTCGTCCGCGAGGCCGAGCCTTCCGCCGATGCGGGCGCCGGCGCCTTCGCCTTCCTCCACGTCGACCTCGACGACGTCCGCTTCGACCGCCCGCTCTCGCTCCGCGAGCGGCTCCTGAACCTCGCCCAGCTCCACTCCTCGACGCCGCGCGCCGTCACGTTCGCCGAGCGCCTGCGGTTCTTCCACCGCGTCCTCGGCCGCGACCGCCTCGACGCGCGCGCGAAGCGCGACCTGCTCCGGCTGCTCGCCGTGAGCGCGCGCCGCGGGCTCGTCTTCTTCGGGTTCGAGGGGCCGCTCGAGCAGGGCTGGACGCCGGGCGACTGGGCCACGCGGCCGGGGACGCCGCGGGACTAGGGCTGGAAGAGACGGGCAACCTCGAGCTTGAAGCCCGGCAAGTAGCCGGTCTCGTAGGCGTCGGCGACGGTGCGCTCGCGGAACTGGTCGCCGAAGCGCTCGAGGACGACGACGGCGCGCCGCCCCGGATCGACGATCCAGTACTCGCGGACGCCGACGGCCAGGTACTCGCGACGCTTGATTTCGTGGTCCCGCTTTCGGGAGCTCTCGGAGACGACCTCCACCACGATGTCCGGCCCCCACTTCTCCCACGGCTGGACGGGATCGGGTGCCGGCGTGAGGTAGAGGGCGAGATCCGGGTGGCGCTCGGATCGCGCTCCCGGTGCAACCACCTTCGAACCGAAGGCGCCGAGCCGCACGCCACGAGGATTGGCCAGACGCCAGGCGGCCACCTGCAGCGGAAGAGCGTCCACCACTTCCTCGTGAGGCAGGCCGGGCCTGTCGACCGCGATCACGCCCCCTTCGAGCTCGTAGACGTACCCGGGCTGGGCCTCCGCATCGAGGAAGTCCTCGAGGCTCATGCGGCGGCCGTGGTCCTGGGGACCGACGCGAGTCGTGGGCTCGGCGGTGGGCAAGGTCGAACGCCTCCCACCCCCTAGCTCACGTCTCCGGCGCGGAGGCGACAAGGCTACCGCGCCGCGGGGCCGATCGTGCGCGTGCCGCGGATCCGCTGGTACTCGCGGGAGGCCCACGCCGCATCGAGCTTGCCCTCGACGATGATCGAGCGGAGCTGGATGTTGACGTGACCGAGGTAGATCGAGGCGCGGTGGAGGCCGTCGACGGGGACGCCCGGCAGCATGGCCTTGCGCTCGCCGTCGAGGACGGCCGTGACGGCTCCGTCCTGCTCGAGCGTGAGGACGAGGGTGTAGCGCGTGCCCGAGCGGAAGTGCTTGCTCGCGGCCTCGGCCGCATCGAGGATCCCGGCCTGGTTCACGGGCCGCGCGCGCTTGCGCTGGAGGATGGAGAGGCCGAAGAAGCACTCGATCCCCGAGCCGGCCTCGGCGGCGTCGTCGATCAGCAGCGAGATCGCCGAGCGGCGCGGGTCGAGGCCGAAGTCGACCTCGAAGGCGAACTGGATCTTCAGCGGCCCGCGGAAGTGGGCCTTGTGGAGGAGGCGGCGCGGCGCGCCCTCCGCCTTCACGGCCTGGCGGCCCGAGTCGAAGCGGAGCGGCTCGCCCAGCGTCTCCCAGTCGTTGCCGACGGCCTTCCGGTCGTCGATGAACCCGTAGTAGAGCGAGACCCGGCCGTCGCCCGCGAACGAGTTCAGGTCGCCCTCGAAGATCCGCTGCGTCTGCTCGCGGTCGAGCTCGTACGCCTGCGCCTCGGCCGGCGTCTGGTCGCGGCCCTGCGTCCCCGTCCCGCCCGGCTTCCCGGGCTTCGAGTCGGCGCCGCCCGCGTCGCCCGTCGCCGGGTCCGACCCGCCGGCGACGACCGGCCCCTCGGGCGCGGGCGAAGGCGGCGGCGGCGGGAACACGGCGCGCAGCTCGTCGGCCCGCGCCAGCATGTCGGTCGCCTCGAGGACGCCCGCATCGAGCGCCGCCCTCAAGAAGACGACCCCCTCGTCGATGCGCCCGCCGTACACGAGCTTGAGGCCGTGCTTGAGCGCGAGCTGCGGGTTCTTCGCCCCGTAGGCGAGGCGCGCGACGCGCAGGACCTCGTCGTCGGCCAGGTCGCCGATCGGCACCTCGACCGTCCCCTGGCCCTTCTGGACGCGGAGGACGAGCCGGTCGCCCGGGGCGACGCCTGCGACCTCGCCCTCGACCTGACCGCCGCGCCTGAGCTTGAAGGTCTCCGTCTTCCCGACGAGCCGGCCGACCGAGACCTTGAAGAGGCCCTCGAGCTCCTCGACGTGGCGGAGCGACAGCAGATGGACCCGCGCCGAGAGCCGCGTGCTCTCGATCTCGAGCTCGCCGAGGGCGAGGGCGAGGAGCTCCACGGCGTCGCGCGTGCGGCCGGCGGCCACGCGCTCGCGCATCCCGAGGAGCGCCGCCCGGAGCCTGTCCTTGTCCGACTCGGCGGCCCGCACGGCGTCGGCGACCTTGTCGCGGCGCGCCCGGTCGCTCGCCCGCTCGAGCTCGGCGATCTCGGCCCGGAGCTCGCCCTGCTCGTGCCGCGGCAGGTAGGCGAGCGCCGCCTCGAGCGCGCGCGCCGCCTCGTCGTAATGGCCCTTCGCGGCGAGATCGGCGGCCTTCCGGCGGTCCTCGGCGAGCCGCGCCGCCCGCTCGGCGACCTCGCGCGCGTCGCGCTCGGCCTGGGCCCGCGCCAAGGCCTCGTCCACCCGGGCCTTGACGGCGGCGTCGCGCTTCGCCTGGGCGTACTGCTGCCGCAGCCGCTCGGCCTCGGCGTCGCCCGAGGACGACCGCGAGGCGGCGGCGGGTCCGGCCGCGGCGCCGCGGGCCGTCGGGGCCGGCTTCCGCGCCCCGCCCGCGTCGCCCGTCGCCGTCCTCGACGCCGAGGTGACGACGAAGAGCATGGCGACGCCGATCATCGCCGCGACGACCCCGATGACCGCGATCGCCGCGCCCTGGCCGCTCCGGCGCCGGTACTTGAGCGAGACCGGGAGCCCGGCCGGCTTCAGGCGCCGGCGCTCGTCCTTGAGCGCGTCGATCGTCGCCTGCGAGAGCGGCCGGAGGAGGGCGACCGAGGCCGCGCCCCCGCCCACGCTGTCCGGTCCGCCCCCCGACGCCGCCCGGGCGCCCGGCTTCCGCGGGAGGACGGGGAGGCCCGCCGCCAGCGCGTCGAGCTCGGCGCGCGAGGCGGACGCGTAGGGCGCGCCCGCGGCCAGGCCCAGGCCCGGGCCGGGGCCGTGGCCGTGCCCGCCGCCGTGGCCGTTGCCGTTCGCGCGCGGCGACGGGACCGCCGGGACCGGGGCGCCCGCGGGCGCCGCCTGAGCCGCCGACCTCCGCCCCGAGACGACGGACGGCGGCACGACCCAGCCGCCCGAGGACGGGACCTCGCCCCGGGCGAGGGGCTTGAGGTCGGCCATGAGGGCGGCGCAGTCCTGGTAGCGGTCCTCGGGCCGCTTCGCCATCATGCGCCGGAGGACGCGGCAGACGGGCTCGGAGATCGGCGCCCCGAACGTGCGCGGATCGGGGATCGGCGCGTGGACGTGCTGGGCCATGATCCCGGCCGGCGTCTCGCCGTCGTAGGCCGGCCGGCCGGCGAGCATGTGGAAGAGGGTCGCGCCGAGCGCGTAGATGTCCGTGCGCCGGTCGGCCTCGGCGCCGAGGCACTGCTCGGGCGCGAGGTAGTAGGCCGTCCCCACGCAGCGGCGCGCGTCGCCGTACGGGTCGGCGGCCTCGAAGCGGAGGTCGCGCGCGAGCCCGAGGTCGGCGAGCTTCACGCGGCCGTCGTTCGTGACCAGGATGTTCGCCGGCTTCACGTCGCGGTGGACCAGCCCGGCGGCGTGCGCATGGGCGAGCCCCTTGGCGACGAAGTAGCAGATCTTCAGGGCCTCGCGCTCGTCGATTCGCCCCTGCCGGCCGAGCAGCTCGCGGACGTTCGCGCCCTCGACGAGCTCCATGGCGAAGTAGTAGAGGCCGTCGGCGAACCCGACGTCGAGCGCCTGCACGATGTTGGGGTGGTTGAGTCGCGCCGCCGCCCGCGCCTCGCGGACGAACCGGTCGGCGTAGTGGGCGTCGTCGCTGAACCGCGGCGGCAGCACCTTGAGCGCGACGAGCCGGTCGACCGAGACCTGCCGCGCCTTGAAGACGACGCCCACGGCCCCGGCGCCGATCCGCTCGATGATCTCGTAGCCGCCGAGGGCGCGGAGGCCGTCCGGCACCTCGCGCATCTTCTGGGCGACCTTCTGGGCGATCTGGAACGCCACGCGCTCGGGCAGGAAACGGCGCTTGATCGAGGCATCTCGCACGGCCTGAAGCCCCCGGTCCCGGCTCGCCGCCGCCAGACGCAGCACCTCCGTCGCCTCGACCTCCGAGAGGAGGCCGTGCTTCAACGCGTAGGCGAGGAACAGCCGCTCTTCGTCAATGCGGGCCATACACAACCTAACCACGAGCCCGGAACATCCGTGCCCCGACCGGGAGAAGGCTAATTATAGCAACTGTCACGCCATGGTCATCACTCGGCGGATGACATGGTGCGTCAAAAGGTTACCACGCCCGCGGGCCGAGGTCAACCGTCCTTCGCCCTCGCCCGCCGGCGGCATCCGCTCAGGATGAGCGGAGCCTCGCAAGCACTGCGGGCGCAGCCAGGTAGAGGATCAGCCCCAGGTCCACGCCCAGCGTGGCGATCTCCATGGCCCGGCCGCGGAGGGACAGCTCGAGCCAGCGGAGCGGCTCGGCGGTGAAGAAGTAGAGGGCCAGGGCCACGTTGGCGGAGAGGTAGATGATGGACCAGAATCGTCCCGCCTGCGTGCGCAGGGCGAGCTGGGTCGCAAGCAGGACGTCGAAGAGGACGACGAGCAGGATCGGGTAGTAGCGCTCGAGGTGGGCCCGGTCCAGCGGGACGCCGCCCTGCAGCAAGTGCAGGCCCTGCGCGATCTTCTCGAAGGCGTCGGCGACGAAGAAGAAGATGACGACCTTGAGCCCGAAGGGCAGCGGCTCGCGGGATGGCGCGTCCTTTGCCTCTTCCTCGCCCGCGCCCGCGCCCGCGCCCAACGGCTGAGGCTCCGCTCCCGAGACGGAACCGGGACCGACCGAGACCATCGGCGGGTCCTCTTCCCCCTTCGCCACTCCTGGCCTCACTTCTGCGAAAGGAGGACCGAGAGTCGATCGCCCTTCGCGTCCCACGAGAAGTAGGTGAGGATCAGGTCGGAGATGCCGTCGCCGTTCAGGTCCTGGGGCAAGGGCTCGAGGAACCGGTACCCGTCCATGGCCGTCACGGCCATCGTCAGCGTCGGGCTGTCGCTGAACCCGCCCGGGATGCCGGCGTAGACCGAGAGCGACCTCTCGTCGCCGCGCAGCATGAGGTCGTTGCGGCCGTCGCCGTTCCAGTCCCCCTCGACCGTGACGACCGCCGACGTCCCGATGTTGACGCCGCGCGAGCTCGAGCTGAAGAGGATCGGGACCTTGATCGCCTTGCGGTGGCTCGGCGACTCGTTGAAGAGGCCCACCCCGGGCCGATCGCCGGCGAGCCCGTAGAAGAAGAGGACCTCGACGTCCACGTCCTTCGTCAGGAGGATCTTCAGGATGTCGAGGATCCCCGGGCGGTCGGCCCGCCCGAGAATCAGGTCCTTCCGGCCGTCGCCGTTCAGGTCGATCAGGAAGTCGAGGAAGGAGACGCCCGGCACGCGGATCACGGTGTCGCCGCGCGCCGCCTCCGGCGTGAGGCCGGTGCGCCCGCGCCCGCCGCGGAAGACGTACGTCGTCCCGCGGCCGATGTGGGTCGCGACGATGTCCGTCAGGCCGTCGCCGTCGACGTCGGCGAACTTGACGGGGAGCCGGAGGTCGAGCTTGAACCGCCCTTCCTCGAGCGGCTCCTTGAAGTCGATCGGGAGGACGGACGTCGGCTTTAGGTCGTAGGCCGCGCCCGCCTCGCCGCCCTTGTGGATGAAGACGGCCAGCCGGTCCTGCTGGAAGAGGAAGATGTCGGCCTTGCCGTCGCCGTTCCAGTCGCCCGAGAACGGCTGCGGGAACCAGAACGACATCGTCGCCTGGCTGGTCGGCGACCCGCCGCCCGTCCCGATCGACGCGACCGGCGCGACCTCGAGGCCGATCGCCTCGTTGAAGTACCACTGCCCGTCCTCGCGCCCGCCGCGGTAGAGGAGGAAGCGGTCCCAGGCCGGGACGAGGACGTCCTCGGCCCCGTCGCCGTCGAAGTCGGCGAAGAAGTCCTTCTGGCGCACCTCCTCCTTCGAGGCCGTCTTCAGCAGCGAGGCGGCCGGGAGCAGCGGCACGCGCCGGAAGAGGTAGCCCTTGGTGCGCGCCGACCAGGCGTAGTACCACATGCCGTCGGTCGCGAGGAAGATGAGCTCGGGGCGCCCGTCGCCGTCGAGGTCGCCGAAGTCCCAGATGATCGCGCGCTCGTCGAGGCGGAACTTCTGGTCGGGGCGGTCGGGGTCGTAGGTCCCGTCCTTCTGGAGGTGGATCGCGAACTCGCGCCCGCGCACGATCACGAGGTCGGGACGCCCGTCGCCGTCCACGTCCTCGGCCAGGCGGTCCGTGATCCGCGGGCCCTTCTCGAACGCGACCTCGCGGAAGCGCGCGGGCGGCGGGGCCGCCTCGGTCCCCGCCAGGGCCAGGACGCCGAGCGGCGACAGGGCCGCGGCGAGGACGACGAAGGTCGGCAGCGTGCGGCGCTTGAGCTTCATCGGCTCATCACCACGCTGAAGGTGGACCGGGTCTTCTCCCCGCTGCGGGGCGGGTAGATGAAGAGCATGTCGCCGCGGCCGTCGCGGTTGAAGTCCTGGATCTTGACCCAGTTCGAGGTCTCGACCCGGATCACGTGGCGCTCGCCGCCGCCCTCCTCGAACGCGAGCCTCTTGCCGCCGAAGACGCCCTCCTTCACGCGCCCGGGGTAGATCGCGATCGTGTCCTCGTCCTCGAGCGAGAGCATGTCCTGGATCCCGTCGCCGTCGTAGTCGCCCCAGAAGTGGGCGTACGGGATCGTCCCGCGGCCCTCGACGCGCTTCAGGTCGATCGTGAAGTCGCGCTTGTAGTCGGGCGACTCGGAGAAGCCGGAGGCGTCGGGGTTGTCGTTCTTCTGGTAGCGGAAGACGAAGTAAGTCACGTCGACCGACTGGAAGAGCGCCTGGGTCGCGGTCTGGAAGAGGTCCGTGCGCAGGCTCGAGAGGATCAGGTCCGAGTCGCCGTCCCCATCGATGTCGATCAGCACCGGGCTGATCGACACGCCGGCGAGGCTCAGGCGCTGGTCGGGCGCCCGCCCGCCGCGCCCGTCGGGCTTGCCCCAGTCGTCCGCGCGGCCGCGGAAGAAGTAGACGCGCGTCTCCATGGACTCGAAGACGCCGATCTGCCCGGTCGTCTCGTAGACCGTGAGGTCGGCGCGGCCGTCGCGGTCGACGTCGTCCAGGTTCAGGTTCACGTAGTTGAAGGCGTCGTCGTCCGTGGACGAGTCCGCGCGCACGATGCGCTCGAGCGAGAAGCGCCGGTCGGGCGTCGCCCTGAACGGCGGCGTCTCGGCCGGACGCTGGAAGTGGACGTTCAACCCGCGGTCGGCGAAGGCGACCAGGTCCTGGTGGCCGTCGCCGTTCACGTCCGCGAGCGCCGGGCGCGAGAGCTGCCCGTAGAAGCTAAGGAACCGGCCGAGGAGCATCGTCTCGACGCGCGCCCCGAACGTCTGCTTGTACTGGGTCGGGACCTCGCCCGCGCGCACGTAGCCGGGCGCGGCGCCGCCCTCGGCCAGGACGGGGCGCTGGAGCCAGAAGGAGACCGCGCCCTTCTTCGGGTAGACGATGTCCTGGCGCCCGTCCTTGTCGATGTCGGCGACGAGCCCCCACCCGGGGAGCTGGCCCTTGCCGGGGAGGTCGTAGAGGCCGCCCGACTCCTCGAAGAGCCGCACCGGCTTCGGGTCGTAGGCCCGACCCTCCGGGCCGCGGACCAGGGCGACGAGACCGCTCGGGACGATGAAGCCGATCTCGCGCCCCGGGCGGGGGTCGAGGTCCTCGAGGACGAGGGCGCACGCCTCGGGCGGCACCTCGAGCGTCTGGTCGGGCACGCCGGGGACGCGGTCCGCGGGGCCGCGGGCATCCTTCCGCTGGTAGAAGATCGAGAGGTGCCGCCTGGGCGCCGGCCCCTCGCGGTCGACCGAGTGGTAGACGAGGAAGTCCTCGAGGCCGTCGGCGTCCAGGTCGCTCGCGTGGATGTCCTCGACGTGGCCGAACGGGACCGCCGACTGCGTCGTGAAGAAGCGCATCTCGCCCGCGTGGGCCGTCCGCGCGCCGCCGCCGAGGCCGAGCAGGAGGAAGCCGACCCCCGCCGTCCCGGCGGCGAGCCAGGCGAGGATGTTGCGCGCCGTGGTCAGCCCGGCGGCGAGCGCGAGCCCGAGGACGGCGTAGGCGAGCGAGACGGCGACGCCGCGCTTGATCACGTTCGTGTTCCAGTACGGCGCCTCGCCGGGCGGCGCCGGCGGCGGGCCCGGCTCGCCGAGCGGGCTCCCGGCCGTCGAGTAGCTCTTCGTGTACTGGTCGAGGGAGTCGATCGCGAACGAGAAGTACGTGTTCGCCACGTAGGTCCCCACCGGCCTCGAGCCGCTCAGGCCCTGAAGGAGGAGGAAGATGCCGAGGGCGACGCCGACGGCGACGCCCGAACGCAGGAGCACCGTCGAGAGCAGGAACGCCGTCACGAGCGAGGCGAAGAGCGGGAGCACGAGCTGCGGCACGGCCTCGCGCGCCCGCTGGGCGAGCACCTCGGGCCGGTACCAGCTCGACATCGTCCAGGCGTCGGGCTCGAAGTCGAAGCCGTACGTCGTCTTCGTGACGAGGTACGACGCGAGCGCGACCCAGCCGACCATGAGGGCCGAGAGCCCGAAGAGCATGAGGCCCTTCGCGAGCACGACCTGGTAGCGGCGGAGCGGCTTCGAGAAGACGACCTTGTGAGTCCCGAGCTCGGCCTCCTCCGACATGAGCGTGGCCGCGTAGATCAGGAGGAAGAGCCCGCCCGAGAGGATGCCCCAGTAGATGCAGGACGAGAAGACGACGAACCCGTGGATGTGGACGGTCCCGCCGCCCTGGAGCTTGATCACCTCGGCGCTGAGCCGCTTGAGCCCGAGGGCGGCGACGACCGCCGCCGACGCCGCCGCGAAGGCGACGTACACGATCGGGCGGTGCAGGACCTTCGCCAGCTCGGCCCGGAACGCCCGGAACGTCCCGCGCCACGAGAACGCGACCGCGGCCGCGAAGGCGAGGCTAAGGGCCGCCGCCACGATCTCGACCGCGGTCATACGCGCGCCTTTCCCGGCGCGGGCGCCGGGCCGGGGACCTTGGCCGAGAGGCGGAACCGACCCGAGCTCCCGCTCCCGCCCGCCGGCCCGCTCGGCGTCTCGTCGACGTGCGGCTCGAGGCCCAGGCGCTCGCGGAAGAACTCCTCGAGCGACGGGCGGTGCGGGGCGAACTCCGAGACGTCGAAGCCGGCCTGGACGAGGGTGCGGTTCAGCTCGGCCGTGCGCGCCCGCGGGACGATGACGCCGATCCGCCCGTCGCGCAAGAGCCCCGGGCTCGGCTGGCACCAGCCGAGCCGCGAGATCGCCGCGAACGCCTCCTCGGAGCGGTCGACGTCGAGGATCACGCGCACCTTCTCGGTGTCGAGGAGCGTCTCGACGGCGCCCTGGACGAGGAGCTTCCCGCGGTTCAGGATCGCCACCCGGTTGCAGAGGATCTCGACCTCGTGCAGGAGGTGGCTCGAGAGGAAGACGGTGACGCCCTCCTCGCTCGCGAGGCGCCGGAAGAGCCGCCGCATCTCCTCGATCCCGGGCGGGTCGAGGCCGTTCGTCGGCTCGTCGAGGAAGAGGATCTTGGGCCTCGTGAGGAGCGCCTGGCCGATCCCGAGGCGCTGCTTCATGCCGTGCGAGTAGACGCGCGCCGGGTCGTCGGCGCGGTCGCGCAGCCCGACGAGATCGAGGACCTCGTCGACGCGGGCCCGCGGCACGCCGCCCGAGTAGTGGCCGAAGACGTCGAGGTTGCGGCGGCCCGACAGGTAGGGGTAGAAGGCGGGCGACTCGATGAGCGCCCCCACCTGGGCCAGGACCTCGAGCGGGTGGTCCTCGAGCTCCTTCCCCAGCACCAGGATGCGGCCGCCCGTCGGTCGGATCAGGCGGAGGAGCATCCGGATCGTGGTGGTCTTTCCGGCGCCGTTCGGGCCGAGGAAGCCGAAGATGTCACCGCGAGCGACCCGGATGTCGAGGCGGTCGACGGCGACGAGGACCCCGAAGCGGCGGGTCAGCCCCTGGGTCTCGAGGATCCAGCCGTCTTCGGGCGTTCGCTCGGTCTCGGTCGCCAATTCGAGCGCCTCAAGAGGCCCGCGTGCCGCGCCACACCGCGGCCCGGGAGCGGAGGTTAGGTCGGTTGCGGAGCGCCGCAGAGTCGCCATTCTATCACAGGCGCGCTCTCGTTCAAGCCGCGGCGGGCGCAGGGGCCGCGAGCCCTCGGGGCCGAGCGGCGGTTCCTCGCCCGGCTCGACGCGGGGTCTCCCGCCGGACCGAGCGCAGAACCCCAACATCCACCGACGCCGGGCGCCCGGTCGCCGCGAGCCGACCTCACGTCGCGGTCGTCGTGTAGTCCGACTCCTGCCCCAAGGCGAACGCCAGCTCGACGGCCCCGAGCCGGATGCGGGCTCCCGGGGCGAGGCGCTCGGGAGCGGCGCCGGCCGGAAGGGGCCTCCCGTCGAGGAGGATGCCCGGGGCCCCGGCCCCCGCGGAGGCGACGACGAAGGCGCCGCCCGCGAACGAGATGCGCGCGGCGGCAGCGGCGCCCTCGATCTCGAGGTCGACGCCCGGCCCGCGACCGAGCGCGACCGACCTCGCGACGAGGACGTAGACGTGCTCGGGGGTGTTGGTCGTGCGCCGGAGGACGACGGCCGCAACCGGGCCCGACCCGTGCGGGTCGTCGCGGAGGTCGGTCGTCTGGTCGATCGCGGGCGGCAGGGCCGGACCGGGGGCGCGGACGAGGGCGCCGGCGAGCCCGATCGCCCGCCCGGCGATGTCCAGGACGAAGCGGTCGGGCAGGGGCACGGGGCGGTCCCTCGGGACGGGGAAGCCGTCGAGGCCGATGCCCCGCGAGCTGCGGTCGACGATCGTGGCGTGGAGGCCGTCGACGGCGATCTCGCCGTGCGCGTTGCTGATCCGGCACGTGGCCGCCCAGTTCTCCGGGTCGAGCCGGGCGTCGCGCGCGGGCAGGACGCGCAGGATGACGTCGTTCCGGATCCCGCGCTTCGCGTCCTCGCGGAGGCGCCCGAAGGCGAGGCGGCTCCCGCCGACGAGGAAGATGCGGCCGATCCCCCGCGCCCCCTCGACGCGAAGGACGGCGTTCGGGGCGGCGAGGCCGGCGGCGCCCGCGAGCCTGAGGGTCCGGGCCACCTCGAACGAGGCCGCCGGCGCCGCCGCCGGCGCCGCCGCCGGAGGGACGGGCGCGACCGCGCCCCCCGGGGCCTCGACGGGCGCGAGCGTCCCGACCGCCTGCCGCAGCGCCTCGCGCATCTCGCGCGCGCTCGGGTAGCGATCGGCGGGGTTCTTCTCGAGCGCCCGGGCGAGGACGGCGCCGACCTCCCGCGCGTGCAAGAGGTCGGGCCGGACCTCGGCGAGCGCGGGCGCCGGCTCGAAGACGTGCGCCGTCAGCAGCTCCGCCTGGCTCGTCCCCTGGAAGGGCCACCGCCCGGTGAGCCCCTCGAAGAGCATGACGCCGGTCTGGTAGAGGTCGGTCCGGCCGTCGATCGAGAAGCCCCGGATCTGCTCGGGGGCGGCGTAGACGGGCGTGCCGATGAAGTCGCCGGCCTGCGTCAGGCCGCCCTTCGAGCCTCCGCCCTCGCCGTACCCCGGCGGCTCCTGGATCCGGGCGATCCCGAAGTCGAGGACCTTCACCCGGTCGTCGGGCCCGACCATGATGTTCGAGGGCTTGAGGTCGCGGTGGACGACGCCGCCCGCGTGGGCCGCTCCGAGCGCGTCGAGCACCTGGTCGAAGATGCGCGCCGCGCGCCGGACCTCGAGCGGCCCCTGCTCCCGGTAGATCACCGAGAGCGGCCAGCCCTCGACGAGCTCCATGGCGAGGTAGAGGAGGCCCTCTTGGTCGTCGAAGTCGAACAGCTCGACGACGCACGGGTGCCGGAACCGGCTCGCGACCCGCGCCTCGCGGAGGAAGCGCTGGCGGATCACGGGGTCCTTCGAGACGTGCGGCAGGAGGACCTTGAGCGCGACCGACCGCTGCATGTGGACGTGGCGGGCCCGGTAGACCATGCCCATCCCGCCTCCGCCGAGCGGGGCCTCGATCGCGTAGCGGCCGACGACGTGGCCGGGCGGGAGGACGGCCGGCTCGGGGCCCCGCCGCGGCGCATCCGGGAAGTCCGAGTCCGTCGGGACGTAGGCCGGCCGGAGCCCCGCCGGCGGAGCCGGGGATGGCGCGCCGACGAAGGTCGTCGCCACGACCGAGGTCTCGGCGGACGCGAGGGGCCGCGGCGGCGCGGGCGGCGGCGCGGGCGCGGGCGCGGGCGGCGGGGGCGCGGGCGCGGGAGCGGGGCCCGACGGCAGGGCCCTGGTGGTCTCGAACGAGGACCTGAGGTCGTGGACCGAGCAGGGCTCGGGCGTGGGCGGCGCCGGCCCGGGGCGCATCGCCGCGACGAGCGGGGCGGTGGGGCCGGACGCCTCGCGCCCGACCGCGGCCTCGATCGCCGCCCGGAGCGCCCGGGCGTCGGCGAAGCGCCCCGCCGGGTCCGGGTCGAGGGCCCTCGCGATCACGTCGCGGAGCGGCGCCGGCACGTCGGGCCCGAGGCGGGTCTCGAACGGCGGACCGCCCGCGACGAGCTCGTAGAGCAGGGCGGCGCAGCCGTACTGGTCCGCGCGGGCGTCGACCGGGCCCCCCTTCGCCTCCTCGGGCGCGCGATACGGATCGCGCCCGGCGCCGGCCATCCCCACCGGCCGCGCGAGCCCGAGGTCGAGGACCTTCGCGGCGTCCCGGCCCGCGCGCGCGTCGGTCTCGACGACCACGTTCTCGGGCTTCACGTGCCGGTGGACGACGCCGCGCACGTGGGCGTAGGCGAGCGTGTCGAGGACCTGGGCGACGAGGCCGACCGCGCGCTTCGGCGCGATCCGACCCTCCCGCGCGAGGACCGCCCGGAGCGTCGGGGCCGACGACAGGTCCATCGTGCAGACGTAGACGCCGTCGTCCGTGACGTCGAGGTCGCGCAGGACGAGCAGGTTCGGGTGGGCGAGGCCCATCGCGGCCTTCACGTCCTGGAGGAACCGCGCCCACGCCGGGCCGTCGCGCGCGAGGGCGGGGTCGATCACCTTGAGCGCGAGCCGCCCGACGCGCAGGCGCACGTGCTCGGCCGCGTAGACGGTGCCGACGGCGCCCTGGCCGAGCCGCCGGACGAGACGGTAGCGGCCCGCGAGGATGTCGCCCTCGCGGGGGACCTTCGCGGCCGTCCCGCCGGCGTCCGCGGCCATCAGGGCGCGCTGCGCGAGAAGGCGGCCACGCCGTTCCGGTCGTCCGAGTCGTCCCCGGCGACGGCGACGACCTCGACGTCGCCGTCCCCGTCGAGGTCCCCGAGGGCCGGGGCCTGCGGGTTCTTGAGGAAAGCCGCCCCGGGGGCAAGGTTCGCGCCCGGTGTCGCCTCGAACCGGCCCGGCGCCGTCTGCCGGAAGACGGTCAGGTTGCCGTCGGGCTCGCCGGCGCTCGAAGGGTGTGAATCTTTCAGATTCCCACCCTCTTCGCCGGTCTTCGTCTTCGGGGGGCTCCGCTCCCCGAACCCCCCCGCCGCGGAGCGCGCGGCAAGGATTTGGCTTCGGCTTCCGCGCGCTCCGCTCAGCGAGACCCGGTTCGCCGAGGCGACGTCCAGGTCGCCGTCGCCGTCGACGTCGCCGAGCGCGATGGCGCGGGGATCGTCGAGGACGGCCGGGCCGGGCTGAAGCGCGACGAGCGGTGCCGTGAAGGCCCCCATCGAGTCCTGGCGGAAGATGGTCAAGCCGTCCCAAGCGCGAAGGTGGGCGATCCCCATGGCCGAGCCTCCATGTGAGGACTCCGATCTCAAATCTTAGCCGGAGGAGGATCGGGCGGATAGGTTCTGGGCCCCGCCCGCCACGCGCTGGACCGGCCCGGCGCGGGCTCGCCGATCGCTCGCCGGGACGGCGCGAGCCTCGCCGCTCGACCGCCCCGGCGGACGGGCGCAGGATCGGCCTCCCCGCCCCGCTTCCCCCGGTCCGGCGGCGACGCTACGATGGTCGCGCCATGGATCCCGTCGAGGCCGCCCGGGCGGACACCGCCTCGCTCCCCGAGGCGAGCCCCGACGCCCCGACCCACGTGCCCGTGCGCGTCGAGCTCGCGCCCGAGCCCGACGCGTCGCCGCCCATCGCCGCCGGCGCCGGCGGCCCGGGCCGCGCCGGCGCCGGCGCCCGCGCCGTCGGGCGATACGACGTCCTCGACGAGATCGGCCGCGGCGGCATGGGGATCGTCTACCGCGCCTTCGACCGCGACCTGCGCCGCCACGTGGCCATGAAGGTCCTGCAGCACGGGCTCGGCCCGGGCGAGCCGGCCGAGCGCTTCGTCGAGGAGGCCCAGGCGACGGCCCAGCTCCAGCACCCGGGGATCGTCCCGGTCTACGAGATCGGCCTCGCGGGCCCGGGCCGCCTTCCCGGCGCCGAGGACCGCCCGGACGACGCGCCGCGCCTCTTCTTCACGATGAAGCTCGTGCGCGGGCGCACGCTCGCGGACGTCGTCGCCCGCGCGCGCGCCGGGGAACCGGCCACGGCGGTCGAGTTCACGCGCTTCCGCCTGCTCCAGGTGCTGGTCGAGGTCGCGCGCGCCGTCGCCTACGCCCACGAGCGCGGCGTGATCCACCGGGACCTGAAGCCGCAGAACGTCATGATCGGCCGCTACGGCGAGGTCCAGGTGATGGACTGGGGCCTCGCCAAGGTGCTCCCGCGGGGCGCGCCGGCCGCGGGGGCGCCGGCCGGAGCCGCCGGCGGGGACGAGCTCTCCGACTCGGGCGTGCGCGCCGGCGGCCACCGCGACGCGACCCTCCACGGCTCGCTCGTCGGGACGCCGGCGTACATGTCGCCGGAGCAGGCGCGCGGCGACAGGGATCGCCTCGGCCCCGCGTCGGACGTCTACTCGCTCGGCGCGACGCTCCACCACGCGATGACGGGCGAGCCGCCTTACCGCGGGTCGGCCGCGGCCGACGTCGTGAAGCTCGTGCTCTCGCGCGATCCGCCGGGTCCGCGCGCGGTCGACCCGGCGGTCCCGCGCGAGGTGGACGCGATCGTCCGGAACGCGATGGCGCGGTCGCCGGCCGCCCGCTACCCCACGGCGCGCGCGCTCGCCGACGACATCCAGGCGTACCTCGAGGGCCTGCCCGTCGCCGCCTACCCGGAGGGTCCGGTCGGCCGGGCGCGCAAGTGGGGGCGGCGGCACCGGGGCGTGACGGCGACGCTCGGCGGCGCCCTCGTCTTCGCGTTGCTCGGCTCGATCGCGTCGCTCGTCCAGATCGAGGGCCGGCGCCGCGAGGCCGTGACCGCGCGCGAGGGCGAGCGCGCGGCGCGGCTCACGGCGGAGGTGCGCGAGCGCGACGCGGCCCGCGGGCTCGCCCGCCTGCTCCACGAGAAGGCCGACCGCGCGCTCGAGGAGCGCGACGCGGGCGCGGCCGAGGTCCTCTTCGCGAAGGCGCTCACCTCCGAGGACCGCCGCGAGACGCGCGAGCGCCTGGTCGAGGCGCGGGCGCGCGGCGCGCGACTCCTGCGCACGCTCCGCGGGCCGCCCGGCGCGCGGCCGACCGGACCGCCGCCCGAGGACCTCACGCCCGCGAAGGCGGAGAGCGCGGACGGCGCGCCGATCCGCTGGACGTTCGCCCTCCTGCGCCGGGACGGGCCCGCGATCTCGGGCGTCGCGTTCTCGCCCGACGGACGCCGGCTGGCCTGGGCCGCCCGCGAGGGCGTCCGGCTCGGCGACGCGGAGACCGGCGCCGTCGAGCTCGTGCCGGTCCCACCGCGGCCCACGGCGGTCTCCTGGTCCGATGACGGCCGGTCGCTCGCCATGGGCGGCAGGGGCGGCATCGTCGAGGTCCTCGACCTCGAGACGCGGCGGATGACCGCGTTCCGCGCCGACTCGACGGCCGTCCACCACGTCGCCTTCGCCCCCCGCTCGCGGCTCCTCGCGGCGGTCGGGCGGGATCGCACCGTCGCGATCTTCGACGCCGACCGCGGCGAGGAGGTCCGTCGCCTCGCCGTCCGCGACGTCCACGCCCCCGCCTGGAGCCCGGACGGAGGCCGGATCGCGGTCGCCCATCGGGACGGGACGGTGCGCATCCTCGACGCGGCCTCGGGCAGCGAGCTCGAGGCCGTGCCGGGTCACGACGCGCTCCTCCAGCGCCTCGCCTGGAGCCCGGACGGGCGGCGCCTCGCCGGGGCCGGTCGCGACGGCTCCGTGTGGCTCCGGGACCTCGAAGCGCCCCGGACGCGGGCGCTCGCGGGGATCCCGGGTCAGGTCGTCAGCGTGGCGTTCTCCCCGGACGGCGGCCTCGTCGCGGCGGGCGGCAGCCGCGGCTCGGCGCGCCTCTTCGAGACCGTCGAGGGGAGGCTCTTGCTCTCCCTTCGCGTCGCGGGCTCGTCGACCGAGGTGGCCTTCAGCCCCGACGGCCGACGCCTGGCCGTGGGAACGGCCGACGGCGGCGTGCAGGTCTTCGCGCTCGACGGCGACTCCTTCGCGCTCCTGCGGGCGCGGGGGCCCGTCGCGCAGATCGCCCTGGATGCGGCCGGGCGACGGCTCGCCTGGGGAAGCGAGGGCGGGGCCGGCGTCTTGGAGGTCGAGACGGGACGGCCGATCCACGCCGTCGCCGGGGAGCCCGTCGCCCAGTTCCGGGTCGCCCTCGACCCCCCGGGCCGGCGCCTCGCCGTCGGCAGCGGGTCGGAGGTGGGGGCGGTGCGGGTCGTGGACCTCGAGACGGGACGCGAGGTCGCCTCCGAGCCCGGTCTTGCCCGAGGCCTCTACCCCGTCGCCTTCAGCCCGGACGGCCGGACGGTCGCGTCCCGCTCGTCGCGCGGGACCCTGCGCCTGCTCGACGCCGAGACGGGCGCGGACCTCGCCTCGCTCGACGGCGTCCAGCGCGTCTCGGGCGCGATCGCCTTCTCCCCGGGCGGCGACCGGATCGCGGTCACGACGTTTGGCGGGCCGCTGCGCGTGCTGGACCTCGCGTCGGGAGTGGGGCGCCCCGTCGACGTCCCGACCGTGGCGTCGCACTTCGCCTTCTCCCCGGACGGCGACCGGCTCGCGATCACGGGGGCGGGGCTCTGGCTCGCCGGTGTCGACGGCACGGCGCCCGTCCTCCTGCGGACGGGCTTCCGGGAGGGCTCCTACCGCCGGGTCGTCTTCGACGCCCGCGGCCGGCTCGTCGCCGCGGGCGCGCAGGACGGCACCGCGCGCATCTTCGACGTCGAGAGGCGAGCGGAGCTGCTCGTGCTTCGCGGGCACGATGGCGGGGTCCAGGACGTCGCCTTCCACCCGGACGGCCGGCGCTTCTTCACGGCGGGCGAGGATGGCGCCGTCCGCGTGTGGGACCTCGAGGCCGTGGCGCGCGTCTACGCGGCGACGCCCGCGGCGCTGCTCGAGGAGGCCGAGCGGCGGACGGGGCTCCGGGCGAGCTCGCTGCTCGCCGGCGGCGGGCCGGTCGCGGGCGAGTGAGCGCGCCGGCGCCCGGCCCGGTCGAGCGCTTGCACGCCGCGTTCGCCGGCCAGGCGGCCTAAGCCCGGGGCCGCGAGGGCGACCGCGACGACGACGCAGGGACGGGGGCGGCGCGAGCCTCGCCGTTTGACCGCCCCGGCGGACGGGAGTAGGATGCGCCGCAGAGCGACCAGGGACTTGGCATCACCGTCGGCGCCCGAAGAGGACGAGCGGCTCACGCGCTGCGAGGAGCGGATCGGCCACCGCTTCCAGGACCGCGGCCTCCTCCGCCTCGCGCTGACCCACGCCTCGGGAAAGGCCACCGGCCAGCCGTCGAACGAGCGGCTCGAGTTCCTGGGCGACTCGGTCCTCGGCATGGTCGTGGCGGCGCACCTCTTCGAGGCCCAGCCCGACGCGGCCGAGGGCGAGCTGACGCGCGTCCGTTCGGTCGCCGTCTCGGCGCGCTCCCTCGCGCAGGCGGCCGAGGCGATCGGCCTCGCCGAGTTCGTCCACGTCGGCAAGAGCCTCGCCGGCAAGGGGGCCTACCCGGTCTCGCTGCGCGCCGCCCTGGTCGAGGCCATCGTGGCGGCCATCTACCTGGACGCGGGCCTCGACGCGGCCGCGGCCTTCATCCTGCGCGCGCTCGGCGACGCGCTCGAAGACGGCGGTCGGGGCGGCGCGGCGACCGACTGGAAGTCCTCGCTCCAGCGCCGGGCGCAGCGCGACGGCCACCCCGCGCCCACGTACCGCGTGGTCGGGGAGGAAGGCGCCGGGCCGTCGAAGCGCTTCGCGGTGGTCGCCCGGGTCGGGGAGAAGGAGCGGGGGCGGGGGGAGGGGAGATCGAAGAAGGAGGCGGAGCAGCGGGCGGCGGAGGCGACGCTGGCGGAGATGGACGCGGCCGGGAACGGGAGAAGCGTCGACGACGCCAACGCTCCCTCGACCGAGCTGGAGAGCTAGAGAGAGCTGGAGAAGGAGGAGCCTTGACACTCCCCTCTTGGTTCGCTCCTCTCCCTCCTGGTTCTCTCCGTGTCTAGACTCCCCTCTTGCTCCTCGCGATGACGGCCGCGACGACCAGGCCCAGCGCCAGCACTCCCGCCGCCGGCCACAGGACGCGCCCGAGCCCCGACGTCGCGCCGCGGAGATCCCCATCGAGCTTGCCGACCTCCGAGTCGAGCCGCGTGACCGAGGCCGTCAGGGTCCGCACCTCGCCGGTGAGCGCGCGCACGTCCTCGCGCAGGGTCGCGATCTCGGGCGCGAGCGCGCCCGCGGCGCCCGCGCCGCCCGGCGCCACCGGCTCCGGCACGAGCGCGACCCGCAGCTTCTCCATGCTCTCGCCGAGCCTCCCGACCTTGCGGTCGAGGCCCTGCACCTCGACCTCGAGGCCGTGGAGCGCGCCGTTCAGCGCCTCCATGTCCGTCTCGACCGCGACGAGCCGCGGCGCCAGCCCCTCGGGCCCGCCGGCGACGTGCGAGAGCTCCCGGATCCGGCTCGTCAGGCCCTGCTCCCCCTCGAGCGCGGCCTTGACCGCCTTCACGTGGGCGGCGATCCCGTCGTCGCCGACGATCGCCGACCGCAGGCCGGCGAGGCTCGCGCCGAGGCCCTGGTCGCCCTTGACCGAGCGGTCGAGGCCCTCGACCCTCGCCGCCAGCCCCTTCACCTCGGGACGCGTCGCGGCGATCTCCTGCCGGAGCTCGGCCACGTCCTGGCGCAGGCCGGCGATGTCGGGCGCGGCGCAGCCGCCGGCCGAGCCGCCCGCCAGGGCGAGGGCGACGGCGCCCGCGAGCCCCGAGCGCCCCCTCACTTCCCGCCCGCCGGCCCCGCCGGGGGCAGCCGGATCGCCTTGAACGGCGGCACCCGCTCGGCGAGCGTGGGGTCGGGCGGCCCCGGGCCGGTCGCGTCGGAGTGGAAGAAGAAGTAGCCGACGCGGATCACCAGGTCCTCGCCCCGGTTCTCGAAGTGGCCCGGGTAGACCTGGGCGAGGCGCGCGACCACGCCCTCGAGCTCGCGGTTCCCGGCGAGGAGCGCCGTCGGGAGGACGAGGGCGACGGGGTTCGCGACGCCGTGGGCGAGCTCGAGCGTCCCGTCGCCCCGCGGCCGGAAGAGCGGGGCGAGCTTGACCACCGGCGCGACGTAGGCGCGCGACGCGCGCAGGAAGCCGCCGACGGACGCCCCCGGCTTCGGCGTCGCCTCGCCCTGGCCGCGCCAGCCGAGGTGGAAGAGGACGCCCTCGTAGCGCTTGAACACGGGGTCCTGCTGGGTGTAGACGGCGTTCCGCGGCACGACCTCGAGGTAGATCTCGGGCGCGGCGCCCTTCTCGTCGATCTCGATCACCTGGTTCGCCGCCCGGACGTCGAAGCTCAGGGCCTCGACGCCCTCGGCGCGCCCACCCGCCTTGGCGAGGGGCAGGTAGAGCGTCAGGCTCCCGACGACGTCGAGGACGTAGCGCTCCCCCGCCGGACCGCGGTAGATCGTGAGGATGACGACCCCCTCGCCGTAGATCGCCCGCTCGTCCTCGACGCGGCCGACGAACCCGCGCCCGGCCTGCTCGCCCAGCATGTAGCTCGCGAACGTGCGGATCAGCTCGCGCTCGGCCGCGCCCTCGAGCCGCCGCCCGACGACGACCGAGTCGAGGACGAACACGAACGGCTCGGAGGCGATCATGCGCCCGGCCTGCGGGTACCGGTCGAGGAGCTTCGTGAGGACGGTGTCGACCTCGCGCTTCTCCATCCGCTTCAGGACGTCGTTGACGTCGACGAGGGACGCGCAACCGCAAAGGCAAAGGCAAAGGCAAAGGCCCAGGCACAGGATCCCGCTCATCCTGAGCGAGCCCGTCGCGAAGCGACGGGCGCGTCGAAGGATCACTCGCCGCCTCCCGCCCCGATCGCAAGCGCCGGGCCGATCCGGACGATCACGTCGAGCTCGCCGTCGGACTGGAAGCGGGCGGCGAGCGTGCCGGCGTCGACGAGCAGGAACAGCTCCGCGGGGTCGTCGACCGCGACGACGAACGCCCCGGACGTCGCCGTCTCCTTCCTGAGCGCGTCCGTCGGATAGGTGTCGTCCACCTTGAAGAAGCCCGAGGCGAGGTCGAAGCCCTGGCGCGCGCCGTCGCGCCCGACGCAGGCGAGGGCCAGGCGCTTCGGCGCCCCGCGGTCCTCGCGGACGCCGTTGTTCGAGGCGACGAGGGCGGACGCCTGGACGAGGACGCGCCCCCGGGGCGGGGCCTCGGCCGGCGGGCGGCCGGAGAAGGCGGGTCCGAGCGGGATCGACGCCTCGCCGCTCGCCGGGAAGAGGCCGGCCGCGCGCTCCCCCTTCGGCTGGAGCGAGGAGAGCTTGAAGTCGGGGCCGCTCGGGGCGAGGTCGGCGACCCGGAAGCGCAGGCCGTCGCGCTCGCGGCGGACCTGGAGGTGGACGCGCCGCTCGAACGGGATCGCGCGCGGCGCGGCGGCGGCGAGCGCCGAGCGGGCCTCGCCGAGCGCCGCCTCGAGGTCGCCGGTGCGCTTCGCCAGCCGCTCGGCCTCGGCGGCCATGGCGTCGAGGCGCCTCTTCAGCTCCTCGGCCTCGCGCCGGGCGGCCGCGGCCGAGCCCTCGGCGGCGCCGGCCCGGGCATCCGCCGCCCCGACGCGGGCGTCGATCGCCTGGATCCGCCGCTCGGGGTCCCCGCCCGGGGGCGGCGGCCCGCGGCGCTCGTCGCGCAGGAAGCGGGCGACCTGGAGGCCGACGAGGGCGACGAGGGCGACGAGCGTCACGATCTGGAGCCGCCTGACCTTCTCGATCCCGAGGCCGAGCACGGCGGTCACCCGCGACCCAGGACGGCCGCGAGGCCGAAGGCGTCGGCGATCGCGAGGCCGACCACGCCGGCGAGGATGAGCCGCGCGAGCGCGAGCGCGCGCCGGACGCCCCGCTCGTCGGCCTCGACCGCCTCGGGTGAAACGGCGCCGGGCGCCGGCTCCATCGCGCCGGGAACGGGCGTCTCGCTCGAAGGGGCGCGCCCGAGCGGCGCGAAGCCGAACGCGCGCGGGAGGAGCGCGGCCGCGAGCGCGTCGCCGACCGTCCGGGCGGGGACGATCGAGACCGAGGCGGCGGCGAGGTCGCGCCCGAGGTCGGCGTCGGCCTCGACGTCCGCGCGCGACTCCTCGGGCACGATGATCCGGCGCACCGCCGGCCGCTGCTCGAGGGCGGCCCGCGCCTTTAGGGCCGGGCGCGGGACGGGCGCGAGGCGCACGTTCAGGAAGCGGGCGTGGATGCCGGGGTCGGAGCGGTCCTCGGCCGGGAGCGGCGGGATCGTCCCCGGGTCGAGGGCGCCGAAGGCGGCGACGCCGGCGGACGGCTCGGCGTCGAGCCGGGCCGCGACCATCGCGAGGAGCGCGGGCAGGCCCGCGCCGCGGCCCTCGAGCTGGCCGAGGCCGCTCACGGGCGGGACGGCGACGGCGGCCCGCGCCTCGTGGAAGGCGCGCACGGCGCGGCGCTCCACCGCCGGCGAGAGGCCGAGGAGGACGGTGGCCGCGGCCTCGACCTGCGACCGGCCGTCCTCGTCGAGGGCGAGGGCCGAGGCGGCGTGGGTCGGCGGCGGCTCGTCCCACTTCCAGGGGACGGCCAGGGCCGCCTCGTCGGGGCCCGGGAGGCCCAGGCAGGCGACGAAGTGGACGAGGCCCGGGGCGAGGCCCGGAGCGGCGCCGGCGCCGGGCCCGGGCACCGGCGTGGCGGCCGCCGCCCGCTCGACGCGCTCGGCGATCTCGGCCGCGACCGCGCCGGTCTGGGCCCCGGGCAGGCGCCGGAGATCGGCGAGCGCGGCGCGCAGGCCGGCCGTGGGTCGGAGAGGCGCGCCCGCCTCGAGCGCCGCCCGGATGCGGGCGAGCGCGGCGGCGACCGGGTCGCCGAGGGCGCCGGCCGGCGCGCCGGCGCGGGCGGCGGCGGCCTGCGCGGCCACGATCGCGCCGAGGGCCGGATCGCCGGCGAGGTCCCGGGCGACGCGCCCGGCGAGGCGCAGCGCCTCGGCCACGACCCCGGCCGTGGCCAGCCGGTCGACGACCGCGAGCCGGCCGAGGACCGTGAGCGCCGCGTTCGCCGGCGAGAGCGTCTCGCTCGCCGAGAGCGTGTCGGCCTCGCGCCTCCTTGCCGGGGTGAACGACGGCGTGTACGAGGTCGGCGGCGTGGGCGCCCGCGGGGCCACGGGCGAGACCGGCTCGCGCCGCGAGGAGATCGGCCCCGGGAGCGGCCGCCCCGACGCCGGGGTGGTGCCGCCGTAGGTCGGAGCGTCGGCCGAGACGGGGAGCCCGAGGGCCGGGATCGCGACGGGCGGCGTGGCGACGATCGCGAGCGGCGGCCCGACCGGCGACCCGCCGAGCGCCGGCCCCGAGACGCCCGTCCCGCGGCCGGAGAGCGTGTCGCTCGCCGGGCCGGCGCCCGTGCCGACCGCCGTCCCGCTCTCGAGGAGGGCGAGGACGCGGGCGCTCTCGGGCGCGGCCGCGCCGGTCGGCCCGTCGACGTCGATCGCCGCCTCGACCGCCGACTCGGGGAGGTCGGCGATGGCGGCCTCGAGCTCGCGCCCGAGGTCGGCCGCGGTCGCGGGCCGCGCGGCCGGCTCCTTCTCGAGCAGGCGGTGGACGAGGGCGACGATCGCGTCCGGGAGCCCCGGCACCAGCTCGCGGATGGGTCGCGGCGGCTCGCTCGCGATCTTGCTGAGGAGGGCGAGCGGCGTCGTCGCCGCGTGCGGCACGTCGCCGGTCAGCATCTCGTAGAGGACGACGCCGAGCGAGTAGAGGTCGGAGCGGGCGTCGGTCTCGGCCGAGCGGCACTGCTCGGGGGACGAGTAGCGCGGCGTGCCGACGTAGGCCCCGTGGTCCGTGATCCGCGGGCTCGAGCGGACGCGCGCGATCCCGAAGTCCGTGAGCTTCACGGCGTCGCCGGCGACGAGGATGTTGTCGGGCTTGACGTCCCGGTGGACGATCCCGTGGGCGTGGGCGGCGCCGAGGGCGGCCGCCGCGTCGCGCGCGATCCGGAGGGCGCGCCGGCGTCCGAGCGGGCCGCCGCGCCGCCTGAGGAGCGCGCCGACGCTCGAGCCGTCCACGAGCTCGAGGGCGATGAAGGTGACGTCCGCGTCCGTCCCGGCGAAGTAGACGTGGACGATGTTCGGGTGCGAGAGGCGCGCGGCCGCCTGGGCCTCGCGGACGAAGCGGTCGCGGCAGCCCGGGTCGGCGGCGAGCGCCGGGTGGAGGACCTTCAGGGCGACGCGCCGCTTGAGCCCGAGGTCGACGGCGGCGTAGACCGCCCCCATGCCCCCCTCGCCGATGCGGTCGGCGATGAGGTACGGTCCGATCTGACGCCCGATGAGCCCGGTGGGGTCCGCCATGCGAAACGGCGAATTCTACCGGCCGCGACGCGCTGTGACAAGCGGACGGCCGCCGGGCCGCGCCGGCCCTCAGGCCACCGCAGCGAGGGCGGGCCGGCGCGACCAGAGCTCGACCTCCATCGCCTCCTCGAAGCGGGCGGCGAGGGCCGAGAACTGGACGGCGGCCGTGATGTGCCCGCCCGAGACGACCGAGTAGCGCGCCCGCGGCACGCGTGCGTAGGCGGCGCCCTGGGCCTCGAGCTGGAACAGCCGGTCGTAGGAGGCGAGGACGGCCCGGATCGGCGGGCCGGCGACGTCGCGGAGCCTGGCGACGAGGTCGAGCCTGGCCGCGAACCCCTCGCCCTCCTCGAGGCAGCGCCGCCTGAAGCGCGGGCAGACGGCGCGCGTGAAGGCCGAGCGGAGCAGGACCGATTCGAGGTCCGGCCCGGCCATGAGCGGGACGTGGAGGTCGAAGGCGGACCCGCAGGCGCCCTCGATGAGCGAGATCACCCCGCCCATGCTCATGCCGCCGAGGACGATGTGGCGGTAGCGGTCGCGGAGCCGCGTCGCGATCTCGCGCGCGCCGAAGACCGACGCGAGGAGGTTCCGGGCGAACGACTCCTGCGAGAGCAGCAGGCGCTCGTGGATCGCGTTGCGGTCCTCGTGGTTCGGGCCGCGGATGGCGATCCAGTCCACGCGCTCGCGGAGCCCTCCGCGCGTCAGGACCTGCGCGGCCGAGCCGTCGTGCGGGAACTCGCCGAGCCCGTGGTGGTAGACGACGAGCGTGTCCGCGTCGGGCCGCCGCGCCGGATGGAAGTCGGCGAAGGTCTCGATCCCGACCGCCGGCAGGTCGAGGCGCAGGCGGCCGACGCGCCGCTCGAGCCGCGCCGGCAGCTTGAGACGCGGCGCCCGGGCGCGCTGCTCGGCGACCAGCTCCTCGAGCGTCGGCGGCGCGATCGGCCCGCTCGCCCGGAACATGCGCGGCCCGAAGAGGTGGGTCGCGACGACCGCGATGTCGTCGACCGTCTCCGAGAGCCAGCGCCACATGCCCGAGAATTCAACCACGAAGCGGCGGGCGAGGCAAGAGGTCGCGCGCCGGCGCTGGCGCGCCCGCCGCCCCGCGGGTATGCTCGCCCGCCGTGATCCGCACGAAGCGAATCGCCGAGCCGCCCGCGGACGCGGACGGCGCGCGCATCCTCATCGCCCGCTACCGACCGCGCGGCGTGCGCCGCGGCGAGGAGACGTGGGACGCCTGGGAGAAGCGCCTGGCCCCGAGCCCCGCGCTCCTCGACGCCTTCTACGGCAAGCGGCGCGAGCGCGGGCGGCTCGTCGCGAAGGGGCTGGCGCCGCTCGCGTGGGGCGAGTACGCGGCGCGCTTTCACGCGGAGATGGGCGGGCCCGACGCGCGGGCGGCGATCGACGACCTCGCCGCCCGGTCGCGTCGCGGGGAGACGATCACGCTGCTCTGCTACTGCGAGGACGAGCGGCGCTGCCACCGCTCGCTCGTCCGGGGTCTGGTGGAGGAGCGGGGCGGCTGAGCCGAGCGCGCGGAAGCCGAAGCCAAATCCTTGCCGCGCGCTCGGCGGCGGGGGGTTCGGGGGGCGGAGCCCCCCGAAGACGAAGACCGGCGGAGAGACACCGGGCACCGCTCGCGGCCGCACCGCCCGCCGAGGGTGCCCGGTGCACGACGTCTCTCTCGACCGCCGCGCCGGCCGGGGGCGGGGCTACTCGTTGATCTCCTCCCAGAAGGCCTTCAGCTTGTCCCGGCGCACGGGGAGCTGGAGCTTCTGGAGGGCCCCGACCTCGATCTGGCGGATCCGCTCGCGGGAGACCTTGAAGATCTGGCCGACCTCCTCGAGCGTGTAGCTCTGGCCGTTCTGCAAGCCGTACCGCAATTTCATGACCTCCCTCTCGCGGAAGCTCAGCGTCTTCAGGATCTTCTGGATGTGCTCGCGGAGCTGGCTCATCTGGGACGCCTGGACGGGCGCCGGCGACTTCCGGTCCTCGATGAGCTCGCCGAGCTGGCCTTCCTCGTCCGTCCCGTAGGGCTGGTCGAGCGAGAGCGAGCTGCGGTTGAGCGTGAAGAGCCGGTTCACCTCGCGCTTCGGGAGCTTCGCGATCGTCGCCATCTCCTCGAGCGTCGGGTCGCGGCCCTCGCGCTTGAAGAACTGCTCCTTCTCGTCGAGCAGCCGGTTCAGGTTGTTGATGGCGTGGATCGGGACGCGCACGGCCCGCGACGAGTACGCGATCGAGCGGGTGATCGTCTGCTTGATCCACCAGGTCGCGTAGGTCGAGAACTTGTTGCCGCGCGACGCCTGGTAGCGGTCGAGGGCCTTGAGGAGGCCGGTGTTCCCCTCCTGGATGATGTCGAGGAAGGGCATGCCCTTGCCGCGGAACTTCTTCGCGATGGCGACGACCAGGCGCAGGTTCTTCTTCGAGAGCTGCTTCTTCGCCTCCTCGTACGCGGCCGCCGCCGCCTTGACCTCGTCCAGGTAGCGGCGGAGGGTCTTCAGGGTCGCGGTCGACTCGAGCTGCGCCTCCATGAAGGCGTCCTCGGCCCCGCGGACCTCGATGTCCGCCGCCCGCCGCTGGATGAGCGCCCGGTAGCGCCGGCGCGCCGACTTCATGCGGCGCAGCGCGTCCTGGACGTCGGCGATCATCGGGTGGAAGCGGCTCACCTGGATGTTGAACGGCTGCATGAGCCGCACCGCCTCCTCGTAGCGGGCGCGGATCTTCTTGCGAAGGCGCGCGCGCTCCTCGGAGGGCGTCTTCGGCGCCACGTAGGCGTGGAAGTCGCGCCGGTTGAGCCGGTGGATCTTCTTCAGCTCGGGGACGGCGATCTCGAGCCGGTCGAGCGTCTCCTGCTTCGCCGTCCTCGAGGTGAGGTCGACGAGCAGCGCCCGGTCCACGGGCAGGGTGCGCGCGAGCACCTTGTCGAGGAGCTCGATCGCGCGTCCGAGGGGGACGCCGCCCTGGAGGACGCGGTCGCGGTAGGCGTCGCGCGCCTCCTCGAGCTGCTGGCCGAGGAACCGCTCCTCGTCCGGCGAGACCGGAGGGATGGCGCTCATCTGGCCGAGGTAGACCTTCACGAGGTCCGGCTCGCCCGGCGCCTTCTCCCGGCCCGGCCCGCGCGTCCCGTCGTACTCGGCCTCGGCCGCCGCGCGCGGGGTCCCGCGCCCGGTCGCGGCCGTCTCCTCCGCCGTCTCCGCCTCCTCCGCCGTCTCCGTCGCCGACGACGTCGTCGTCGCCGTCTCCGGCGCCCCGGCCGCTCCGGCGCCCCCCGCCTCCGCCCGCGCCTCCGCCTCGCCCGCCGGTCCGCCCGCGTTCCCGTTCTCGAGCAGCGTGAGCCCTTCGACGTGGTCCACAGCGCGCCCTCCTCCCTCGCTTTCTCCGGACCGGCGGCCGGCCCCCGCAGCCCGCCCCCGCGGGGCGCCGGTCGCCGTTCAGACCGACGCGGCGCTCAGGGGAGCGTGGGCAGCCTGAGCGGCGAGGTCTGTGACTCGAGCTCCCGCATGCGCTGGAGGGTCCGCTTGATGCGCTGCCAGCGGGTCTGGTTGTAGTGCTTCACGCAGTAGCCCTTGGCGCGGTGCTTGTTCGGGCACCCGCGCACCCGGCAGCCCGTGTTGCCCATCTGGTGCTCGCGCTCGGGCGTGAGGCGACCGTGGGTGCGCATCTGCCGCGCGTGCTTCCGGCAGTACTGCCCGACGGTGTCCGTCCGGCCGCAGCCGGCCGCCACGCAGACGCGGACGACGCCGCGCTCGCGCTCGGGCGTGAGCCGGCCGTGCCGGGAGATCTGGGTGTAGTGCTTCTTGCAGTACCCCTTCGCGTAGTGCTTGGCCTCGCAGCTTGCGGCCAGGCACTTCCTGGGCTTGCGCGCCATCTCACTCCCCCTTGGCCTCACGATCTCATCCACCGCGCGCCCGCCCGCCTACAGCGTCCGCTCCGGCGTCCGGCGCCTCTACGGCCCAGAAAGCCGTGCAGAGGGCCTGAATCCGGCTGACCGGCGGGAGGCGTCGACCACACGATTTGATGCGGCAGTTGAACATGGAAGACCTTACTTCTCACTCTACCGCCACCCCCTCTCCCTTTCAAGACCTTTTTTTCACGACGGCCCGCGAGGCGATAGAGGTAACGCCGCATGGTAAGGACTCCGCAGGTACTTGTGACACCTGGGAAAAGCGTCCGAGCAAGGCGTTCAGGGGCTTTCCCGGCCCCTAGTCGTTTTCTAAGGGTGACCCCTTATCGAACGGATGCGCCCCGTCTTCGGCTGCGGTGGGCGCGGCCGAGGCCCGCGGGACGGGCCTCGGCGGGCGGACGGGCGGCGGGAGGGCGGCCTGGATCAGCGCGGGACGACGTCGAGCCCGCGCAGCGTGAGGCCCGTGCGGCGCTCGACCTCCTCCCGGAGGTCGGCGCCGGAGAGGCGGAGGACGAGCGGCTCGAGGAAGGCCACGGCCGGCCGCCCGCCCGCCATCTCGCTCCAGCCGATGACGGCGAGGCGGCCGTCGGGCAGCGCCACGCACGAGACCGCGCCGCGCCCGATCTCGCACTCGACGGCGGCGAGCGCGGCGTCGACGACCACGCTCCGCGAGGCGCCGCCGGCGAGAACGCGCCCGCCGCCGAGGTCGACGAGGCACGAGGCCTGGCCGTGGGGGCCGAGGCCCGTCTCGAGCGCCGCCTCGACGCCGCGGCCCGGGCGGAAGCGGCGAAGGACGCCGTCCGAGCCGAGGAGCAGGAGCGCGGCCCCCTCCTCCTGCACCAGGAAGGCGAGTGTCCCGGCGGGGCCGGCCGGCCCCTCGACCGCGACCTCGACGACCGCCGGCGCCGGCCCGAAGGGCGCCTCGATCCGGGCGAACCCGGTCGCCGTGCCGACGAGGAGCGCGTCCTTCGCCGGGCCGGCGCCGCCCGCCCAGGCGATCGGGCGCTGGCCCATGCGGACGTCGGCGGCCGCGAGGGTCGCGAGGTCGGCGACCGCCGGCGCGCCCTCGTCCGGCACCCTCACGAGGGCGAGACCCGGGCCGTAGTTCGTGACGAGGAAGACGAGGTCGCGGCCGCCGGCCCCGGCCTCGCCGTCGAGGGCGCAGACCGGCCCGATGTAGCGGATCTCGCCGGCGGCACGCTCGGCCACGAGCGCGCCGTCTCCGGCCGCGAAGAGCTTCACGGAGCGCGCGTACGGGGCCCGCATCGACGCCCCGAACGCGGCCAGGCGCCCGCCGCGCGTCGCCCCGACGCTCCCCGGGTGGGCGAGGGGCTCGGCCACGCGCCCGAGGTCGCGGACGGCGAGGGCGGCCGCCCCCGCGGTCGGGACCGGGTAGGCGATCGCCGAGTCCGCGGCCGCGAGCGACGGCCGGGCGACGCACCAGACCTCGCCGCCGAGGACGAGGAGCCGCTGCGGCGCGCCGCGCACGGGCACGGCCGCGGCGGACCAGAGCCCGAGCGCCCCGAGCCGGCGCCTCACCTCGGGGTCCTCGCGGCGCGCGAGCGCGTGGGCGAAGAGGACGGCGGCCTCGTTCGGCCGCCCGCCGAGCCGCATCTGCTCGCCGCGGGCGACGAGCGCGTCCGCGTGATAGTCGAGGGCCTGGGCGAGCGACCGCTCGGACTCGTCGAGCCGGAGGCGGGTCTCCTTCTCGCTCGCGACCGCGCGGTCGCGCTGGCGGGCGGCCTCGGCCCGCTCGCTCCGCGCCTCGTCGAGCGCCGCCCGCGTCCGCCGCTGCTCCGCCGCGAGGCTCGCGATGTAGGCGCCCGTCCCCGCGACCGCGAGGGCGACGAAGGCGGCGACGAGGTTGGCGACGGCCCGGTTTCGCCGGTAGCCGAGCCGGAGCCGCCGCCCGAGCGACGGCCGCCGGTAGGCGATCGGCTCGTCCGCGAGGAAGCGCCGGAGGTCGCGGGCGAGCTCGACGGCCGACGGGTAGCGGTCCGCGGGCTCGGGCTCGAGGCCGCCCTCGAGGATCGCCTCGAGCTCCCAGGGGAGCCCCCGGGCGAGGCGGCGCGCCGCCTCGGGCCGCTCGCCGCGGAGCTTCCGCGTCTCGACGTCGCGGGCCGTCGCCGTGTCGTGGCCGAAGAGGCGCCGCCCCGTGAACAGCTCGTAGAAGGTCGCCGCGAGCGAGTAGATGTCGGTCGCCGGGCCGACCTCGGCCTCGGCGTCGGCGGCGCGGAGCTGCTCGGGCGACATGTACGCCGGCGTCCCGATGGCCGAGCCCGGCGTCGTCAGCAGCGTCGCGGTCTCGCGCTGCGTGCGGGCGATCCCGAAGTCCATGAGCTTCAGGACGCCGTCCTCGGCGACCATGAGGTTCGACGGCTTGACGTCGCGGTGGACGAGGCCGGCCGAGTGGACGGCGGCGAGCGCGTCGGCGGCGGCGGCGAACCAGGCCGCGAGCGCGCGGACGTCCGGCCGGGGCGCGGCCCGGTAGACCTCCTCGAGCGTGCGCCCCTCGACCCACTCGAGGGCGATGAAGGCCTTGACGGGCGCCGATCGCGACCAGTCGGCGAACCACGGCTCGCCGGCGAGGCTGAACGCGCGCGGCGCCGACCACGGCTCCTCGCCGTGGCCGAGGACGGCGACGATGTGCGGGTGCTGGAACGGCGAGAGGAACCCGGCCTCGCGATGGAAGCGGGCGCGGGCGTCCTCGGGGAGGCCGTCGCGGAGCACCTTGACGGCGACCTTCCGGCCGGTCGAGAGCTGGCGCCCGACGTGGACCGTCGCGTAGCCGCCGCTCCCGACGGGCCGGCCGACGAGGTAGTCGCCGAGGACCACGCCCTTCAGCTCCTCGGGGGCGAGCCGCCCGAGGAGGCGGCGGAAGTCGCGCTCCTGCGCCTCGACCTTCCCGAGCAGGCGCCGGAAGGCCAGGAGGACGGCGGCGGCGCGCTCGGCCGAGCGGCGCGCGGTCCCCTCGCGCGAGACGTACAGGGCCTCGGCCGCGCTCGCGCCGTGGCCCGCGAGCCCGCCGAACGCGAGGACTTCGGCCCCGTCGACGAGGAACCAGGGCGCCGCCAGCTCGCTCTCGGGGCCGCCCGCGAGCGCCCGGACCGGTCCCCGCCGCTCCCACGACAAGACGGCCGGGCGGAGGGCCTCGGCCGCCCGCGCCCACCACGCGGGGTCCGCCGGCAGGTCGTGGGCGACGCGGTTCCTGAGCGCGATCGCCAGGGCGACCACGTCTCCGAGGCGGGGCCGCTTCGCGGGCGAGGCGCGGACGACCTCGGCGAGCGGCCGGAGCGCCTCGGCCTCTTCCGGGCCGAGGGGCTCGTCGAGGCGCGCCAGCGCCCGCCCGAGCGCGAGCGCCCCCTCGATCCGCTCGCGCTCCCGGGCCGAGGCGGCGCGCAGGGCCGAGCGGCGCGCGTTCCTGAGCGCCAGCGCGAGCCCGTTGAAGCTCCCGAAGCCCGGGCGCTCGAGCGCCGCGATCGCCGGGAACAGCTCGGCCGGCGCGGCGATCCCGACGCGCTCCCAGTCCGCGAGCGCGATCAGCGCCAGCTCGCGGAGGTCGGCCTCGAGCCGTGCGAGAGCGCGCCGGACGGACGTCTCGGGGGTCTCGGCCGGTCCGGACACGGCGCCGATCGTACCGCCTCGCGAGTCCGGCGCTCAAGGGCCTCGCCCCGACCTCCCGCCGGGCCCACGTTTGATGGCCGCCCGGGCGGGCGATAGAACGGCGACGTGGACGAGGCGTGGCGATCGTTCGTGACCGTCGTCTCGGGCCTCCCGCGCTCCGGCACCTCGCTCCTGATGCAGATGCTGCGCTCGGGCGGGCTTCCGGTCCTCGCCGACGACGGGCGCGCGCCCGACGAGGACAACCCGCGCGGCTACCTCGAGTACGAGCCCGTGAAGGCCCTGCGGGCGGACGCGTCGTTCGTGCCCCGCGCGGTCGGCAGGGCCGTGAAGGTCGTCCACGCGCTCCTCGACGCGCTCCCCGCCGGGCTCGATTACCGCGTCGTCTTCATGGAGCGCGACCTCGACGAGGTCCTCCGGTCGCAGCGGCGGATGCTCGAGCGCGGCGGGCGGGCGGGGGCGCGGATCCCGGACGAGCGCCTGCGGGCCGTCTTCGCGCAGCAGGTCGCCCGGGCGCTCGAGCGCCTGGCGGCGGACGGGCGGACGGCCGTCCTCCGCGTGCCCTACGCCGACCTCGTCCGCGACCCCCGCCCGTGGGCCGCGCGCGTGGCCGACTTCCTCGGCGGCGGGCTCGACGTCGGCGCGATGGCGGCGGCCGTCGACCCGCGTCTCTACCGCCAGCGCTCTACGCCGGCCACCTGATCCCCGGCTCTCGTCTTCGCTTCATGCAGCCAAGACCTCGGTTGACGCTCGAGTTAGGGGATGGCATTCTCGGAGCACAAGACGCGTCGCCACCCCGGGTAGCGCACCGCGAGAGAGAGGGAGGGGCCATGACGACGGAGACGGGACGCCGGGCGGAGATGGAGAGGCGCCTCCGGGCCTACGCCGTGGCCGCCGGCGTGAGCGCCATCGGGCTCGGGGCGGCTCCGGCGCACGCGGACGTCATCTACACGAACCTCGACCCGGACCAGGACGTGCTCGCGGGCGTGCTGGGCGTCGACATCGACCAGGACGGCATGGACGACTTCGTGTTCGAGCACCGCTTCACGAACGCGATGACGGGCGCGGCCGACCTGCGGATCTTTCCCGTCGACCGGGGCGCGTACCCGAACGCCGGCCCGCTGTCCTACTTTCCCGTCAACAACGCGGTGTACGCCGATGGCTCGTACACCTGCCGGGCCATGATCAAGGGTGGGGGCCAGAGCCTCCTGAGGGGCAGGTTCTACCGCCGTCCCCCGGGAAACTACTCGAACCCGCTGGACTACTGGGAGATGACGAGCCGCTTCGTCAGTCAGAACGGCCAGACGTACTTCTCCGACTTCGGCGGCTTCCTCTCGAGGAACGGGGCCCAGGCCCTGACCCGATCGCTCGCCATCCGCTTCACCAAGCTCGACACGGGGACCCAGCACTTCGGCTGGATCCGGGTCCGCGTCGATCCGGCCGAGCTCCGCTGCACGGTCCTCGACTTCGCCTACGAGGGCGCGCCGAGCACGCTCATCGAGATCAACGTCGCCCCGACGGCCGCGAACCTGTCGGTCCGGACGGATCAGGGGGTCCCCGTGTCGGGGACGCTGCCCGGGACGGACGCGGACGCGGCCGAGGCCCCGGCGGACACGGTCGAGTTCAAGGTCGGGGCCGGGAACGGGCTCATGGAGGCCGCGAACGGCACGGTCTCGCTCACGGACGCGACGGCGGGCCGGTTCACGTACACGCCGGCCGCGGGCTTCAGCGGCACCGACACGTTCGAGTTCCGGCTCGACTCCGCGAGCCAGCAGGGGAACCTCTTCTCGAGCCCCGTCCGGACCGTGACCGTCACGGTCGCGCCGGCGAGCACCGCGGGCCCGCCCGCCGCTTCCGGCCCCACGACCGTGCCCGGCGTCCGCGGGCGCCGCGGCGTGGACGGCGGCTGCGCCGCGGTCCCGGCCGGTGCGGCCGGCGCGGCCGGCGCGGACGTCGCGGACGTCGCGGACGTCGCCGCCGTGGCGCCGCTCGGGTTGCTGGCGCTCGGCCTGCTCGGGCTCCGCGCGTGGCGCCGCGCGCGCGCGGCCGCGAAGGGGCCGGCGTAGGCGGCCGCGCGCCGCCCCGCCGGCTCCGCCGCCCGTGCCGCCTCGCCTCGCGAAGAAGGTCCTCCTCATCGGCTGGGACGCGGCCGACTGGAAGGTCATCACGCCGCTCCTCGATCGGGGTCTGCTGCCGACCCTCGCGCGGTTCATCGAGGACGGCGTCATGGGGAACATCGCGACGCTCGACCCGGTGCTCTCCCCCATGCTCTGGACCACGATCGCCACCGGCAAGCGGGCGGACAAGCACGGGATCCTCGGTTTCGTCGAGCCCGACCCGGCGTCCGGGAGGCTCAGGCCCGTCTCGAGCCCCTCGCGTCGCGCCAAGGCGCTCTGGAACATCCTCTCCCAGGAGGGGCTCCGCTCGCACGTCGTCGGCTGGTACGCGAGCCACCCCGCCGAGCCGATCGAGGGGGCGGTCGTCACGAACCTCTACGCGCAGGCGGTCGCGGGCGCGGGCGAGCCCTGGCCCCTCAAGCCCGGAACCGTGCACCCGAGGCGGCTCGAGGAGGCGCTGGCGGAGGCGCGCGTCCACCCGGCGGAGCTCGAGGCGGGGCACCTCCTCCCCTTCGTCCCCGGGGCGGCGCGGGTGGACCAGGAGAAGGACGGCCGGCTCCGCATGCTGGCGCGGATCCTCGCCGAGAACGCGTCGGTCCACGCGGCCGCGACGCACCTCCTCGAGCACGAGCCGTGGGACTTCGCCGCCGTCTACTACGACGGGATCGACCACCTCGGCCACGGCTTCATGCCCTACCATCCGCCGCGGATGGAGGGCGTGAGCGAGGACGACTTCGAGATCTACAAGGACGTCGTGACCGGCGCCTACCGGTTCCACGACATGATGCTCGAGCGGCTGCTCGGCCTCGCGGGCGACGACGCGACCGCGATCCTCGTCTCGGACCACGGGTTCCACTCCGACCACCTCCGGCCGCGGCGGCCGGGGCTCGGGATCGACGAGTGGCCGGTCCTGTGGCACCGGCCGCTCGGGATCGTGTGCTTGAAGGGGCCCGGGATCCGGAGGGACGAGCGGATCTACGGGGCGACGCTCCTCGACGTGGCGCCCACGGTCCTGACGCTCCTCGGGCTGCCCGTCGGGGCGGACATGGAGGGGCGGCCGCTCCTCCAGGCGTTCGACGAGCCGCCGGCGGTCGAGCGGATCGAGAGCTGGGAGGCGCGCGCCGGGTCGGGCGGGATGCACGGCCGGGGCGAAGGCGGAGGTGGAGGCGGGGGCGGGGGCGAGGACCCCTGGGATGCGCGCGAGGCGCTCCGCCAGCTCGTCGACCTGGGCTACGTCGAGGCGCCCGGCGAGGACGTCGAGAAGGCCGTGGCGCGCGCCGGGAAGGAGCGCCGTTACAACCTCGCCCGGGTGCACATCGACGCCGACCGACCCGCCGAGGCGGCGACCGTGCTCGAGGGCCTCCACGGCGAGTTCCCGGACGAGCCGCGGTTCGCTTACCTGCTCGCGCGCTGCCGGCTGAAGGCGCGCGACCTCGCGGGCTGCCGCGCGCTCGTCGAGCACATCCTCGGGCTCGTGCGGAGGGCGGAGAACGAGCGGGCGGAAGCGGCGGCGAAGCGCGGCTCCGCCGCGCCGCGCGAGGATCGCCCGCCGGAGCGCCGGCCGGGGCTCGACCTCCTCCGCGGGAACCTCGCTTACGCGGAGGGCCGGACGGCCGAGGCGCTCGCCTTCTACCTCGAAGCCGGGAAGGCGTCGCCGCGGCTCCCGGCGCTCCACGGCCACATCGGCCGCGCCTACCTGCGGCTCGGACGGCCCGACGACGCCGAGCGCGCGTACCGGCGGGCGCTCGAGATCGACCCGGAGAGCGCCGACGCGCACGACGGGCTCGCGGCCTCGCTCATCCGCCTCGGGCGCGACGAGGAGGCGGCCGAGGCGGCGCTCCGTGCCGTCGGGATCCTCCACCACCTGCCGCGCGCGCACTTCCACCTCGGGGTCGCCCTCGCCCGCCTGGGCCTCGCCGGGCGGGCGCTCCAGGCCTTCGAGACGTGCGTCGCCATGCGGCCGGGGCACCGGCTCGCGCACCGCTGGCTCTCGCGCCTCCACGAGGTCTTCACGCGCGACGCGGCAAAGGCGGCGGCGCACCGGGAGCGCGCGCGGGAGCCGGCGCCGTAAGCTCCGGGGAGGGGGGAGCGGGGGAGGGGGGAGCGGGGGAGGGAGGGACGGGGGAGGGAGGGGACGAGGGAGGGAACGAGCCTCGTGCCCGGCGCCTGGCACCCTCCGGTCGCGGGCCGGGCGCGATTCCCCGGTCCACGGCCGGCGGATGGAAGGCACCAGGCACGAGGCTCGTCGATCGACGGATCGTGAGAGACTGCGGGCCGGAGAGAGCCGCGCTCTCCCCGGCCCGCGGAGACGAGGAGGGGATTCGTTACCGGCCGTAGCCCACCGAGCCGTGGCCGTACCCGTGGCCGTACCCGCCGCCCGTCGCGCAGACCGCGACCGTCCGGCCGGGCACGAAGACCCGCACGTGCTTCGTCACCGTGCAACCGGGCTTGAAGACCCGGACCTGGCGCGTCTGCGTGCACGGCGGGATCCACACGCTCACGGTCTGGTAGGTGTAGCCGCACCCGTTCCAGACCTGCTGCCAGCGCGTCTCGTACCGGCCGGGGACCGTGTAGCTCTGCGCCTCGTAGACCCACTGGCCGGGCTCCTGGACCTGGACCGCGCGCGTCTCGTAGTGACCGGGGAGGACCTTGACCTGGCACGAACCCGGGTGATCGCACCCGCCCTCGTGAGCCTCCGCGGTCGAGGCGGTCGCGCCGCCGAGGCCGAGGAGTCCGGTGAGCACCAGGGTCGCGAGAGCGGTCTTCATGTTCTCCTCCTGTTTTCCTATTCCCTTTCCTTGCCTGATCTTGCCTTTCCAACCTTCCGCTTGCTTCACCCGATCCGACGGAGGCGGGACGATCTTATTGCGACCTGAATAAAGAGGGGATGCCCGCGTCCGTCGCGGCTTCCCCGGACCCGCCGGACGGGAGGCAAGGCGGTGGGGGAGGGGTTGGGGAGAGGGTTGGGGGGAGGGGTTGGGGGAGGGAGGGGAGATGGCGGCCGGGCGCGTCGGACGCCCGGCCGCCGGCGGTCCGAGCTACGGGTCGACGCGCGGCGGCGCGACCTCGGTGACGACGATCCGGGACCGCTCGGCGCGGATGACGCGGCGCATGGCGGCCTCGCCGCCCATGCGGTTGTACTGCTCGATGGACGACAGCAGCTCGGCGTCGTCCATCACGGACGGCTTCTCGCGCCGGAACGAGATCCCGTCGAGCAGCTCGATCGCCTGCTCGCGCGTGATCTCCTTGCGCTCGTACACCTCGTCCTTGAACTTGGCGCCCTCGTTCGCGAGCCACGGTTCGCGCCGGTAGCGCTCGAAAGTGAAGACGAGCCTCTTCGCGGGGGCGGGGTTCACCTCCGGCGCGGGGGTGCCCGACGCTCCCGGCGTTGTTCCGGGCTTCTCGTCGGCCAGGGTCCGCTCGCCGAGCGCGGCGAAGAGGCCGAGGACGGCGCCCGCCGCGAGGGCGAGCGCGAGGGTCTTGGAACGGCGCATGTCAGCGGTCCTCCGTGAAGGTGAAGGCGATGGTCTCGGGGATCTCGACCCGCACCCGGGCGACCGGCACCGTGCGCGGCTCCCCGGGCGGGATCATGGGGTGTCCGTCCTCGAAGTCGAGGGAGACGAGGGCGAGGTCGACCGTGGCCTCGACCGCGAGGCCGGCCATCGGGAAGCCCTCGGGAAGCGCGACGCGGAACGGGAGACGGCGCGTCTCGCCGGGCGCGAGGCGCAGGTCCACGGGCGTCTCGCCGGCCGCCGGGTCGCCGATGATGCGGAGCCGCTCGACGAGCGCGCTCGCGCGCCGCCCGTCGGGCGCGACGACGGTCACGCGGACCCAGGCCTCGCGGAGCTGCGAGCCCGCCGGGAAGGCATGGCCGGCGCGGTTGTCGAGGACGAGCGCGCCCGCGACGAGCCCGGCGCCGCCGTCCCGGTCGAGCGCGAGCGAGAGCGCGACCGCGCTCGCGAGGAACGCCGGGTCGCGCATCCCCGCGAAGTGCGGCCGCGCCGTCCCCGCGTGGCAGTCGACGCAGCCGCGCCCGTCGCCCGTGCGCTCGCGCCAGAGGGCGTGCTCGGCGGGCGTGTCCTGGAGGCGGACCCAGGCGCCATCCTTCCCGACCGGGAGCTCGACCACGTGGCACGTCGCGCAGAGCCGTCCGTCGCGAAGCTCCGGGGCGAAGCGCGTGTCGTGCGGGGCGCCCGCCCACATCCCCGGGCGCGGCGCGAGCACCGTCCCCGTGCCACGGTCGACGTGGCAGGCGACACAGCTCACCCCGGCGCGCGAGGCCGCGCCCGTGGGCGAGTGACAGCCGGCGCAGAGCGGCTTCAGCGCCTCGGGGGTGTGGTCGAGCGAGGCCGCGTACCACGGCTCGGTCGCGGCGACGGCGTGGCCGCTCGACTCGAAGCCCGGGTGGGCGTCCGCGTGGCAGCGCGCGCAGGCGGCCGACGCGTCGCCGCCGGCGATCCACGCGCCCTTGCCGGCGCCCCCGCCCGCCGGCGACTCGTCGCCCGCCGCCGCCCCGAGCGCGAGGAGCGTGGAGCCGGCGGCGGCGGCGGCGAGGAGCAGGAGGGCGGCGGCCGCGGGGGCTCGAGTCGTCACGCCCGAAAGATAGCCTGCCCGGCGCGCCGCTCACGCAAAGACTACGCAAAAGGCGGGCACCCGCCCCCGGGCGCGATGGGAGGGGAGGCGGACCTCGGTCGTGATCGGGTCGAAGCCCTCGCGCCGCAGGGCCTCGCCGTACGCCGCCCGCGACGCCCCGGCGGCGGCGCGCTGCTCGTCGCTCGTCGCGTAGATCGCCGAGCGGTACTGCGTGCCGACGTCGTTCCCCTGGCGCCTGCCCTGGGTCGGTCGTGAATCTCCCAGAAGAGGCGCAGCAACGCCTCGTAGCTCGTGGCCCGCGGGCCGTAGACGACGCGCACGACCTCGGCGTGGCCGGTGAGCCAGGCTGCACGGCTCCTCGTAGGTCGGGTTCGGCGTGCGCCCGAGAGGCAGCCGAGGCCGAAGTCGTCAGCCTATCACGAGCGCAGCCGCTCGTCGACCTCCGCCGCGGCGCGCTCGCCGGCCTCGACGGCCCCGTCGAAGTAGCCGTTCCAGCGCGTCGCCGTCTCCGTCCCCGCGAAGTGGAGCCGCCCGCACGGCGCGCGCAGCGCGGCCCCGACCGAGGTGAGGACGCCCGGCGGCATGTAGCCCACGTAGCAGCCGCGGCTCCAGGGGTCGGCCGGCCAGTCGCGATCGACGTAGGCGGTCGGGCGGGCGGCCTCGGGGCCGAAGAAGCGGGCGAGGGACTCGAGCACGGCGGCGCGCCGCTCCTCGGGCGGGCGCCCGCTCCACGCGCGGGCGGCGTCGCCGAGGATGAAGCCCACGAGCGCCGGCTGCCGCCCGTCCTGCGAGGTGTCGTCGAACGCCGCCCCGACGGGCCCGACGTCGCAGATCGCCTCGCCCGACAGCCCGCGCTCGCGCCAGAACGCGCGGTCGTAACCGGCGACCCACTTGATGACGGAGCCCATGGGCACGCGCTGCGTCAGGGCGTCGCGCGCCGCCGGGAGCGGCGGCGCGTAGGCGATCCGCCCCGCCAGCGCCGGGGCGAGCGCGAGGATGGCGAAGCGGGCGCGGTGCGCGCCGCGGGCCGAGCGCACCGTCACGCCGCGCTCGTCCTGCTCGATCGCCTGGACGGGCGCCTCGAGCCGGACGCGCGCGCCGAGCGCCGCCGCCATGCGCTTCGACACCTCCTGGGCGCCGCCGACGAAGCGCTCCTGCTGGGCGCCGTCCGCGATCCGCGCCATCCGCTCGAGCCCGCCGCCCGAGGCGAGGTAGAAGAGGAAGTAGAGGAACGAGAGGTCGCGCGGCTCGGCGGCGAAGATCGCCCGGACGGCGATGTCGATGAGCCCGCGCGCCGCGCCCGTGAAGAGCCGCCCGCGCTTCCACGTCTCGACCGTGATCGAGTCGAGGGCGGCGGCGTCCTCGGTCTCGTGGGGGCGGTCGAGCGGGACGCGGCGCGCGAGCGCGTCCGTGCGGCGGATCGCGAGCTGTGCCTCGAGAAGGCTCAGGATCGAGGCCTTCGGGATCAGGCCCTCGTACGTGGCGACGCGGCCGCCGAGCGCCAGCACCTTCCGCCCCTGGTGGTGCTGCGGGAACGTCGCCACGCCCAGGTCCTGGGCCAGGCGGCGCACGCGGTCCTGCGTCGGCCCGATCCACTGGCCGCCCAGGTCCACCGTGTCCGCCCCGAGCGGCACGCTGAGCGTCCGCCCGCCCACCCGGTCGCGGGCCTCGAGCACCAGGGCGCGGCGGCCGCGCCTCGTCAGGTCGCGCGCCGCGACGAGCCCCGAGATCCCGGCCCCGACGACGACGACGTCTCGCTCCTCGCGGTCCTCGGGCTCCTCCATGCCGCCCTTTCTAACGGGGATTCCCGTCTGCTACAATCCGCGTCTGCACGAAGGCGGGGAGGGCGCGCGCATGTCGGTCGGCGGACTCGGTCCCGGCTATCGGCCCGAAGCGTGGCTCGGCTTCCCGGGGGCGCCCGCGGGGCGCGGCGTCGCGGGCCCGGGCGGGGCGGGCGGGGCCGGGGCGCCCGCCGGGAGCGGGGCGGCGACCGCCGAGGCGGGGGCGCGCCGCCGGCCCGGGTTCGCGGCCGACGCGACGCTCGCGCGCGTGGCGACCGGCGAGCAGTCGATCGAGCGCGGCGCGCGCGGGTCGGGCGTCGTCGAGGTCCAGCGCGCGCTCCTCGACCTCGGCTACGACCTCGGCGGCGCCGGCGCGGACGGCATGTTCGGCCTCGCCTGCCAGACCGCCGTCGCGGACTTCCAGCGCCGGCGCGGGCTGGCGCCGAGCGGCTACGTCGACGCGACCACGCTCGGCGCGCTCGAGACGGCGGCGCGCCCGGACCCGCGCTTCGACCGGGCCCGCCCGCTCATCGGCGCGTCCGTCGGCCCGGGGCAGCCGAACCGCACGGCCGACGTCAAGGCCGTCCAGGAGCGCCTGAAGGACCTCGGCTACTACCAGGGGCCCGTCAACGGGCGCTTCTCGAACAACGTCGCGCGCTCGCTCAACCTCTTCGACGCGGTCGTGCGCGGCGAGGGCCAGGTCACGCGCGGGAAGGCCGCGTGGGACACGTCGATGAAGCTCGACCCGGGCGAGGACGCCGAGCGCTGGCTCCGCGCCCGCAACGGCCCCCGCTGGGAGGCCATGCCGCGGCGCGGGACGGGCTTCGTCAACGACGACCGCGACGCCCACGGCTACGGCACGAGCTGGCTCCGCGAGACGGTCGAGCGGGCCGGCAGCCCCTACACGGCCTACGCGGCCGCCAACCCGCGCGCCGTGCAGGAGATCCACATCAACGACGCCTCGCGGCGGCACGGCGGCGACACGATCGACCACGACACGCACGAGACGGGCCTGAACCTGGACGTGCGTCTCGGCCGCGGGAACATCACCCACCGCTCGCGCTCGTACGACCGCGAGGCGACGTGGGCGTCGATCCGCTCGTTCCTGGACGACGGGTCGGTCTCGCGGGTGCTCTTCAACGACCCCGAGCTCCTGCGGCGCGCCGAGGCCGACCCGCGCTACGCCGGGCGCCTCGTCGCGTGCGACGGCCACGACGACCACCTCCACGTCGAGGTCGTCCCGCCGCCGATCGCCGAGCGCTGAGGCGCCCCGGGGATCAGGCGCCCGCCTTCCCGCGGTTCCAGGGGAGGCGCGCCTTCACCGCCTCGCTCACCTTCGGCCAGCCCCAGCAGACGAGCATCGTGATCCCGAAGAGCGACAGGAGGGCGAGGAAGTACGGCCCCCAGTCGAGCTTCTGGCCCCACACGCGCCAGTACGAGAAGTGGTAGACGGGGTTCGGGATCGGCACGTAGAGCAGGACGATGTGGACGGTGTAGGCCGTGAGCGCGCTCGTCCCGACGAGCTCGAGCGCCGAGAACGGGAACCAGTCGAGCTTCCAGCCGCGCTCGTTGGCCTCGCGCTCGAGCGAGTAGAGGGCGAGCGCGGTCCCGAACACCATGAGGAAGCGCTCGCCGTGGTTCGTCAGGATCCACGCGTTCCCGCCGACGAACGCGCTCCAGGGCGTGAACTTGAGGAGGCAGCCGAGGAAGAAGAGGCCCGAGAGCGCGGCGCCGGTGAGGTTCATCGAGGCGAGGCAGCCCGCCGCCGCGCCTATGAGGACGTAGCCCGACCAGGGGATGGGCGCGAAGTCCGAGCTCCCCGGCTTGATGAAGTCTCCCCAGAAGCCGTCGGGGACGTGAGGCGCGACGGCGAAGCAGCCGAGCCCGAGGAGGGCGACGATCACCGCCGTCAGGCCGGGCCGCTTGCCGCCGGCGTACATGATCGGGAAGACGGCGAGGAGCGTCAGCGCGATGGCGTTCAGGATGTCGATCGCGTAGATCCAGTGCGGGTCGTAGCTCGAGCGGGTGAGCCAGCGGAGGATCAGGGCGACGACGAGCACCTCGCCGATCCGCTGGAGCGACTTCACGGCCCGGCGCCGGCGCGCGGCCGGGTCGGGCGAGGCCGAGGCCCGGACGACGACGAGGGCGATCGCGTAGCCGGCGGCGAAGAGGAAGGCGGGCGCCACGAGCCCGCCGAGGAGCCCGAGGATCTCGCGCGAGTGCCCGGGCTTCAGGAGACCCGCCGAGTGCCACAGGATCATGTCGAAGACGGCGATCCCGCGGAGCCAGTCGATGGCGCGGATGCGGCCGCCGCCGGACGACGGCGGCTTCGCGAGGATCGAGGCCACGTCGCCCTTCATGAGCGTGCGCTCCTAACGTGCGGGCCGCGCTCGCTCGCGCGGCGGCGTCGTCGCCCTATCGCTTCCCGTGCTTCGCCAACCTCGCCTTGATGAGATCGACCGGGTAGGTGTCCGGCCCGTAGCGCCCGAGGATCACGGGCTTCGCGCCGGGACCGGCCCGGCCCGCAAGCAGGAACGGCCCCTGGTTGCCGGGCGCGAGCGTGTACTCGCCGGCGGGCTTCTCCGCCTGGAGCGTCCCGCCGGCCGCCGGCGCCTGGCCGAAGATCGCCTCCTTCACGCGCAGCTCGACGACCTGCCGCGCGAGCTGGCCGGGGACGTCGGTCGTGCCCTCCTTGACCCGCGGCAGCGGCTTCTGCGGGTCCTGGGCGACGATGCGCGTGACCTCGGCGACGACGGCCGCCGTCGCCTTCGGGAGGACCGTGTCGATCGGGTCGGGCGGGATCGCCATGGGCGCGCTGGCAGCCTCGGTCTCAGCTCTCGAGCCGCGAGAAGCTCTGGTAGAGCTTCATGAACTTGTCGAGCTCGAGCTTGAAGACGCCGTCGTTCTTGCCGTCCCAGCCCGGCTCGCTCTGGCCCCACGGGTTGCGGAGCTGGACGTACTTCTTGCCGCCCTCCTCGACCGCGCCGAGCACCGAGTACGCGTGGTTCGCGTAGACGCCCGAGTTGTTGTAGCGCGCCGACTCCTCCTTGCCGAAGGTGCCGGCCGTCATGGGGCGCTTCTTCGCGGCGCCGTCCTGGATCTGGCTGAAGACCCGGTTCGCGTCGGCCGAGCCGAGGCGCGTGTACGAGTCGCGCGCGCCCATGACCTCGCCCATGACGTCGCCGGAGATGCCGCCGTGGCCGATCGCGTCGTACCCGCCCTTCCACTGGGCGTACGCCTTCTCGATGATCGGGAACCACATCTCCATCTTGTCGGGCTGGGTGCTGCCGCCCAGGCTCGAGCCGTAGAGCGGCCCGCCGAACGAGCGAGCGTAGAGGTCGCCGTCGACCGTGATGTCCTTCGGGCGGCTCTTGTCGCCGTACTCGTAGAACCGGACGGTGTAGGTGCCGTCGGCGTTCTGCTTGATCGCGTTCTTGATCGCGTCCGGGTTCTTGTCGGCGACGGCGGCGAGGGCGGCCGGGAAGTAGCAGTTGCCGATCGCGCCCTGCCGGACATCCCCCGGGGTCGGGCCGTCGATGAAGAGCGGTCCCGTGAAGCGCGTCTTCGCGTAGGACGAGGTGCCGTCGGCGTTCATGTCGTCCTTCACGAGCCCGGGGTCGGGGAGGTCCGGGCCGCCGGGGCCGTTCGAGCCGCCGGGGACCTGGAGCGTGCCGGCCACGGCCGCGAAGTTCGTGTTGTTCTTGCCGTCGCTCGAAGCGACGGTGAACGAGTCGCCGGCCTGGCCGCGGAGCTTGAACCCGGGCGGGAGCGAGCCGTTCTCGGTGACCGTCACGTCGGCCTTCGCGCCCGTGCGCGTGTTCGTGAAGCGGAGCGTCGCGCCGGGCTCGGAGAGCGGGCGTCCCGTGTTGTGCGTGACGCCGATCGTCCCGTCGCTCCCGGCGGTGAGGTTGAAGCGCTCGAGGTTGACGGCCGCGTTGCGCGTGTCCGGCGCGCCCGTGCCGCCGACCTTGATCGTCACCCAATCGCCTTCCTTGCCGTCGGCGCCGCGGGTGCGGAGGCGGACGATGTCGCCCTCCTTCATGTCCGGGAGGCGCCCGCTGTACTTGCCCTGCGCGTCCGCCTTGCCGATGACCGTCGTGTCGGTCAGGTGGAGACGGCCTTCCGGCGCGGTCGAGAGGTTGATGGCCTCGATCGTGTCGCCCGGCTTCGCCTGCCCCTGGATGCCGGCGCTCTGGTCGCCGATGACCTTGAGCGAGTCGTTCCCGACGACGCGCGGCTGCGTGGGCGCCGTCGGCGCCGTCGGCGTGGTGGGCGTCGTCGGCGTCGTCGGCGTCGTCGGCCGCGCCGGCGTCGGCGCCGGGCCGGGGCCCGGCGGCCGGAGCTGGACGCCGTAGTGCTTGGCGAGCGTGTCCGCCGCCGCCGGCGTGATCTTCGAGCCGTTCGTGCGGATGAGGTTGACGATGGCCTTCCGCTCGTCGGCGCTGGCGCCGCCGAAGTCGCCGGCCTCGCGGATGAGCTCGCGGGCGTCGGCGACCGTGAACTTGCCGTCCTTCGCGAGCGCCGTGGCCATACGGTCCACGGAGCCCGCCAGGTCGTAGAACGGCGTCTTGTCCGCCTTCGCCCCGATCCCCTGGGCGAGCTGATCCAGCTCCGCCCGATCCGCCGACCCGAAGTCCGGACGATTCGCGCCCAGGCCGCCGATGCCGCTCACGTGCCGCCCCTCCTGCTCCGCCCGGTGAGGCCCACCCCCGTGACGCCCCACCGCGAACAGGCAAAGTGTAGCGCTCCCAAAGGCCCGGGGCAACAGCGGGGGCGCCGGTCCTTCCCGACCTGCATGCCGCCGACCGGCGGCAGGAGCGACGACCCCGATCAAAGTACGCAACCTACTCCATGCAAAGAACATCCAGTCCATGACGCAGAGCGGCACGGCGCTCGCGAGGGAACCGGTCGATCGTCGGAAAGGAGACGCCCATGTCGATGCTGACGCTGGCCTGTGCGACCGGGATGGCGCCCGGCGCCCTCCTGGAGATCCTCGCGGTCGTGGGTCTCCTGTGGGTCGCAGTCGCCGTCGGGGGCCTGGCGATCGTGTACGTGACGTCGTCCATCCTCTTCGCGGCCCTGGGCTGGGACCGAAAGTAACCCCACCTCGACGCCTCGACGGCCGTCTGGCCCGCACCGCCGCGCCTCGCTATCCTGTCCGGCGCCTTGAACGGAGAGCGCCGATCGGGGTGGGGACCGCGAGCCGGCGGGGCGACGGCGGTGACGCTCGGCGCCGCCGGCCTCGTCGCGTGGCTCGTGTGGTTCGCGACGGCGGGGCCGCCGGCGACCGGCGAGCGGCCCGGCGCACCGGTCGGCGGGCGCGAGCCGGCCCCGGTCCGGGCGGCGCCCGCGCCCGCCCGCGGGACCGAGGCCGCCGCGACGGGCGAGCCGGCCCCGCCGCTCGATGGGGAAGCCGACGCCGAGACGCTGAGGTCGGCGGTGATGGCCGCCGACGCCGGCGCCCGGACCGATGCCGACATCCTCGAGGCGGAGCGCCTGCTTGCCCGCGTCCTCGCCCGCCGGCCCGATCTCGCCGCCGCCCTCGCCGGGGCGTTCGCCGACCTGCGCGAGCGGCGCCTCGCCTTCGCCGTCGCCCGCCTCCTCGGGCGCCACCTTCGCGACGCGCGCGTCCGCGCGGCCCTCCTCGCGGCGCTCCGCGAGGGCGACGAGGTCGCCCGCGAGATGGCGGCCTACGCGTTCCGCGGCGTCCGCGCCGATCCCGACGCCGCCCTGGCGCTCGCCGCAGGCTTCGGCGACCCCCGCGCCCCCGACTCGCTCCGCGAGGCCCACGTGTTCGCCCTCTCCCCCATGCTCGACGACCTGGCCGCGGACGAGCGCGCCCGGGCCGTCTCTCTCGCCCGCGAGATCGTCGCCGGCGATCGCCCGGCCGGCGCGGCCCTCCGGGCGGAGGCCGTCGACCTCCTCGACGCGCGCGGCGCGGACCGGGCGCGCCTCCGCGAGGTCCTGGCCGGGACCCCGGACCGCGCCCTCGCGCTCGCCGCCGCCCGCGCCCTCCTCGCCGCCGGCGAGCCCGAGCCGCCCGTCCGCCGCGCCCTCGCGCGCTTCGGCGCCGCCGACGCGGCCGCCGACCCGACCGGCGCCGCCCTCCGCGCCCTCCTCGAGGAGAGGCGCTGAAGCTCCGCCACCGGGCCCCCGCGCGTCCCGACTCCCCGATCGCCAGCCCCGGCCCTCGAAGAGGCCTCAAGTGAGCGAGAAACGCGCATCTGAGGCCTTCCCGACGTCGAAGAGGCCTCAAGTGAGCGAGAAACGCGCATCTGCGGCCCCTCTGTGGATGGAGATCAGGACGGCCTTGGGGGACGTCCACGCGCGCCGCCGGCCTTGCCGCTCGACTTTCGCCCTTCCCGGCGCTATCCTTGGCCCCTTCCGCCATTCGTCGCCTGCAGGGAGGGGATCATGGCCCGACGATCCGCGCTCGCCCTTGCTCTCGCCACGGCCCTGATCGCCGCCGGGTGCGGCGGTGGAGGGGGCGGCGGGAGCGGCGGCCGTGGACCCGGCGGCGCTCCGGGCGGTACGGCGCCCGGCGGCGGCGCCGGCGCCGGAGGCGGCGCGGGCGGCGCCGGGACCTCCGCCACGAGCCAGGCCCACTGGCAGGTCGCCCTCGCCGCCATCGGCGGCTCCACGAGCCCGGGCCCGCTCACCCTCGAGCCGCTCGCCTTCGCCCGCTGGAACGAGCTGATCGCCCTCAACTGGCCGCCGGCGCGCGCCGACGTCGACGCCCAGCTCGACGCCCAGCTCCGCGCCCAGCTCGCCTCGGTCTCGGGCGGCACCGTCGGGATCGTCGCCGTCCGGCGCGTGACGATCGACACGGCCGCGCCGCCCGCCCTCCAGGGCTCGGGCGCCGGCGTCACGCACGGCTTCACGGTCGACATCCCGGGGGCCCCCGGCACGTGGCGGATCGAGGTTGCGCTCGACGTCGGGGCGACCCTCACGACGACCATCGCCGGGATCCCGCTCCGGTTCACGGCGGCCATCCCCGTCGACCTCGAGGTCGCCGACGTCCGCATCACCCAGCCGGCGACCCTCGACGCGACCGACCCGACGCGCCCGCGCCTCGCCGGCGCCGGCGCCCCGGTCGTCTCGCTCCGCCTCGCCGTCCGCTCGAGCGACCCGCTCTTCTCGCAGATCGCCGCCACCCTCACGCAGGTCCTCGATCCCGTCGTCCGCACGGCCCTGCTCGCCGCCTCCTTCATCGCCCAGTCCCAGGTCGGCGCCGTCCTCGCCACGCTCCCGCAGACCACCCCCGGCCTCGGCGCGCCGCCGGCCGCGCCCGTCCCGAACGCCGCCCCCCTCGCCCCGATCGCGGACGCGATCTCGGACGAGATCCAGCGACACCACCTGCCGTTCGACACCGTCCTCCCGGCCGTCTTCGACGCGCCCGGCCACGGCAACGGCACGCCCGCGAGCTGGTTCGACCACGGCGACTCGGCGATCTGGACGGGCCACTACCTGGCCGCCGAGGCCTACCGCCACGACCTGACCGGCGACCCGCGCGCCCTCGCGGGCGCCGCCCGCGCGGTCCGCGGGCTCGGGAACTGCCTCGAGGTCGCGATCCCGGGCGACGGCCTCCTCGGCCGCTGCGCGATCCCGCTCGCCTCGCCGCACGTCGCCGCGATCCAGGGGCACGCCGACTTCTACACGGGCACGGTCAACGGCGTCCCCTACGGCTCGCTCGACGAGATCTCGCGCGACCAGTACCTCGGGACCGTGATCGGCCTGACGCAGGGGTACCTGCGCGTGCCCGCGCTCAGGGCCGAGGCCGGCCCGCTCCTCGCCCGCATCGCCGCCTTCCTCGAGCGCAACGGCTGGGTCGCCCCGCGGATCCCCGGCCCGCGCGTGTCCGCGCCGTTCGGCCAGACGCCGGCCGCCGTCCTCTGCGTCCTCGCGAGCGCGCGCCTCGTCGACCCCGGGCGCTTCGGCCCGAGCTTCGACCGCTACGCGCCGCTCAGCTCGCTCCTCTGGTTCTCGGCCTGGGGCAGCGCCCTCGAGGTCCACGACGGGTACTACAAGTTCAACCTCCTCCACGGCGAGCTGCTGAACCTCGTCTCGACCGAGACGGACCCCGCCCGCTACCGCGATTACGTGAAGACGCTCGACATCGGGCGCGGGGCGATCGGGCACCACGACAACGCCTGGTTCGACGCGGTCTACGCGATCGCCGTCCCGGCCGCCGCCCCCGCCGTCGGCCCTCGCGTGAAGATCGCCCTCGACCGCTTCGTGCTCCGCGACCGGCGCGGCTTCGCCGTCTCGAACAGCACCGACCCGACGATCGCGAAGGCGGTCTACCAGTCGCCGCTCGCGACGACGCAGCTCGTCGCCCTCCACCCGCTGCCGATCGAGCGCCGCCCGCCGAACGACTTCCTCTGGCAGCGGAGCCCGTTCGAGCTCGACGGCTCGCGCGACCCGCGCGACCAGTACCCGGGGATCGACCTGCTGCTCCCCTACTGGGCGGCGCGCTCGTACGGGCTCCTGCCGTAGGGGCTGCCGCACGCGGGGGCGACGGACCGCGCCCGGGCACTCGAGGCGGGGTTCGACGTCCCCCTGCCGAAGCCGGTCGATCCCCACGCCCTGGTCGAGGCGATCGCGGGGCTCGCGCCGTCGCGCTCGGGGCGCGGATCCCGGGGCGCCGCGGCCGGGACCGCTACGGCTGCCCGATCGACGCCCCGAGGAACCGCCCCGGGACCGCGCTGTGGCCGACCGGCGAGTCGTGGGCGTGGAAGACGCCGGGGGCGATGCGCGCGATCTCGCGGTCGTGGTTGCGGGTGTCGCCGGGCGTCGTCCACGAGTCGATCCGCGGGCGCCGCCCCTCGGGCTGCGCCGCCGCCCAGCGCGCGACGACGTGGCCCCAGTCGCCGTAGGTCGCGTCGAGGAACTCGATGCGGTCGGCGCGCGCCTCGCCCGCCTGGACGAGGTTCTTAAGGGCGAGGCCGCCGCCCGAGTGCGCCGAGAGCACGCGCTCGCCGATCTCGAGCGATGGGGCGCCGGCCAGGCGGGCCGCCTCGCCGAGGGCCTCGCGCTCGAGGGCCGCCCCGCTCTCGCGCGGCGGCTTCATCCAGTAGCTGAACGGCTTGGACCCCGCCTGGGGCAGGACGAAGACCGTGTTCGGGTTCGCGCGCTCGAGCGCCTTCAGGCGCTCGAACTGGCCCTGGCGGCCGAGGCTGTCGCCGACGTTCCCGCCGTGCCCGTGGAAGTACGTGATGACGCGCACGGGCTTCGACGGGTCGAGGTTCGCCGGCACGTAGACGGCGGCCGGCCGGCCGCCGTTCGACGGCAGGTTCGAGATCGAGAGGTTGCCCGTGAGGCCGGCCGACCGCCACGCGCCCTCGAGGCGCCGGGTCTCGGCCGTCTGCGGGAACGTCGACCCGCCCGCGGGCACCGTCGTCGTCGGCCCGGCGGCGCTCGGGGGCGCGCCGGGCGCGCCGGGCGCCGCCGGCGCGCCCGGCGACGGGGGAGAGGGCGGCGCGGCCGGTGCGGCCGGACCGGGCGAAGCCGGCGCCCCGGCCGCCGCCGACGCGGGCGCGCGGCCCGCGAGCGCCGACCACGTGGCCGGCCCGGCCACGCCGTCCACCGCCATCCCGGTCGCCCGCTGGAAGGCCTCGACGGCCCCGCGCGTCTGCGGCCCGAACTTCCCGTCGACCTGGATCGCCGGCAGCCCGCGCTCGGCGCGCCAGGCGTTGAGCGCGGTCTGGAGCGTCTGGACCTCGGCCCCCCGGCTCCCCGTGCGCTGCGTGCTCATGGCGTCCGGATCGAACGCGGGCGCGGCCTCGGCCGCGCGTTCGATGCGGTCGCGCATGGCCGCGATCGTGAACGACCCCGAAGGCGCGCGCGGCGTGGCCGGCGCGCCGGGCGCCGCCGGCGGCGCCGTCCCTTCCGCGGGCGCCCGCGCGGCGGGGGCGGCTTCATCCGCCCTCGCCAGCCTCGACGTGTCGACCCTGAAGCCCCCGGTGCGCTCGACGGCCATGGACGTCTCCTTCCCCGCTCGCGAACGGAGGAGAGTCTAACCGAGCTTGCGGGGCCCGGTCCACGGGGGACGGACCGACGCCGGTTGCGGACCGCCTTTTTACACCCCCGCGACGCACGGCCTCGGGCGCCGCGCGGATAGTCCCTCCGTAGAACGTCCCCTCCCGGGCGAGGAGAGACAGGCGCCGGGGACAGCTTCCCGGCCCGTCTTGGGGTTGGTGGAGGAGAGAGGCCCATGCGGCGCTCGGCGTTCGCTCGTTCGCTTTCGCTTTCGCTCTCGTTCTCGCTCTCGCTCGCCGTCTCGGTCGGCGGGGTCGCGGCCCTCGCGCCGGATGCGCGCGCGCAAGGGCTCCAGGTGGACCCGCGGGATCCGCACAAGCTCGTCTACAACGGGCGGCCGATCGTGCTCTTCGGGGCGACCGGCAACGACACGAATCAGTCGATCCAGGAGATCGTCGCCGACCTCGACGCGAAGACGGCGCGAGGCACGAACTTCGGCCGCTTCTGGAACATCCTGCCCTGGGTGAGCGACACGGTGAAGTTCCCCTGGAAGCGCACGGGGCCCGGGCTCGCGAACGACGGGCTGCCGAAGTTCGACCTCACCCAGTGGGACGAGGACTACTGGGTCCACGTGCGCGCGATCTGCCAGGCGGCGAAAGACCGCGGGTTCATCTGGGACTGGCAGCTCTTCGAGGACGTGGGCCTCGAGAACGCGCCCGAGCGCTGGCCGCGGCACCCCTTCCACCCGAACAACAACGTCAACAACCTCGGCCTCAACCGGCGGAGCGCGGACGGCAACGGACCCGGGCAGTTCGCCGACCTCTCGAACGCGCCGCTGCTGGCGCTCCAGGAGGCCTACGTCGATCGGACGCTCCGCGAGCTCGGGCCGTACGGCAACGTGATCTTCGAGGTCATGAACGAGTCCGACCACAGCTACGAGTGGGGCCGCCACTGGATCGAGCGCATCGTGCGCGCCGGCTACATCGCGATCCACAACCCGTTCGTCGACGGCGACCGCTTCCTCGACGACCGGGACCTCCAGGCCTTCGCCTTCCACGGCGACGTCACGCCCGACCTGACGAACCTCTTCATGCTCCAGCGCTACGGCAAGAACAAGGTCATGGTCTCGGAGGAGCAGTTCGGCCTCCAGTACGACAACCTGATGGTGCTCCACATCATCTGGGGCGCGCTCTGCGCGAGCGGCACGTACTGCTGGGACTGGGACGACGCCCGGCCGAACCTCGACATGGCCAACGACTTCTCGGGCCACGCGGCGAAGTTCTTCCGCACGGTCAACCCGAGCTATGCGGCCATGCGGCCGCACAACGAGAAGATCCTGGCCACCCAGCTCCCGAACAACGAGGAGAACGCGTACTGCATCGCCGACCCCGGGCGGGAGTACATGGGCTACACGTGGACGGCCGAGCGGATCGAGGTCGACTTCACCGACGTGCCCGCCGGCACGATCATCGACGGCCTGTGGTGGAACCCGCAGCAGGGCGGCGTCCACGCGACCTTCACGGTCGAGGGCGGCGCGCGCCGGCTCCTCACCAAGCCCGACCCGCTCGCCTGGGCCTTCCATTTCAAGGCCCGCGTGCCGCCGGCGCCGGCGCCGAGGCCGACGCCGACGCCGACGCCGACGCCGAACCCGACCCCGACCCCGACCCCGACCCCCACGCCGAACCCGAACCCGGGCCCGGCACCCGCCCCGGCCCCCGGCGCGGGGACCGGCATCGGCCTTCGCGGCGAGTACCTGGGCGGGCGGGCCTTCTTCTTCTTCGGCCCGCGCCTCCGCCTGGTCCGCCTCGACCCGCGCGTCGACTTCGACTGGGGCCGCGGCTCGCCCCACCGCTCGATCGCGGGCGACGGCTTCACCGCTCGCTGGACGGGTCAGGTCGAGGCGCCGACGACCGAGGTCTACACGTTCACGACGCTCTCGGATGACGGCGTGCGCCTCTTCGTCGACGGGCGGCGCATCGTCGACAACTTCACGGTGCACGCCGCGACCGCGAGCTCGGGCGCGATCCCGCTCGTCGCCGGACGGAAGTACGACATCCGGATCGAGTACTTCGAGAACCGGGGCAACGCGGTGATGAAGCTCTTCTGGGAGACGCCGACGCGTCCCCGCGAGGTGGTCCCGAGCGGCCGGCTCTTCCCGGCCCGGTAGTCGAGGAGTCGAGGACCTGATGGACCCGGGCGGGCGGCGGGCGCCGGAAGCGCCGTCGCACCCCGACGTCGCCCGCCCGGGCCGCCTCTCGACCGCTACTTCGGCTTCTGCTGCTGCTTCAGGTGCGGCGGCAGGTTGTCCGGGTTCTTCTGGCCCTTCGACTTCGGCTTCTTCGGCTCGCGCTTCTGCTTCTTCTCGCCCATGACCTTGGCCCTCCGCTGATTTGGACCGCGAGACTATCGCAGGTGGACCGCCGATTCAAGGGGGGCGGGAACCGGGCCCGCCATCGCGGGCCCGCCCCGTGTTAACATGCCGGGAATCGCCATGGCCGACCCGGCGCCGAAGGGACGATCGGGAGGAGGGGGGGCGACGGCGGCCCCGCTGCTCGCCGCCGCCGACCTCGTGCGCACGCACGGCGCCCGCCGCGTCCTCGACGGCGTGTCGCTCGCCGTCGCGGAGGGCGAGCGCATCGGTCTCCTCGGCGCCAACGGGGCCGGCAAGACGACCCTCCTCCGCATCCTCGCCGGCGTCGAGGCGCCCGAGGACGGCCGGATCACGCGGCGCCGCGGGCTCAGGCTCGCGTACCTGCCGCAGGAGACGGACGTCGACCCCGCGGCGACCGTGGCGGCGGCGGCCGCGTCCGGCCAGGCCGAGCGCCGGGCGCGGATCGCGGAGCTCGAGGCCCTGGACGGGCGGATCGGGGCGGCGCCGGACGCCTCGACGCGCGCCAGGCTCCTCGAGCGGCGCGCCGAGGCGGAGCACGAGGTCGAACGCCTGGGCGGGCTCGACCCCGACCGCGACGTGGCGGTCGCCACCGCCGGGCTCGGGCTCCCGCACGGCGACGCGCTCTGCGGGTCGCTCTCGGGCGGCGAGCGGCGGCGCGTGGCCCTCGCCCGCGTGCTCCTCGCGCAGCCCGACCTCCTGCTCCTCGACGAGCCGACGAACCACCTCGACGCCGGGACGATCGACTGGCTCGAGACGTGGCTCGCGACGTTCCGCGGCGCGGCCGTCGTCGTGACGCACGACCGCGCCTTCCTCGACGCCATCGTCTCGCGCATGGTCGAGATCGACCGCGGCCGCCTCCACGAGTACGAGGGCGACTACGAGCGCTTCCTCGAGGAGCGCGCCGAGCGGCTCGAGCGCGAGGAGGCGACGGACGTCTCGCGGCGCGCCTACCTCCGGCGCGAGCTGCTCTGGCTCGCGTCGGGCGTGAAGGCGCAGCGCCGGAAGGGCAAGGAGCGCGTCGATCGCGCCCGGGCGCTCGCGCGCGAGCTCGGCGAGGGCCCCGCGGTCCCGTCCGAGCTCGAGTTCCGCCTGCCGGGCGGGCCGCGCCTCGGGCAGAAGGTGCTCGAGCTCGACGCGGCCGGCAAGCGCGCCGGCGAGCGCTGGCTGTTCAGGGGCCTGACGCTGCGCCTCTCCGCCGGCGAGCGGCTCGGCGTGGTCGGCCGGAACGGCGCCGGCAAGACGACGCTGCTGCGCGTGATGCAGGGCCTCGAGGCGCCGGACGCCGGCCGCGTCGTCATCGGCCCGAGCACGCGCTTCGCCTACGTCGACCAGGCGCGCGTCGAGCTCGACCCGGGGAAGACCGTCTACGAGGAGGTCGCGGGCGACTCCGAGTTCGTGCAGATCGGCCCGGAGCGGATCTCGGTCCGCGCCTACCTCACGCGCTTCCTCTTCCCCGGCGAGCGCCAGCAGCACTTCATCCGCGGGCTCTCGGGCGGCGAGCGGAACCGCGTCGCCCTCGCCAAGCTCCTGCGCGCGGGCGGGAACGTCCTCCTCCTCGACGAACCGACGAACGACCTCGACCTCGCGACGCTCCGCGTCCTCGAGGAGGCCCTCGTCGCCTTCGAGGGCGCGGCCGTCGTCGTCTCCCACGACCGGTGGTTCCTCGACCGCGTCGCGACCCGCGTCCTCGGCCTGGACGGCGACGGCGACGGCCGCTTCGCGATCGCCGAGGGCGGGTACGCGAGCTGGCGCGAGGCCCGAGAGGCGCGCGAGGCCGCGAGCCCGTCCGCGCCGAGCCCGGCGCCGTCGCCGCGGGGCGTCCGGCCCGCCCGCGCGCTCACGGCCAGGGAGAAGAACGAGCTCGACGGCATGGAGGCGGCGATCGAGGCCGCCGAGGCCGAGATCGCGCGCCTCGCCCGCCTCCTCGAGGACGGGTCGCTCTACGCCGATCCCTCCCGCCGCGACGAGGCCCGCGCCCTCGCGGCCTCGCACTCGGCCGCGCAGGCCCGCGTCTCCTCGCTCTACGCGCGCTGGGACGAGCTCGAGCGCCGGCGCGAGGAGCGCGCCGCTTCCTGAGCCTCGGTCCCGAGCCGCATCGAGGCGTCCCCTGAAGACGTCGCCCCATCTCTCGGGGAAAAGAGCCTGATCTTCGCGGCGTTGCCGTCAACCAACGGCACCGCTCGGGGTGAAGCTCGGAGACGGGGCGATGGGGAGCGCCGGCTGTAACCTCGGGGCAACTCGCAGCCGCGCATCGCTCCTGGGAGCAGCGGGGCCGAGAACGACAAGCACGACGTCGCTTACGGGCACCTCGACGGGAAGGTGCGGGGCGAGCTGTCGTTCCGCGCCCCCGGGCGGCCCGGCTCGTACGACCTGCGGATGAGCGAGTCGAGCGGCGGCAAGGAGGTCGCCTCGATCACGTTCAAGGTCACGGCGAGCGGGGAGGACTCGACGATCGAGCCGTCGGTACGCCTCGGCGACGTTCACGGGTCAAGGAGTAGCGCGTCCCGGGCGTTCTTGCGCCCGGGACGCCGGGCGCGGTAGCCTGTCGTCATGGGCCGCGCCCGTGTCCGCCGTCGCCTTCGCCTCCGGGGCCGCGCCACGGGCGCGGCCCTGGTACTCGAGCAACCCGGGGCCGAGCTCACGGTGGACGGCGCTCGCCGCCCCGGCTCGTCGTCATCGTCGTCCGACTCGTCCTCGTCCTCGTCCTCGTCGTCGTCCTCGTCCTCGTCCTCGTCCTCGTCGTCGGACGGTCCCGACGGCGGCGGATCGAGCTGGTGAGCGCGCTCGCGCTCGGCCCGGCCCTGGCCCTCGTCGTCGCCGGCATCCTCGCCGCCGACGTGAAGACGGGCCTCGACGTCCTCGCCGCCGCCGGGTTCGAGCCGCTCGCCGGCAAGCGCGTCGGCCTGGTCACGAACGCGACCGGGGTCGACCGCGCGGGGCGGAGCGCGATCGACCTCATCCACGGGGCGAAGGGCGTGCGCCTCGTCGCTCTCTTCTCGCCGGAGCACGGGATCCGCGGGACCGAGGACCGGGCGGTCGCGTCGGGCCGGGACGAGAGGACGGGGCTCCCCATCCACAGCCTCTACGGCGAGACGAAGCGCCCGACGAAGGCGATGCTCGAGGGCGTGGACGTCCTCGTCTTCGACATCCAGGACATCGGCGCGCGCTTCTACACCTACGCGACGACGCTCGCCTTCTGCCTCGAGGCGGCGGCGCAGCACGGGGTCGCGGTCGTCGTCCTCGACCGCCCGAACCCGATCGGCGGCGCCGTCGTCGAGGGGCCCGTCCTCGAGAAGGAGCTGCGCGGCGGCTTCGCGTCGTACCTCGCCCTCCCGACGCGCCACGGCCTGACGCTCGGCGAGATCGCCCGCTGGCACGTCGGCGAGCAGAAGCTCGGCTGCGCGCTCACGGTCGTGCCGGTCGAGGGGTGGAGGCCGTCCGCGTTCTTCGACGAGACGGGCCTCCCATGGGTGAACCCGTCGCCGAACATGACCTCCCTCGCGGCCGCGATCCACTACCCGGGGCTCGGGGCGCTCGAGGGCACGAACCTCTCCGTCGGGCGCGGCACGGACGCGCCGTTCCAGGTCTACGGCGCGCCGTGGATCGACGACGAGCGCAGGCTCGTCGCCGACCTGAACCGCCGCCGTCTCCCGGGCGTGCGCTTCGCGGCCGCGACCTTCACCCCGAAGCCCATGCCCGGCCGCCCCCGCTACCCGTACACCGGCGAGCGCTGCCGCGGCTTCCGGGCCGAGATCACGGACCGCGCCGCCTACCGCCCGCTGACGGCCGTGGTCCACGTCCTCGACGCCCTCCACCGCCTCCACGGGGCCGACCTCGAGATCGGCGGCGCCGCCTCCATGATCGGGCGCCGCGACGTCAAGCGGCAGATCGAGGCCGGCGTCGACCCGGACGAGATCGTGCGCGGCTGGCGGGCGGAGCAGGACGCGTTCCTTGCCGGGCGCGAGAAGTACCTGCTCTACCCGCGGCGCTGATCGCCACCGCCGGCGCTGCCGCTCCCGGTCTCCTCGATCCCGAAGAACGCGCGCGCGTTGCCGCCGAGGACGCGCGCGAGGTCGGCGTCGTCGAGGCCCATCGCGACGACGCGCCGGAGCTCGCGGTCCCAGGCGTAGGGCAGGTTCGGGAAATCGGTCCCGTACATGACGCGGTCGGGGCGGCGGCGCACCAAGTCGCGCGGCTCGAGGTACGGGAAGTAGTCGGCGAGCATCATGGTGGTGTCGAGCCACAGGTTGTCGTGGCGCTCGAGGAGGCGCGCGTAGGCCTCGAACTCGTCGGCCCCGAGGTGCGGGACGCAGAGCCGGAGGCGCGGGTGGTCGCGGAGCACGCGGGCCGTCCGCTCGGCCGAGCAGATCGCGTGCGGGTCGACGGGGTACGCCTCGCTCCGCGGCTCGCGCCCGGCGTGGACGACGGCCGGCAGGCCGCGCCGGGCGCACGCCTCGTAGACCTCGTGGAGCGGGTCGGCGTCGGGCGCGAGCCCCTGGACGTGCGGGTGGAGCTTGACGCCCTTTAGCCCGAGGGCGAACGCCTCCTCGAGGATCGCGACCGCGCCCGCTTCGCCCGGATAGACCGTGGCCAGGCCGGTGACGCGCGGCTCGCGGCGGCACGCGTCCGCGACGTGCGCGTTCATGGCCCGGGCCACGCCGGGGCGGTGCGCGTAGTGGAGGGCGACGATCCGGTCGACGCCGCGCGCGAGGAGGAAGTCGAGGACCTCGGGCGTGCGGAGGCGGTAGCGCACCGGCCAGGCGTTCGCCTCGAACCAGCGCCAGAGCGCCGCGAAGACCGCGTCCGGGAAGAGGTGGACGTGGGCGTCGACGACCCGGGGGAGGCCGTCCGGCACGCGCTCCCCCTCGGGGTCGCCGAGCGCCGGCAGGGGCAGGCGCACGGTCGCGGGCGCGCAGCCGGCGATGCTCACGAGCGCCCGCCCGGACCGGGCCCCTGGGTCAGGGCCGGCGCTTGTAGTCCCGGAAGGCGCGCAGCAGCCGCTCCTTCGCCTCGCCGCTCACGGACGTCGCGTGGAGGCGCCCGGTGAGGCGGATCGTCGTCCGCATCTGGTCGAGATAGGCGTCGCACCCCTCGCAGATCCGCAGGTGCTCCTCGAAGCGGGCGCGCGCGTCCGGCGCGAGCGCGCCCTCCAGGTAACCCGTCACGATCTCGACGAGCTCCTGGCAGCTCAGGTCGTCCGGACGGGCCGGTCCGTCGGGCCCCGCGGGCCGCCGGTCGTTCGCGCGCATGTTACCGCGCGCTCGCGATCCCGGCGACCACGATGGGCGGCCGCCCGACCGTCATCGTCGAGGCGGCGAGCGAGGCGCTGACCCCGCGGACGCGCAGCGTCTCGCCCTTGAACGGATGGGCGGGCGAGATCCGGAGCGTGCCCCGGTAGCTGCCCGGCGCGCCCTCCGTCATGGGGACGGGCGCGTAGTCCTCGTCCACCTGGAACGTCGCCCGCAGGCCGGGGTCGGCGACGGCCACGACGACGAGCTCGTCGCCCGGGCGCAGCGGCCCCGATCCCGAGTGGGCGACGAAGTAGATCCGGGGCGCCGGCGCGGCCGCCCGCTCCTCGGCGGTCGGCGCCAGGCCCGCGATCGAGGCGCGCGAGATGTCGTCGGCGAGGGTCGCGAAGACGGTGTTCCGGAGGCCCTTCAGCGGCTCGACGATCGCCGACTGGATCGCGCCCTCGGGGCTGTAGGCGATCGGGACCTTCGAGATGCCGGCGTACTTCGAGTCGCGGACCTCGCTCTCGAAGAGGATGCCGCCGGTCGTCGTGTCGCGGAGCTCGACGCGCAGCCCGGCGCGCACCGCCGACTCGAGCCCGTAGTAGTCGCGGTCCCACTCGAGGACCCAGCCGAAGACCAAGGCGTCGGCCCCGAGGACACCGCCCAGGGCCTTCGCGCCCGCCACCCGGTCCCGGTCGTAGGCGGCCAGGATGTCCATCCGGCGGTGGTCGATCAGGCTGTCGACGACGTGCAGGTCGACCATCGCCAGCGGCGTCCGGTGCAGGTTGCCCGCGAACTGCGTGCGGAAGATCGAGGCGGCGTTCTCCTTCGTCAGCTTGTCGTCCGAGAGGATCGGGAGCAGGTCGACCACGGCCGTGAGCGGCTTCGAGACGACCGCGTCGCCGGTCGAGCGGTCGACGAACGGGAGCACGGCGACGCGCAGCGGCACGCGCGGGTCGAAGCCGTCGGCGCGGCGATGCAAGGCGCTGCTGCAGCCGGCGAAGAGCGCGGGCCCGAGCCCGAGAACGAGTCCGAGACCGAGCGCGCGCGCGAATCCACGGGGCCTCATCGGGACGTCCCTCCCTTGGCGATCGTCTTCCCGGGGTTGATCTCGACGAAGGACAGCGGGCCCACGGCGCCCCGCTCGTCCACGCCGGCGACGGCCAGGAGCCGCGCGCCGGCCGCGGCCGGCGGCACGCGGGCGCGCGTCTCGCCGCCCTTGACCTCGGCGACGAGGGCCGGGGCGCCGTGCCCGTCGATCGTGTAGATGCGCCAGCCCGCGGCCTTCGTCCCGGCGCCGGCGGCCCACTCGAGGCGGACGCCGCCCTCGCCGGCCGCCGCCGCGGTCGCGGCCAGGTGCTGCGGCGCGCCGGGCGGGCGGGCGTCGATCGTCAGCTCGCCGCCCGGCGGCACGCTCCGGGCCGTGGCCCCGAAGCGGTCGCTCACGTGGACGCTCACGGGTCCGGCGGCGCGGTCGCCGTGGGCGACGCGGTAAGCGCCGCGGTAGCTTCCCGGCGCCTCCTCGAAGAGCGGGACCTCGGCCAGGTCGCGGCCGACGTCGAAGAACGCCGCCCCGCCCGGCGTCGCGCGGACCCGGACCTCGATCTCGTCGCCGGCGCGGAGGGTGCGGCCCGCGGGGGCGCGCACCTCGACCGAGTCGATGCGCGGGGGGACGACCCTGGCCGGCGCGGGCGGCGGCGGGAAGGCGCGGACCGCGCTCTCGGCGAAGCGCTCGGCCAGCCGCACGAAGCCGACGTCCGACGAGTTGTCGACGGTGTCGCGGATCGCGTCCACGAGCTGCCCGGAGCCGACGAGCACGCCGCCCGTGTCGGCCTCCGTGTGCTCGATCGCGACGAGCGTCTCGCCCGTGCGGGCGTCGGCCAGCGTCAGGCGGGCGGAGATCGACTGGCGGTAGACGACCCCGCCCGACAGGTTGGCGAGCGAGAGGACCTCGCCGCGGAGGATCGCGTCGACCTCGAGCCGCTTCCCGAGCTCCGCCGGCGTCGCGCCCGCGAGCTTCTTCGGGTCGAGGAGGCCGGCGCGCCGGAGCCGCTTGTCCGTCTCCTCGCTCTCGAGGTGGAGGTAGGCGAGGGACGAGAAGCGGCGGTGGAACGCCTCCCGGAGCGCGGCGGCCTTGAGGTCGGCGCGCGGGCCGGCGTCGTCGTCGACGAGCTGGAACGGCAGGATCGCGACCGACGCGGGGGCGGCCTTCTTGAAGGCCGCCTCGCGGACGACGACCTCCGGGCCGCAGCCCGCGGCGCCGCCCATCGTCGTCGCCGCGAGGAGCGCCAGCGCGAGCGCGGGCGCGGCCCCGGTCGCGTTGCGAGCGCGCGTCATGGCTTCGCCTCCCCGGTGGGCTTCCTCTCGTCGTGCGGCGCGGGCGTCAGCTCGAGCGCGCCCTTGAACGGCGCGGGGCCCGCGCCGTGGACCTCGAACGCGATCCGGCCGGCGGCGTGGAGGCAGATGCTCGCGACGCCGCCCGGCGGGAGCGGCCGCAGGGTGAAGGTCGAGCGGCCGTCCGTGTCGAAGCCCTTCGTGTAGCTGCAGCGGATGTGCCCGATCGCGTGGTCCGGGAAGACGACGGAGATCGGGCGGTCGTGCGTGTCGTTGATGAACGCGAGCCCGCCGTCGTCCTCGGTCAGGCGGATCGTCGCCGGCGGCTCGAGGCCGGTGTCGGTGACGCGGATGAGGCGCACCTCGAGCGGCTCGACCTCGAGGTCGCCTCGCCCCTCGTAGAGCAGAGGCACGTCGCTGCAGCCCGCGGCCGCGAGCGCGCCCGCGAGCGCGAGCAACGGCGCGAGCCGTGTCGCGCCGCGGTTTCCCTTCTTTCTGGCCGGTTCGCCCATCGACCCCTCCTTGCCTTCGCAGGCCTGGTCGGTGGCTCAGTCCGGTGGGGACCGCCGGCGTTACGCGGGGGACTGGATCTCCTCGAAGACGCGCTGCGCCCAGTCGCGGGCGACGCGCGCCCCGCGGGCGCCGGAGTAGTGGATGCCGTCGCCGCCCGCGTACTCGGTGTACGGGCTCGAGGCGACGTAGGCGCCGTAGGGGGCGACGGCGTCCCGCAGGGAACGGTCGAAGCGCTCGATGTCGGCGCGGTTCCCGGTGTCCTCGCGCCGGCTCGGCGGCCCGACCCAGACGAGGCGCGTGCCGTTCGCCCGCGCGACCTCGGCCAGCTCGCTCACCTGGCGGCGCACCGCCTCGGGCCCGAGGCCGCGCATGTTGCCGCCGAGCGAGACGACGAGGACGTCCGGGCGCTGCTGCCGGATCAGCTCGGCGAGGCGCGGCGTCGCCGTCGGCGCGCGCCAGTCGGCCGGCTGCTCGACGCGGCCGTCCGCGTGCCTCGCGACGAAGCCCGAGCGCGTCGTCGTGCCGCGCAGCCACCACGAGGGCGAGGACCCGGAGCTGCCGTAGCTCTCGACCGACGCCCCGGTGGACCGGAGCAGGCGGTCCATCTCCTGCCCGTAGGTCCCGACCGTGTGCGAGTCGCCGATCATGAGGACGCGCGTCCCCGGACCGATCGGGCCGGCGCGGCCGATGGGCCCGGCCGCCTGCGTCCTCTGCGCGGCCGCGACGGCCGGCGCGGCCCGAGCGGCATCGACCGCGTCCGCGCCCGGCGTCGCCGCTTGGCGGACGTCGGCCCGAGCGGTCGCGGGGGCCGCGGCGTTCGGCCCGGTCCCGGCCCCGCCCCCGGCGCCGCCCCCCGGCGGCCCGTCGGAGAACGACGGCTCGTTGAGGAGGCGGGTGCGCCGGCCCCGCCGGCCGCGGTCGGCGAGGCTCGCGAACCGCTCGAGGATCGCGCGCTCGTCGCCGCCGCCCGCGGCCGCCTGGCGGAGGAAGCGCTGCGTGCCGCCGACCCCGTTCTGGACCGACGAGTCGAAGAGCATGGCCAGGGCGCGCTCGCTCCTGAGCCCGAACTGGGAGGCCAGCCGCGCCGACGGGTCGTAGTACTGCTCGCGGGCGATGTCGCGCTGGACCTGCTGGAGCTCGGGGTCGCGCCCGGCGCGCTGGAGCCGCGCCCGGAGGTCCGGGTCGTTCAGGTCGGCGTTCCGGACGTAGCTCGCGCTGCGCAGGTTCGAGGCGTAGGGCCCGAAGATCTCGTTGAACCGGGCCGGGTTCCGCTCGGACATGCGGCGCAGGAGCGACGGCAGCCCGCCCACCTGCTGGTTGAACTGGATGAGGCCGAAGCTCACGCCGTGGCCGTTGTCGTCCGGGTTCCAGGCGTCGTAGCGGCGCCCGCTCTCGAACTGGGCGGTGCGGTCGATGATGCGGTCGGCGACGGCGCTCGGGCCGCCGCCCGCGCCGACGCCCGTCGGGGCGCCCGCCGGCGCGTTCGGGGCCGGGCCGTCGACGCGGCGCGAGCCGCCCGTCCGGGTGGCCATGCCCCCGCCGCCCGTGCCGCTCGGTCCGCCCATGCCGCTCGTTCCGCCCGCGCCGCCCGTGCCGCCCGTGCCGCCCGTGCCCGCCTGCCGGCGCATGTCGACCTGGCGGGCATCCACCTGGCGCATGTCGGCGCCCCCGCGCCCGGCGGGGCCGGCGCCGCCGCCGTCGCCGCCCGCCGGCCAGCGTCCGTAGGACATGATGCGCGGGCTGTCGAGCGGGTAGCTCCGCTCGGCGACGCGGTTGCCGCTGTTCCCCTCGACCGTGTAGACCTGGCCGTTCTCGACTCGCTGGACGATGCCGACGTGGGTCAGGTCGCCGGGGACGCCGAAGAAGATGATGTCTCCCGGCTGCGGCGTCCCCTCGCCCTTCCGGAAGAGGGCCCCGCGGCTCGCGAGCTCGCGGGCCATGGTGTCGCAGCTCCCGATCGCGTCCTGGTTGCCCGGGAGGTCGAGGCCCGCCTGCCGGAACGTCCACGAGACGAAGTTCGCGCACCACGGCTCGTTCTGGCCGTTCGAGTACCGCTGCGCCGGCACGCCGTCGTTGTTGCCGGTCGCCTCGCGGACGCCGAGCTCGCCGCGCGCGATGTCGAGCACGCGGGACGCGACGGCCGACCGGTTCGCGGCCGGCGGCGCCCCGGGCGGCGCCCCGCCGACGGTGGTCGGGCCGCGGGCGATCGGGTCGCCGACGCGGTCGGCGAGCGCGTTCCCGAACGCCCCGCCCCCGTCCATGCTGCGGCCGTACTGCCGGCTCATGACGTCGCGCGCCGACGGGTCGCGGCCCGAGGCGTAGTCGAGGAAGCGCGAGTCGGCCTCGTCGGCGAGGCTCGCCAGCGCGTCGAGGTCCAAGGACCGCATCGCGAGCAGGCCCACCAGGGCGCCGAGCGTCCGGACGAGCTCGGTCGCGAGCCGGTCGAGCTCCGCGAGGGGATCGGCGACGCCCGCCGCCCCGTAGACGGACTCCCCGAGCATGGCCTCGAGCGCCGCGTTCGCGATGTCGATCCGCTCGTCGAGGACGCGCGTCTCGGGCGGCATGTCGCCGTACCACTCGTCGAGCGACAGGTAGTCCTTCGGCATCGACATGGCGCCGAGGAGCCGCGCCTGAAGAGCGGCCACGGCGAGCGCGCCGGAGGGGGCGCGCTGGGTCATGACCGCCATGGAGCCCGCCCGGTCGTCCAGGCCGGGCGCGCACCCGGGGGCGCCCAGGTCGCGGCCTTGCAGGGCCTCGGCGGCGTCCAGGCCGCCGAGACGGGAAGGGTCGGGCCGGTCCGGTCGGATCGCGCTCATGTCTTCGCTCCTGTGCTCGCCTCTCCGCCCGCAAATCGTCGCATCATCGGCGCTTTCGCGTCAACTGAGTTGCGATTCGTTCCTCGGGTGCGCACGGCGCGTCTGCTTCGGCGCGGCCGCCGCCTCGCGCGGCGCCCTCGCCTCCTTCTTCAGGTCTCCTCGTCGTCGTCTGGCGCGCCCGGCGACGAGCCGCGACCGCGCGATCCGCCCCGGGTCGCGAGCCTACTGGAACGCTCGCCGGCGAACAAGCCCGGAGCGTGGCGCCGTCCGTGCCGGCGGGCGTGCCGTCAGCGAGCGAGCCCCGCGGCGACCGCGCCGCCCAGGACCGGCCACTCGGGGAGCGGGATCTGGTCGCCGACGTAGACGGAGAAGCCGACCGTGCCGGTACCCTGAAGGCGGGCGGCGTACTCGGCGGCCGGGACGACCGCGCGCTGCCCGCCGCCCCAGATGCCGAGCGTCGGGAAGACGTGGGAGCGCGGCCAGCCGGCGGCGACGGCGCCGTCGAGGCAGGCGACCGGCTCGTAGATGTCGTGCTCGTTCCAGTAGACCTGGGGCAGGAAGACGAAGCCGCCGGCGCGCCACGCCGCCCAGTCGATGTCGGCCCGGTCGGCGCGGCCGTAAGAGCTGACGGCCGCCGGGATCGAGGGCTCGAGCGCACGGAAGGCCGCGACGAAGCGGCGTGAGCGGCCGTAGGCCTCGCCCGACCCGCTCCCGTCGGCCTGCGTGTACTTGTGCTCGATCTCGGCGTTGGCGATGTAGAACGAGAAGCCGAAGCGCCGGACGAGCTGCGAGGCGAGGGCCGCCTCCCCCTCCGGATCGGTGCGGTTCACCCCCCACGCGCCGACGAGGATGCCTCGCCGGCGGAACTCCGCGATCCAGCCGGCGGCGCAGGCGGCCTCGTTGTCGCCCTTCACGGCGAGGCCGTCGTGGATCTGGATGGCGACCCAGCCGAAGCCGTTCTGCGCCATGATGTCGCCGTGGAGTCCCGGCGAGAAGTTGCCGGCCGTGACGGCGAAGATCCCGGCCCGCAGCCAGTGCGCCGCCGGCGCGGGGACGGGGAGGGGAGCCGGGGCGGGCGGGGCCGGGGGCGCGACGAGCTTCGCCACGGCCCCGTCGAGCGCGCGCCGAGCCGCCGCGAGGCGAGTCCGGTCGAACGCGAGCGGGTTCGCCGCGCGCGTGCGCCGCCAGCCGGGCGAGCCCTCGAGGATCGGGATGGCGGCCGCGAGGATGGCGTCCGCCGCCCGGGTCGCGGCCGCGGGCTGGAGGGCGAGGATGTCGATCGCCAGGTCGATCGCGCCCCGGACGATGCGCATGCGCGCCGGGTTGTCGCCCGTCGCGTCCCGGAACGCGCTCGACGCCTCGAGCTGCGGGATGGCCTCGGAGCGGAGGAGGCGGAGCGCGCCGGCGACATCCGGCGGCGTGGCCGCCCCCGTCGAAGGCGCGGGGGACGGCCCGAGCCGGGCGATCGCGGTCGCGAGGCCGTCGCGAGCCGCGCCGAGGCGGGTCTGGCCGAAGACGTGCGGGTTGGCGGCCCGCACGCGCCGGTAGGCGGGCGCCGACTCGAGGATCGGCACGGCCGGCGAGCGGAGGAGCATCGCGGCGCGCGCGCGCTCGGGCGAGGGGAGCGCCAGCAGGTCGAGCGCGAGCCCGATCGTCCGTCGCGCGATCCCCATCCGGACGAGGTTGTCGCCCAGGTCCTGGCGGAACGCCGTGGCCGTCTCGAGGTTCGGGACGACGACGTCCGCGAGGACCGCCCGGGGTTCCCGCGCCGCGAGACCGGGATAGGCGAACGGGATCGCCCGCCCCCGGACGAGCGTCGCCCCGGCCGCCGCCGGGACGCGCAGGCGCAGGCCGTAACGGCGGATCTCGAAGTGGAGGTGCCGGCCGCGCTCGCCGCCGCCCGTCGCCCCCTCGCGCGCGATCGGCGCGCCCGCGCGGACGGTCGCCCCGACCGGCCGCTCCGCGCGCCCGAGGCGGGCGTAGTACGTCGCGTAGCCGTTCTCGTGCGTGACGACCATGAGGTTCCCGAGCGCCCCGACCGCCCCGTAGAACGTGACCCGACCGGCGCGCGCGGCCACGACCGGGCTGCCCGTGCCGCCGGCGACGTCGATCGCGGCGTGGCCCGCCGAGAAAGCGGTCCGGCAAGGACCGCCCTGCGGGTAGATGAACTCCGCGGCGGCCGCGCCGCGCGCGGCGACGACGGCGCCGGCAAGGACGCCGACGGAGGCGAGGAGGAGGGTGGCCGAACGGCTCCGGGTCGAGGGCATGCGTCGCCTCCTGGTTGCGGGTGAAGCCCAGCCCGACAGCAACTGGAGGCCCAATGAAGAGCGAGGAGAGCGCGGCCTCCTCCCCGGGCGGGGCTCGACCGCCCGCCGGGCCGCACGCCTGGTCGCCGCGCCGGGCACGGGACGCGGGCACGGGGCGGCGTGGGCGCCGGCTCCCCGGGCCCCCTCGAGGGCTGGAAGCGGCGGCCTGGCTTCCGGGAGCGGCGGTGTTTCCGCCGGCCGAGGGACGCGTCCCCACCGGCCAGCGGATCGGTCACCCCGGCGGCATCGCCACGAACGCGATGTCGTCGTCGGCCCCCGCGAGCGCCTCGAGGCGGACGTGGAGCGAGGCGAGGAGCGAGGCGCGTCTCGCCGCGTCGCCGAGGTCCCGGCGGTTCGTCTCGAGCCAGGCGAGCAGCTCGCGCGAGCCCGTGAAGGCGCAGAAGAAGCCATCCGTGCCGGCGACGATCCAGCTCGACGCCGGGGCCGCGGCCGAGCCCGCCTCGGCGCGCGCGACCGCGTCGGGGAGGCAGAACGTGCCGGCGGGTCTTGGCGGGAAGGCCACGTGCGAGGGCCCTCCCGGAGCGGCCGGCGCGCCCGGTCCGGTCCCCGCCCCCTCGGGCGTGCCGGCGAGCCCCGAGACGGCGGCCACCCCGCCCGCGTGGACGACGAGCACCGCCGAGCCGCCGCACGTGACGAAGGCGACCCGGCGCTCGCGCCCGCGCCCCTCGACCTTGAAGGCCGCCGCCGTCGTCTGGTAGGCCGTCATGCGCGCCGCCCCGGCCGCCTTCGCGTCGCCCGACGCCGCGGCCAGCTCGTCGGCGCCGAGCGGCTGGACGAGGAGCTCGGCGCGGAGGGCGAGGAGCCGGGCCGCCAGCGCCCGCAGCCCCTCTCCGGGGTCGGCGCCGGCGAAGAGCTTCGGCGCCTCGCGGCACACCGCCAAGGCGGCCTCGGCCGAGCGGGGGGAGGTCGTCAGGCCGTCGGCCACGCAGCCGACGCCGGCCGCGAGGTGCCAGGCGGCGCGGTCCTGGTTCCTCCCCACGAGGGCCGAGACGCCGACGAGGGGCTCGGGGGTTGCGGCCGGGGGCGGGGATGCGCGGGCGGGTGCCGGAGCGGGGACCGGAGCCGGGGCAGGGGCAGGGGCGCGCGCGGGGGCGGGAGCGGCCGCGGGCCGCACCTCCTTCTTCACGTCGAAGGCCCGGCCGCACGTCGGGCAGCTCACGATCCCGCCCTCGTCGGGCGGAACGGCCACGAACGCCGCGCCGCACGGGCAGCGCACGGCGACCTCGGGCCTCGGGAGGCGGGCCGCCTCGATCTTCCCGTCCGGCCGCCGCACGACCCGCGTGCGCCGGCGACACCTCGAGCAGAGGAGGACGCGCTCGTCGCCCGCGTCCTCGAGCGGCGGCAGGTCGAGCCTCTCGCCGCACGTGCAGGGGACCGTGACCGGCATCGGCCTCAGGCGCGGTCCGCTTGCGCGGCCCGGCTCCCGTGCCCAGAGGTCGGACCGCGCGTGCCGATCGATCGCACACGGCTTGCCGATGGTCTTTCGATGCGGCTCTCGCCCACGCGCGCCGCCCCCTCCGGGGCGCGGCGAGACTCTACCGCGACGGCTGCCGGATCGCAAGACATGCGGGCGGGCGGCCGGCGCCGCTTCGCGGCCCCCAGGGGAGGAGGGAGGGCCGGGCGGGTCGCGGGAGCCGCGCCCGGGGCACACCTTGAACTCGGGCCCTCGCGGGGATAGAACGCAGGGTGAGTCGCTCGCGACGTGTCGCGGTCGTTCGAACGGAGACGGAGGAGGACCATGTCGCTTCGCCTTCGCCTGGTCTTCGCGCGGGTAGGGCTCGCGGGGATGGCCTGTCCTCTCGCCGGGCCCGCCGCCGCTCCGCGACCCGACGACGACGACGCCGACGGTCGGGAAGGAGAAGGGCGCCGCGCCCGCCGGCGGCGGCGCGCCGGGCGGCGCGGGCCGCTACGCGGGCGCGGAGAGGACGTCGACGGTCACGCTCGAGGTGAAGGGCCAGGACCTCGAGTGCACGGTCCACGAGAGCGAGACGGAGGTCCAGGGTCAGAAGGACGTGACCAGGACCTGGATGTGCAAGGACGTGCCCTTCGGGGTCGTGAAGAGCGAGAGCAACGGCGTCGTCGTGACGGAGCTCACGGACTGGGGGCGCGGGAAATGACGCGAGTCGGAGCCGCACGCCCACGACGCCCGCTCGTCGTGGCAGCCGTCCTTCTCGGTCTCGCCTTGAGCCAAGCCGGTGCATCCGCTCAGGAGCGGGGCGGCGACGGAGCGGAGAAACCGCCGGTCGGGGCCGGGGCCACGAAGGCATCGATCGCCGTGCTGGACCTCTCGTTCGAGGAGGTCATCCGGAGCAAGAAGGCGAGGATCGTGCGCGGACCGGCTTCGGCGGAGCTCGGCGCCGGCGAGCTGCGGAAGGTCGTCGAGGGCGAGGCGACCCGCCTCACGGACGAGGTCGTCGCCGCGCTCGTGAAGTCCCGCAAGCTCGAGGTGATCGAGCGCGAGCGGACGCGGAAGATCACGAACGAGCAAATCCTCGGCGAGTCGGGCGAGGTCCTGCCGACGAAGGCGGTCGAGATCGGCAAGCGGCTCGGGGCCGATTACCTCGTCCTCGGCAGCATCGCGTTCCACGAGATCTCCGAGAAGTTCGATTCGATCCCCGGCACCAACCGGTGGCGCCGCAGCCTCAAGGCCCAAATCGACGTGGACATCCGCTTGGTCGACTCGACGACGGGTCGAGTGATCGACAGGCAGCGGGGCCATGGCGCGCACGACAGCGAGGAGCCGTCGAACGGACCCGAAGCGCTCGACCTTCCCGGGGACTTCATGGACACCGTCCATCGGAAGCTCGTCGAGGATCTCGCCCGGAAGGTGATCGACGGCATCTATCCGATGAAGGTGCTCGCCTTCACCGACGACGTCATCACGATCAACCGCGGCGAGGGCACCGGTCTCGTCGAGGGTCAGTGGGTCGAGATCTTCATGGTGGGCGAGGAGATGGTCGACCCCGACACGGGCGAGACGCTCGGTTCGGAGGAGATCAAGCTCTGCGAGGCCCAGGTCATCGCGATCCTGCCCAAGTACTCGAAGGCTAGGGTCAGCGGCCGGGTCGCCGACGTCCCCCGCGGCTCCGTCGTCCGCTTGAAGGGCTCCGGGCGCAAGTAGCCGGAGGGCGGCGAGTCACGCTACCGCCGTTCCTTCAGGAGCCAGGTCCGCATGAGTCCCTTGCCCTTGACCTCGATGGGCTCCCGGGGCTCGAAGATGAACTCGTCCTTGATGCGCTCGTAGGTCGCCTCGGTGACCTGGATCTCGCCGGCCACGCCCTGCGACTCCATGCGGCTCGCCGTGTTCACCGCGTCGCCCCAGAGGTCGTAGATGAACTTCTTCACGCCGATCACGCCGGCGACGACCGGCCCGGTGTTGATCCCGATCCGGACCTGGAAGGGGCTGCCGTCGGGCCGCCGGCGCCGCCGCGAGACCTCGACCATGTCGAGGGCCATGGCCGCGACCGCGCGCGCGTGGTCGGGCCTCGGATCGGGCAGGCCCCCGGCGACCATGTAGGCGTCGCCGATCGTCTTGATCTTCTCGAGGCCGTACTTCACGAGGAGCGCGTCGAACTCGCTGAACACGTCGTTCAGGAGGGTCACGACCTTGTGCGGGTCGAGCGAGCTCGCCATCGACGTGAACCCGGCGATGTCGGCGAACATCACCGTCACCTCGTCGAAGCCGTCGGCGATCGAGTGCGAGTCCTCCTTGAGCCGGGTGGCGATCGCGGGCGGCAGGACGTTGAGCAGGAGCTTCTCCGAGCGCTCGTGCTCGCGGGCGAACGCCTTCTCCGCGTGCTCGGTCTCGCGATCGAAGACGTCGATCACGACCGTGATGACGAAGAGCGTCGTGATCGTCGAGATCAGGCGCAGCGCCGTGGCGAGCTCGTCCGAGAGGACCGGCTCCTCGCGGAGCCTTATGAAGCCGTTCTCGATCCCGGAGAAGAGCGCGATGCTGAGCAGGCAGTAGACGTAGGTCGCCACCCTCTCGCCGCGGGGGAACATGAGGTAGGCGATGATGATGAACATCCAGAACCAGTAGTGGGCGCCCGAGCTCGCGCCGAGGGCGAAGATCGAGAGCGATCCTATGTGCAGGTGGGCGGTGACGACCGCGGCGTGGCGCGCCAGGCGCGAGTAGCGGCGGTGGTTGGCGAGGAGCGCGAGCGCGTAGAGCGGCGTCGCCACGGCGTTGATGGCGGTCGCGGCCGGGTACCCCGCGAACGTGTAGAAGACCGCGTAGCCGATCGAGACGACCACCCCCAGGAAGAGGGCGTGGTTCGAGACGGCGACCTTCTTCTGCAGGTGCGGCGTCAACGCCGGGTCGGCGCCGATCTCGCCGACCTGCCGCCAGAGCTTGCCGAGCGCCCGCAGCAACTCGATCGCCCCCCGGCGCCCTCCTACGGCTTGCCGTTCGCCGTCGCGTCCGCGACCCGAGAGAACGTCGTCCGCGGGTGGCCGCCGCAAGCTTATCCTTGCTGGCGCGGCCCGGCAACAGTCGTCAGGGGGCCACGTAGGCCTGGTTCGAGAACCCGCCGGTCTCCTCATCGCCGTCCTTGGCGATCCGCACGCGGTAGAGACCGTTGCCCGTCCCGTGCGGGATGTAGAAGCTCACGGCGCCCCGGTCGTACGGAACGCCCACGTCCACGGGCCCGCCCGCGATGTCGGTCATCGGGATGCCCGTCGTCACGTTCCCGGCGAGGTCGTCGAGCTCGAGCGTGAGCGTGAGCGTCGCGTCGGGGTCGAGGTCCCAGCGCCCCCAGGGGCTCCACGTCACCTGGCAGGAGACCCCGCTCGGGTCCGGGCCGGGGGCCGAGAACGCGATCGGCGTGAGCCGGCAAGCGCCCGACATGTTGATCGTGGGGACCGTCCAGCCCCAGTGCTCCGACAGGCTGAACTTCGCCTTGGCGTTGTACCCCTGGTTCGCGCCGTGCGGGCGGCCGCCGACGCTCTGCTCCGGAACGTACATCGGCAGCAGCTTGCCGGAGCCGACGGTCAGGATGAGGCGGTGCGCCTCGACCGGGCCGGCGCACTCCGTCATGAGCTTCCACTGCGAGACGATGGGCGGCGGGCCCGAGTCGTTCTCCTCGAACGCGGTCGCCGGGGTCGCGTCGAAGAGGAGCCAGCCGTAGTCGGGCCCGAGCCAGACCTGCGTCCAGCGGTGGCCGTTGCCGGCGGTCGCGACCTCGCCCGCGCCGAGGAAGCCGTCGCCGTCCGCGTCCCAGGGGAGCGCAGCGTACACGGGCACGAGCCCGAACCCGAGCCCGGGCGCGACCTCGAATCCGACGAACACCTGGGCCGCGGTCCCGTCCGGCGCCGCGGCGAGCGACTGCTGGTACGTCGAGCCGATCGTGCGCGCCGGGATGCCGAGGGAGCGGACGGCGGCCTCGAGGAGGAAGTTGCCGCCCTCGCAGTGGAGGATCTGCGAAGGGTAGTCCCCGGCGTTGTACGCCGGGTCGTCGTAGGCGAGGGCGCTCAAGTCGGCCTTGAGGTTGGCCGGGATCGCCTCGTAGTGGTCGGCGTCAAGGTCTTCGTACGCCCTGAAGGCCTCCGAAGCGCAGTAGTACGTGTCCAGGATGTACTCGGTCACGTCGCGGGCGGCCCAGTACGGGTTCTCCATCTCGAGGTCGACCTCGAGCGCGCCGATCGCGTACTTCGACTCGATGTGCGCCGGATCTCCTGGGTGATGCGGGGGTCGCCGCTCGGGGAGAAGGACTCGAGCTCGCGCGTTTCCGACACCGGAGACAGGTTCACGGCCACGTGGCCGCCGTCGAGCTCCTGGTTCGGGAGCGCCGGGGGCAGGCAGTGGTTGTGGCGGACGGTCCCGAGGCCGGTCGCCGGCGCGTTCGCGGCGGGGCTCGTCGTCATCGCCATCTTCACGTGCCGCACGCGCCGGTTGCGCTGCAGCGCGGCGTAGGGATCGCCCGCCACGTCGACCCGGAGCAGGTAGTCGAGGCCGTCGAGCCGCTCGATCACCCAGAGGCAGCCGGCGCCGAACCCGAGCCCGTAGCGGCTCCCGAACGGCCCGGCGGTGTGCTTCGGCATGTCGAAGGCGAAGAGGCCTCGCCCCGCGAGCGGCTCCGCCGCATAGATGAAGTCGGCGCCCACGGTCCCGAAGAGGTACTCCACGCGGTCGACCTCGCCGAGCGCGATGCCGCGGCAGCGCGCCGGGTCCTCGTCCGCCTCCAGGCCTTCGCCGCTCGCGCAGAGGTGGCGGAGGACGTGGACGGGCGCGAAGTCGGAGATGTCGAGCTTGAGGATGCCATGAACCGACACGCACGAAGAAGAGGAAGGGCATCGCCGCCGCCACCCTGCGAAGCGTGAGCGCCCCGCCGCGGGCTGGTTGAGGCTCGCGTCCTGGTTCCGCGACAACGACGCGATCGTGAAGTTCGCGTGCGGGAAGGCGAACCTACTTTCCCCCGAGCGTCACGCTCCAGACGCACACGCTGTCCCCCGCGCTCGCGAGTGTCGCCGCGTCGGGCGAGAACGCGAGCGCCGTCGGGGCTACCGGGCCGCCTTCGAGCTTCCCGGCGGCACCGGCGGTCGGCGTGTCGTAGAGCCGCACCGAGCCGTCCTTGAGCGCGGCCGCGAGGGTCGCGCCGTCCGGCGAGAAGGCGACGGCCGTCACGAGCTGGCCGGGATCGATCTCCTTGCGGTCCTTGCCCGCCGTCGCGACGAGCGCGAGCTTGCGCTCCGCGGTGCCGATCGCGAGCCACGCGCCGCCCGGCGACAGCGCGAGCGCCTCGCCGGCCGCCGTCTCGACCCGGCCCGTTTCCTTGGCCGTCGCCCCGTCGAGCACGTGGAGCTTGCCGTTGCGGCCGGCCGCATAGAGCGTCTTGCCGTCGGCCGAGAACGCGACGGCGCCGACGCCGCCCGCGATCCCGTCGCAGACGCCGAGCGCCTGCCCGCCCGCGAGGTCCCACAGGCGACACGTGTCGTCGAGGCCGCCGGACGCGAGCCGCTTGCCGTCCGGCGAGAACGCGAGGCAGCTCACCGCGCGGCCGTGCGGCCCGAGCTTCTTCGCGTCCTCCCTCTTGTGGGGGTTTCCGAGGCTGTGCAGGACGTCCCAGACGAGGACGTTGCCCCCGTTGTCGCCCGAGGCGGCCCACTTGAAGTCGGGCGAGAGGACGAGGGCGTTCACGGCCTTGTCGTGGAGGCAACCCCGGTCGTCTCGCCGCGAGTAGGGCTCGACGCCCGGCCGCCCCTTGCCCGGCACCGGCGCGAAGAGGACGTACGAGCCGTCGGCGTCTTCGGTGAAGAGGCCGTACTCCGGATGGAACGCGAGCGCGCCGGTCGGCCCGGCGCCCGGGATCTTGGTCGGCGCGCCGCCCGCGAGCGCGGCGCGCGGGCCCGCGAGGGCAAGCGCAGCGCACAGCGTGAGGACTCCGCAGCAGATCCGCATGTTCGTGCTCCTCTCTGAGAGTGTCCTACGTCGAACGATCCGGCATGGGACGGTCCTACGTCGAGCGGTCGTGGTTCGTCCTGCTTTCCCCAGAGCGTCACGCTCCAGACGCACACGCGCTTCGATAGACGAATGCGCCTCCTTCCTACTCTACGCTCAGAATACCGTACTCATCGGACGCTCGTCGAATCGCAGCGCGACGTGCGTGCGACTCGCGCACCACGCCGCTCGCGAGCAGCTTCAGTAGGCGTCGGGCCGTGGATTCCCCAGGGGCGCAGGGTGTCGTTGGCGAGGCGGCGCCTCTTCGATGTCGGCCGCGGTCCACGGGGTGACCGTAGCGCGCGGCGATGGACGCGACGCTGGCCTTCGAGCAGCCGATCGCCGACTCGATGCTGCCGTTGTAGGTTGGCGTCCTCGCCGGCGACAGGAGGTGGAGAACGCGCCAGCGCTCGAGGAGCGCACGGACCTCCTCGGCGGTGAAGTGGCCGCCGTTGTCCGGCTTGAGGACGAGAGGCGGACCGTGCTCGATGAAGAGCGTCTCGAGGACGGCTTCGGTCGTCGCGGCGTCGTCCCGCGGCACGGGCCGCTCCAGGAGACGGCAACCGCTCGCGAGGTCGCGGACGACGAGGATTGCCCGCGCGCCGTTCGCCGCGACTGGTCGGCGGAAACGATCGCGGTCGACGACCGGGTCCAGGTCCTGATGAACCCCGCGCACGACCCGCAGCGACAGCCCGTGACCCTCATGGAGGAGTTGGGCCACATCCTGCTCGGGCATCGGCCGAGCAGGCTCTACCAATGCCTCACGCCGCTTGGCCGCAACTCCTGGCAGGGATGGTACGCCCGGCGGGATTCGAACCCACGACCTGCGGTTTAGGAAACCGGCCACGGATGCCCGCGAACCCGCTCCGATCATGGCCTCTAAGCCTCTATCCGTGCCATCTGTGCCCGTAAATGTGCCCGCGCCCCTGCCGCCCGACCCGATCGCCGCCGCCAGAGCCCTGCTCGACCAGGCGGCGCGCGCCGTCGACCCCGCCCCGTTCCTCGCGGCGGCGCGGGCGCTCCTCGAGCCGGCGGCGGCGCCGGCCCCGAACGTCCTACCGGCGAGGCGCGCGGGCGGGGCATAGGGGGTCGCGCGCCGGCGCTCTGCCGTGTATCCTTGAGGGGGTCCGAGGGGGAGGAAACAGGAGACAACGCCGTGCCGACGTTCTCGAGCGGCTCGGGTGCTTCCGGTGCCGCCGCCGCGGGCGAGCCGGCCAAGGGAGCGGAACCGGCCAAGCCAGCCCTCGCCGCAGCCGCGGCATCGCACAAGACTCCGCGTCCCCGCCCGTCGACCTTCTTCTCGCTTCACGTCCTCGTCTACCGAGAGGACGACTTCTGGCTCGCGCACTGCCTCGAGTTCGATGCGGTCGCCCAGGGCGGGACCCCAGAGCAGGCGCGGGCCGGCTTGATCGACGCGATCGAGACGCTCGTGTCGGACGCGATCGAGCACGGGGATGAGGCGGGCCTCTACAGCCCGGCGCCCGCCGAGCTGTGGCGCCGCTTCGGCCAGGCGAAGGCCTCCGAGGTGCGCTTCAACATGCGCCAGCTCGAGGCCGGAGCGGAGACGCTCATCACGGAGCGGCTTGCCGCCTGAGGGGGAGATGGGCAACTATCCCCTGCGCTACCGCGAGCTGCTCAAGCTCGCGATGCGCTTCGGCGTCTACGAGATCCCGAAGAGAGGGAAGGGGAGCGAGCGCCTGTGGGGGCGCGAGGCGGGCGGCCGGCGTCTCCGCACGACCGTCACCTGTCACAACGAGAACGACACGGTCGGGGTCGGCCTGATTTCCGCGACCCGCCGCCGTCTCCATCTCGACCCCGCCCACGGCGTCTCCGACAAGGACTTCTACGGGAAGTAGAACCGGGCCCGCGAACCCGCGCCCCGTCGATTTTTCAGGACGTGGGCGCCGCGGCGGTGTCGGACCCTTCGAGTAGGCTTCCTGTCGACGCGCGACCGCGGCTGATCCCCGCGCCTCGCCCGAGGACTCGCGTCCATGCCGGCGCCGCCGGTCGAGCCGCAACCTCGACCGGCGGCGCCGGCGCCCTCAACCTCGTTGCGGGAGGGACGGCGCATGCCAATTGTCACGCGTGATCCGATCGAAGGCGCCATGTGGCGCGTCTTCCAGGCCGTGAACCCGAAGGCTATCGACGTCTTCGAGGACCTCTACCGGTGCCACCCCGACGACACACCGCAAACGATCCGGGAGTTCGCGGCGCACCCCGACACGGATCCGGGGACGTTCCTCCTCTGGCTGGCCGTCAGCACGTTCGACTTCGGCCTCCGCAAGCCCCCTGTCACGGAGTGGCAGCACTGGGCGTCTGCCCTCGAGGCGCGCGCCGCGGACGCGCCGGCAGGACCGGTTTCGGACTTCGCGCGTGCCGTCCTGCAGGGGACGACATGGCTCCACTGCGGAGCGCGAGGCGTAACCTCGCGCGCGGCCGCTCATGAGATCGTGGCTCAGCGCATCTAAGACCTACTCGAGATCTGCAAGGAGCGAGTGGAGCCACCCGCGAGCGGCGAGGCCGAACCGTTGACGTTGAGGTCTTCGCCGCCAGCGCATGTGCCCGCGCTCAACTGGAGAGCGATCGACCCACCCGGCTTCGAGCGGCTGATCTACGAGCTGATCAGCACGGCTCCCGGCTACGAGAACGTGCGTTGGTTCACGAAGACCTCGGCTCCCGACCGCGGCCTCGACCCACACAACGCCCTTCAAGGGGGTGCAAATAGCGAATCTTCCGCCAACGTTCGGGTGCAGGCTAACAAGCGCGAGCGCGGCCGGAAGGCCCAGGGGCACGAGCGAATCCGCGGCTTCAGGGGATGGTACGCCCGGCGGGATTCGAACCCACGACCTGCGGTTTAGGAAACCGCCGCTCTATCCTTCTGAGCTACGGGCGCCCGAGGACCTGCGTCGCGCGCCGGAAGCGGCTTCCGGGAAGCGTCTGGGGTGGCCGGCGCAGCGGGTAGTATGACGCCGACGGCGGAAGATTCAACCCCCGGGGCGGCGGCCGCAGCCGGAGCACGACTCGTCGGCGCTGACGACGAGACCGCGGGCGAGCCGGTTGTCCCGCTCTTGTGCCGGCGATGGCCTCGCCGCCGGCGTGGCGCGCGCCTTCCACCGCGCGCGCCGCGCCGCCCGCCCCTCGCCGGCTCAGGAGATCGACTTCCTGAGGACGACGATGTGGTCCGCGAAGCCGTACCGCCTGTAGGCGCGCAGGGCACCCTCGTTCCTCGCGCCCGCGTTGATGCGGATGGGCTTCAGGCCGCGCTCCCGGGCGTAGCGCTCGGCCGCCTCGAGCAGCGCCGTGCCGATCCCGCGACCGCGATGGGCCTCCCGGGCCATGAGGTCCGTGACGTATGCGCACTCGTTGATCGTCGACTCGAGGAGGTCGACGCCCGTCCGGATGGCGACGTTGACGAAGCCGAGCAACCGCGACTCGGCCTCGTAGACGAAGAGGCCGCCGCGCCGGTCCCGAGCCTCCGCGAGCAGGCTGTCGGCGTAGGCGCTCGCCATGCGGGCCCCCTCCAGAAGCTCCGGGTAGAGGGAGCGGTCGAAGTCCTGGAGCTCGGCCACGCAGGCGACGAGCTCGGCCCGGTCGCGGTCGGCGTAGGGGCGAATGGGCGGGTGGACGGACACCGTCGAGCATTATGACGGGCGTTCGTCCAGGGTCCCGGCGGCGCTCCGGGCGGCGCCTTCCGCAACCTCCGTGACAACCGATGACAAGTGCCGGCACGGCAAGTGAGATACTCACGGCCGAGGGAGATGGCGCAGCGGCCCACGGAGAGAGGATTGCGCAAGAACCCGCAGGTCACGGTCGTCGGGACGTGCTTCCGGCACGCGGGGTTCGCGCGGCTCGCGCGGATCGCGCGGCCGGCGGCGGCGCTCGAGGACCTCGCCGGCCTGCGGGCGGCGCTCGGCGGCGGCGAGGCCGTCCCGCTCGTCACCTGCAACCGGATCGAGGTGTACGTCGCGGCGGCCGACGACGCCGCGGATCCGTCCGCGCTCGCGCAGGCGCTCGCGTCGTACCTCGCCGCGCGCGCCCCCGGCGAGGACGCGGCCGGGCTCGCCGACCTCTTCTTCGTGCGGCGCGGGCGCGAGGCGGTCGAGCACCTCTTCTCGGTCGCCGCCTCGCTCGACAGCCTGGCCCTCGGCGAGTGCCAGATCGGCGGGCAGGTGAGGCGCGCCCTCGAGCGCGCCGTCGAGGCGGGCACGGCCGGCCCGGCGCTCCGGCGCGCCTTCGAGCGGGCGCTGCGCGTGGCGAAGCGCGTCCGCGCCGACACCGGGATCGGGCGGTTCCCGACCTCCGTCGCCTCGCTCTGCCTCCGCTCGATCCGCGAGCACTTCGGCGCCGAGGCGCCGCGCAGGGCCGTCCTCGTCGGCGTCGGCGACATGACCCGCAAGGTCGCGGCCGCCCTCGCCGAGCGCGGGACCGAGATCATCTTCGCGAACCGCACGCTCTCGAAGGCCGAGGACCTCGCGCGCCGGCACGGCGGGCGGGCCGTCTCGCTCGAGGCGCTCCGGGCCGCGCCGCCCGAGCGCGTGGACGTGATCGTGTCGGCGACGTCGGCGCCCGGGACGGTCATCGATCGCTCGACGGTCGCCCCGGCGGTCGCCGCGCGCCGCGCCGCCCGCGAGAGCGGCGGCGACGCGCCCGTGGCCCCGCTCCTCCTCTGCGACCTGGCCATGCCGCCCGACATCGACCCGCGGGCGGTCGAGGACGCGGACGGGCTCGCGAGGCTCGTGACCCTCGCCGACCTCGAGGCGGTCGCGCGCGAGAACCGCGAGCGGCTCGAGGGCGAGGTCGACCGCGCCCGCGTCCTCGTGGGCGAGGCGGTCGATCGGTTCCTGGGCGCCGAGCGCGTGCGCGACCTCGGGCCGGAGCTCGCCGACGTGCGGGCGTTGAGCCGCGAGATCGCGGCGCGCACGGTCGAGGAGCTGCTCGGCTCCTCCTTCCGGGCCGCCGGCGAGGCCGAGCGCGAGGCCCTGCGCGCCTTCGCCCAGCGCCTCACCGACCGCGTGCTCCACCTGCCCTTCGAGCGCATCCGCCGGCTGGCGGAAGAGGTGTATCCGGCGTCGTGAGTCCGCTTCGAATCGGTACCCGCGGGAGCGACCTCGCCCTCTGGCAGGCCGAGCAGGTCGCGGCCGCGATCCGCACCCGCCTTGGACGGCCGACCTGCATCGTCACGATCGCGACGCACGGCGACCGCGACCACACGCGCCCGATCGAGCTCCTCGGCACGGTCGGCGCGTTCACGAAGGAGATCGAGCACGCGCTGAGGGACGGCGAGGTGGACGTCGGCGTCCACTCGCTCAAGGACCTGCCGACCGTCTTCGCCGACGGGCTCGCGCTCGCCGCCGTCCCGCAGCGCCACGACCCGCGCGACCTGCTGCTGGCGCGGCCGCAGGTCTTCCAGACCTGCGCCCCGCAGGGCCCCGACCTGGACGGCCTCGAGGTGCTCGCCGCCCTGCGCCACGGCGCGCGCGTCGGCACGTCGTCGCGCCGGCGGCGCGTGCAGATCCGCGCGGCGCGGCCCGATCTCGTCGTCGCCGACCTGCGCGGCAACGTGCCGACCCGGGTCGAGAAGCTCCGGCGCGGCGACCACGACGCGATCGTGCTCGCGGCGGCGGGCGTCGAGCGGCTCGGCCTCGCCCTCAAGGGGCTCGTGGCCGCGAAGCTGCCGCTCCGCCGCTTCCTGCCCGCGCCCGGCCAGGGCGCGCTGGCCGTCGAGGTGCGATCGGCCGACCGCGACCTGCTCGACGCCCTCCGCGCCATCGACGATCCCGACGCCGCCGCCTGCGTCCGCGCCGAGCGCGGGCTGCTGCGGCTCATCGAGGGCGGCTGCTCGGTGCCGCTCGGGGCGCACGCCGTCTTCGAGAAGGGGTCGTCCGCGGGGCGCTTCCGCCTGGACGCCGTGCTCGGACCGACGGACGACATCGCCGGCGGGGAGGGCGGCCCCGGCGTCCCGGCCCCGCGCCTGCGCTGGGCGCGCGTGCGGGCGGCGACGGCCGAGGAGGCGGCGCGGGCGGCGTTCCGGATCCTGCGGCCGGACGGGCCCGGTGGGCCCGAGGGGCCCGAGGGGCCCGAACGGTCGGGTCCCCCCACCCCCCGCCCCACCACCCTAGCAGTTTACCATGGCACCCTGACATCCTCCGAACAAACGCTGCCGGAGGGGCTCGAGACAGGACCCGGGGGCGGGGAGGAGGACCGGGCCGGGGGCGGGGAGAAGGACCGGGCCGGGGGTGGGGAGAAGCACGGGCCCGGAGACGGGGAGGAGGACCGGGCCGGGGGCAGGGAGGAGGACCGGGCCGGGGGTGGGGAGAAGCACGGGCCCGGAGACGGGGAGGAGGACCGGGCCGGGGGCAGGAAGGAGCAGGGGCCGGGGCGTGGGGCCGGACAGCCGGCGGGGAGCGCGACCGGGCCCGCTTCGCCCGAGCGGCCCCTCGCCGGGCGCGGCGTCGTCGTCCTCCGCCCCGAGGATCGCGCCGAGGAGGTCGTCGACGCGCTCGTCGCCGCCGGGGCGCGGGCCGAGGCGTACCCGGCGATCGAGACGCGGGCGCTCGCGGGCGCCGGCGAGGTCGCGGCGGCGCTCGAGGCCCAGCCCGGGGGCGCGTGGGTGCTGGTGTCGAGCCCGACGGCCGCCGCCCACCTGGTCGCGCGGCTCGGCGAGGCCGGGCTGGAGCCGGACGTGGCCCTCGGGGCGCGGCGCGTGGGCGCCCTCGGACCGGGGACGGCCGCGGCCCTCGGGCGCGCGGGCGTCGCCGTCGACCTCGTCGGCGAGGGCGGGGGCGGGAAGGGCTTCGCCGAGGCCTTCCTCGCCCTCGGCGATCGGCCGGGCGCCGCTCCCGTGCTCGTGCCCGCCGCCCGCGACGCCCGCCCCGACCTGCGCGAGCGGCTCGCCGCCGCCGGCCACGACGTGCGGGCCGTCGCGCTCTACGAGGCCGCGGACGCGGTCTCGGACGCCACGGTCGCCGCCCTCGCCGCCGCCGACGCCGCGCTCTTCGCCAGCCCGTCCGCCATCCGCGCCGTGCTCGCCCGGGGCCCGATCCCGCCGCACCTCCGCATCGTGGCGATCGGGCCGACGACGGCCGCCGAGGCCCGCGCCCGCGGGCTCGAGGTCGCCGCCGAGGCCGAGCGCCCGACCCCCGCGGCCGTCGTCGCCGCGGTCATCGAAGCCCTGAGCGGAGCGCGCGGAAGCCGAAGCCAGATCCTTGCCGCGCGCTCCGCGGCGGGGGGGGTCGGGGGGCGGAGCCCCCCGAAGACGAAGACCGGCGAACAGGGTGGGAATCTGAAAGATCACACCCTTTGAGCGGAGCACGCGAGAGCCGCAGCCTTTCCTCGCCGCGCGCTCCGCTGCAGGGTGCTCGAGGGGCGGAGCCCCTCGAAGACGAGGAGAACGAGAAGCGTGCGAAGCGTTGAGCTTCACCCGCTGGGAGGGCCGTCGCCATGATGCCGATCCGCCCCCGCCGGCTCCGCCGGAGCCCGCTCATCCGCGACCTCGCCGCCGAGGTCCGCCTCGCCGCGCCGGACCTGATCCAGGGACACTTCGTGATCGATGGCGCGGGCGAGCGCGCCGAGCCGATCCCGTCCCTGCCCGGGATCGAGCGCCAGTCGGTCGACCGCCTCGTGCGCCAGGTCGAGACCGACCTCGAGCTCGGGATCCGGACGGTCCTCGTCTTCGGCGTTCCCGGCCCGGAGGGCAAGGACGCGATCGGCTCGCCGGCCTACGACGGCGAGCCGCTCGTCGCGAAGGCCGTGAAGGCGCTCAAGAAGCGGTTCGGCGGCGACCTCGTCGTCGCGACCGACGTCTGCCTCTGCGCCTACACCTCGCACGGGCACTGCGGCGTGCTCGCCCCGGATGGGGCCGTGCAGAACGACCCGTCGCTCCCGCTCCTCGCGAAGATGGCGCTCGCCCACGCCGCCGCCGGCGCCGACATCGTCGCCCCGTCGGACATGATGGACGGGCGCGTGGCCGAGATCCGCCACGCCCTCGACCAGGCCGGACGCGAGGACACCCTGATCCTGAGCTACGCCGCCAAGTTCGCCTCGGCCTACTACGGCCCGTTCCGCGAGGCCGCGCACAGCGCGCCCGGCCAGGGCGACCGCAAGGGCTACCAGGCCGACCCGCGCGCCGGCCGCGCCGCCCTGCGCGACGCCCTCCTCGACGAGGACGAGGGCGCGGACCTCCTCATGGTCAAGCCGGCGCTCGCCTACCTCGACGTCATCGCGGCCCTCCGGGCCTCGACTTCCCTCCCCGTCGTCTGTTACAACGTCTCCGGCGAGTACAGCCTCGTCAAGCTCGCCGCCCGCGAGGGTCTCATCGACCTCCGCAGCATGGTGCTCGAGAACCTCACCGCCATGCGGCGGGCCGGGGCGGACCGGATCATCACGTACCACGCGAGAGAGGCGCTGGCCGAACGGTGGATCTCATGACCCAGACGGCGGGAAAGGTCGCGACGAACGAGTCCGAGGCCCTCTTCGCCCGGGCCCGCGCGCTCCTCCCGGGCGGCGTGTCGTCGCCCGTGCGCGCCTTCAAGGCGGTCGGCGGGACGCCGCTCTTCATCAAGAAGGGCGCCGGCTGCCGGATCGAGGACGAGGACGGCAACCGCTACGTCGACTGGTGCCAGAGCTGGGGCCCGCTCGCCCTCGGGCACGCGCACCCGCGGGTCGTGCGCGCCGTCGCCGAGGCGGCGGCGAACGGCACGAGCTTCGGCGCCCCGACCCGCGCCGAGGTCGAGCTCGCCGCCCTCGTCCAGGAGCTGCACCCGGCGGTCGAGAGGCTCCGCTTCGTCTCGAGCGGCACCGAGGCCGTGATGAGCGCCGTCCGGGTCGCCCGCGGGTTCACGCGCCGCGACCTCATCGTCAAGTTCGACGGCTGCTACCACGGCCACGCCGACTACCTGCTCGTCAAGGCGGGGAGCGGGCTCGCGACGCTCGGGACGCCCGACTCGGCCGGCGTCCCGGCGCCGATCGCCGGCACGACGGCCGTCCTGCCGCTCGCCGACGAGGGCGCCCTGCGCGACTTCATGCGCGAGCGCGGGCGCGAGGTCGCGGCCGTCATCATCGAGCCCGTCCCGGCGAACGCCGGCCTGCTCCTCCAGGAGCCGTCGTTCCTGGCGGCGCTCCGCGAGGAGACGACGATCGCCGGCTCGCTCCTCATCTTCGACGAGGTGATCACGGGGTTCCGCCTCGGCCCGGGCGGGGCCACGGCCCACTACGGGATCCGCCCGGACCTCGTCACCTTCGGCAAGGTGATCGGCGGCGGGCTCCCGGTCGGCGCGTACGGCGGGCGCGCGGACGTCATGGCCCTCGTCGCCCCCGAGGGCCCCGTCTACCAGGCCGGCACGCTCTCGGGGAACCCGGTCGCCATGGCCGCCGGGCGCGCCGCCCTCGAGGCGCTCATGGACGGCGGCTGGGCGACGCTCGAGGCGCGCGCGGCCGCGACCGAGGCGGCGCTCCGGCCCATCGTCGAGGCGGCCCCGGTGCCGGCGCGGCTCGTGCGCCTCGGGTCGATCCTCTGGATCGTCTTCCAGCGCGACGCGCCGCGCGCCTTCTCGGCCGTCGACGGCGTGGCGGCAAAGCGCCTCTTCCCGCGCTTCCACCGCGCCCTCCTCGATCGCGGCGTCTACTTCCCGCCGAGCGCGTACGAGGTCTTCTTCGCCTCGACGGCGCACGACGACGCGGCCATCGCCCAGACGGCGCGCGCCCTGCGGGAGGGCCTTTCGGCGGCGACGCCATGAACCGACCGCCGGGCGGGATCGGCAGGCTGGCGCTCACGCTCTTCGTGGGGGCCGTGGTCTTCGCCGTCGCCCAGGTCGGCTGGTGGATCTACTTCCTCGTCCGGCTCGCCCCCGACCGGCGCCACGTCCTCATGTTCGCGAGCGAGGGGGTCTTCTTCCTCCTCATCGCGCTCGCCGGCTTCGCCCTCATCTACCGGGCCCTCGCGCAGCAGGTGCGGCTCCGGCGCCAGCGGGCGACGTTCCTCTCGGCCGTCACCCACGAGCTGAAGAGCCCGCTCGCCGCGCTCCGCCTCTACCTCGAGACGCTCGAAGCCGGGCGCGTCGGCGAGGAGAAGCGCGGCGCCGTCCTCCGCAACATGGCCGACGACGTCGAGCGCCTCGAGCGGCTCGTGTCGAACCTGCTGCGCGCCGGCGAGCTGGACTCCGGGCACATCGCGCCCCGCCTCGAGCCCGTCGACCTGGGCTCGCTCGTCGCGCGCGCCGTCGACGACGCCCGCGAGCGGCTGCTGAAGCCGGGCGATGCGCTCGCGGCCGCCGTCGCCGACGGCGTCGTCGTCCGCGGCGACGCCGAGCTGCTCCGGAGCGTCGTCGACAACCTGATCGACAACGCGGTCAAGTACTCGCCGCCGCCCCGCCGGATCGACGTCCAGGTCGAGCGCCACAACGGCTCGGCCGTCCTCGAGGTGCGCGACCGGGGCGCGGGCGTCGACCCCGAGACGGCGGCCTCTCTCTTCGAGCCGTTCTCGCGCGGCGAGGACGAGATGACGCGGCGGACGAAGGGCACGGGCCTGGGGCTCTACCTCGTCCGCGGGATCGTCACCGCCCACGGCGGCACGTGCGACGTCGAGAGCGAGGGCGCGGGGCGCGGGACGGCCGTGCGGTGCCGGCTGCCGGCCGCCGGGTCGGCGCCCGCGTCGCCGCCCGCGCCGCCGCCGGAGGCGTCGCCGCCGGAGCGACCGTCGTGAGCGCGCGCCCGAAGATCCTCGTCGTCGAGGACGAGGAGCACCTGGCCGAGGGGATCTCGCTCAACCTCGACGCCGAGGGGTACGAGCCGATCCTCGCCGGGAGCGGCCTCGCGGCCCTCGAGCGGGTGAAGCGCGGCGGCCTCGACCTCGTGATCCTCGACGTCATGCTCCCCGAGCTCTCGGGCTTCGACGTCTGCGCCGAGATCCGCCGCTCGGGCGGCAAGGTGCCGATCCTCTTCCTCACGGCCAAGGGGCGGGCCGAGGACCGCTGCCGCGGGCTCGAGCTCGGCGGCGACGACTACCTCTCGAAGCCGTTCCACCTAAAGGAGCTGCTCTCGCGCGTGCGCGCCCTCCTCCGGCGCCAGGCGTGGTCGCGCGAGACGCCGGCGCCCGCGCCCGCGCCGCCCGCGTCGGCCGGGCCCGTGCGCTTCGGCGGCCACGAGGTCGACTTCCGGACGGGCGATTGCACGCTCCGCACGGGCGAGCGCGACCGCCTGACGGACAAGGAGGCGGCCGTCCTGCGCGCGCTCGTCGAGAAGCGCGGCGAGCCGGTCTCGCGCGGCGAGATCGTCGAGAGGGCCTGGGACGCGACGGGCGACCCGCCGACGGCCCGGACGATCGACAACTTCATCCTCCGCCTGCGGCGCCGCTTCGAGGACGACCCGACGCGGCCGCGGCACATCCTGACGGCGTTCGGCGTCGGCTACCGGTTCGTGCCATGACGCCGCGCTTCCTCGCCGCCTGTCGCCGCGAGCCCGTGGACCGGCCCCCCGTCTGGCTCATGCGCCAGGCCGGCCGTTACCTGCCGGAGTACCGCGAGGTGCGGGCGCGCGCGGGCGGCTTCCTCGAGATGGTGAAGACGCCCGAGCACGCCGTCGAGGTCACGCTCCAGCCCGTGCGCCGCCTCGGGGTGGACGCGGCGATCCTCTTCGCCGACATCCTGCTCGTCCTCGAGCCCATGGGGCTCGACCTGCAGTTCGAGGAGGGGCGCGGGCCGCGGATCCTGAACCCGGTGCGCGGGCGCGACGACGCCGGGCGGCTGCGCGTCCCGCGCGACGCCGGGATCGACCTCGCCTACGTCATGGAGACGGTGCGCGGCGCGCGGGCCGGCCTGCCCGCGGAGGTGCCGCTGATCGGCTTCGCCGGCGCGCCGTTCACGGTCGCGACCTACGCGGCCGAGGACGGGGCGGAGACCGAGGAGCTGCTGCTCGAGAAGCTCGCCCGCGTGACGACGAGCTACCTGCTCGCCCAGGCCCAGGCCGGCGCCCAGGCGCTCATGCTCTTCGACTCGTGGGCGTCGCGGGCGCTCGACGTCGCCTTCCGGCACGCGCGCACGGTCCTGGCGACGGTGCGCGAGCTGGTCGGCGCCGAGGTCCCGCTCATCTACTTCGCCAAGGGCGCGGGCGCGCGCTTAGACGACCTGGCCACGATCGGCGCCGACGTCATCGGGATCGACGCGACCGTCGACCTCCGCGAGGCGCGGGCGCGGATCGGCGACCGCGTCGCGATCCAGGGCAACCTCGACAACGAGGTCCTCCGCTCGGCCGACCCGGCGGGCGTGCGCGACGCGACGATGCGCCTGCTCGAGGCCGCCGGCCCGCGCCCGGGCTACATCGCGAACCTGGGGCACGGGGTCCTGCCCGAGACGCCCGTCCTGAACGTGGCCGCGTTCGTCGACACGATCCGGACGTGGAAGTGGCCGGCGTCGCCGCGCGCGCTCCGCCCGGCGCCGAAGACGTGAGACCGGAGAAGGCTGATTCGAGGTCCGGGAAAATGATCGCGCCGTTCGCCCTCGACGTCCCGACCGAGCTGCTGCGGGAGATGAGCGTCCCGGGGCCGCGCTACACGTCGTACCCGACCGCGCCGAGCTTCGCGGAGTCGTTCGGGGCCGAGGCCTTCGCCGGCGCGCTCGGCCGCTTCGCCGCGACCGACCGCCCCCTCTCGCTCTACGTCCACCTGCCGTTCTGCCGGAGCCTCTGCCTCTTCTGCGCCTGCAACGTCGTGATCACGCGCAAGGAGGGCGTGGCCGCGCGGTACCTCGACGCGCTCGAGCGCGAGGTCGAGACCGCCGCCTCGTTCCTGGGCCCGCGCCCGCGCCGCGTGACGCAGCTCCACCTGGGCGGCGGGACGCCCACGTACCTGACGGTCCCGGAGCTCGAGCGGCTCCACGGCATGCTCGCACGCCGCTTCGAGATCACGGGCGACGAGGTCGCGATCGAGGTCGACCCGCGCGTGACGACGCGCGAGCAGCTCGAGGCCCTCGCCCGCCTCGGCTGGAACCGCGTCAGCATGGGCGTCCAGGACTTCGCCGACGACGTCCAGCACGCGATCAACCGCGTCCAGCCGGTCGAGCTGACGCGCAGCCTCGTCGAGACGGCGCGCGGGCTCGGGTACCGCGGGATCAACGTCGACCTCATCTACGGCCTGCCGCTCCAGAAGCTCGAGACGTTCGCGCGCACGGTCGAGGAGGTCGTCGCCATCCACCCCGACCGGATCGCGCTCTACTCGTACGCCCACGTCCCGTGGCTCCGGCCCGGGCAGGGCGGCTTCGAGCTGCACAAGCTGCCGATGCCCGGCCCCGAGGAGAAGTACGCCCTCTTCCGGGCCGCCGTGACGGAGTTCGGGCGGGCGGGCTACGTCCACCTCGGCATGGACCACTTCGCCCTGCCGGACGACGAGCTGGCGCTCGCGCTCGACCGGGGGACGCTGCACCGCAACTTCCAGGGGTACACGGTCCGGCGGGCCGACGACCTGCTCGGGCTCGGCGTCTCGGCCATCTCGGACCTCGCGGGCTGCTACGCCCAGAACGAGAAGGAGCTCGAGCGCTACGAGGCGGCGGCGCGCGCCGGGCGGCTCGCGACGGTGCGCGGCTACCTCCTGAGCGAGGACGACCGGGCCCGGCGCCGCGCCATCCAGACGATCATGTGCGGCGGGCGGCTGCCGGCCGACCTGGCGCGGCGGTTCGCCGCCGACGTCGAGCGGCTCGCCCCGCTCGAGCGGAAGGGGCTCGTGCGCCGCGACCCGGAGACGGGCGAGGTCGCGGTCACGCCCCTCGGGCGGGTGTTCGTGCGCAACATCGCCATGGTGTTCGACGCGTACCTGAAGCCCGGCGAGGCCAGGTTCTCGAAGACGGTTTGAGTCGAGCCAGAGAGGCCACAGAGACCAAAAGAGGGGCGTGAAGAATGTCGTACGGCGTGTTCCTCCTGAACATGGGCGGGCCGTCCACCCTCGACGAGGTGCGCCCGTTCCTCGTGAACCTGTTCTCCGACAACGACATCATCCCGCTGCCGATCGGCCCGCGCGCCCAGCGCGTCTTCGGGACGATCTTCGGCTCGCTGCGCGGGCGGCGCGACGGCAAGGTCGCGAAGAGCTACCAGGCCATGGGCGGCGGCTCGCCGCAGCGGCGCGAGAGCGAGATGCAGGCGCGGGCGCTGGCGGCGCGGCTCGACGCCGAGGCGCCCGAGGGCGCGCCGTGGAAGACGTACGTCTGCATGCGGTACGCGGCGCCCATGACGGACGAGGCGATCGCGGCGGCGCGGCGCGACGGGATCGACACCCTCGTCGTCCTGCCGCTCTACCCGCAGTACTCGGCGACCACGACGGGCTCGAACCTGAACGAGCTGGCGCGCCAGATGGCCGTGCAGCGCTGGCGGCCGCGGACGCTTCACATCGTCCGCGACTACCACGACGACCCGGCCTACCTCGACGCGCTCGCGGGGAGCGTCGCGCGCACGCTCGAGGGGCTGCCCGAGGAGAAGCGGGCGAAGGCGCACCTCTTCTTCAGCGCCCACTCGATCCCGATGCGGGTCGTGCGGACGGGCGACCTCTACCCGCCCCAGATCGAGGCGACCACGAAGGGCGTCATGGAGCGGCTCGCGCGGCGCGGCATCCCGAACCGCCACACGCTCGCCTGGCAGAGCCGGGTCCGCCCGTTCTCGGAGTGGCTCGGCCCGCAGACGGACGCCACGATCGAGGAGCTGGCGGCGAAGGGCGAGAAGCACCTCGTCGTCGTGCCGGTGGCGTTCGTGGGCGAGCACATCGAGACGCTGATCGAGATCGACCAGGAGTACGGCGAGCTGGCGCACTCGAAGGGGATCGAGACGTTCGTGCGCGTCCCGTGCCTGCGCGACGACCCGGCGTTCATCGGCGCGCTCGCCGGGATCGTGAGGCGGGCGGCGGGTTTCGAGGGGGCGGCGGAGGGGCGGCGCGAGGAGACGGTCGCGGGGGCGCGCTGAGCGCGACGGTCGGGTCCCACCATCCCCCGCCCTCCCACCCTGGCATCCTACGAACGGGGTCCGACACTCACGTGACCGGGCGGGTCGTCATCGTCGGCGCCGGGCTCGCCGGGCTCGTCGCCGGCTACCGGCTGCGGCGGACCCGGCCGGACGTCGACGTCGTCGCGGTCGACGCGGCCGCGGCGCCCGGCGGCAAGGTCCGGACGGACGTCGTCGACGGCTACCGGATCGAGCACGGGCCGCAGGCGTACCAGGACGAGGAGGGCGGGCCGCTCGGGCGGCTGGTCGCCGACCTCGGGCTCGAGGGCGAGGTCGTGAAGGCGCGCCCCGAGGCCGCGATCCGCTACCTCGTGCGGAACGGCCGCCTCGTCCGCATCCCGCAGGACCCGCTGCGGCTCGCGCTCTCGCCGCTCCTCTCCTTCGACGGCTTCGTCCGCCTCGCCCGCGAGCCGTTCGTCCCGGGGCGGCCCGCCGGCGCGCCCCCCGAGTCGGTCGCCGCCTGGGCGCGCCGCCGCGTCGGGCGCGAGGCCGCCTCGCGGCTCGTCGACGCCATGGTCGCCGGCGTCTTCGCGGGCGACCCGGCGCGCCTCGAGCTCGAGAGCGCCTTCCCGCGCATCCACGAGCTGGAGATGCGATACGGCGGGATGGTGCGCGGGCTCCTCGCGGGCGGGATGAAGCGGCGCGGCCTGGCGACCTTCCGCGCCGGCCTCGGCGCGCTCCCGGCCGCGCTCGCGCGCGCGCTCGGACCGGCGCTGCGCCTGCGCGCGCGCGCCGTCCGCCTCGGGCCCGAGGGCGGGGCGTGGCGCGTCACGCTCGAGGGCGGCGAGGCGATCGCCGCCGCGACCGTGATCCTCGCCTCGCCCGCGCTGGCGACCGAGCGGCTCGTGAAGCCGCTCGACGCGCCGCTCGCGCGCCTCCTCGACGGGATCGAGCACGCCGACGTCGCCGCCGTCTCGCTCGGCTACGACGTCGCCGGCTTCCCCGCCGGCACCCCGCAGGGCTTCGGCTTCCTCGCCCCGCAGGAGGCCGGCCTCCGCACGCTCGGCTGCCTCTACCCCTCGAGCGCGTTCCCCGGCGCCGCCCCGCCCGGCAAGGTCCAGCTCCGCGCGCTCGTCGGCGGCGCCCGCGACCCGGCCGCCGCCGCCCTCCCGGACGACGACCTCGTCGCCCTCGTTCGCCGCGAGGTCGAGCCGCTCGTCGGCCCGCTCGCGCGCCCGCCGGAGCACGTCCGGATCCACCGCCACCCGCGCGGCATCCCGCAGTACACGCTCGGCCACGGCGCGCGCCTCGCCGCGATCGACGCCCGCCTGCGGGCGCTCCCGCCCGGTCTCGTCCTCGCGGGCAGCGGCTACCGGGGCATCTCGCTTAGCGACGTCGCCGCCTCGGGCGAGCGCGCCGCCGAGGCCGGCCTCGCCCTCGCCGCTGCGCGGACCGCTCCGCGTCCTTAGGATCGCGACCGAGGGGGCGACGGTGATGGGGCTGCTCGCGCTCCGGCGCCGGCGGCCGCGGCTTCGGTTGCGAAGGCCTCTAGATCGCCGCGACCTTCACGCAGTGGATCGGCGGCAGCGAATCGAAGAGGCAGCTCCAGTCCTCGCCGCCGTCCCGTCCGATCCAGAGCTGACCGGTCGTGGTCCCGAGGTAGAGCGCCGGCGACCCGGTGTGGTCGACGTCCATCGCGTCGCGCAGGACCGTGAAGTAGCTCTGCTTCTCCGGCAGTCCGCGGGCGAGCCGGTGCCACGATCCGCCGCCGTCCGCGCTGCGCCAGACCGCGGGCGCGCCATCCGGACACGTGCGCGTCGCCGGCTCGAGAGGGACGACGTAGACCGTGTCGGGGTCGTGCGGGTGGACGACGATCGGAAAGCCGAAGTCGGACGGGAGCCCCCGGCTGATCGACCGCCACGTGCGGCCGTGGTCGTCGCTGCGCAGCACGCCGATGTCCGGGCGCTCGGCCCCCCAGCCGCCGTGGTTCTGGAGGTAGAGCCGGCCGGGGGCGCCCTCGTGCCGCGCGATCTTGTGCACGCACTGCCCGAACTCGGGGTAGGGATCGGGGACGAAGCCGGCGCCGATGCCGCGATTGGAGGCCGCGAAGGTCGCCCCGCCGTCCTCGCTCAGGTAATGGCCTCCGGTCGAGATCCCGAGGTGCACGCGGTTCCCGTCGCGCAGGATCGTGTGCAGGCAGAGCCCGCCGTTGCCCGGCTGCCACTTTCGCGCGTGCGCGTGGTTGCCGATCCCGGGGACCATCTCCCACGTGTCGCCGCCATCGCCGCTCCGGAAGAGCGAGGCCGGCTCGACCCCGCAGAAGAGGTCCCGCTCGCCGGCGCCCGCCTCGATCGACCAGATGTTCGCGAGCGCACGCCCGTCGTCCTTCGGGAACGCCGGGGCCGATGCCGTCTCCTCGAACGTCTTCCCGAGATCGGTCGAGCGCAGCACCTTCATGCCGAAGAAGGCGTTGCAGCTCGAGGCGTAGATGCGCGGCGGGCCGCCCCCGCGCGTGTCGATGAGCGACGCGTAGACGGCCACGCCCGGCCCGAACGGCCCGCGCAGCGCGAAGCCGCGCCGGGTCGACGGCGCCTCGGCGACGAACAGCCCCTTCTTGGTTCCGATGGCGATGATCACGCGCTCCGGCATGCTCAGCCTCCCGAGACCGCGGGCAAGATGGTCACCACGTCTCCGGGCGACAGGACCGTGTCGAGCCCTTCCCGGTCGCGCACGTGAGACGCGTTCACGAACACGTTGATGTGGCGGCGCACCGCGCCCGTCTCGTCGCAGATGCCGCCGTGAACCGAGGGGTGACGCCGCTCCAGCTCCTCGAGGACGGCGCGCACGCTCGGCGGCGACGCCGACACCGGGACCTCGAGCTCCGACGCGCCGTCGCAGCGCGAGCGCAGCGCCGGCGGGACGACGACCGTGATGGTCGCGATCCGGGTCACCTGTGAGATGTCGATCGAGCCCGACGGAGTTCGACCCGAAATCCGACCGGGGCCGGGAAAGCGGCGAGCGCGCCGGCCGAGGCGAGCCTCACCGATAGAGCCCGCGCGTCCAGTCGGGCAACAGGTCGCGGCAGCCGTCGCCCTTCTCGAGCCTGGCGCGCCAGGCCTCGTCCGTCAGCCGGTCCGCGGCCGGGTGCTTGAACTCGTAGGTCGTGAAGGCCGGACCGGCGGCGACCTCGACCGTGCCGTCCGGGTGGCCGGTGAGGACGACGAGGACGGCGAGCGGGCCGGTCGCGACCTCGAGGCACTGCCGCGTGTTGCCGTCCGTGAACACGTCGGCGACGAGCGTCGTCTTGAGCGCCTCGGTGTCGCTGCCCTGCGTCGCCCGCTTGAGGCGAGAGGCGAAGGCCTTCACCCAGTCGGCGTCCTCCTTCACGAGCGGCTTCCCGGCGAGCTCGTGGCGCGCGAGGTCGAGGAGCTTCGAGAGCAGCGCCTCGGTCGCGTCGAGCCGCTCCTTCGCCGGGTCGTCGAGCGCCTTCTCCTTCGCGAGGACGGCGCGCGTGAAGCGCGCGAGCGCGAGGAGCCGGGCGTAGAGCTCGGGGACGGGCTCGACGTGGCCGGTGACCTCGCGCCTGGGCGGCGGCGGGGCCGAGCCGGCCCGCATGCCGTAGGGCTGCTTCACGTAGAGGATCGTGTCGTGGCGGAGCTGCGACCAGCTCCCGAGCGCGGTCGCGAGCTCCTTCGTCGCCCAGGCGTCGCCCTGCATGTAGGTCGGGAAGCCCGGGCCGTACTCGACCGAGACGAGGCCGCGCAGGGCGTGAAGCCAGGCGTAATACAGGTTCCCGTTCCAGGAGGCGGGCGTGAGGGCGGCGACGTCTCTCTCGATGCGGGCGACGGCGGCGGCGTAGCCCGCGTAGGCCGAGTCGTCGAAGTCCGCGAGCAGACGCGCGGCGCGCTTGCTCCCGAGCAGCCAGGCCGCGACATCGAGCCCGCGCGGGAAGGCGCGGCGGATCCCGCCCTCGACCATCTCGGCGGTGAAGGGCAACGCCGAGTCGCGCTTGTCGAGCGCCCGCTGGAAGAGCTTGCCGACCGTCGGCTGCACGAGGCGCCCGTGGATGTAGCCGTCGGGCGTGAAGCGCTGCCCCATGAGCCGGAAGCCCTGCGTGGCCGCGAGCGCGCGGTCGACGACCTCGGGCGAGGGGTCGCCCTCGAGCGCCTTCGGGTCGAGGTACTCGAGGTCGCCGGTCCCCGAGTAGATCGCGGGCGGCTGCATCCGGGCGACCTCGGCCTGGAAGCGGGCGAAGGCGGCCGGCTCCGCGAGACCGCCGCCGACGCGCCCGAGCGCCTCCGTGTAGTCGCGGACGCTCAGGTCGTCCGAGAAGCCGACGAAGAAGCCGGTGAGGCCGTAGATCCTCTTCCACGGCTCGGCCCGGGCGCCGCCGAGGGCCCGCACGATGAGCTCGGCCGCGACCGTCTGCGCCTTCGCCTCCTCCTTCGAGACCAGGTACCGCGGCCCCTCGCCCCCCTTCACGAGGAAGGTCATGCGCCCGAGGTACATCATGGCGACGAAGTAGCGCTTGAGGAGCTCCGAGCGCGTGTAGTGCCCGCGCGGGACGTACTGGGTGTAGTCCTCCTCGTACGTGAAGATCGGGCTCTCCTTCGGCCCTTGCCGCGCGCGGATGCTCGCGACCTCGGCCGCGACGAGCGCCTCGACCTCGGGCGGCAGCTTCTGCGACGCGCCGCCGCGCTTCGCCGCCAGCGCCTCGTAGCGGTCGCAGAGCGTCGCGAGCGCCTTCACGCCCTCGGGCGGCGACTCGAGCTCGTGCGGCGGGAAGCGCTCCCCGTCCGGAAGCGTCGCGTTCAGGGCCGAGAGGATCGTCCGCACGTCCGCGTAGTCCGTGTAGAAGCGCATCCAGGCGCGGAAGTCCTCGCCCTTCGAGATCTCGTCGAGCTTCGCCCGCGCCTCGGCCACGCGGTCGCGCTCCCGCGACCGGTCGGTCAGGAGGCGCTCGGCCGTGGCGACGAAGGCGAGCGCCTTGTCGAGGCCGTTCCGGTACGCCGGGACGACCTGCTTCTCGCGGGCGATCGCGTCCGCCTTCAGGAGATCCTCGCGCAGCGCCCCGAGCATCCCCTCGAGCTCGGCCGCCAGCTCGCGCTCCTCGAGCCCCTTCAGCAGCTCGTCGAACTGGATGTGGTAGAGGTGCAGGACCGAGTCGGCCGAGGCATAGAGGGGGACGCCGATCCGGTCGACCCACTCGTAGAACGCGATCGGGTCGTCGCGGAACGGCCGCCGCAGCAGGACCACGAACCCTTGGGCGAGCAAGGCCTTGCGCGCTTCGCCCTCCTCGGCGAGGCCGAGGGCCTCGAGCGCCTCCGGGTTGGCGATCTTCTTCGGGTCGACCGGCAGCGCGTACGGCGCGACCGCCGGCGCGGCCCCGGCCTCGACCGGCGCGTACGCCTTGCCGTAGCGCTCCGCGAGCGCCTCGCCGGCCGCCGCGATCGGCCCGCGCTCCTGCGCGTGCGCCGCCGCCCCCCCGGCCCCCGTGATGAGCACGCCCAGGATCACGCCCAGCCCTCGCATGTGCGGCACCTCCGAAATGGCGCGAAGCGGCCATGATACCCCGCCCCCACGCCGCGTCAAACTTGACCGAAAGCCCCGGAAGAGAGTAGAATCCCGGGCTTTGGATTGGACGTCGCGTTTGTCCGAGAGGTTCTACATCTCGGTCGTGAGCGGAGAGCGGCGCGGGGTCCTCGCGGCGTTGCTCCGGGCGTTGCTCTTCGTCCTCTCGGCCGTCTACCGCGTCGTCCTCGCCGTCCGGGCCGCCGCCTACACGATCGGCGTGCGCCGCCGGCACCGCGTGCCCTGCAAGGTGATCAGCGTCGGGAACATCACGGTCGGAGGGACGGGCAAGACCCCCATGGTCGAGTACCTCGCGCGCTACGTGGCGAGCAAGGGGAAGCGGGTCGCGATCGTCTCGCGCGGCTACGCCGCCCTCGCCGGCCGGAACGGGGCGAACGACGAGGCCCTCGTCCTCCGCGAGAACCTGCGCGGCGTCCCGCAGATCCAGGACCCCGACCGCGTGCGCGCGAGCCTCGAGGCCGTGCGCCGCCACGGGGCCGACTGCGTGATCCTGGACGACGCCTTCCAGCACTGGCGGCTCGCCCGCGACCTCGACATCGTCCTCGTCGACGCCACGAACCCCTTCGGCTACGGCGGCCTCCTGCCGCGCGGCCTGCTGCGCGAGCCGCCGAGCGCCCTCGCCCGCGCCCACTGCCTCGTGCTCTCGCGGGCGAACCTCTGCCCGCCCGACCGCCTGCGCGAGGTCCGCGACCGGCTCGAGCGGCTGCGCGCCGAGGGCACGACCCTCGTCGAGATGGGCGAGGAGCCGATCTGCCTCACGCGCCTCGACGGCCCCGAGCGCTACCCGGTCGAGTGGCTGCACGGCCGCGCGGTCTACGCCTTCTGCGGGATCGGCAACCCGCGCGCGTTCGTGAGGCTCCTCGAGCGGCTCGGCGCCACGGTCAAGGGCAAGCGCGAGTTCGACGACCACCACGCCTACGGGCCCGGCGACCTCGCCGACCTCGGCCTCGCCGCGCACCGGTCGGGCGCGGAGGCGATCGTCACGACCCAGAAGGACGCCGTCAAGATCGCGAACGCCCACCTCGGGACGAGGTGCTTCGTCCTCAACATCCGCGTCGCCCTGGCCGAGGGGCGCGAGCGGCTCGAGCGGCTGGTGGACGAGGTCCTGGAGGCGCGCAAGTGAAGCCGCGCGTCCACCCTCACCAAGACCCTTTACCGGAGGGAGAGGGGAAGCCGCAGCCGGCTCCTCCGAAGCGCTACGAGCCCGTCGACCTCTCGGGCGTGCAGCCGATCCCGATCGCCTCCCGCGAGAACCTCGTCCGCGTCGAGGCGTTCGGGCGGCCGGTCTCGACCTCCGCGACCGTGAAGGACTTCCTCGCCTCCCTCCCCGCCATCCTCGGCGCCGAGTCGCTCCGCGAGCTCGCGGCCGCGATCGCCGGCGCCCGGGCCCGCGGCCGGCCCGTCGTCTTCGCCATGGGCGCGCACGTCGTCAAGGTCGGCTGCGGCCCGCTCGTCATCGACCTCATGGAGCGCGGGATCGTGACGGCGATCGCCGTCAACGGCGCGTTCCCGATCCACGACTTCGAGATCGCGCTCATCGGCGAGACGAGCGAGGACGTGGGCGAGAACGTCCGCAACGGCCGCTTCGGCATGGCCCGCGAGACCGCCGAGACGTTCGCGCGCGCCGCGCGCCGGGCCGCCGCAAAGAGGATCGGCCTCGGGCGCGCGATCGGCGACGAGGTCCTGGCCGCGAACCTGCCGAACGCGCGGCTCTCGGTCCTGGCGGCCGCGGCCCGGCTCGGCGTCCCGGCGTCCGTCCACGTCGCCGTCGGGACGGACACGATCCACATGCACCCCGGGATCTCCGGCGCCGACCTGGGCGAGGCGAGCCACACGGACTTCAAGCTCATGGCCGCCGTCGTCTGCGACCTCGAGGGCGGCGTCTGGGCGAACATCGGCTCGGCCGTCATCCTGCCCGAGGTCTTCCTCAAGCTCGTGACGATCGCCCGCAACCTCGGCCACCCGCTCGGCGACGTGACCGCCGCCAACCTCGACATGCTGAGCCACTACCGGACGAGCGCCAACGTCCTGGCGCGGCCCGTGAAGCGCGGGATCTCGATCCTCGGGCACCACGAGATCCTGCTCCCGCTCCTCCGCGTGGCGGTGCTCGACGCGCTCGAGTCGGACGGAGACGATGGACGCGCATGAACGCGAACCCCGCCGCCCACGTCTCCCGGAACGCCCACCTGGCGCGGCTCGTCGAGGGCCTCGGGCGCCCGCGCATCCTCGTCGTCGGCGACCTCATCCTCGACCACTACGTCTTCGGCCGGGTCGACCGCATCTCGCCCGAGGCGCCGATCCCGGTGCTCCGCGTCGAGAGCGAGGAGTGGAAGCTCGGCGGGGCCGGGAGCGTGGTCGCGAACCTGCGCAAGCTCGGGGCCGAGGTCTCGGTCATAGGCTGCGTCGGGAAGGACGAGCAGGGCGACCAGTTCCTCGAGCTCCTGCGCCAGCTCGGCGTCGACGCGGCGGGCGTGGTCCGGGCCGGCGACCGGCCGACGACGCTCAAGACCCGCTTCATCGCGAGCGCGCGCGCCGGCTGCGACGTCCAGCACCTGCTGCGCGTCGACCGCGAGAGGACGCACGAGTACGAGGACGCGGCGCGGCGCGAGCTCGCGCGCCACGTCCGCCGCCTCGTCCCCGAGTGCGCGGCCGCGATCGTCTCCGACTACGGCAAGGGGCTGCTGCGCGACGGGTCGCTCCTGCGCGACGCCGTCGTCCCGGAGGCGCGGCGCAAGGGGAGCGAGGTCCTCCTCGACCCGAAGAAGCAGGCGGACTGGCGCGCGTACCGCGGCGTGACGGCGATCACGCCGAGCCGGGCCGAGACCGAGATCGCGACCGGGATCGCGCCCGAGACGCCGGAGGCGTGGGCGCGCGCGGCCGAGAAGCTCCTCGCCGACCTCGACCTCGAGTGCGTCTGCATGACCCTCGACAAGGACGGGATCTTCTTCTGCTCGCGCGGGGCGCCGGGCCGGCACTTCCCGACGCGCCCGATCGGCGTGATCGACGTGACGGGGGCCGGCGACATGGTCCTGTCCGTGATCGGGCTCGCGCGGGCGTGCGGCGTCGCCTGGGACGACGCCCTCGACCTCGCCAACGTCGCGGGCGGGCTCGAGGTCCAGCGCGTCGGGGTCTGCCCGCTCGCGCGCGAGGAGATCGCGGCCGACCTGCTCGGGCGGGACGCGCCGTTCCGCGAGAAGATCGTGAGCCTCGAGCGGTTCCTCGAGGTGCGCGCCGAGCTCAGGCGTCAGGGAAAGCGCGTCGCCTGGACGAACGGCTGCTTCGACCTCCTCCACGTCGGCCACACGAGCCAGCTCGAGCTCGCGCGGGCCCTCGGCGACGTCCTCGTCGTCGGGTTGAACTCCGACCGCTCGGTCCGCGCCTGGAAGGACGCCCCGGGGAGGCCGCTCGTCCCGGAGCGGGACCGCGCGCAGGTGCTGGCCGCGCTGGCGGCCGTCGACTACGTGATCCTCTTCGACGACCCGACGCCGATCCGCCCGATCGAGGCGATCGTCCCCGAGGTCCTCGTCAAGGGCGAGGACTACAAGGACAAGGAGGTCGTCGGCCGCGAGGTCGTCGAGGCGGCGGGCGGACGGGTCGTCTTCGCCCCGCTCGTGCCCGGGATCTCGACGACCGAGCTCGTGCGGCGGGCGCGGGAGTCCGAGGCGGCGGAAGCCGTGGAGAGGGGGTCGGCCCCGTGAGGACCCGGTTCGCCGCCGGCGCGGCGCCGGCCGCGCGGCTCGCGCTCGCGAGCGCGCTCTCGCTCGCGCTCGGAGCGGCCCTCGCCGGCTGCGTCTCGCCGCCGACCATGGGCCTCGAGGGACGAGGCGTCGAGGTCCACCTCGAGACGGACGACCCGAGGCTCGCCGACTCGGTCGCGGCGGCGACGAGCGTGCGGCTCGAGCAGTTCGACCCGGCGGGGCTGCTGGACGCCGCCTTCGATCGCGCCCAGCAGAAGGCCGAGAAGCTCGAGGCGGCGATCCCCGGGCTCGGCGCCGAGGTCGGCGCCCTGCGGAAGCGGGCGACCGCGCTCGACCTCGAGGTCGAGATCCAGAGCTTCGACCCGCGGCTCTTCCTCTCGAGCAGCGCCAGCGCCTCCGGGCCGGCGGAGCTCTTCGGCGCCATGGCCGGCGACCCCGGCCTCCGGGCGCCGCAGATCCCGCCCGGGAAGGTGCTGCGCGGACGCCTCTACCTCCAGGTCGCGCCGTGGCCGCGGGATGCCGGTTACGTGCCGCACCCGACGACGCTGCTCGCCCAGTCCGAGGTCGTGTACGTGTCCCGGGTCGAGGGGGCGGCGGACTACCTGCTCGCGGCGGCGCTGGCCGAGGTCGCGGCCGAGCGCGTCGCCGAGGAGGTCGCCGGCACGGCCCTCGGAAGGGGCGTGGCCGTGAAGACCCGGTACAAGTCGTGGTGATGCCGGACGACGAGGACGTGGCGGGCGAGGAGTCCGAGATGGGCGTGCTGAGCGTCGAGCCCGAGGTCGAGACCGCAGCCGAAGCCGACGTCGCCGCCGCGCTCCACTCGCGGGCGCGCCGCGTGAAGTCGCAGGTGGCGGGGCAGGCGATGCTCCTGCGCCCGTTCGCCGAGGCGATCGCGCGCGCCTGCGCCACGGGCGGCCGCGTGCTGCTCGCGGGCGAGGGGTCGCTCGCGCACCTCGCGGCCTACGCCGCCCCCGAGGTCGTCGGCCGCACGCGCAAGTCGGGCGTGCGCATCCCGGCCGAGGCCGTCGGCGGGACGCAGGGCGGCCCGGGCGAGGTCCGGATCGGCGGGCGCGACGTCCTCTTCGCCCTCCTGCGCACGGGCGACGACCCGGCCCTCCGCCTCCTCCTCGAGCACGCCCGCGGGGCCGGCGCCGAGGTCCTGGCGATCTGCGTCGGCCCGACGCGCGTCGAGCGGCTGGCCGCGCGGGCGATCGACATCCCGGACGCCCGGCCGGACGTCCTGCCCGGCGTCATCTTCGCGACCTTCGGGCTCATCTCGAAGATCGCCGTCACGGCGCTCGTGAAGCGGCGCGTGGGCGTGGTCCACGAACCCGAGTCGCAGCTCGAGATCGAGCTGCTCGACCTGGCCGACGCGACGGGCGAGTCGGCGCGCGTGCCCGTGCCCGTTCCCGTTCCCGAGCCCGAGCCCGAGCCCGTTCCCCTTCCCGTGAACGGGAACGGGCCGCCTGCCCCCGAGCCGTTCCCCTCGCCCCTGCCCGACGCCTCCGCCTCCGCGTCCGCGTCCGCGTCGGCCGAGGACCTGGCCGTCGAGGAGGTCGCCGACGACGAGGCCGCCGCGCCGTCCCCCCCCGGCGCCCTCATCCGGTTCGCCTGCGACACCTGCGCCGAGACGCTCCTCGCCGGCGCCGCCGAGGTCGGGAAGACGGCCGCCTGCCCGTTCTGCGGGGGCGCGGTCGAGGTGCCCGCCGGCGCCTGCGCCGCGGCCGGCGAGGAGCCGGGCGCGCGGGCGGTCACGCTCAAGCTGCGCCTCGACGAGTGTCACGTGACGCTCGCCGGTCCGGACGGGCGCCCGCGCCGGGCGCGCCTCGTCGACATCGTCGAGGACGGGGTCGAGGTGGACGTCGAGGCGGACGCCCTCGCCGAGGGGGCCGGGACGACCGTCAGGCTCGAGGCGCCGGCCTTCCTCGAGCCGCTCGTCGCGCCGGGGCGCGTCGAGCGCGTCGCGCCGGCGGGCGGGTCCGGTCCGGGCGCGGCGCGCGCGATCGTCCGGCTCGAGGGCGCGTCGCGCGACGTCCTCGACCGGCTCGCCCGCCTCGCGGAGCTCGCGATCAAGGCCGCGCTCATGGAGATCGAGCACTAGCCCGGCGCTTCGGGCGCAAGCGCCCGAAGCGAAGGCCGAAGCCCGGAGGGGCCGCATGGAAGCCGCCGACCAGCTCTTCTACAAGATCGTCGCCAAGAACCGGCTCGTCCCCGACGACGCGCTCGCCGACTGCGCGCGCGAGGCGGGCGACGGGCGGCCGCTCGGCGACCTCCTCCTCGAGCGCGGCCTCATCACGGAGAAGCACCACCGCCAGATCCAGTCGATGGTCGAGGCCAAGCTCGGGCCGCGCGCGGCCTCGTTCTCCATCACGGACGACGAGGGCGGCGCCGCCGAGGAGGAGGCCGAGGCCGCGCCGGCGCACAAGCACGCGCCGGCCGCCGTCGCGACCGCCGCCCCGGCCGCTCCGCCGGCCCCGCGCGGGGCGCCGGTCGGGGCGCTCCCGCGCGTCATCGACCTCCTCCGCGAGGCCAAGGACGCCGGGGCCTCCGACCTCCACCTCTCGTGCGGGGCGAAGCCCTTCGTCCGCCTCCACGGGCAGGTGCGCTTCCTCGAGCGCTACCCCGTGATCGACCCGCAGACGGCCGAGACGCGCATCCTGGAGGCGTTCTCGCCGGAGCTGAGGGCGCGGTTCGCGGCCCGGAACGACATCGACACCTGCCTCGAGATCGAGGGCACGGGCCGCTTCCGCGCGAACGTCCTGCGGCAGCGGCGCGGCGTCTCGGCCGTGTTCCGGGTGATCCGCGACAAGGTCCCGTCCCTCGAGGAGCTCGGCCTCCCCGACACGCTCAAGCGCTTCACGACCTACCAGCAGGGGATCGTCCTCGTCACCGGCGCGGCCGGCTCGGGCAAGTCGTCGACGCTCGCCGCGCTCATCGAGATCGTGAACCAGACGCGCAAGGACCACGTGATCACGCTCGAGGACCCGATCGAGTACGTGTTCTCGTGCAAGAAGGCGAACGTCTCCCAGCGCCAGGTCGAGCTGCACACGGCGTCCTGGGGCTCGGCCCTGCGCGCGGCGCTGCGCGAGGACCCGGACGTGATCATGGTCGGCGAGATGCGCGACCTCGACACCATGCGCCTCGCGGTCACGGCCGCCGAGACCGGGCACCTCGTGCTCGCGACCCTCCACACGACGAACGCGACGCGCACGATCGACCGCCTCCTCGACGTCTTCCCGCCGAAGGAGCAGCCGCAGATCCGGGCCATGGTCAGCGAGTCGCTGCGCGGCGTGATCTCGCAGCAGCTCGTGCCGCGCTCGGACGCCAGGGGGCGGGTCGCGGCGGTCGAGATCCTCTTCTCGACCCCGGCGGTCGCGAACCTGATCCGCGAGAAGCGCACGTTCCAGCTCTTCTCCGTCCTCCAGACGGGGAAGAAGCTCGGCATGAAGCTCATGGACGACTCGCTCGCCGACCTCGTGGCGAAGGGCACGATCACGAAGGACGAGGCGCGCTTCCGGTCGACGAACCCGAAGAGGTTCGCCTCGTGAGCGCGGGCGGAAGCGAGGGCGGAGGCAAGGGCGGGGGCGGAGGCAGGGGCGGGGGCGCCCGGCTCGTCGTGCCGCTCCTGGCGGCCGCGATGATCGCGATCTCGCTCGAGCGGCTCGCGTTCCTGCACTGGGTCCCGGCGGCGGCGCTCTTCGTCATCCTCGCGTTCTTCGTGTTCGGGACCGCGGCGCGGCAGCGGAAGGCGCTGCGGGAGCACATGGACAGGGCAGGGGAAGCCGATCATGGCGCGGATTGACAAGTTCTTCCGGAAGCTCAAGGAGCAGGACGGGAGCGACCTCCACGTCCTCGCGGCGCAGCCCCCGAAGTTCCGCATCCACGGGCATCTCGAGCCGCTCAACATGCCCCCGCTCATGAACGCCGAGTGCGAGGAGCTGCTCTTCGAGATCCTGGACGAGAAGAAGAAGAAGACCTTCGCCGAGAAGAAGGACCTCGACTTCGCCTACGAGGTGGCCGGCGTCGCCCGCTTCCGCTGCAACTACTTCCGGCAGCAGCACGGCATGGGCGCGGTCTTCCGGATCATCCCGACGCGCATCAAGTCGCTCGAGGAGCTCGGCGTCCCGACGGTGATCGAGCGGTTCGGGCACCTGAAGGCCGGGCTCGTGCTCGTCACCGGGCCGACGGGCAGCGGCAAGTCGACGACGCTGGCGGCGCTCATCGACTACATGAACCGCAACTTCTCGCGCCACATCGTGACGATCGAGGACCCGATCGAGTACACGCACGAGAACAAGAAGAGCGTCCTCACGCAGCGCGAGGTCGGGGCCGACACGGAGTCGTTCGCCGCGGGCCTGAAGGCCGCCATGCGCGAGGACCCGGACGTCATCCTGGTCGGCGAGCTCCGCGACCTCGAGACGATCTCGCTCGCCATCACGGCCGCCGAGATGGGGAACATCGTCTTCGCCACGCTCCACACGAACAGCGCGGCGAAGACGATCGACCGCATCATCGACGTCTTCCCCGAGGACCAGCAGGAGCAGATCCGGACCATGCTCTCCGTGTCGCTCCAGGGGATCTGCGCCCAGCTCCTGTGCCGGCGCTCGGACGGCCAGGGACGCGTCCCCGTGAACGAGATCCTGATCGGCTCGCCGGGCCTCTCGAACATCATCCGCGAGGGCGCGGTCCACAAGATCGTGACCTACGTCGAGGGCGGGCGCGGCGAGGGGATGCAGCTCATGGACGACTCGATCATGGCGCGCCTGAAGGACGGGCTCGTGACCCCGCAGGAGGCCTACATGAAGGCCTTCGACAAGTCGCGGTTCGAGGCGCTGTACGCGGCGGCGGGGGAGGAGGCCTGAGGCGGAGCGCGCGGAGCGGCCGACGGTTTTCCTCGACAGGGACGGGTCGATCGTCGAAGATGTCCTTTCCCGCGGCGCCGCGAGGACATGCGGCCGCGCCGGGGGCGGCCGGGCAGGCGAGGGGAGGCGGACGGGTCGGGCGCGGCGCCCGCACCCGGTGCGGGTTCGGGGGGGGCAGGGGGCGGTGCAGACCTTCGAGGTCCTCTCGGCGGAGGAGCTGCTCGACCGGCTCGAGGACTCGCCGGACGAGGTCCCGGCGCGCTTCGAGATCACGGGCTACCTGGTCGCCGGGCCGATGGATGCCTCCGGCGCCCCGACGTACCTCACGCGCCTCGTCGCCTTCGGGTCGGCCGTCTACGAGCTCGACCCCGACCGCTTCGGCGGCGAGGCGGCGCTCGGCCGGTGCCTCGAGACGGCGGGCCTGAGGGTCGACGAGATCCTCCCCGAGCGACCGACGGGCGGCGACGGCGGGTTCATCGTCATCGGCGCCGGCCTCGACGAGCGGATGCGCTGCGTCAAGCTCCGCGTCCGCGGCGGCATCCGGGCGGCGGCGTGCCGGCGCGCGGGCGCGGACGAGTTCCCGCTCGAGGTCATCGAGGCGAAGCGGCTCCTCTTCGACCGGCCGTTCGTCGACGTGCCGCCGCACCTCAGGCGCCGCGTGCGGGCGGCGATCGAGGACGCCGAGGCCGAGGGCGCCGCCCGCGACAAGGTGCTGGCCGAGGCCTACCGCGCCTGCGTCCAGGAGTCCGGGAGCGGGTTGCTCGGCTCCATCATCGAGAAGCTGCTCGGTCCGCGCGAGGGCGGGTGAGCGCGGGAGTCCCGGCACGCAGGCTCCTCGTCCGCCTGCCCAACTGGGTCGGCGACGTCGTCATGGCGACGCCCGCCCTGCGCGCCCTCCGCGCCGGGTTCCCCGCCCCCGGCTGGGAGATCGTGCTCCACGGCAAGGCCTCCCTCCTCTCCCTGCTCGAGGGGGCGCCCTGGTTCGACCGGGCGCTCCCGCTCGAGACGCCGGCGGGCGGCGCGTTCGCGCGCCTGCTCGGGCCCCTCCGCGCAGGGCGGAGGCTCCGGGCCGAGGGCTTCGACGTCGCCGTCCTCTTCCCGAACTCGTGGTCCTCGGCGGTCGCGGCCTGGCTCGCCCGGATCCCGCGCCGCATCGGCTACGAGCGCGACCGGCGCTCGCTCATCCTCACCGACGCCGTCTACCTCACGAGCGGCGGGCGTCTCCGGCCCGTGGCCATGGTCCGGTATTACCTCGAGCTCTGCCGGCGGCTCGGGTGCCCGATGGACCCGGCGGGGGCGCGGCTCGAGCTGCCCGCGAGCGAGGAGGCCCTGGGGCGCGCCGACGCCTACCTGCGGGCGCGCGGCGTGGCGGCCGGCGAGCCCGTGCTCGCCCTGAGCCCGGGGTCGGCCTACGGGACGGCCAAGATGTGGGAGCCCGAGCACTTCGCCGCCGTCGCCGCCCACTTCGCCGCGAAAGGCCTGCACGTGGGCATCTACGGGGGCCCGGCCGACCGCGACGTCGTCTCCCGGATCGGCGCGCTCGCCCGCGCGCGCATCCCCGGGGACGCGCCCGCGCCGTTCGAGGCGACGGACGTCCCGCTCCGCGACCTCTGCGCCCACATGAAGCGGGCGCGGGCCCTCGTCTCGAACGACTCGGGCGGCCGGCACTTCGGGGTCGCGGCCGGCATCCCGGTCGTCGTCGTCATGGGCTCGACCCACCCGGCCTACACCGAGGTCGACTACGACCGCTACTGCGTGCTGCTCGAGCGGGTGGAGTGCTGGCCGTGTCACCTGCGCGAGTGCCCCATCGACCGGCGCTGCATGACGCGCTTGAAGCCCGAGCGCGCGATCGCCGCCGTCGAGGCGTACCTCGCCGGCCGCCGCCCCTTCGAGGGCGCGCGCCCCTGGATGGAGGGGCTCGCCGTCCTCGACCCGGGAGCGGCCGCCGCGAAGGGGTTTACAGCCCCGGCGCGCGCGTGATACGTTGGCCGCTTCGATGGACGAAGCGGACATCAAGGCCCAGGTCGAGCGCCTCGAGGCGGTCCGGACCGACGAGGACCTCCTCAAGCTCTTCCCGCCCGTCGTCGCCGCCGGCTTCGGCGCGATCCCGCTCGCGCGGCGCGGCCCGACGCTCGAGGTCGCCTTCGCCCGGAGCGTCAACCCGGCCGCCGTGACCGCCCTCGGGCGGGCGCTCGGCGTGCGCGTCGAGCCGTGGCTCGCCGAGGACGCGGTCCTCCAGGCCTACCTCTCGCGCCTCTACCTGCGCGGGACGAGCGTCAACTTCAACACGTTCCTCGACGAGGGCTTCCTCGCGCGGCCGGACGCGCTCCCGCTCCTCCTCGTCGAGAAGGACGGCGAGCCCGTGAAGCCGCACGTGCGCGCCGACCACGGGCGGCTCGTGCTGCTCGACATGGCCTACCGGAGCGTGCTCGAGGACCTGGACGGGACGCCGCCGCCATCGCCCTACGAGGCGGGCGACACGGAGCGCCCCTTCGACCTCGACCGGGACGGCGACGGGGCGATGCTCCACCGGCCCGAGGACCCGCCGCGCGACGTCCTCCTGCTCATCTCCGAGAGCTACTGCTACGAGGGCTGCGAGCACCGGCGCGGCTGGCGCGCCCACGACGTGCGCGAGCTGCCGCACCTCGTCCACCCGAGCGAGGTCCAGATCTGCGGCCTCGAGTCGGACGGCACGCTCCACTTCTACGTCTACGACCGCGTCGAGCGCGTACGCCCCGGGCAGTCGCCGCGGTTCGACCTCCGCTACCACTTCCTCTCGTTCGGGCACCGCTACCGGCGCTCGATCGCCGTCCGCGTCTACGCGCTCCGGCCGGTCAAGCGGGCGGACCTGCGGCGGGCGGCGGAGGCGCTACCCTGGACCGTGGAGCACCTGGCCCGCTACCTCGGCCACGACCTGGCCTGACCCGCTCGACCCGTTGCCGGCGAGCAGTCGCCCGATCGCCGAGACGACGTCGTCCGGGCGGATGGCCTCCATGCAGACGGTGTCCGGGCAGAACCGGAGGTTGCAAGGGCTGCAGGGCACGCCCTTGTAGACGATCTCGATCGGCCCGGGCCCCGAGATCCCGTAGACCGCCGGGTCCTTCATGCCGTAGAGCCCGACGGCCGGGCGGCCGAGCGCGGCCGCGAGGTGGGTGGGGCCCGTGTCGCAGCCGACGACGGCGGCGCAGCGCTCGAAGAGGGCGGCGAGGTCGAGGACCGAGCGCGTCTCGGGGGCGAGGGCGGGACGGGTCCGCGCGAGGGCCGCGATCCGCTCGGCGAGGTCGCGCTCGCCCGGCCCCCAGGTGACGAGGACGCGCGCCGAGGCGGCGGCCAGGCGGTCGGCGACCTCGGCGTAGCCCTCGGCCGACCACTGCTTGAAGGCGGCCCACCGGCTCGTGCCGGGGTGAAGGGCGACGAGGGGGCCGCCCGGCCCGAGCCCGCGCACGAAGGCGGACGCCCGGTCGCGCGCGGCCGCGGGGACGGCGACCTGCGGCCGGGCGCCGGCCGTCTCGACGCCGAGCGCCGAGACGAGCAGGAGGTCCTTCGCGACCTTGTGGAGGCGGGTGCGGGGCGGCGAGACGTGGAGGTTCGTCAGGAGGAAGTTCCCCTCCTTGCAGTGGCCGCGCGCGAAGCCGACGCGGACCGGGGCGCCCGCGAGTCGCGTCGCGAGCCCGCTGCGGAGGTTGCCCTGGAGGTCGATCGCGACCTCGTAGCGCTCGCGACGGAGGTCGCGGAAGAAGGCGGCGAGCGTGACCAGCGCCCCGAGCGGCGAGCGCCGCGCGGCCGCCGCCGCCCGGTGCCGCGGCAGGACGTGGAGGCGGTCGACCTGCGGGTGCCCGTCGAGGAGGCTCGCGCACTTCTCCTCGACGAGCCAGCCGATCCGCGCCGCCGGGAACGCGCGGCGGAGCGCGTCGAGCGCCGGGAGGGCGTGGATCACGTCGCCCAGCGCCGAGAGGCGGACGATGAGCACGCTCCGGGGCGGCCAGGACCTCGCGAACGGCGGCTTCGCAGCCATGGACGCCCGATGATAACATCGCGCCGTGCAAGATCCTCCGGACGGATTCGACCGCTACGCGCGGGACGGGACCCTCGCCTGGACGCGGCGGGGGTTCCTCGAGCGCGTGCTCGCGGCCGTCGACGGGCGGCTCGCGAACGGGGGCGCGGCGGCCGCGGCGGCGCCGGCCCTCCCGCCGGGGCCGGCGCGCGGGCGCGTGGCCGTGGTCGCGCTGCCGGGCGAGGACGGCGGGCCCGTGGCCGTCCGCCACTACTTCCGGGGCGGCCTGCTCGGGCGGTTCGTGGCCGACGTCCACCTCGGCGCGGGCCGGCCCTTCCGCGAGCTGGCCCTCTACGAGCGGGCGCGGCGGGCGGGCGTCCCGACGCTCGAGCCGCTCGGCGCGGTCGCGCGCCGGGCGGCCGGGCCGCTGCCCCTCTACCGCTTCGACCTCGTGACCCGGCTCGTCGCGGGGGCGCGCGACCTCGGGGCCCTGCTCGAGGACGGCCTCGCCGCCTCGCCGCCGCGGAGGCGGCGCGCGGTCCTCGAGGCGGCGGGCCGGGCGGTGCGCGCGCTCCACGACGCCGGGATCGCCCACGCCGACCTGAACGTGAAGAACCTGCTGATCGTGGTGCCGGCGGGGGATGGGGGGAGGGGGGCGGGGGAAGGGGCGGGGGAAGGGGCGGAGCTGGGGGAAGGGGCGGGGGTGGGGGTCGGGGTCGGGGCGGGGGATCCGGTCTCGGCCCTGGTGATCGACCTCGACCGGTGCCAGATCGGGCGCGAGGGCGTGGCGGAAGGGCGGCGGGGGCAAGACCTGCTCCGCCTCTACCGCTCGGCGGCGAAGCTCGGGCACCTCATCGGGCGGGCCGTCGCCTCGCGCGCCGACCTCCTCCGCTTCGCGCTCGGCTACTGCGGGGAGGACCGCGCCGGGCTCGAGGCCCTCTCCGCGAAGGCGCGCGACTACGGCGCCCGCCTCGCCCTCCACCGGCTCGGCTGGCCGGCCAGGGGACCGCGCCCGTGATCTGGCCGTTCGGGCGGGGCGGCGCGGCCGCCCGCCCGCGGCCGCGGCTCTCCGTCTGCGTGATCGCCCAGGACCGCGCGGAGGAGCTCGCCGGGCTCCTCGACAACCTGCGCGGCGTCGGCGACGAGGTCGTCGTCGTCGACGGCGGCTCGCGCGACGCGACGCCCGAGGTCGCGCGGGCGGCCGGCGCGCGACTCGTCGAGCACCCCTGGCCCGGCCACTGGGGCGCGCAGAAGAACGTCGCCTACGAGGCGGCGACGGGCGACTGGATCCTCAACGTGGACACGGACGAGCGGGTCGGCGAGCGGCTCCGGGCGCGGCTCCCCGAGCTCGTCGCCAGCCGGCGCCACGCCTTCTACCGCCTGCCCATGTACTGGGTCGTCGCCAAGGGCCCGCTCCGCTACGTCCGCTCGCCGCAGCACTATCCCTGTCACGTCCCGCGGCTGCTCCGGAACGTCCAAGAGCACCGCTACGTCGCCGACGGCCGCCTCCACCCGACCTACCCGCCCGAGGTCGTGCGCCGCATGAAGAAGGTCCACGGCGCCCACCTCTTCCACCTCCTCTTCATGCTGCGCTCGAGGGAGGCCATCGAGGCGCGGATGCGCGCCTACGAGGCCGCCGACCCCGGCAGCCGGGCGACGAACCGCAAGTACTACCCCTTCTGGGACGTCCCGCACACCATCGAGCTCTGCGACGAGGGGTACTGAGCGACGATGATCGCCCGATGATCGAGCGGCGCCGGGTCGAGACGCAGCGGGCGCTCCGCGCCGCCTACAACGAGCTTCACGGCCGGGTGCGGCTCGAGGAGCGGCCGCGCTTCTACGACTGGGTCCTCGACCGGCTCGGGCCGGCCGCGGCGGGCGCGCGCCTCCTCGACATCGGCTGCGGGCGAGGCGGCCTCCTGCGCGCGGCCGCCGCCCGCGGGTTGCGCGCCGCCGGCATCGACCTCTCGGACGTGGCGGCCGGCGAGGCGCGGCGGGCGGGGGCGCGCGCCGTCGCCGTCGCCTGCGGGGAGGCGCTGCCGTTCGCGGACGGGAGCTTCCCGCTCGTCGCCCACCTCGGCAACCTCGAGCACTTCCTCGACCCGCGGCGGGGGGCCCGCGAGATCGCGCGCGTCCTCGCCCCGGCGGGGCGCGCGGCCGTGCTCCTCCCGAACGCCTACTACTCGGGCGACATCTGGCGCGTCGTCCGCACCGGCTACGGGCCCGACCACCACCAGCCGATCGACCGCTTCGCCACGGCCGGGGAGTGGCGCGACCTGCTCGAGGGCGAGGGCCTCGCCGTCGGCGCGACGGTCCCCTACAACAAGTTCAAGTGGTGGAAGCGGCTCCTCCCCTTCAACCTCGCCTACCACTTCCTGTTCCTCTGCACCCGGAAGTAGCGCGGGAGGCGGCGCGGGTCAGTAGGCGTTCCGGTGGATGAAGCCCTTGAAGAGGGTGAGGGCCATGATCTTCAGGTCGAACCCGAGCGACCAGTTCTGGACGTAGTAGAGGTCGTACTGGAGCCGCTTCCGGAGGCTCGTGTTGCCGCGCCAGCCGTTGACCTGCGCCCAGCCGGTGATGCCGGCCTTCACGGCGTGCCGGTGCATGTAGCGCGGGATGTCGTACTTGAACCGCTCGATGAGGACGGGCCGCTCCGGCCGCGGGCCGACGATCGACATCTCGCCGCGGAGCACGTTCCAGAGCTGGGGCAGCTCGTCCAGGCTCGTGCGCCGGAGGAAGCGGCCGACCGGCGTGACGCGCGCGTCCTCGGCCGTCGCCCAGACGGCCCCCGTCTGGGCCTCGGCGTCGTCGCGCATCGTCCGGAACTTGAGCATCTCGAAGCGCCGGCCGTCGAGCCCCATGCGCTCCTGGGCGAAGAAGATCGGCCCCGGCGACGTCAGGCGGACGGCCAGGGCGACGATGCCCATGACCGGCGCGAAGGCGACGAGCGCGATCGAGGCCACGGCGAGGTCGAGGGCCCGCTTGGCGACCTGGTGCAGCCCGTAGACCGGGCTCTCGCGCAGGCCGAGGACGGGCAGGCCGTCGAGGTCGTCGAGGGTCGGCTGGAGCGACGCCACCCCCGGGAGGTCCGGGACCAGCCGGACGGCGACCGCCTCGCGCGAGAGGCGGTCGAGGACGGCGCGGAGCACCTTGTAGCGGGCGAGGGGCAGGGCGACGTAGACCTGGTCGACGTCGGGCGTGGCCAGGATCCGGCCGAGGTCCTCGACCGTCCCGAGCACCGGCAGGCCGCGCACCGTGGAGCGGCGGGCCTCGCGCGCCTCGACGAAGCCCAGGACCTGGATCCCCATCCAGGGGTTGCCGTGGAGGCGCTCGGCGACGGCCTGGCCGAGCTTGCCGGCGCCGATGATCACCGCGTAGCGCTGGTTGTAGCCGCGGCGGCGCGCGCTCCAGAGCAGGAGGCGGACCGAGCCGCGGGTCGTCGCCAGCAGGACGAGGTTGCAGGCGGCGAAGAGCACGAGGACGCCGCGGCTCTCGGCCGGCGAGCGGACGAAGAAGGTGACGAGGACGATCCCGACGACCGCGGTCGCCGTCGCCTTCAGGATCTCCAGGACCTCGCGGCGGAAGCCCTCGATCCGCTTCGGCTCGTAGAGGCCGTGGTAGCGGTAGGCGATGAGCGCGATCGCGACCGCGACGGGCCACGACGGGAGGTAGTCCTCGGGCGGCGGGATCCCGCGCGGAACGGGAAAGATCCCCGAGCGGAAGCGGAGCAGGTAGGCGAGGGCGAGGGCGGCCGCCGTGCTCGCGGCGTCCATCATCCCGAGGATCGTCTGCAGGATCTGATGGTGCCGCTTCAGCATCAGAGGCGAGCCGTCGGGACGGGTCGGGACCCCGCGCCGGCGCCGGCCGCCGCCGGCGCCATCGCCGGCGCCGGGCCGCCCGGGGCCGGGACGAGAACGGGCGCGGGCGCCGCGGGGACGCGGACGGGGACGCCCTCCTCGGCGAGCAGCGACGCCAGCGCCGCCTCGAAGCGCGGCGTCGCGAACCGCTCGGCGTGCGCCCGCAGGGCCTCCGGCCGGAACCGGTCGAGGGACGCCTCGAGGCGCCGGACGGCGGCGGCGAGCCCGCGCGGCGAGGGGTCGTCGTAGAGGATCCCCGTCGGGGCGCGATCGCCGGCGCCGTCGGCGTCGCCGTCGTCGCCCGCGAGCGGGACGACGGTCTCGAGCGCCCCGCCGGCGGCCAGGGCCACGACCGGCCGCCCCGACGCCATGGCCTCGAGCGGCACGATGCCGAAGTCCTCGACCCCCGGAAAGACGAGGGCCCGGCAGCCGGCGTAGAGGGCCGAGAGCTCCGCGGCGGGGACGTGGCCGAGGAGCTCGATTCGTCCGCCCGCCCGGCGCGCGAGCGTCCGGCGCTCGGGGCCGTGCCCGACGACCTTCAAGGGGAGCCCGAGGTCGGCGAAGGCCTCGATGGCGACGTCCACGCGCTTGTACGGCGCCAGGGCCGCGACGACGAGGTAGTAGTCGTCCGGGCCGCCGCGCCGCGGGCGGAAGGCCTCGGTGTCCACGGGCGGGTGGAGGACCGTCGCCTCGCGCCCGTAGTAGCGCCGGATCCGGGCGGCGACGAAGCGCGAGATGGCGACGAACCGGTCGACGCGCGGGGCCGCGGCCGCGTCCCAGAGGCGCAGGTAGTGGGCGACGAGCCGCGCCGCGAGCCGCTTCGGCGAGGACGCCTGCCCCTCGCCGAAGTAGGCGTCGAACTGGTCCCACGCGTAGCGCACGGGGGTCAGACAGTAGCAGACGTGGCGAGCGCCCGGGCGCGCGAGCACGCCCTTCGCCACGCAGTGCGAGACGCTGACGACGAGGTCGAAGCGGGAGAGGTCGAGCGACTCGATCGCGAGCGGGAAGAGCGGGAGATAGGCCCGGTAGCCCCGGCGGACGAACGGCAGGCGCTGGACGAACGACGTCCGGATCGGGCGGGACTCGATCGTCGTCGAGACGCTCCCCCGGTCGTGGAGTAGTGTGAACACCGGCGCGTCGGGGAGGAGACGACAGAGGCTCTCGAGGCACCTCTCGCCCCCTCGCATCCCGGTCAGCCAGTCATGGACGATCGCCACGCGCATCCGGCGCCGCTCTCCGAAATCCGAAGCACGCCATGATACTGTCGCCGCGCGGCACGAGCAATGTTTGCATTCGCTCCGCGCCTTTCTGGTATATATTGGCGTTTGGTGCGGTCAGACCGCAGGGGGGGCCGGCGGGGAGGGGGAAAGGGGTCCATGCGCGAGCCAGCGACCGACCCCGGGCAAGAGCCCGGGACCGCGCCGGCCACGAGCGGCCTCGCGCTCACGGCGGCTGCGGTCCTCGCGACGGTGGCCGTGCGCCTCCTCATCTGGTTCCGTACGGCGATGATCGGCGCCGACTCGCCCCGTTTCATCGAGCAGGCGAAGCTCTTCGCCGAGGGCCAGACCGGAGCCGCGCTCGCCCTCAGCTACCATCCCCTGTACGCCTACATCGTGAGCTTCGTCGCCCGCCCCGTCCCCGATTACGAGACCGCGGGGATCCTCGTCTCGATCGCGATGAGCGCCGCGACCGTGATCCCCGTCATGGCCCTCGCCCGCTGGCTCGCGGGCACGGCCGCGGCCGTCGCCGCGGCGACGATGTTCGCCGTCTGTCCCTACCTCGCCGTCCACGGCGCCGACATCATGTCCGAGGCGACCTACATCGCCTTCCTCATGGGCGCGCTCGCGGTCGGCTACGCGGCGACGCGGAAGCTGCGGCCGATGCTGCTCGCGGTCGCCGGCGGGCTCGCCGGCCTCGCCTACCTCGCCCGCCCCGAGGGCGCGGGGCTCCTCGGGATCCTCTTCCTCTTCGCCTTCTTTCCCGGCCGGGAAGGGCCCGCCGGACCGGTTCGCCGGCTGGCTGCGGTCGTCGCCGCGACCCTCGCCTTCATCGCCGTCGCCTCGCCCTACATGCTCGCCATAGGCGGCCCCGACGGCCCCGTGTTCACGAAGAAGAAGCGGCTCCAGGACCTCATCGGCATCGCCGAGATCGCGCGCGAGTGGGCGGGCGCCGCCGGCGAGGAAGAGGCCGGCGCCGCTCCCAAGCCCCTGCCGGCGGTCACGGCCGAGCCCGCGCCGGGCTCGACCCCGGCGCCGGGAGCCGCCGACCTCCGCGCCCACCAGGGGCTCGAGCCCGCGACGCGCGAGGCGGTCCTCGGGGCCGAGGTCGACTCCGTCACGCCCCTCGACCGCCACGTCGCCGCCCTCGCCCAGGTGTCCGACAGCTTCGTCCGGGCGTTCGAGTACCTGATGGCGTTCTTCTTCGCCGGGCTCCTCATCCGCGCGACGCCGCGCACGCGCCGGGTCGAGGTCTTCCTCCTCGTCACGGTCGCCTTCTACCTCTTCGTGCTCTACCGCCTCCACTTCGTCGTCGGCTACTGCACGCGCCGTCACCTCCTGCCCGTCGTCACCATCTGCCTCCCGATCGCCGGCCTCGGCCTCGTCGCCCTCCGGGACTGGATCGTGCGTCGCCGGCCGGCGCTCTCGCCCTCGCGCGTCTTCGCGGCGCTCCTCGTCCTCGCCCTCGCCGTCGCGCTCCCCTTCTCCTTCAAGGCCCAGCGGGCGAAGAACCTGGCCGAGCGCCGGGCGGGCGAGTGGATGAAGCTCGATGCCGAGCGGCGCGGCCTCGCGAAGCCCTTCGTCGTCATGGCCGACCGGGACAAGGTCGCCTACTACGCCGGCGCCGTCTGGGGCAAGCCGCGGCCGCGGTTCGACCCGACCCTCAACGGCTACGACGCCTTCATCCGGGCGACGCACGAGGCCGGCGCGGTCTACGTCGCCTACCGGGAGGGGAAGGTCGAGAAGTACTACCCCGGCATCGAGGGCCACATCCGGCCCCAGGACCTCGAGCTCGTCCACTCCGAGGTCGACCAGCGCGCCGGCCGCTACCTCGTCTACCGCGTGCTGGCGGCGAGGCCGCAACCCGCGTCGGCCCCCGTCTCCCTGCCGTTCGGGTCGCGCTGACGCCCCCGCGCGCTCGCCGCGAGGCGGACGGGGAGTTACAACTGTGGACCGGACATGCCCCGTCTCTCGATCGCGATCGATTGCTCCCCCGCCGCCGTGCCCGAGCCCCTCGGCGTCGCGGTCTACATCCGCGGCCTCGTCCGGGGGCTCGCCGAGGTCGACGCCGAGACCCGCTACTTCCTCTGCCACCGGCTCTCGCGGCTGCGCCGCGCCTCCCACCTCGTCCGGCCGCCCGGGCCGAACTTCCGCCGCAAGCTGATCCAGGAGCCGTTCCATCCGTTCTTCTCCCGCCGGCTCGACCTCTTCCACGGGGCCGACACCCGGCTCCCGCGCGGCTTCGCGGGCGTCCCCAAGGTCGCGACCGTCCACGACCTCTTCAGCCTCGCCCCGGACGGCTTCTTCAGCGACGAGGCCTTCCGGGCGAAGCGCCTCCGCCAGTACGACGCCGCCGCGCGCGAGGCCGCCGCCGTCATCGGCCACAGCGCCCACGTGCGCGACCAGGTCGTCCGGCGGCTCGGCGTCCCCCGCGAGCGGGTCTTCGCGGTCCCCCTCGCCCCTGACCCCGCGCACCGCCCGCGGAGCGAGGCCGAGGTCGCGCCGGTGCGCGAACGCCACGGCCTGCCCGCCCGCTACGTCCTCGCCGTCGGCCTCCTCTCCCGGCGCAAGGACCCCGTCGCCGCCATCCGCGCGCTCGCCGGGCTCGGCGACCGCACGATCGTCCTCGCCCTCGCCGGCCGCGACGCCGATGCCGCCGCGGCCGCGCGCGCCGAGGCCGCCCGCCCGGGGATCGAGGGGCGCGTGCGGTTCCTCGGCTACGTGCCCGCGCCCGACCTCGCCCTCCTCTACGCCGGCGCCCGCGCGCTCCTCTTCCCGAGCCGCGACGAGGGCTTCGGCCTCCCCGTCCTCGAGGCCATGGCGAGCGGCACGCCCGTCGTCGCCGCCGCCCGCGGGGCGATCCCGGAGGTCGCGGGCGACGCCGCCGCCCTCGTCGACCCCGACGACCCGACCGCCGTCGCCGCCGCGCTCTCCGAGGCCGTCGAGGACGGCCCCGGCCGCCGGACGCTCGTCGAGCGCGGCCGCGAGCGCGCCGGCGGCTTCACCTGGACGCGCACCGCCCGCGAGACGCTCGCCGTCTACCGCGCCGCCCTCGCCCCTTCGCGGGTCGCGCCGTGAACGCGCCCCCGCCGACCGTCCCGTTCGTCGCCGCCGACGGCATGGAGTGGGAGGTGGTCGCCGCCCACGAGGCCGTCGTCCGCACCCACATCGCCGGTCGCAGCGCCGACGAGGTCCTGGCCGCCCACGGCCCCGCGGCCGCCCCCGTCAAGCAGAGCACCACCCGCGCGACCTACCGCCTCGACCTCGAGGGCGCCGGCCGCTTCTACGTGAAGGACCACCGTCCGCGCGACCTCGTCGAGCGGGTGAAGTACCTCGTCCTCCCGTCGCGGGCGGCGACGGAGTGGCGGACGCTCCGCGGCCTCGCGGCCGACGGCCTCGACGTCGCCGAGGCGGTCGCCGTGGGCGAGGAGCGCCGGCTCGGCGTCCTCCGGCGCGCCGTCCTCGTCACCCGCGACGTCGGCCCGGCCGAGCGCCTGGATGCCTGGCTCGCCGCGGCCGCCCAGGCGGCCCGCGAGTCCGCCATCCGCGCGCTCGCGGCGGTCCTCGCCCGGCTCCACGACGCCGGCTGGTACCACCGCGACTTCCACCCCGGCAACATCCTCGTGCGCCGCTCACCGGCCGGACCCTCCCCCGACGATGCCCCGCGCCTCGTGCTCCTCGACCTGCACAAGGCCGTGAAGCTCCCGACGGCGACCCCGCGCCGCGCGCGCATCCGCGACGCCGCCCAGCTCGCCCACGCCCTCCGCGACGTCGTCCCCGACCCCGACCGGGAGGCCTTCGTCGCCGCCTACGCCGCCCTCCTCCCGCCGGCATCCGCCGCCGGCTTCCCGGCCGCCGTCGCCCGCGAGGAGGCGCGGCGCGAGCGCGTGCGCCTCCGCAGCCGCGGCGCCCGCTGCGTCAGGCGGTCGACCGGCTTCCGCATCGAGCGCCGCGGCCCGCTGAGGATCTACCGGCGCACCGACGTCCCCGCCGAGGCCGTGCTCTCGGCCCTCGAGCGCCACGCCCGCGCCGTCGCCGCCGCCTCCTCCGGGCCTCCGGCCGGGATCGGGGGGCCCGCGAGCGCGGCCGCCGCGCCCCCGTCGCTCGCGACCGGGCCCGCCGATCGCCTGCTCAAGCGCGACTCGAACACGACCGTCACCCGCCTCGGCCCCCTCGCCCCCGAGGGCCCCGCCGCCGGTCTCACCTGCGTCAAGGAGTTCCCGGCCCGGGGCGTCGTCTCCGGCCTGAAGCACCTCGTTCGCCGCCACCGCGGCCGCCAGGCCTGGCTCTCCGCCCACGGCCTCCTCGTCCGCGGCTTCGGGACGCCCCTCCCGCTCGCACTGGTCGAGGTCCGGCGCGGCGGCCTCGTCCGCGGGAGCTTCCTCCTCACCCGCTTCGAGCCCGACGCCCCCGACCTCCACGCTTACTGGCGGCGGCGGGGCCCGGGCGGCGAGGCGCCCCTCGGCCGCGCCGGCGAGCGGGCGCTCGCCCGCGCCCTCGGCGAGGCCGTCGGCGCCCTCCACCGCGCCGGCGTCTACCACAACGACCTCAAGTGGCCGAACATCCTGGTGCAAGAGCGTCCCCCCGGCCCGGCCCCGGAGGGCCGCGGCTTCCGCTTCCTCTTCCTCGACCTCGACGCCGTCTCCCTCGGCCGCCGCCTCACCCGGCGCCGGCGCGTGAAGAACCTCGCCCAGCTCGACCAGTACGCGCGCGTGTTCTTCCCGGCGCTCGGCCGGACGCACCGCCTGCGCTTCCTCGACGCGTACCTGGCCGCGACCGGCCTGCCGCCGGCCGCGCGCGCCGACCTCGCCCGCGAGATCGACGGCGAGGCCCGCCGGCGCCTCGCCCGCCGGGTGGCGGCCCTCGGCCGCCAGGGGAAGCGGGAGGGCGGCGGGTGAGCGGGAACGAGGCCGGCGACTCCGGCGACCTCTTCTCCGGGGAAGGCCGGAAGCGAGGAAGGGAGGGGGCTGCCGCCGACCGGCCGGCGACCGCGCGTTCGGAACCGATCTCCAGCCTTCCCGCCTTCCTGAGTTCCGAGATCCGCATCGTCGCCGCCCTCGTCCTCGCCGCCTTCCTCGTCCGCATCGCGCTCGTCCCGCGCATGGCCGTCCTCCAGCCCGATGGCGCCTACTACCTCTGGATGGCGGAGGACCTCGCCCGCGGCGACTTCGCCGCCGGCCTCGCCGGCCTCCACCACCCCCTCTTCCCGGCGCTCGTCGCGATCGCCTCGCGGGCGACCGGCGCCGGCCTGGAGGCGGCCGCCCACGCCGTCTCCCTCGTCCTCGGCTCGCTCGCCGCGGCCGCGCTCTACCTCGCCTTTCGCGAGGCGGCGACGGCGAGCGCGCCCGCTCGAGACCCGAACACTATACAAACCGGGTCCGACACGTCTGCGCCCGATCTTCGCGGACGATTTTCAGCTCTCGCCGGCGCCGCGCTTTACGTCGTCCATCCCTACGCCGTGCGGGCCGGGGCCGACGTGATGTCGGAGGCCACGTACCTCTTCTTCCTCGGCGCCGCGGTCGCCGCCTCGCTGCGCGCCGCCCGGACGCACGGCACCGGCGCGGCCCTCGCGAGCGGCGTCCTCGGCGGGCTCGCCTACCTCGCGCGCCCCGAGGGCCTCGTCCTCCCGCTCGTCGCCGGCGCGCTCCTCGCGCCCGGCCTCCTCCGGGCCGGCTCGCGGCGCCGGGCCGCCGTCGCCCTCCTGGCCCTCGTCGCCGGGACGCTCCTGGCCGCCGGCCCGTACGTCCTCTATCTCCGCGCCGCCGACGGCGAGTGGCGGCTCTCGCGCAAGAAGTCGCTCGGCCACCTCGCCGGCGTCACTCCCTTCCGGGAGGGCGCATCCGTCGCCCGCCCCGGGAGCGCCGACCTGCGCGACCTCGCGGCCCTCGGGGCGGGCGCGGGCGACGAGGACGGCTCCGCCGCCCCGGGCGGAGCGGGCGGCCGGCTCGCCGGCGCGGCGCGCGTGACGTCCGGCGTCGCCCGGACGCTCGTCGACGGGCTCCACCCGGCCCTCGCGCTCCTCGCCGCGCTCGCGGTCCTGCGCGCCCGCGCGAGCGGCCTCGCGACCCCGGGCGCGCGCCGGCTCGCCCTCTTCGCCGCCGGCCTCGTCGCCCTCCTCGTGGCGCTCCTCTCCGGCCCCGGCTACCTCCACCGCCGGCACGCGATCCCCGCCGCCTGCACGCTCCTCTTCTTCGCCGGCGCCGGCGCGGCCTGGCTCGGCGCCCGCCTCCCGGGCCGGCGGCCCGGGCCCGCCGGCGGCACGGCCGTCGTCCTCGCCGTCCTCGCCGCCCTCCTCCTCCCGAAGGCGCTGTCGCCGCGCTTCGCCCACCGCGCGCCGCTCCGCGAGGCGGGCCGCCTCCTCGGCGAGCGCCACGGCGGCCCCGGCGCGCGCGTCGTCGGCCACGGTCTCGCCGAGGTCGCCTACTACGCGGGCGGGCGCGAGCTGCCCATGCCGGGCGGGTCGGCGGCCGACGTCCTCGCCCACGCCCGCCGCTCCGGGGCCGGCTACATCGGCATCGCCACGCGCGCGCGCGGCGAGGGCCTCCCCCCCGCGCGCGCCGAATCGGCCCTCGCCGCTCTTGACCTCGAAGCGGTCGTCGCGTACGAAGCGGAGTCGAATGGGCGCCGCTACCGCATCTCGATCTTCCGAGTCTCCCCCGCAGGCCCCCGTTGAGACGTTGCGGACGCTGCACCTCAACACCGAGCGCACCTGGCGCGGCGGCGAGCAGCAGACCCTCTACCTGATCCGCGGCCTCGCCCGCCGCGGGCACGGGGCCACGCTCCTCTGCCAGCCCGGAAGCCCGCTCCGGGAGCGGGCCCGCGCGGAGGCCGGCGCCGACGTCCGCTCCTGGCCGTCGCGCGGCGAGGTGGACCCCGTCGCGGTCGCGCGCCTCGCCGCCGCCCTCGTCCGCGGCCGCTACGACCTCGTCCACTGCCACACCTCGCACTCGCACGCGCTCGCCGTCGCCGCCCGCCTCCTCGCCCGCCCGCTGCTCGGCTTCGGGCGGCGCGGGCCCGGCCCCGGCCGCCCGCCCCGCATCCTCGTCACCCGCCGCGTCGACTTCTCGATCTACCGGCGCAGCTTCCTCGGCCTGAACGGGCTCAAGTACCGCGCCGCCGACGGCTTCATCGCGATCTCCGACGCCGTCCGCGCCGTCCTCGTCCGCGACGGGATCCCGGGCGAGCGCGTCGCCGTCGTCCACAGCGGGATCGACCTCGAGCGCTTCGCCGCCCCGCCCCCCTCGGCCCCGGACCCGGCGATCCGCGCCGCGCTCGGGGTCCCGCCCGACGCCCCGCTCGTCGGCAACGTCGCCCACTGCGCCGGGCACAAGGGGCAGCGCTTCCTCGTCGAGGCGGCGCCGCTCGTCCTCGCCCGCCGTCCCGACGCCCGGCTCGCGATCGTCGGCGAGGGCGAGCTGCGCGCGGACCTGGCCGCCCGGGTGCGGGCCCTCGGCCTCGACGGGCGCGTCCTCCTCCCCGGCTTCCGCGACGACATCCCGGCGATCCTGCGCGCCCTCGACGTCTTCGTCCTGCCGAGCCTCGAGGAGGCGCTCGGGACCTCGATCCTCGACGCCATGGCGGCCGGGACGCCCGTCGTCGCCACGCGCGTCGGCGGCATCCCGGAGGCCGTCGACGAGGGCGTCACGGGCCTCATGGTCCCGCCCGCCGACCCGCCGGCGCTCGCGGCCGCGATCCTCCGCCTCCTCGACGACCGGGCCCTCGCCCGGCGCCTCGCGGCCGCGGCCGCCGAGCGCGTCCGCCGCTTCTCGATCGACGCGACCGTCGACGGCACCGTCGCCGTGTACCACCGCCTCGTCTCGGGGCGCCCCGTCGCCGAAGCCTGACCGGGAGGACCCGTCCCATGGGCGTCAAGGAAGCCGCGCGGAAGACGCACGACGTGCCGGAGTTCCCGGACCGCCTGCACATCCAGACGCAGTCGTACTGCAACGCCGACTGCATCTTCTGCCCGTACACCGAGACGGCGCGCACGCAGTCCATGGGCAAGATGAGCTGGGAGCTCTACACGAAGATCATCGACGAGGCGGCCCGCCACCCCGTGCAGCGCTGCTCCCTCCTCCTCATGAACGAGCCGCTCCTCGACCTCGACCTCGCCCGCAAGATCCGCTACGCGAAGGAGCGCTTCTCGCCCCGCACCGAGGTCATGATCACGAGCAACGGCTCGGTCCTCACCGACCGGAAGATCAAGGAGCTCTTGGAGTCGGGGCTCGACCGGATCAAGATCTCGATCCAGGGGCTCGACCCGAGGGTCTACGAGCGCACCATGGGCGGGTTGAGCTACGAGAAGACGATCGCCGGCGTGAGGAAGCTGATCAAGGCCGTCCGCGCCTCGCGCGCCCGCCGCCCGCGCGTCGTCCTGTCGATCGTGGCGACGGGCTCGAACGAGACCGAGGTCCGCCGCTTCAAGCGGTACTGGCGCTTCCGCGGGGTCAAGGCGACGTCGGTCGTCTTCGAGACCAAGGCCGGCAACGTGAAGCTCGAGGGCGGGGTCCTGGCGCCGAAGGGCCTCATGCCGTTCCGCACTTGCTTCCGCCCGTTCCGCACGCTTTACGTGCTCTGGAACGGGGACGTGATCCCGTGCTGCGCCGACTGGGGCCGCAAGCTCATCCTCGGCAACGTCGAGCGCCAGTCGGTCGGCGACGTCTGGCACGGCGAGCCGGCGAACCGGCTGCGCGAGGCCATCCGCGCCTGGGACCCGGAGCGGCTGCCGCCCATGTGCCGGAGCTGCGCCAAGGCGACGGCGACCGGCGCCCACCAAAAGAACCCGCTCAAGGCCCTCGTCAACCGGGTGAAGGCCTTCTTCGGCGCCGACCGCCACCTGACCGCGGAGGAGGAGGAGCTGGACGGGTAGCCGGCGGCGGCCCGGGGCGGGCGACGGCGGCGGCGGCGGCGACCGTGCGCATCCTCCACGTCGACCGGCAGCGCCACTGGACCGGGCAGCAGGCCCGGACGTGGCAGACCGTCCGGCACCTCCTCTTGCGCGGCCACGAGGCGATCATCGCCTGCGAGCCGGGCTCGGAGTACGAGCGCCGGGCCGCGCGGGAGGGCGTGCGCGCCGTCCCGATCCGCATGCGGCGCACGCCGCTCTTCGCCGTCCCGCGGCTCGCGCGCCTCCTCGGGCGCGAGCGGATCGACCTCGTCGACGCCCACGGCGCGGTCGACCACCAGCTCGCCGCCGTCGCCGCCCAGCTCGCCGGCCGCCCGACCGTCGTCCGGACGAAGCACAAGGACGTCGGCCTCCACAGCGGCTTCTTCAGCCGGGTCGTCTACCGCCGCCCGCTGACGCACAAGGTCGTCGCGATCTCGGACGCCGTCCGCCGCCAGCTCATCCGCGACGGCGTGCCCGAGGCGCAGGTCGAGCTGATCTACACGGCCGTCGACGTCGACCGCTTCCGGGAGCCCGGACGCGGGCGCGAGCGCGAGCGCGCCGAGATGCGGCGCGGCCACGGGATCGCCGCCGACGACTTCCTCGTGGGCGGCGCGAGCCGCCTCCACCACTCGAAGGGCGTCGACGTCCTCCTGCGGGCGCTCGCCCGTCTCCACGCCGCCGCCGGCCGCCCGGCGCCCGTCCGCTACCGGTACATCCACGTGGGGAGCGGCCCGGCGGCGAAGTACGTCGAGATCGCGCGCGGCGCCGGCCTCCCCGAAGGCGCCGCCCTCTTCCCCGGCCCCGTCGAGGACGTCGAGCGGTTCTACGCCGGGCTCGACCTCTTCTGCCTGCCGTCGCGGACCGAGGGCCTCGGCACCGTCCTGCTCGAGGCCATGGCGAGCGGGCTCCCGGCCGTCGCCACGCGCGTCGGCGGCGTCCCGGAGGCCGTCGTCGACGGCGTCACGGGGCGGCTCGTGCCGCCCGAGGACCCGGACGCGCTCGCGTCCGCCATCGCCTCGCTCGCCGCCGACGCCGAGCGGCGCGCGGGCTACGGCGCGGCCGCGCGCCGGCGCGCCGTCGAGCGCTTCGGCGCCCGGACCATGCTCGAGGCGACGGAGCGCCTGTACCTTCGCCTGGCCGAGGAGCGCGGCGGCGCGCGGGTCCGCGTTTGACAGGGCCGTCGCGGCCGCAGTATCATCGGACGATTTCTCGAGCTCGACCCTTCGACTCGCCCCGCTCCGCGGGGCTCGCAAAGGCCGGTCGGTGACGGAGACATTGGGCGACGAGGACGGCGGGACGCGGACGCTCGCGGACATCTGGCGGTTCGCCCGCTGGCTCTTCGGCTTCGTCCGCCCCTACCTCGGGCTCTTCGCCATCGCCTCGCTCTGCACGGCCGCCTACGCGACCGTGAACTCGCTCCGGGCGGTCGTCGCCGGCGCGTTCGTCGAGCACGTCCTCGCCCCGGGCGCCGGCGCCGGCGCGGGCCGCCCGGCGAGCGGCCTCATCGGCGGGCTCGGCGCCCGGCTCCAGGGCCTCCTGCCCGCCGACGGCGACGTCTGGGCCTGGGTCAAGCTCCTCGCGGCCGCGTCGCTCGGGCTCGCCGTCCTGCTCGGAACGACGGGCTACCTCCGCGGCTGGCTCACCCAGGCCGTCGTCTTCCGCGTGCTCCTCGACATCCAGCAGCGCGTCTGCGCGCACCTGCTGTCGCTCTCGCTCCGCTTCTTCCACCGCCAGAAGCTCGGCGACATCTACTCGCGCCTGACGAACGACATCACCCAGACCCAGTACGCCCTCGGCTACCTCTACGGCGAGATCTTCGAGGACGTCTTCCGGATCGTCGCCCACGCCGCCTGCGCCTTCTACGCGAGCCCGGGCCTCGCCGGCCTCTCGATCGTCTTCATCCCGGCCGTCGTGGTCCCGCTCCAGGCCTTCGCCCGCCGCGTGCGCCGGCGCGCGCGCACGCGCCAGGTCGCCTTCGGCGAGTCGCTCGAGCGGATCCAGCAGATGCTCTCGGGCATCCGGACCGTCAAGGGCTTCAACCGCGAGGCCTTCGAGGGCGAGCGCTTCGGGCGCAAGAACGACGACCTCTTCCGCCGCTCGATGAAGGTCATGCGCCTGAAGTCGGCGTCGGGCGGCCTGCTCGAGCTGATCACGAACGCCCTCATCCCGGCCTTCGTCCTCGGCGGGATCTACTTCCTCGTCACGGGGCGCGTGAGCAAGGGCGACCTCACGATCTTCGTCGGGTCCGTCGCCCTCATGTACGAGCCGTCGAAGCGGCTCGTCCGCGCCTACAACAACCTCCAGGAGACGCTCGCCGGCGTCGAGCGCGTGTGGCAGCTCCTCGCCGAGCGGCCGGACGTCGTCGACGCGCCGGACGCCGTGGCCCTCGAGGGCGTGCGCGGCCACGTGGCGCTCCGCGACGTGTCCTTCCGGTACGGCGGCGAGCCGGTGCTCCGCGACGTCTCGATCGAGGCCCGCCCGGGCGAGGTGGTCGCGATCGTCGGCCCGTCGGGCGCCGGCAAGTCGACGCTCCTCGACCTCATCGCCCGGTTCTACGACCCCGACGCGGGCGCCATCCGGGTCGACGGGGTGGACGTCCGAAAGGTGCGGCGCGACTCGCTGGCGCGCCACGTGGCGATCGTGACGCAGGAGCCGTTCCTCTTCAACGAGCCGGTGATCGACAACCTGCGCTACGGGCGCCCCGAGGCGACGGTCGAGCAGGTGCGGGCGGCGTGCGCGGCGGCGAACGTCCTCGACGTCGTGGACGCCCTGCCCCAGGGGCTCGACACGGTCGTCGGCGAGCGCGGGGCGACGCTCTCGGTCGGCCAGCGCCAGCGGCTCACGATCGCCCGGGCGCTCCTCAAGGAGGCGCCGATCCTGCTCCTCGACGAGGCGACGAGCGCGCTCGACGCCGGGAGCGAGCGGGCCGTGCAGGAGGCGCTCGACCGGCTGATGAAGGGGCGGACGACGTTCGTCGTCGCCCACCGGCTGTCGACGGTCGCCGGCGCCGACCGCATCGTCGTCCTCGAGGGCGGGCGCGTCGTCGAGGAGGGGCGGCACGAGGAGCTCGTGGCCGGCGGGGGCCTCTACGCCAGGCTCTGCGAGCTCCAGCACATGACGCCGGCGGCCGCCGGCCAGCCGGCGGAGGCGAGGTCGTGAGCGCGCCGGCGGGCGTCGCGACGGCCCCGCGGGACGGGGTCGTCGTCCGCCGCACGCGCGTCTCCGAGGTGAGGCGCGTGCGCTTCGACGGCCGCGACGCCTACGCCAAGGTCTACCGCTACGCCTGGCCGCTGATCCCGATCCTCGGCTGGCTCAAGGGGAACCCGCCGGCCCTCGACGCGCGCCGGGAGGCCGCGAACCTCGGGCGCGCCGCCGCCCTCGGCGTCCCGGTGCCGCGCGTGCTCGCCGTCGAGGCGCCCGGCCGGCTCTTCCGGCGCGAGTCGGTCGTCGTCCTCGAGGCGGCGCCCGGCGAGCCGCTCGACCGGGCGCTCGGCGGGCTCGAGGCGCGCGCGCGGCGCGACGTCGCGGCCCGGCTCGGGGCGATCGTGCGGCGGCTCCACGAGGCGGCCGTCTTCCACCGCGACCTCTACCTCTGCCACATCCTCGTCGACGGCGCGGCCGGCGAGCGGCTGACGCTGCTCGACCTCGCCCGGGCCGAGCCGCGGCGGCTCTTCCGGCGGCGGTTCCGGGTGAAGGACCTGGCGGCCCTCGAGCTCTCGGCGCGCGAGGCGGGGGCGGGAAGGGCGGAGCGGGTGGCGTTCCTCAAGGCGTACCTCGGGGAGGGGAGGGGTTCGAGCCCGAGCGCGAGCCCGAGCGCGAGCGCGCGAGCGAGCGCGAGAGCGGCGCGCAGGGCGCTGCTGCGGGCCGTCGTCGAGAAGGCGGGGCGAATGGCGGCCCACGGGCGGAAAGGGTAGATCGTGCGCACGGTGATCGCGATCGAGACCTTCGACCCGCGCCGCGGCGGCGCCGAGCGCGAGGCGTTCGGGCTCGCGCGCGAGCTCGCGCGGCGCGGCCACGAGGTCGCGGTCGTCGCCGAGCGCGCCGACCCCGAGGCCGCGAGCGCGGCCGGCGTCGCCGCCCTCGTCCCCGTGCCGCGGCGCCTCCTCCCGCGCGGGGTCCGGGCGTGGCGGCTCGCCCGCGCGGCCCGCCGGGTCGCGCGCGAGCGCGAGGCCCCGGCCCTCGTCGCCTTCGCCCGCGTGCCGGGGGCGACCGTGACCGTTCCCCACGGCGGGCTCCACCTCGCGAGCCTCTTCGGCTCGGCCTCGAGGCGCGAGACGGCGGCCGGACGGGCGCTCCACCTCGCGGTCCGCCTCATCGCCCCGCGCCAGGCGGCCCTCCTCGCCCTCGAGCGGGCCGCCCTTACCGCCCCCGCGACGCGCTTCGTCGCCGTCTCGCGCCGCGTTCGCGACGACCTCGTGCGCCTGGGCGGCGTCGCCCCCGAGCGCGTCGCCCTCTGCCCGAACGGGGCCGACATCGAGCGCTTCCGCCCCGCGTCCCCGGACGGGCGGCGGGCGGCGCGGCGGGCGCTCGGCGAGCCCGAGGACGGCCCGCTCGTCCTCTTCGCCTCGAACCACTTCGCCCTCCGCGGCTTAGGCGGCGCGCTCGAGGCCGTCGCCCGGGCGGCCGTGCGCCCCCGCCTCGTCGTCGCCGGCCGCGGGCGGCCCGGCCGCTTCGCCCGGGCGGCCGCCCGGCTCGGGATCGCCGATCGCGTCCGCTTCCTCGGCCCGGTCGCCGACCTCGGGTCCTGCCTCGCGGCCGCCGACCTCCTCCTCCACCCGACGTTCTACGACCCGTGCTCGCTCGTGACCCTCGAGGCGCTCGCCGCCGGCGTCCCGGTCGTGACGACGGCGGCGAACGGCGCGGCCGAGCTGTTCGCGGGCGACGAGGGGGCCGTGGTCGAGGACGCGCGCGACGCCGCGGCCCTCGCCGCCGCGCTCGACGGGCTCGTCCGGGCGCCCGGCGCGCGGGCGGCCGCGCGGGCGACGGCCGAGCGGCACCCCGAGGCGGCCGCCGTCGCCCGCGTCGCCGACGCCGTGGAGGCCGCGGCATGCCGCTGACCGCCGTCGACCCGGGCGCGTGGGGGGCGTGGGGGCCGTGGGGAGCGGCGGCCGGCGTCGCCGCCCTGCTCCTCGGCCTCGAGGCGCTCGAGCGCCTGGCCGAGCGCCGCCGGCGCGCGCGGCGCGAGCGCCGCCCCTCGCCCTTCAGCTACCGCACCGAGACGGCGCACGGGACGCCGCTCGTCGACCGGCCGGGCGCGATCGTCCTGAAGCTCCACCCGTACCTCGTCTGCCGGGCCGAGCCGGGCCAGCGCTCGGAAGGCCTCACGATCAACGCCCAGGGCTACCGGGGACGCGACTGGTCGAGGACGAGGCGCCCGGGGACGCGGCGCGTCCTCGTCCTCGGCGACTCCATGACCTTCGGGTTCGGCGTGGGGGACGACGAGGTCTTCCCGGCCCGCCTCGAGCGCCGCCTGGCCGAGGCCCTGCCGGATGGCCCGCCGATCGAGGTCCTGAACGGCGCCGGGCTCGGGTGGAACTCGACCCAGCAGCTCGTCGCCCTCGTGACCGAGCTGCTCGACCACGAGCCCGACGCCGTCGTCGTCTTCGGGGGCGTGAGCGACCTCACGGCCGGCCGCCTGACGCCGCACGAGGGCGCCCCGGTGAACCCGGCGTTCACGCAGGTCGAGCGGATCGTCGACGGGGCGGCGGCGCCGGGCGCGCTCGCGGCCCTCCGCGCGCTCGCCCGGCGCTCGGCGCTCGGGCGCGGCCTCGAGCGCCGGCTGCGGCGCCTGCTCCGCGGCCTCGCGAGCGGCGACGAGGCGACGGTTTACGACGCCGTCCCGCTCGTCGACCCGCGCCCCGGGATCGCGCGCTACCGGCTGAACGTCGAGCGCGCCTGCCTGGCGGCGCGCGCCCGCGGAGCGACGGCCGTCGTCGCCTCGGCCCCCGAGCTGTTCCAGCGCCGCGAGCCCGTCCCCGAGGCGGAGCGGGCTCTCCGCGCCCGCAAGGGTCGCGGGGGCTACGAGGCCATCGCGCGCGACGTCTACCCGCTCTTCGCGCGCGCGGCCGGGGAGGCGGCGCGCGCCGCCGGCGCGTCGTACGTCGACCTCTCGCGGGCGTTCGACGACGCCTTTGGGCCGGCCTTCCACGACTGGGCGCACCTGAACGGGGCCGGCCACGACATCGTCGCCCGCCGGCTCGCTCCGGTCGTCGCCGAGGCCCTCGGGCTCGAGGTCGCCGCGACGGCCGCCGCCGCCCGGGAGGGCGCGCCGTGACGGCCGCCTCGTCGCGCGTCGTCGACGTCCTCTTCGTCGCGCCGCCGCTCCAGTGCTCGTCGCCGACGCTCTACACGCTCAACCTGGCGACGGGCCTCCGGGCGCGCGGCTGCCGGGTGAAGGTCCTGACGACGGGCGGGCCGTTCGAGGACGTCTTCGCCGACCGCGGCATCCCGCTCGAGATCCACCCGCTGCTCGAGAAGCCCTTCGTCGAGTGGTTCATCCTCCAGGGCGTGTCGCGGACGCTGCGCGACGAGCGCTGGCAGGTCGTCCACGCGGCGAGCTGGCGCAAGGGAAAGCGCGCCCACGCCCTCGGGCGGCGGCTCGACCTGCCGGTCGTCGTCACCGTCCACCGCTACGCGTCGCCCGACCAGCCGGAGCTCGACCCGGGCGCGCTCGGCGGCGTCATCGCGCTGAGCGAGGACCTGCGCGCCAACATCGTCAACGTGCGCCGCGTCCCGCGCGAGCTCGTGCGCCTGATCGCGCCCGGGATCGCCGAGCTCGAGGGCCCCCCGCCCGAACCGCCGTTCTCGCGACCGGGCGGCGCCCCGATCGTCGGGACGATCGCCGAGCTCGACAAGCTCGACGCCATCGAGGACTTCCTCCGGGCGGCGCGCGCCGTCCTCGACAGGGACGACCGCGTCCAGTTCCTGGTCGTCGGCGAGACCGAGCGCGAGCGCTTCCGCGGCCTCGTGCGCGAGCTCGGGATCGGGAAGAACGTGATCTCGGCGCCGTCGCCCTCGGGCGCGCTCCGGCTCCTGCCGGCCTTCGACATCTCCGTCCTCCCATCGCTCCGCGAGGGGCCCGGCCAGTGCCTGCTCGAGGCGCTCGCCTGCGGGCGGCCGGTGATCGCGATCGGCGAGGGCGGCGCGTTCCACGTCGTAAGGGACGAGGAGACGGGCCTCCTCGTCGAGAAGCGCGACCCGGCGCTGATCGCGGCCGCGATCCTGCGGCTCATCGCCGCCCCGGAGCGGGCCCGCGACATGGGCCGCCGGGCGCGCGAGGTCGCCCTCGAGCGCTTCCCGCTCGAGCGGACCGTCGACGAGACCCTCGCCTTCTACGAGCAGGTCTGCGCCCAGGCGTCGGCCCGCTAGCCCGCGGCCGCGATCAACGACAAGTAGCGCTCCGGCAAAGAGTTGTCGCCGTCCGCGCGCTTGACCGTGTCGGACCCCGGCGGTATACTCCACGCGATCGTGGCGACCCCGAGGAAACGCACGAGGGACGCGGCTGCGGCGCCCGCGCGGCGGGAGAAGCCGGCGGCTCCGGCGTCGAAGGAGCCCCGGGCGAAGCCGCGACCGAAGCCGCCGGCGCAGCGCCAGCCGCCGGCGCGGCCGAAGCCGGGCGAGGCGACGGCGAAGACGGTGCCGGCCGAGCCCGGGAAGCGGGCGGAGCCCGCGGCCGTGGAGGCGGGCGTCCGCACCCTGGCCGTTATCCCGGCCCGCTACGGCGCCCACCGGCTGCCGGGGAAGCCCCTGCTGCGGGACACGGGCAAGTACCTCGTCCAGCACGTCTACGAGCGGGCGAAGGCGGCGCGCCGGCTCGAGCGCGTGGTCGTGGCGACCGACGACGAGCGCATCGCCAGGGCGTGCGAGCGGTTCGGGGCGGAGGCCGTCATGACCCCGGTCGAGTGCCCCTCCGGGACCGACCGCGTCGCGCGCGCGGCGGCCGCCCTCCGGTGGGACGGCGAGGTCGTCATGAACGTCCAGGGCGACGAGCCCGAGATCGCGCCCGACAACCTCGACATCCTCGTCGGCCTCATGGAGCGGACGACCGCGCCCATGGGGACGCTCGTCTACCAGTCCTCGAGCGAGGCCGAGTTCAGGCGGCGCGACGTCGTCAAGTGCGTGTGCCGCGCGGACGGGCGGGCCCTCTACTTCACGCGGGCCGGGGTTCCCTACGCCCGCGACAGCACGTTCGGCTCGGGCGCGGGGTTTTACGGGCTGTTCCTGAAGCACCTCGGCGTGTACGCGTACCGGCGCGCCTTCCTCGTCGACACGCTCGCGAAGCTCGAGCCCTCGACGCTCGAGGGGATCGAGTGCCTGGAACAGCTCCGCGTGCTCGAGAACGGCTACGAGATCGCGGTCGCCAAGGCGGTCTCCGACTCGAACGGCATCGACACCCAGGACCAGTACCGCGAGTTCATCGCGCGCGAGGCGGAGCGGGCGCGCGGGCGCGGATAGGGAGCGAGCGAGGCGCATGGCCAAGCACATCTTCGTGACGGGCGGCGTGGTCTCGTCGCTCGGCAAGGGCCTCACGTCCGCGGCGGTCGGCCTGCTCCTCGAGGCGCGCGGCTTCAAGGTCGCGATGCAGAAGTTCGACCCTTACATAAACGTCGACCCCGGCACGATGAGCCCGTTCCAGCACGGCGAGGTGTACGTGACCGAGGACGGGGCCGAGACCGACCTCGACCTCGGGCACTACGAGCGCTTCACGAACGCGATCCTCGACCGCGACTCGAACTTCACGACGGGGCGCATCTACTCGAGCGTGATCACGAAGGAGCGCCGCGGCGACTACCTCGGGAAGACCGTGCAGGTCGTCCCCCACATCACGAACGAGATCAAGGACGCCGTGAAGCTCGCGGCGGCGAAGCGGCCCGTCGACATCGCGATCACCGAGGTGGGCGGGACCGTCGGCGACATCGAGAGCCTCCCGTTCCTCGAGGCGCTCCGCCAGTTCGCGCTCGAGGCGGGCCGCGGGAACGTGCTCTTCGTCCACCTGACGCTGCTCCCCTACCTCCGGGCCTCGGGCGAGATGAAGACCAAGCCGACCCAGCACAGCGTGGCCAAGCTGCGCGAGATCGGCATCCAGCCCGACATCCTCATCTGCCGGTGCGAGCAGCCGATGGAGGAGGAGATAAGGCGGAAGATCTCGCTCTTCTGCAACGTCCCGACCGAGGCCGTCATCGAGGAGAAGGACGTCGACCACTCGATCTACGAGGTGCCGCACGTCCTCAGGCGCCAGGGCCTGGATGGGCTCATCCTCAAGCACCTCGGCCTCGAGCCGCGCGGCCAGGACCTGAAGGAGTGGGAGCGCATCCTCGAGGTCATCCGCCAGCCGCGCCGCGAGGTCGAGATCGCCCTCGTCGGCAAGTACACGGAGCTGACGGACGCGTACAAGTCGATCTACGAGGCGCTCGCCCACGCGGGGATCGCGAACGCGGCGCGCGTGCGCGTCCGCAAGGTCCCGAGCGCCGAGGTCGAGGGGCGCGGGGCCGAGGAGAAGCTCGCCGGCGTCTCGGGGATCCTCGTCCCGGGCGGGTTCGGCGAGCGCGGCGTCCTCGGGAAGATCCAGGCGATCCGCCACGCCCGCGAGAAGCGGATCCCCTTCTTCGGGATCTGCCTCGGCATGCAGTGCGCCTCGATCGAGTTCGCCCGGAACGTGCTCGGGCTCGAGCGGGCGCACTCGACCGAGTTCGACCGGCAGTCGCCCCACCCCGTGATCTGTCTCATGGAGGAGCAGGAGCACGTCACGGACATGGGCGGGACCATGCGGCTCGGCAGCTTCCCGTGCCGGGTGGCGCCCGGGACGAGGACGCACGCGGCCTACGGCGCCGAGCAGGTGCGCGAGCGGCACCGGCACCGGTACGAGTTCAACAACCGCTACCGCGCCCAGTTCGAGGAGCGCGGGTTCCTCTTCCCGGGGCTCTCGCCCGACGGCCGGCTGGTCGAGATCGTCGAGCTCAGGGACCACCCCTTTTTCGTCGCCGGGCAGTTCCACCCCGAGTTCCAGTCGAAGCCCGTGCGGCCGCACCCGCTGTTCCGCGCGTTCATCGAGGCGGCGCTCGCCCTCACCCCGGAGAAGCCCGCGCCCTCCCGCGACGAGCGTTTCTCGGCCCCGAGCCCGGGGGATTTGAACCGCTCCGCCGCCAAGGTTTAATGAGGGGGGCGTTCGCGGGCGGCGCGAACGCGAAGGTTCTCTCGGAGGGTGAGTCGTGGCCGAGCCGGAGAAGCGCGTCGACGAGGACTGGAAGAGGCGCGCCCAGAGCGAGCGCGAGGCGGCGAAGGGAGCGGGGGGGGCGGAGTCGGAGGGCGAGGGCGAGGCCGCGACCGTGCAGGCCGACCTCCTGACGCTCATCGCGAGCTTCGTCGCCCAGGCGTCGATCCACATGGGGCTGGCCGAGCACCCGATCCACAAGGAGGTGCGGCGCGACCTGAACCAGGCGCGGTACGCGATCGACATGCTCGGCGTGCTGGAGGCGAAGACCAAGGGCAACCTGACCGACGAGGAGCGGCGGTTCCTCGAGATCGCCCTCACGGACCTCCGCCTCCGGTTCGTCGAGGAGCGGAAGGCGTCGGCGAGATGAGGGGGGCGCGCGAGCGGCGAAGGTCGCGCCGGCGGCCGTGACGGCCCTCGACCTCTCGCCCTTCCTCCGCGACGGCTACCTCCGGAAGGCCATTCACGGGCCCGAGAAGGACCCGTTGGAGCTCCTCTTCCACGTCCTCCGCGTCGTCGTCACGGGGCGGCGGACCGGGCCGCGCGACCGGCTCTACGGTCTCCGGTTCGAGGGGGTCGCGGGCGTCGGCATCGAGGCCGTCCGCTGGCACCGCGACGCGGCGACGTTCGTCCCCGTCCGGAGCGACTGGCTCTCGGCCCTGACGCGCGAGGAGATGGAGCCCGTCATCGTGGGCACGGCCGCCCTCGGCGACCCCGAGGCCATCGGGCGGCTCGCCCAGGCGGGCGACCGGGCGCTCTGGCTCACGGGCGGGCCCGACGAGGCGGCGGCCGCGCTCGCGCTCGGAGCGCAGAGCTTCGAGGCGACGGCCGAGGGCATCCTCCCGGACGGGACGAACGTCAACGCCCGGGTGCTCGTGGTCGCGAACCGCGTCCGCGCCAACAACCCGCAGGGCGTCGAGGTCCCGATCGAGTCGCTGCCGGCGCTGGGCGAGCAGTGGACGCAGAACTGGCGCGACTACTGGCGGCGCAAGGACGGCCCGAGGGCGCCCGCCCCCGACGCCCAGTACGAGTGGTCGGTGCCGGTGGCGGACGACCTCTGACGGTCCGGCCGGGGCGGGCCGGGCCGGCGAGCGCGCCCGCCCGCTCTACTCGCGGGCGAAGACCTTGTCGCCGCCGTCGCGCTTCGCCTGGTAGAGGGAGTCGTCGGCGGCCTTCACGAGCTCCGAGGTCGTCTCGCCCTGCCGGTACTGGGCGACGCCCATGCTCATGCGGATCGAGATGACGTTGCCGTCGTGGACGATCGCGTGGCTCCGCATGCGACCGCGGATGCGTTCGGCGACGACGATCGCGCCCCGGACGTCCTGCTCGGGGAGGAGGAGGGCGAACTCGTCGCCGCCGTAGCGCGCCGCCGTGTCGACGTTGCGGATGTTCTCCCGGAGGATGCGGGCCACCTCCTCGAGGACGCGGTCGCCGGCCAGGTGCCCGAGGTTGTCGTTGATCACCTTGAAGCCGTCGATGTCGATCATGATGATCGACAGGTCGGCCTTGTAGCGGGCGGCGCGCGTGACCTCGCGGGCGAGCTCGTCGAAGAAGGTCTGGTGGTTCGCGAGCTTCGTCAGCGAGTCCGTCTTCGCCTGCCGCTTGAGCTTCTCGAAGAGCCCGTAGTTCCGGAGCGCGACGGCGAGGAGGTCGGCGATCTGCTGCACGATCGCCAGGTCCTCGCCGGGCGAGAACGACCGGCCGTCCAGGCGGTCCGCGAGGTTGAGGACGCCGAGGACCCTGTCCGCCGCGCAGAGCGGGGCGATGATGCAGGACCGGGTCGTGTAGCCGGCGGCGTTCGGACGGGTCAGGTTCTGGAGGTTCGGCTCCGGCGTCCGCTCGAGGTCCGGGAAGATCCGGACCTTCTTGCTCTCGAGGACCCTGGCCATGAGCGAGTGCGGGTTCTTCTCGAGGTCGATGATGCGGTCGATCGGCCGGCCGTGGCTATGCTTCTTCAGGAGCAGCTTCTGGCGCTCCTGCTCGTAGACGTAGATCGAGGCGTAGCGGGCGTTCAGCAGGAACGGGATCTTCGTCACGCAGACGTCGAAGATCTTGTCCGGATTGAGGGAGTTCAGGTCCTTCGTCACCCGCGTGAGGAGGTCGAGCTTCTCGTTGACGGTCGCGAGCTCGCGCCGCAGGCGCTCGATGAACTCGCTCCGCTCCCGAAGCTGCTCGTTTTCCTCGCGGAGGTCCTGCCGCTCGCGCTCGGCGACGGCGAGACGCTGCCCCGTCTCCTGGACGAGGCGCTCGAGGCGGGCGAGCTCGTCGAAGATCTCCTTCTTGGAGGAGCGGGCCGTCAGGTTGCGCTTCATCGGTGAGCCGCGCTCGCGGTCATCCTCCTTCTCCCGCTCCCGATCCTGCGGTTCCACCGAGATCACGCACCAGGTAGGATACGTCGCCCGCGCGGGAGCGTCAACGAACCCTCGCCCCGGGCCCGCCACGGCCCCTCGCCTCGACCGGACCCCGCCCCCGGGACGGAAACGGCCCGGACGTGAAACCCACGAAGGGGCGGCGTCCCGGGCTCGTCTCGCGTACTAATCCTCGATCCCGCTCGCACTTGCACGAAACTCGTCGCGGCCGGGCTCCGGCACCGGGCTTGCTGCTTCGGGCGAGCGAGACGACGACCATGAGAATCTCCTCCGCCTCGACCGCCCCCACGCTCCCGAAGGACCCGGACGACCGCCCGATCCGCGGCCGGCCGCCGTCGCGCGAGGAGCGGATCGTCGCCCGCCCCGACGCGCCCGGCCGGGACCGGATCGTGACGCCCCGCGGCTTCCCCCTCTATCTCTGAGCATCCTGGCCCGGACGGGCCGGGAGATCGCTCGACCCCGCGTTGACAACCCTCCGCCATCCGCGATACCATCCGGCGCTTTTCCGCTCGGCGGCGCGTCGGAGGGAAGCCCTTGCAGTACCACGAGAACATCATCGGCACGATCGGCGGGACGCCGCTCGTCAAGCTGAACAAGCTCGCCCGCGGCCTCAAGGCCACGGTCCTCGCCAAGCTCGAGTTCTTCAGCCCGGGCGGGAGCGTCAAGGACCGGATCGGCGTCACCATGATCGAGGACGCCGAGCAGCGCGGCCTGCTCAAGCCCGGCGGGACGATCATCGAGGGGACGTCCGGCAACACCGGCCTCGGGCTCGCGATCGCGGCGGCGGTCAAGGGCTACCGCTGCATCTTCGTCATGAACGACAAGCAGAGCCAGGAGAAGATCAACGCCCTGCGCGCGTTCGGGGCCGAGGTCGTCGTCTGCCCGACGGCCGTCAAGCCCGAGGACCCGCGCAGCTACTACTCGGTCGCCCGGCGGCTCGCCTCCGAGATCCCGAACAGCTATTACCCGAACCAGTACGCGAACCCCGCCAACCCGCGGGCCCATTACGAGACGACCGGCCCCGAGATCTGGGAGCAGACGGACGGGAAGATCGACGTCTTCGTCGCCGGCATGGGGACGGGCGGCACCATCTCCGGGATCGGGAAGTACTTGAAGGAGAAGAACCCGGACGTCAAGATCGTCGGCGTCGACCCCATAGGCTCGCTCTACTACGACTACTGGAAGACCGGGGTCGTCCCGCCCGATGTCCTCAAGGTCTACAAGACGGAGGGGATCGGCGAGGACTTCCTCCCGACGACGATGGACTTCGCCTACGTGGACGAGGTCCTCCAGTGCTCGGACAAGGACGCGGCGGTCATGACGCGCGCGCTCGCCCGACGCGAGGGGATCTTCGCCGGCGGCTCGTCGGGCGCGGCCGTCCAGGGGGCGATCGAGTACGCGCGGCGGGCCGACCGCGACGGGCTCCTCGTCGTCGTCCTCATCCCGGACACCGGGAACCGTTATCTGAGCAAGGTTTACAACGACGACTGGATGCGCGAGAACCAGTTCCTGGAGACGCGCATCGCCCTCACCGCCGCCCAGATCGTCGAGCGCAAGTCGGGCACGACGCTGCCGCGGCTCATCGCCGTCTCGCCGGACTCGCTCGTCCTCGAGGCCGTCACGCTCATGAAGGAGTACGAGATCTCCCAGATCCCGGTCGTCGAGGGCGGGGGCGTCGTCGGGAGCGTCAAGGAGGACCGCCTCATCCACCTCCTGATCCGGGACCAGGGCGCGCGGAGCAAGCCGATCCGCTCCGTCATGGACGAGCCGTTCCCGGTCGTCGAGCCCGACGTCACGATCGAGGAGGTCTCGAACCTCTTGACGAAGGAGAACCCGGCGGTGCTCGTGCGCACCGGCGACGGGGCGCAGAACGGGACCTTCGACATCCTGACGAAGGCCGACCTCATCCGGGCGATCGCGCGGTGAGCGACCGGGAAGCGACGGCCTCGACCGGTTCCGGCGCCCGGAGCCCGGGCTTCGGCACGCTCGCCGTCCACGCGGGCGCGGCCCCCGAGCCCGTGACCGGCGCGATCATGGTCCCGGTCTTCCTGACCTCGACGTACGTGCAGGAGGCGCCCGCCCGGCACAAGGGTTACGAGTACTCGCGCTCCGGCAACCCGACGCGTACGGCCCTCGAGAAGGCCATCGCCCGGCTCGAGGCGCCGGAGGATGACGCGCCCACGGGGCTCTGCTTCTCGAGCGGCCTCGGGGCCACGGACACCGTGATGAAGCTCCTCTCGCGCGGCGACCACGTCGTCGCCGGGAACGACCTCTACGGCGGGACGTACCGCCTGTTCACGACGGTCTACGAGCGCTTCGGGCTCGAGTTCACGTTCGTCGACACGGCCGACGCCGCGGCCGTCGAGGCGGCCTTCCGGCCGGAGACGCGGCTCCTCTGGATCGAGTCGCCCTCGAACCCGCTCCTCCGGATCGCGGACCTCTCCCGCCTCGCGGCGCTCGCCCGGGCCCGCTCGGCGCTCTCGGTCGTCGACGGCACGTTCGCCACGCCCTGCCTCCAGCGGCCGTTCGACCACGGGATCGACGTCGTCCTCCACTCGACGACGAAGTACCTGGGCGGGCACTCGGACGTCGTCGGCGGCGCGGTCGTCGTCCGCGACCGCGAGCTCGGCGAGCGGCTGCGCTTCCTCCAGAACGCCGCCGGGGCCGTCCCCGGGCCGCTCGACTGCTTCCTCGTCCACCGCGGGATCAAGACGCTCCACCTCCGCGTCGAGCGCCACTGCGCGAACGCGACCCGCGTCGCCGCCTGGCTCGCCGGCGACCGGCGCGTCGCCCGCGTCCACTACCCCGGGCTCCCGGAGCACCCGGGCCACGAGGTCGCGAAGCGCCAGATGCGGGGCGGCTTCGGGGGCATGGTGTCGTTCGAGATCGCGGGCGCCGGCGTCGAGGAGGCGAAGCGCTTCTGCTCGGCCACGCGCGTCTTCTCGCTCGCCGAGTCGCTCGGCGGGGTCGAGTCGCTCATCGAGCACCCGCCCTCGATGACCCACGCCTCCATCCCGCCGGAGGTCCGGCGGCGGAGCGGCCTCGCGGACGGGCTCATCCGCCTCTCGGTCGGGATCGAGGACCCGGACGACCTGATCGCCGACCTCGACGCCTCGTTCAAGGCGATGTGAGGATCGCGCTCGACGTCACGGCGGCGCTCGCGCGCGGGACCACGACGGCCCGGGCGCGGTACGCGGCGCGGCTCGCCGCATCGCTCCTCGAGGTCGCGACGCCCGACGACCGGCTGCTCCTCCTCTGGAAGCTGTCGCGCTGGCGCCGGCTGCGCGCGCTCCCCCGCCTCGATGACGCGCGGGTGCGGGCGCGCCCGTTCGTCGGCGCGGCCGCGCCCCTCATCCTGCGCGGGTGCGACGTCTTCCACGGGCTCCGGACGGACCTGCCGCGCCGCACGGGCCGCTGTCCGGCGGCGTTCACCGTCCACAGCCTCGACTGGGTCCTCCACCCCGGGCTGGGCCCGCCCGAGGGGCGCGACGAGCGGCGCGCCCGGATGACGGCCCTCGCGGGGCGGGCGGACGGCCTCCTCGTCCAGACGGAGGCGGGGCGCCGCGCGCTGCTCGAGGCCTTCCCGGCGACCGATCCGGCCCGCGTCTTCGTGACGCCGCTCGGCTGCGACGCGGCCGAGTTCTCGCCGGACCCGGCGCCCGGCGACCCGGGCGTGCGCGAACGCCTCGGCCTCCGCACGCCTTACGTCGTCTGCGTGGCGACGGTCGAGAAGCGGAAGAACCAGGCCCGTCTCGCCCGCGCCTTCGCCCGGGCGAAGGCCGCCCGGGGGCTCGTCCTCGCGCTCGCGGGCGGGCGCGGCTACGGGGCCGAGGAGGCGCTCGCCGAGGTCGGCCCGCACGTCCGCGTCCTCGGGCCCGTCGCCCCGGCCGACCTGCCCGCGCTCTATCGCGGGGCGAGCGCCTTCGCGCTCCCCTCCCTCTACGACGAGGCGCCCCTGGCGCTCATCGAGGCCATGGCCTGCGGGTGTCCGGCGGTCGCGGGCGCGACGGGGACGGTCGCCGAGCTCGCGGACGGGGCGGCGGAGCTCGTCGACCCCATCTCCGAGGAGGCGATCGCCGCCGGGCTCGAGCGCGCCCTCGCCGACCCTGCGCGGCGCGCCGAGCTCCGGGAGCGCGGGCTGAGGCGGGCCGGCGCCCTGACGTGGCGAGCTTGCGCCGAAAGGACTTACGCGGTCTACGGGACGCTCGCGGCGATGGGCCCGCGCCGGCCGTGAGGATCGGCCTCGACGTCAGCCCGGCGGCCGCGCCCGAGCCGAGCGGGAGCGGCGTCTACGCGGAAGGGCTCCTCCGCGGGCTGCTCGCGGTCGCGCCGGCGCGGGCGCGGCTCGTGGCCGGCTGGCGGCCCGCGCGGGGGCGCGCGCGCCGACACCTCCCGGACCTCGACGACCCCCGGGTCGCGTTCCGCCCGTTCGTCGGCGCGGCCGCGCGCCTCACGCTCGGACGCCTCGACCTCTTCCACGGGAGCGCGACCGGGCTGCCGCGGACGCTCGGCTGCCCGCTCGTCCTCACGATCCACAGCCTGCACACGCTCGAGCCGGGGGCGGCCGAGACGTTCGACGGCCCCGACCGGAGGGCCCGCCGGCGCGCCCGCATCGAGCGGCTCGTCGCCCGGGCCGACGCCGTGATCTGCCTGACCGGGGGCGGGCGCCGGCGCTTCCTCGAACGCTTCGCCGGCTTCCCGCCCGAGCGGGCGCGGGCGGTCCCGCACGGCGTCGACCTCGACCGGTTCCGCCCGACCGAGGCCCTCTCGGGCGCGGAGGTCGCGGGGGACGCGGTCGTGCTCGCCCGCCACGGGCTCGAGCCGGGCTACGTCCTCCACGTGGCCAGGGTCCAGCGGCGAAAGAACACGGCCCGCCTCGTCCGCGCCTTCGGGCGGTGCGGGGCGGCCCGCGGCCGGACGCTCGCCGTCGCCGGCGGCCGCGGTCACGGCGCCGAGGAGGCGCTCGCCGAGGCCGAGAGGCTCGGCCGCTCGGGCCCGGCCGGCCGCGTGCGCCTGCTCGGGCCCGTCGGGCGGGACGACCTCCCCGCCCTCTACCGGGGCGCGGCCGCCTTCGCCCTCCCGTCGCTCTACGAGGAGTTCGGGTTGCCCGTGCTCGAGGCCTTCGCCTGCGGCGTGCCCGTCGTCGCCTCGTCCGCCCCGTCGCTCCCCGAGGTCGCGGGCGACGCGGCCCTCCTCCCCGACCCGGGCTCGGACGACGAGGTCGCGGCCGCCCTCGAGACCGCCATCGCCGACGAGTCGCGGCGCGCCTCGCTCCGCGCCCGCGGTCTCGAACGCGCCGCCGCCCACGCCTGGCCTTCGTGCGCGGCCCGCACCTGGTCGCTCTACGCGACGCTCGTCCCCGCGCTGGCCGGCGCCGCGGGGGGCGTGCCCTCCCGACCCGATTGACCCGACCCGGGCGGGCTGGTACGCTGGTCTTGTCTTTGCCAGGAGGTCCCGTCATGGGCCACGCCCGGCGCGCGGGGGTCCTCGCGGGCTCCGTCGCCCTTCTCCTCGGTCTCGCCGCCCTCTCCGGCTGCCGCACCCATCACTACGTCGTGCGCACCGAGGGCGCGCCGCTCTACGCGGACGAGGCCCGCTCGGCCGTCGTCGACCGGATGGAGCGCCTCGCGGACGGCGAGATCGGGCACTTCGAGCCCGAGGGCGACCCCATCGAGATCGACTACCGCGGGAGGTCGGGCTTCGCGAACCGCTCGGACCTGCGCCTCTTCTCGTACGCGCCGGCGTCGGAGCACGCGGATCGCGTGATCTCGGACGAGCGGCGCGAGGTCGTCCTCGAGGGCAAGGACTGGCCGCCCGAGGTCGAGCGCGCGATCCGCGAGGACCGGCTCCTGCCGAAGATGACGCGGGAGCAGGTCGAGCTCTCGTGGGGCGTGCCGGCGACGATCCGGTCCGAGGGCGAGGTCGAGGTCTGGACGTTCGAGCGGACCCACTACGACGTTCATCCGTACGTCCGCTACCACCACCACCCCCGGGTTTACTACGGCTTCGGTTACGGCCGCGGCTACGGCCGATGCGGGCGGGGCTACGGCTACTACGGCTTCTCGTACGAGTTCGCGCTCGAGCCGTCCTACGAGACCGTCGTCTACGCCCGGCCCGAGCGGCGGTTCGTCCGGTTCGACGAGGACGGCCGCGTCATCGGCTGGGAGACGTTCCCCCGTTGAGCTCGCCGCCGCCCGGCGCGTCCGGGGAGCGGGACGAGGAAGCCTCCGCCCGGGCGGCCGGCGAGGCGGTCGCCGAGGTCGCCCGCGTCATGGCGCGGCTCCGCGGCGAGGGCGGCTGCCCCTGGGACCGGGCGCAGACCCGCGAGACGCTCCGCGGCTTCGTTCTCGAGGAGGCCTACGAGGTCGTCGAGGCGCTCGACCGCGGCGACGCGGCGCGGATCCGCGACGAGCTCGGCGACCTCCTCTTCCAGGTGGTCTTCCAGGCGCGGATCGGCGAGGAGCGGGGCGAGCACGACCTGGCCCAGGTCGCGCGCGGCCTTCGCGCCAAGCTCGTCCGCCGGCATCCGCACGTGTTCGGGCCCGAGGCCGAGCGCCGCCGGAGCCCGGCCGAGATCGAGCGCCTCTGGGAGGAGCTGAAGCGCGCCGAGCGCGAGGCGGCCCGGAAGCCGCACGGGGCCGAGGCGGCCGAGGCCTCGCCCGCCCTGCCGGCGAGCCCCGGCGGCGGGGGTTCGGCGCTCGACGGCGTGCCCGCCGCGCTCCCCGCCCTCCTCCGGCTCGAGCGCCTCCAGGAACGGGCCGCCCGGGCCGGGGTCGAGTGGCGCGACGCGTCCGAGGCCCTGGCCAGGCTCGACGAGGAGCGCCGCGAGCTGCTCGAGGCGGCCGCGTCAGGCGATCGCCGGGCGATCGCCCACGAGCTCGGGGACACGATCGGCGCCCTCGTCGGCCTCGGCCGCCTCCTCGGCGTCTCGGCCGAGGACGCCGCCCGGGCGGCGGCCGACCGCTTCGCCGCCCGGTTCCGCCGGCTCGAGGCCCTCGCCGGAGAACGCCGCCCCGACCGCGACCTCCGCCGGCTCGGTCGGGAGGAGCTCGAGGGCCTGTGGGAGGTCGCCCGGGGGGCCGGGCCGGAGGGCCCGCCGGCCCCCTGAAAGGGCGGGCTCCGAGACGCGGCGGGGCGGCGGCGGCCCGCCCCCGCAGACGCAAGTGCCGGGCTCATCTCCGCGCGCCGGCTTCGTTCCTTGCGTCGCGGAGACGTAGGTATTACAATTGCGGTGGGCCCCGGACGGTCAGAGGCTGTAGCCGGGGCGGGAAGGAGACCCCTCGATGCCGGACGTTGCCACGCCCTCGACGGCGACCCAGCGGATCCGGGTCATGATCGTCGACGACCACACGATCCTCCGGGAAGGCCTGAGGAAGCTGCTCCACGCGGAGCCCGAGATCGAGGTCGTGGCCGAGGCCCACGATGGCTCGTCGGCGATCCAGGTCGCCCAGCAGCAGAAGCCGGACGTGATCCTCCTCGACCTGGCGATGCCCGGGATGAACGGGCTGGCGACGGCGAAGAAGCTGCGGACGCTGATGCCGCAGATCCGGGTCCTGATCCTCACCGTCCACCAGGAGGAGGAGTACATCTACGAGACCCTGCGCGCCGGCGCCGCCGGGTACGTGCTCAAGGACGCGGCCGCGCCGGAGCTCGTGGACGCCATCCGGCGCGCGAAGGCGGGCGAGACCTACCTGTCGCCGGACATCTCGAAGCTCGTCATCGCCGGGCACCGGGGCTCGCGCCGCGAGGTGAGGACCGTCTCGCAGGAGCTGACGAACCGCGAGCGCGAGGTCTGCAAGCTCCTCGCCGAGGGGCACTCCGTCCCCGAGATCGCGTCGATGATCGGGATCAGCCGCAAGACCGTGGACGTCCACAAGACGCGGCTCATGAAGAAGCTCGACATCCACAACCGGGCGGAGCTCGTGAAGTACGCCATCAGGAACCGCCTGATCCACATCTGAGCCGGCAGCCGCCCGGCGCGCGGGTCCGGCGTCGATCCCATCATCTACTTCGAACGCCGCAAGCCGGATGGCTCCTCCGGACCATCCTCTCGACTAAGGGTTTCCGGGGATTTGCTCAGGCGTCCCGAGGCATCGTATACATAGCTTCGCGTCCAGCCGGACTTCTGGGGGGGCAGGCCCAGCCGACTTCGAACGACACCAGCGACCGGAGGCCTTCGCCGTTCATGGATACCGTCACCACGGCTCACCCATCCGCCACATCCACCGGGTTCATCCGGATCATCCTCGTCGACGACCATACCATCCTCCGACAGGGCATCCGCCGGATCTTCGAGACCGACCCGATCATCCAGGTCGTCGGGGAGGCGAAGGACGGGCGCGAGGCGATCGACGTCGTGCGGAGCGAGCGACCGGACGTCATCGTCATGGACCTCGCCATGCCCGCGCTCAACGGGCTCGACGCGACGCGCCGGATCCTGAAGATGCAGCCGGACGCGAGGATCCTCGTCCTCAGCATGTACCTCGACGACGACTACGTGACCCAGAGCCTCGAGGCCGGCGTGTCGGGCTACATCCTGAAGGACGCGCCCGCCCACGACCTCATCCGGGCCGTGAAGTCCGTGGCCTCGGGCGACGGCTACTTCACCTCGCGGATACCGGCCTCGACGGTCGCCCGCTACCGCGCGCGCCGCGCGGAGGACAAGGAGCGCCCGGCCGACCTGACGCGGCGCGAGCGCGAGGTGCTGAAGCTGCTCGCGGAGGGGCACACGGTCAAGAAGGTGGCCGAGGTCATGAGCCTCAGCCAGAAGACCGTGGACACGCACAAGACGAACCTGATGAAGAAGCTCGACATCCACAACCGCGTCGAGCTCGTGAAGTACGCGATCCAGCAGAAGATCATCCAGGTGTAGGGACGGAGCCGGTCGCGCCCGGGCTCCCGGAGCCTACTTCCTCGCCCAGGGCGAGCTCGGGAAGCTCTCGCGCAGCTCCTTCCGCAGCGACTCGGCGCGCTCCTTCCAGTCCGGCCCCTTCGTCTGCTCGAACGCCCGGGCCGCGCAGTAGAGGGCGCGCGGCACCTCGGCCCCGACCTGCTTCAGCTCCTTGTCGAGGGCGACGCGCAGGTAGGCGAGGAGCGCCTGCTTGGGCTTGTTCATCTTCGTGTAGCAGTCGCCGAGGACGTTGTAGGCGAGAGCGCGGGCGGCGGCGGGGCAGTCCGAGCGGTCGACCGTCTCGACCAGGTCCTTCGCGGCCCGCTCGGGGTTCGACCTGCCGGCCACGGCCAGCTCGCGCACGCGCGCCTCGTAAGCGACCCGGGCCAGCTCCTTCCGGCGGGACGCGTCCCTCGCCACCTTGCCGTAGAGCGACTGCGCCTCGGCGTCGTTCCCCTCGGCCTCGAAGGCCTGGGCCGCGTAGAGCTGGGCCTCGAGGCGGAAGATCTCGCCGAGCCGCTTCGAGCCGACCTCGTCCTCGAGGGCCTTGAAGGCCTTGCGGGCGTCGGCGGCGCGACCCGAGGCGAGGTCCACGAGACCCAGGCCGAGCCTGGCGTGCGGGTAGAAGCGGCTCTTCGGGAACTCCTTCAGGAGCCGGTCGTAGGCCGCGCGTGCGCCCGCGAGGTCGTTCGCGAGCCGCAGGCACTCCGCGGCCCGGAAGAGCGCGTACTGCTTCACCCAGTCGCCCTGGCGGGCGCTGTCGGCGACCCGGACGTACCCTGCGGCCGCGCCCGCGTAGTCGAGGCGGCGCTCGGACTTCTGGGCGTCCTCGTAGCCGGGCGGGAAGACGTCGTGGACGATCTCGAGGATGCGCTCGGTCTGGTAGGTCTGGGGCGTGCCCGCGACCTTCGCCTTCACGACGTCGTAGCTCTCCTCGACGATCTCCTCGACCTTCTGCACGGCGCCGTCGACGAAGCGGATCTCGTCGGCGTGCCCGGGCGCGCCGACGAACGCGACGGGGACGGCGGCGGCGGCGACGAGGGCGACCGCGGCGGCGGCGACCCGGAGGGCGGGAAGGCGACGAAGCATTCGCGGGCTCCTCAAGAAGAAGACGGCGTGGCGGCGCAACGCTCTGATACCCGGACGGGGCCGGCCCGGTTCCCGGCCCCGCGGCCGCCGCGGATTATAGGGCCGCGCCGGCCCCCGTTCAATGATGAATGAGCACCGGCAGGCGGGTCGTGCGCAGGAGCTCGAGGACCGTGCTGCCGAGGAAGAGCTCGCGGAAGCGGTGCTCGCCGAAGGCCCCGGCGACGATGAGGTCGGCGCCGATCTCCTCGGCGACGTCGAGGATCACGCGCTCCGCCGGGCGCCCCTCCCGCGGGAGGACGGCCGGCTCGACGACGCCGTGGGCCTTGAGGTAGGTGACGGCGGCCGCCGCGAGCGCCTGGGCGGCCCCGGCGTCGCCGTCGACGACCGAGGCGACCGAGTAGATCGGCGGCTCGGGGCCCGTCCGCGCCTGCACGAGCTCGATGGCGGCCCTGAGCGCCCGGCAGGCGTGGTTGCTGCCGTCGTAGGCGACGAGGATGCGCTTGATCGGCCGGAAGGCCCGCGGGGCGACGAGGACCGGCCGCACCGCCTGCGCCCCGACGAGACGCACGGTGCTGCCCACGGCCTGGCCCTCGGCCGCCTCGCCCTCGTGCGCCCGCCCGAGCTTGCCGAGGCAGACGAGGTCGGCCGACCGCGCCCGCTCGACGAGGGCGTGGCCCGGGAGGCCGGACCCGCGCAGGACGGCGGCCGGCACCGAGGCGGCGGCCGCGCGCCGGGCGAAGGCGGCCAGGACCTCGTCGCCCCGCTTCTGCTCCTCGGCCTGGAGCTCGGCGAGCGGGACCGCGGGCAGGTCGAGCGGCGTCCCGAGCAGGTCGGCCGGCGGCAGCGGCGGCGCGGCGAGCGGGACGTCCGGGACGAACACGGCCTCGACCTCGCCGTCGCACGCCTTCGCGAGGTGGAGGGCGTACTCGGCGGCGGTCTCCGCAAAGGGAGATCCGTCGAGGCCGACGACGAGGCGCTTCAGCATCGGACCTCAGTGTACGGAATGGCGCGTTGCGGCGGCAAGCCTTGAACCGCGCGCGCCCGGGTAGCGGCTAGATCCCGAGCCTCGCCCTCAACCTCGCCGCCTCGACCACGTCCTTCGCGAGCACGAACCCGCGGAAGCCGCCCTCGGGTCCCTCCCCGGGCTCGACCACGATCGCGATCCCGCCGGGGCGCGCCGCCTCGAAGGCGCCGGTCGCGGAGGCGTCGAGCGGGAGGATCGGCGCGCCGTCGAGCGGGCGCATGACCTCGCCGACCGTCGCCGTCGCGCGCCGGCCGCGCGGGAGGCGGGCGATCTCCCCGAGATCGAGGACCCCGACCGGGCGGCCGAAGCCGTCGACCACGACGTAGGCCTCGCAGCGGTGCCGCGGGACGTGCTCGGCGACGAAGCGCTCGAGGAGGACGCCGGGGAGCACGGCGGCCGCGGGCTCGCGCAGGACGTCGCGCACGCGGAGGCCGTCGAGCGCCCGCTTGAGCCGCACGTGCTCGTAGCTCGAGCGGGCGGCGCGCCCGAGGAAGAGCCCGATGAAGGCGAGCCACAGGCCCGGGACGACGGCGCCCGAGAAGGCCTGGAACGCCCCGAACAGCATGAGGACGAGGCCGACGGCCGACCCTGCGATCGTCGCGATCCGCGTCGCCCGGACGAGGCTCCCGGTCGCCCACCAGAGGCACGCCCGGAGGACGCGCCCGCCGTCCAGCGGGAAGCCCGGGATCATGTTGAAGACGAGCAGGCCCGCGTTGACGGCGGCGAGGAAGCGGGCGATCGCCTGGACGGCGTCGAGCCGGGGGACGAAGGAGAGGGCCGAGGCCGGCGCCGACGCGATCCCGGCGAAGACGCCGCAGAGCACGGCGGAGACGGCCGGCCCGGCGATCGCCATCTTCAGCTCCTGGCCGGGCGCGTCCGGCTCGCGCGCGAGCTCGGCGACGCCGCCGAAGAGGAAGAGCGTGATCCCGCGGATCGGCAGGTGGGAGCGCCGGGCGACGACCGCATGGCCGAGCTCGTGGAGGAGGACGGAGCCGAAGAGCAGGAGCGCCGTCAGCGCGGCGAGGCCGACGAGCCAGGGGCCGGCGAGACCGGCGCCGCCGAGCCCGCTCTCGGCCGGGAAGACGCGCGAGGCGAGCGTCCAGGTGACGAGGGCGAAGACGGCGAGCCACGAGAGGTCGAGGCGGATCGGGATCCCGAGGACCCGGAAGAGCGTGAACGTCCTTATGAGGGGCAAGCCGGCTAACCTCGAACGGCCGTCAGGGAACGATCGCGGGAAAAGGACTCACGGGTCACGGGTCACGGGGTCACCTGTCCTTTCGGGGCGGTCTTGGCGCCTCCGTCCTGACCATCGCGAGGCCGCGCGATCGAGATCGCCGCGGCCGTGGCCGAGGCGGCCGCGCCCTTGCCGCGGCGCGCGGGCGACGGCGGATCGGCCGCCGCCGCCGCGGCCGCGGCCGCGCCGTCGCCGCCGGGCGCCCCCGCGACCGCCGCCAGGCCCGGCGGCCCGTCCTTCGACGGGACGAGGCGCTGCGGCACGGCGAGCCCGCACGTCAGGTAGTACTTGAGGGCCTCGTCGACGCTCATGTCGCAGGGGAAGCACTCATCCTCGGGGACGAAGACGACGAAGCCCGTCACCGGCGTCGGCGACATGGGGATGAAGATGTTCAGGAAGCGCTTCTCGGGGTGCGCGCGCTCGACGTCCCTCGTCCCCTGGCTCATGACGAAGGCGACCGAGAGCTGGGTGCGGCTCGGGAACGGCGCCAGCACCACCCGCGAGAACTTGAGCTTGTCCTCCTCCTGCTGGACGAAGAAGTCCACGATCTGCTTCGCCGACGGGTAGATGCTCTTGATCACGGGGAGGCGGGTCAGCCAGAACTCGAAGGCGTACCAGAGGCGCCGCCCGAGGAAGCCGGCGACGAAGAAGCCGACGAAGAAGACGATGACGATCGCCGCCGCGAGCCCGACCCAGGACGGGAACTTCTGGTCGATCGCCTTCGCGAGCTTCTCCTCGTTGCCCGCCTTCAGCAGCTCGGGGTCGAGCTCGAACCAGCGGGTCGCGACGTCGCGCCCCGTCTCCGTCGTCCGGAGCTGCGTCTTGATCACGTTGTTGAGCGGGGAGGCGACGTTCTCGTCGACGAAGTTGTAGGTCCAGAGCAGGATGTAGGCGGTGAGGATGGTCGGGAGCAGCGTCCCGAGCCCCTTCAGGAACGCCCGCTTGTACTTCTGCTTGATCGGCTCCGGCGTCGCGGCCATGTCCGTGAGGCATCCTATAGGCGCCGCGCCGACAATGCAAACCCGGGCCCGCCGGCGTGATATAGTGCCCGCGTGCCCTTCGACAAGGCCTTCCTGGCGTCCCTCGAGCGCCTCGCCCGCCTCGCGAAGCGCATCGGCCGCTTCGCCCGCCTGGGCCGGCGCCGCCGGCGCCCGCGCAGCGCGGCCGCCTCGGGCGAGGTCCGCGACCGGCGCGACTACGCGGCCGGCGACGACCTCCGCTACGTCGACTGGGCGGCGTTCGGGCGCCTCGGCCGCGTCCTCGTCAAGCTCTTCGAGTCCGACGAGAACCGGGAGGTCCTGCTGCTCGTGGACGTCTCGGCCTCCATGGCGACCGGCGGCGGCGCCAAGCTCGAGGCGGCGCGGCGCGCGGCCGCCGCCCTCGGGTGCCTCGGGATCGCGCGCCGCGACCGCGTCTCGGCGACGGCCTTCGCGGGCGGCCTCGAGCGCGACCTCGCGCCCCAGGGCGGCCGGGGGGCGCTCGGCCGCCTGCTCGCCTTCCTCGACGGGCTCTCGCCCGCCCCGCGCGGCGCCGACCCCGAGGGCGCGCTCGGAGCGTTCGTCGCCCGGCGCGAGGGCCGGACGTCGTCCCACCGCGCCCTCGCCCTGGTCGTCTCGGACTTCCTCTGGCCGCGGACGGAGCCGGGGCGCGCCGTCGCCCTCCTCCAGGCGGCGGGCCTCGACGCCGCCTTCGTCCACGTCATCGACCCGCGCGACGAGGCCCCCGAGCTCGAGGGCGCCGTCTGCCTGCGGGACGCCGAGACCGGCTCCTTCCGCGAGGTGAGCGTCGATGCGTCCGTGATCGAGGCCTACCGCCGCGCCTTCGAGACCCACCGCGACGCGCTCGAGCGCGCCTGCGTCCGGGCCGGCGCGGGCTACGTCCCCGTGCGGACCGACGAGCCGGTCGAGGAGGCCGTCCTCGACCTGCTGCGGGCCGGGGCCCTCGGGTAGACGAGAGAGAGAGAGAGAGAGAGAGACGAGAGCCGAGCCGAGAGAGACCGACGTTCTTGACACCGATGCGCACCCGCTCCCTCAAGCTGACCCTCGAGTACGACGGCACCGACTTCTCGGGCTGGCAGCGCCAGCCCGGCCGGCGCACGGTCCAGGGAGCGCTCGAGGAGGCCCTCCGCACGGTGCTCCGCCACGACGTCGAGGTCGCCGGCGCCGGCCGCACGGATGCCGGCGTCCACGCCCTCGGCCAGGTCGCGAGCCTCGAGACCCCGTCCGACCTCCCGCCCTCGAAGATCCGGGCGGCGCTGAACGGCGTCCTCCCCGACGACGTCGCGGTCCTCGCCGTCGAGGAGGCGCCCGAGGGGTTCAACGCCCGCTTCGCGGCCCGGGCCAAGCACTACCGCTACCGGATCCTCGAGGGCCCGGTGCGGCGTCCGCTGGAGCTGCGGCACGCCTGGCACTGCCGGCACGCCCTCGACCTCGAGCGCATGCGCCTCGCCGCCGCCCGCCTGGTCGGCACGCACGACTTCCGGGCCTTCGCGCGGGAGCCCGACACGCGGGCCTCGACCGTCAGGACGCTCTTCGCTCTTGATGCGCGCCGGGACGGCTTTATACTAAGCCTGGACGTGAAGGGCGACGGCTTCCTCTACAACATGGTGCGCGCGCTCGCCGGGACGCTCGTCGAGGTCGGGCGCGGGAAGCTCGCGCCCGAGTCCGTGGATGCGGTCCTCCTGGCCCGGGACCGCGCGGCCGCAGGCCCGACGTTGCCCGCGCGGGGGCTTTTCCTCGTCGAGGTGGAGTACGCGCGATAGCGCGTAAGAGAGACCGTAGAGGCGGCGAAGCCGCGCCTCATCGTGCGCCGCGAAGCGACGGGCGAAGCGAGGAACGAAGCGGCCTAGATGCTCGCGATCGTCTCCGACATCCACTCGAACCACGAGGCGCTCACGGCCGTCCTCGACGACATCGACGCGCGCGGGGTCAAGGAGATCTTCTGCCTCGGCGACGTCATCGGCTACGGCCCGAGCCCGATCGAGTGCCTCAGGATCGCCCAGGAGCGCTTCGCCGTCACGCTCTGCGGGAACCACGAGTGGGCGGTGCTGAACGAGCCGCTCGGTTTCCACCGCGTGGCTCGCGAGGCCGTCAACTGGCACCGCCAGCTCCTCTCGCCGCGCTGGTACAGCTCGCGCGAGAAGAAGAACGCCTGGGACTTCCTCCGGAGCCTGCCGCTCGCCCACCGGCGCGGCAAGTTCCTGTTCGTCCACGCCTCGCCGTCGAACCCGACCGAGGAGTACCTGCTGCGCACGGACGTCGACGAGATCCTGCACGAGCTCGGGCCGAAGCTTAGGCGGGCGTTCGAGAAGACGGAGTGGGTGACGCTGATCGGACACACGCACTACCCCGGCATCATCACGGAGGACGCGCAGTTCCTCGTGCCGAAGGAGATCGACCACCGGTTCGAGCTCGAGGAGGGGAAGAAGGTCATCATCAACGTGGGGTCGGTCGGGCAGCCGCGCGACAACGACAACCGCGCCTGCTACGTGACCCTCGATCGCGGGGTGATCCAGTATCACAGGGTCGAGTACGACGTGAGGAAGACCTACGAGAAGGTGGTTTCGAACGGAGCGCTCGACCGCAGCCTCGCCGAGCGCCTGCTGAGCGGGACGTGAACCTGGGCCGCCTCGAGCCGGGCTCGGGGCGGCCGGAAGAGGAGGTTCCGTGAATCTCATCATCACCGGCCGGCACATGAGCGTGACCGACGCGATGAAGGCGTACGCCACGGAGAAGCTCACCCGGCTCGAGCGGTACAACGACATGATCCACGAGGTCGAGGTCGTCCTGAACATCGAGGGGGACCGTCACGTGGCCGAGATGATCTGCCACGCCAAGGCGGGCGGCAACCGGGTCTTCGGGAAGGCCGAGCACAGCGACATGTACGCGGCCATCGACCTCCTCGTCGAGAAGATGGAGAGGCAGCTGAAGACGCACAAGGAGAAGGTCAAGACCGAGCGCAAGCACTCCGCCCGGCACCGCCACGAGACGGTGCGGACCGCCCAGACGGTCGAGGAGGGGGGCGCCGAGGAGATCGAGGAGCTCGGGGAGGAGATCGCCTCCTAGCGGACGGTCGAGCGTCTCGGTCGGTGCGAGGAGCGGTCCGTCGGGAAGAGGTCGCGCGAGGCGCACGAGATACGGGCACGGGCACGGGCACGGGTACGCGCACGGGCGCGGGCTTGCCCAAGTGGCGGGGGAAAGGAGAGCCGGTGGAGAAGCTTTTGGGGTTCCTGACGAAGGATGTGATCAAGATGAACCTGGAGGCGACCGACAAGTCGGCCGTCATCTCGGAGCTCGTGGCGGTCATGGCCGAGAGGGGGAAGATCGACAAGTCCGGCCAGGACTCGATCGCCCAGTCGATCCTCAAGCGCGAGTCGCTCGGGTCGACCGGGATCGGCCACGGGCTCGCGATCCCGCACGCCAAGGCGAGCCCGCTCGTGAAGTCGCTCGTCGGCGCGTTCGGGCGGGCGCAGCGCGGCATCGACTACGGCGCGATCGACGGCGAGCCGTGCCGCCTCTTCTTCCTCATGGTGTCGCCGGACAAGGGCGTCGAGGAGCACCTGAAGATCCTGAAGAAGCTCGCCGCCCTCGGCCGCGACGAGCACTTCTGCCGCTTCCTGGTCGAGGCGAAGGACGTGGATGAGGTCGTGTCGCTGCTCAAGGAGGCGGAGGAGCGCTGAGCGCCTTCGCCGCGGCGCGCGCGCGGCGCGCGAGGGGCCGGGTCCATGGAGCAGCCGCCGGGGGAGACGGAGAAGGTGGTCGAGCGGCACGTGAAGCTCATCAACAAGTACGGGCTGCACGCGCGGCCGGCGACGCTCCTCGCGGAGACGGCGAACGGATTCGGCGCGCAGATCACGATCCGCAAGGACGACCAGGAAGTGAACGCGAAGTCGATCTTCGGCATCATGATGCTCGCGGCCGAGAGCGGCTCGACCCTCGTCATCCGCGCCGTCGGCGACGACGCCGGCGAGGCGGTCGCCTCGCTCGAGGCGCTCATCAACAAGAAGTTCAACGAAGAGTAAGGCGCCGGCGCCGGGGGCCCACGGTCATGGAGATCAAGAAGGGGATCCCCGTCTCGCCGGGGATCGCCATCCGGCGCGCGTTCCTCCTCGACACCGAAGGCCATCAGATCTCGAAGCGCTTCATCAAGAGCGGCGAGGTCGAGGCCGAGATCGCCCGCTTCGACGCCGCCATCCCCCGGGCGCGGCGCGAGTACGAGGAGCTCCGGAAGGAGAGCAACCCCGAGATCGCCCAGATCTTCGGGTTCCACCAGATGATGCTCGAGGATCCGAGCATGCGCGACGAGGTCGTGCGCTGGATCCAGGAGAGCAAGTTCACGCCGGAGTACGCCGTCGCGCGCACCTTCCACAAGAAGATCAAGGCCCTCCAGGCCTCGCGCGACGAGCACATAAAGCTCCGCCACATCGACTTCCACGACGTCGAGCAGCGCCTCCTGAAGGCGCTCGCGGGCGGGCGGGCGCAGGACGTCCGGCGCCTCGAGGAGGACGTGGTCCTCATCGCCCACGACCTCACGCCCTCGCAGACGGCGAACCTGGCGACGACCAAGGTCTCGGGCTTCGCGACGGACGCGGGCGGGCGGACGTCGCACACGGCGATCGTGGCGCGGGCGCTGGGGATCCCGGCGGTCGTCGGCCTCGGGAACATCACGAGCGAGGTCGCGAACGGCGACCTCGTGATCCTCGACGGCACGCACGGCAAGGTCATCATCCAGCCGGACGAGGAGACGCTCCGGGAGTTCCGGGCGAAGGAGAAGCAGTTCATCGAGTTCGAGCGGAGCCTGACCGAGCTCCGGCACCTGCCGGCCGAGACCCTCGACGGGCACCCGCTGACGCTCCTCGCGAACATCGAGTTTCCGGAGGAGATCGCGACCGCGCTCGAGAACGGGGCCGAGGGCATCGGGCTCTACCGGACCGAGTTCCTCTACGTGACCGACCCGGAGCCCGACGAGGAGGTCCACTTCAAGGCGTACCGCCGGGGCGTCGAGCAGCTCGACGGGCGGCCGCTCGTCATCCGCACGCTCGACCTCGGGGCCGACAAGTTCACCGAGGGGGTGCTGCCGATCGAGCCGAACCCGTTCCTCGGCTGCCGCTCGATCCGCCTCTGCTTCGTGCGGATCGACCTCTTCAAGGCCCAGCTCCGGGCCATCCTGCGGGCGACGGCGTACGGCCCGATCAAGATCATGCTGCCGATGATCACGTCGCTCTCCGAGGTCCGGAAGGCGAAGGTGATCATCAACGACGTCATGGAGGACCTGCACCGGGAGAAGGTCCCCTTCGAGGAGGACGTCGAGATCGGGATCATGGTCGAGGTCCCGTCGGCGGCGCTGATCGCCGACTTCCTCGCCGCCGAGGTCGACTTCTTCTCGATCGGGACGAACGACCTCGTCCAGTACACGCTCGCGGTCGACCGCGTGAACGAGCGCGTGGCCGACCTCTACCAGCCGGCGCACCCGGCGATCCTGCGCCTGATCCTCCAGGTCATCGAGGCCGGGCGCCGGCACGGGATCGACGTCTCCATGTGCGGCGAGATGTCGGGCGAGGTCGTCTACACGATCCCGCTCCTCGGCCTCGGGCTCAAGACCTTCTCGATCTCGCCCGGGACGATCCCCGAGGTGAAGAAGGTGATCCGCTCGATCACGCAGAAGGAGGCCGTGCAGGTCGTCGAACGGATCTTCACCTTCAGCGAGGCGAAGCAGACGGATAATTACTTGCGGGAGAAGGCGAAGCGCATCATCCCCCAGCTTTTCTAATCGCCCTTCCGCGCACGCCTTCCGGTTCGATCTGCAAAAAAGCGCGGTTGTCTTGTCGGACCCGCATCGGATAATCCTCGTCAAGCTGCGCCCCCGGACCGTCCGGAGGGGCCCCCAACGCGGGCCGGGGAGCGCGGGGGCGAGCCCCGTGGCGAGGTCCGGCCGGGGCTTGACGGCCGAGGGCGGAGCCGCATAGGATCAGCCCGACCTGCGGTGGCCCGGAGCCCCGCATGGCATCGGGACTTGGGGCGCGGAGGAGAGGCCGGTCTCATGCTCGGAATGCTGGGCCAAAAGAACCGCATCCTGGGCCTCGACATAGGCTCGAGCGAGGTCAAGGCCCTCGAGCTCCAGAAGGCGGGAGACGGGTACGCGATCACCGGGTACGCGAGCAGCAAGGTCAACTCGCCCGACGAGGTGAAGCTCGCGATCAAGGAGATCATCCGCAAGGGCGGCTTCAAGACGAAGCGCGTCGTCACGTCCGTCTCCGGCCGGTCGGTCATCGTCCGCTACGTGACGATGCTCCAGATGAGCCGGGAGGACCTCCAGAGCGCGATCCGCTACGAGGCGGACAAGTACATCCCCTTCGAGGTCGAGGAGGTCGTCCTCGACTGCCAGATCCTCGAGGAGAACGTCGGCAAGGGCGAGGGCGACCAGCCCGAGATGAAGGTGCTGCTGGTCGCCGTCAAGCGCACGCTCATCGACGAGCACGTCCTCCTCCTCAAGGAGTGCGGGCTCCAGCCGGCGATCATCGACGTCGACGCGTTCGCCCTCGGCAACGCCTTCGAGCTGCGCACGATCAACACGCACCGCGAGAAGGAGTACGAGGACAAGGTCATAGCGCTCGTCGACATCGGGGCGAACAAGACGAACATCAACATCATCAAGGGCCGGACCTCGTACTTCACGCGCGAGATCTACCTCGCCGGGAACGACTTCACCGAGGCGATCGCGCGCCGCCTCGGGATCGACGAGGGCGAGGCCGAGACGCTGAAGCAGGACGTGCGCGACCGGGTCGGGGAGATCGAGGAGTGCATCCTCCCGACGCTCGACGACCTCGGGAACGAGATCCAGCTCTCGTTCGACTACTTCGAGAACCAGTTCGACAAGCAGGTGGACGAGGTCTACATCTCGGGCGGCAGCGCGAAGCTCCCGGGCCTCGCGCGCACGTTCGAGGGGGCCTTCGACAAGCCGATCATCTTCTGGGACCCGCTCGAGAACCTCGAGGTGCGGTCCGACAAGGTGGACGAGAAGCAGCTCCGCGCCAAGTCGAACCAGCTCGCGGTCGCGGTCGGGCTCGCTTCCCGCCTACGGGGGCTCTAAGCCATGCTCGCCATGATCGAGATCAACCTCCTCCCGGCCCAGTACAAGGCCGTCGAGCGGACGGCGCCCGCGGTCCTTCTGACGCTCCTCGGCGGCGGCATCCTCCTCGCGCTCTCGCTCGGCGGCTACTTCTTCGCCGCCAACTCGGCACGCGCCCGCGTCGAGGAGAAGGGCGAGTATCAGGCTCGCCTGGACAAGGCGCGCAAGGAGGCCGAGGAGGTCCGCCTCATCGAGAAGCGGATCGAGGAGGCCCAGGGGCGCATCGACACGGTGCTCGCCATCTCCCAGACGAAGGTCTACTGGGCGATGAAGATCGAGCAGCTCCTCACCATCATCCCGAGCTACGTCTGGATCGACGCCCTCTACGTGCGCGAGCCCCCGGACAAGAAGGGGCAGCCCGGGCAGCCGATCCGGCTCGAGCTCGAGTGCCACGCGCGCGGGTCCTCCGGGCGCGTGCCCGAGTTCATGCAGGTCCTGCGCTCGAACACGAACTTCTTCCACCACTTCTCCGACCCGGATGCGATCAAGGTCGAGGAGCGGCACATCAACCGGGAGCCGGTGCAGGCGTTCACGCTCGTCCTGCCGCTCAAGAAGGACTTCTACGCGCCGGACCTCGGCATGGCGGCCGCGGCGGCGGCGGGACGGTAGCGGAGGCGCGATCGAGCCATGAACCAGACGCAGAAGATCGTGGTGATCGCCGTCGTGTTCGTCCTCGCCGTCGGCGGGTTCGTCTACGCGGCCGTCGACAAGTTCGGCGACGCCCGCCAGGCGTCCGAGGAGGCCTCGACGATCAAGGAGGAGCTCGCGCGCCTCGAGACCCTGAACGAGACGAGGGGGCGCAAGGAGGGGCAGGAGGTCGCGATCAAGAGCCTCTTCGAGCAGCTGGCCGAGATCCTGCCGCAGGCGTCGGCGCCGGCGCGGTTCGAGATCATCACCGACATGCAGCGGTTCTGCGAGGAGACGGGCGTCAAGTTCGTCGAGACGTTCGTCCAGGGCCAGGAGCAGCCCGCGGCCGCCGGCGGACCGCCGCGGCCCGGCGCCCCGCCGCCGCCTCCGCCCGGTCCCGCAGGCGGCCCCCCGGGCGCCCCGAAGGGGCCGGCGAAGCCGTTCGGCGAGAGCTTCGAGCCGACGGACGTGCGCGTGCGGCTCATCGGGACGTTCGAGTCCTTCCACCTCTTCCTCAACAAGATGGAGGGGCGGAAGAGCTACGCGCGGGTGGACGAGATCATCCTGACGCCGTCCTCGTCGTCGACGTTCCTCCAGAGCCCGCAGCTCGTCGCCGCCGCCCAGGCCGCGGGCTTCATCCCGTCGCCGTTCGGGCAGGGCTACGTCGACGCGCGGAAGAAGGAGCCGATCCTCGCGATCGAGCTCAACCTGAAGACGTTCCACTACGTCGTGCCGGCGACGCCCGCGGGCGCCGCGCCGAGGCCCAGATGAGCGGGGCGGGCCGAGAGAGCAGGCCTCCGGCAGAAGGGGCGGGGGCGGAGGGGAGAACCACCATGAGGGCGTATCGGATCTCGCGCTTCCTCGCGGGCGCGCTCCTCCTGGTCGCGTTCCCGGTCGGCGCGTGGGCCCAGGACACGCCGCCCGGCGGCGGCGCGCCCGGCGGCGGTCCGGCGCTCGAGAAGCCGGACCCGGCGCGCGGGGCGACGACTCCCGGCGGCGGCGCCCCGGTCGGCCCGAGGGTCGATGCGCCGGTGCCCGCGGCCGCGAGGCCCGACCCGCGCGCGTCGGACAGCGTCTCGGCCCTCACCCAGACGGCCGAGGCCCGGATCAAGCGGAAGCAGTTCGCCGAGGCGGCGCTCGACTACGCGGAGCTGATCCACGTCCGGCGCCGGGGCGAGGTCCCGGACAAGAACTGGATGCTCTTCCTCCTCTCCTACGGGCGCTGCCTGTTCGAGACCGGCGGCAAGCGGGAGGACCCGGGCAACTGGAAGCCCCGCGACCCGACCGACTACTACCAGCCGTGGGCGCGGGCGGCGTTCCAGCGCGTGATCGAGAAGAAGGTCGACGACGGGCGGCCCGTCGAGCCGAACAACATCGTCGCCCTCTTCTACCTGGCGCGCCTCGACGTCCAGGCCGCGCGGCAGAAGATCGGGACTCGCTACAAGCTCGACGAGCTGTCGCGCATGAACCCGATCGCGGACGCCGAGATCCTCCAGAAGCTCGACCCGCGCGAGCGCGAGGCCAAGGACAAGCTCGACTCGGCGAAGAAGTACCTCCAGACCGCGGCGCGCGAAGGGTTCGCCGCGATCGCCGCGATCCGCGACACGGAGGAGCTGAAGGCGGCCTTCGGGACGGACGCGCCCTTCCAGCTCGACCTCATCAACGAGCCGAAGCTCCGGACCGTCCGGACGCTGCCCGGCCAGGTGTGGCGCGACCCCTTCCGGAACCCGTTCGCGGAGGCCGAGGGCGGGGAGCCCCCGCCCGACATCGACACTCCCGAGGGTCCGAAGCAGCGAACGGCCATCCTCGCCCGGCTCGAGACGCTGATCATCGAGATCGAGCGCGCCTACGACGCCAAGGACTACGAGGAGGTCTACCGGAAGACCCCTCAGATCCAGCAGATCTTCGAGCAGGCGAAGGCGATCACGGGCGAGGAGGCGCTGGCCGAGAAGCTCGACGAGCTCCGCAAGCGCTACGAGAAGAAGCTGCCATTCTACGAGCAGGTCATCTTCATCTACTACCAGGGCCAGTGCGAGAAGCTCATCGCCGAGATGCGGGAGCGGATCGACACCGAGGACTTCACCGGCGTCCAGGGCGTGTTCGACCGGCTCGTGACCCTGACGAAGAAGATGGAGTCCGAGAACCCCGGGGTGTTCGGACCCGAGGCGCGAAAGCAGCGAGAGAAGGGCGAGGAGCTGAACCTCCGGGCCCAGAAGCTGAAGCGCATCGGCGAGATCAAGATCGACATCACCGGGATCATTCACGGACCCGGGATCTATCGGACGATCATCAACGGCAAGCACTACGCGAAGGGCGACGAGGTGCCGACGCCCGACGCGAAGGCGCTCGTGGTCGTCGAAGACGTCGGCAAGCGCGAGGTCACGTTCAGCTACCAGGGAGAGAAGTTCACGCGCAAGCTGGGACAACGCTGAGACCCGCGAGGGACTGAACTCGAGCAAGAGCACGAAGCTCCCGCTTTCATTCCGGCCGCGCGCAGGGCGGGCGGGGCGGCTTGGGGAAGGCCGTAAGGGGCGGGAAGACTTGAGGGGGGAAGAAAGACAATGTTCCTGAGATCGTCTCGGCTCTCGGTCTACCTGTTCCCGGCTGTCCTGGGCGCTTGCTTCGCCGGAACGGCCGTCGCGCAGGAGCCGCTTCCCGGAGACCTCGCCACGCCTCCGCCCGCAGGGACGGGGGTCCTCCCTCCCGGCGCGCCCGGGGTCGGCGAGACGTTCGTCACGCTCATCGCCGAGGAGGAGGACATCCGCTCGGTCGCCGCGAAGATCGCGCGCCGGGCGGGCGTCAACATCCAGGTCGACCGCAACGTCGAGGCGATCGTCAGCGTCCGCCTCGTGAACCTGCCGTGGCGCCTCGTCCTCGAGGCGGTCGCGCGCGACGCGGGGATCGAGATCGAGGAGCGCGGACCGCGCCTCCTCTACCTCACCCAGCCGCCGCGCGTGACGATGGAGTTCATCGACGCGGACCTGCGGCTGGTCCTCGACCAGCTCGCGCGCCTCGCGAGCAAGAACATCGTGCTCTCGCCGGTGATCGGCGAGCGCAAGGTGACGCTCACGCTGCGCAACGTCCACTGGTACCGGGCCCTCGAGACGATCGTCCGGACCGTCGGGCTCGTCGCCGTCCGCGAGGAGGGCGACATCGTCCGGATCGTCCGGCCCGAGGACCTGGTCGCCCAGCTCGACCGGAAGACCTACCACCTGAGCTATCTCCGGCCGCCGGACGACTACAAGGCGACGGCGATCGGCAGCACCCAGGGCAGCGCGGGCGCGGCCGGGGCCGGCGGCGCCGCGGCCGGCGGGCGGTCGAGCGGCGGCGGCAGCTTCTTCCTCACGGGCCAGCGGCCGCCGAACCCGGACGAGTTCCCGCTGCTCAAGGCCCTCCAGGCGATCGTCAACACGAAGATCGGCGAGAGCGTCACCTACGACCCCGAGTCGAACTCGCTCCTCGTCGCCGCGACGTCGAAGACGCACGCCGAGATCGAGGACCTGCTGAAGAAGGTCGACCGCGAGCCCCAGCAGGTCTTCATCGACGTCAAGTTCATCTCGACGCGCAACACGAACTTCTGGCGTGACGGCCTGAAGGTCGGCGTCGCGGGCCGGCGCACGGGCGACCCGAACGGGGCGGGCGTGAACGTCCAGCTCCTCAACAGCTCGCCCACGAACCCGGGCCTCGGCCAGTTCCCGTTCATCTTCGGCGAGGGCATCGATGCGTTCTCGCGCGCCTTCGCCGTCCCGTCCATCCTCGACTTCTCGCAGACGAGCCTGCTGCTCCAGTACGTCGAGATCGACAGCAACTCGAAGGTCACGCAGGCGCCGACGCTGACGACGCTCAACGACCGCGAGGCCGTGATCTTCGTCGGCGAGAACGTCCCGTTCGCCGAGCAGACGGCGACCCAGGACCAGAACGGCAACGTCACCGTCACCCTCAAGGAGGGCGCGCGGTCGCCCGTCTCGGTCGGCTTCACGCTCTTCATCACGCCGCACATCGTCCGCGACAGCGACCAGATCCTGCTGACGATCATCCCGCGCGTCTCGCGCCTCACCGGCTCGCAGTCGACGGGGCTCGAGCGCTTCTCGTTCACCGACCCGGTGACGGGGATCACGACGTTCATCGACCTGCCGCGCATCGCGGACCAGGTCGTCGTCACGAAGCTCCTGATCCGCGACGGCAACACGGCCGTGATCGGCGGGCTCATGCAGGAGACGGTGACGGAGATCCAGGAGCGGATCCCGGTCCTGTCGGCGCTGCCGCTCATCGGCAACCTGTTCACGTTCGACTCGAAGGACTACGCCCAGGAGAACCTGATCATCTTCGTGACGCCGCGCATCGTGCGGAACGCCGACGACGCGTCGAGCCTCTTCGGCCGTCAGTACCAGATCCACCAGGAGAACGACTGGTTCTACCTCAAGTACCTGAAGGAGCGGGAGGAGAAGGAGGAGCACAAGGCCCGCGGGACGAAGCCCGCGAAGGCCGGCGGCTCGGAAGCCGGATCGACCGGCGAGGCGACCACGCCTCCGCCGGCCGGCCTCGGCGCCGAGCCCCCTCCCGCCTCCGGAACGGCTCCGGCAACGGGCGAGGGCGGGACGCCCCGCTGACGTTCGAGAAGCGGGGCGCCTCGCCGCCTCGACCGCCCGCGGAGGAGCGAGACTCGCCTCTCCGCGGGCGCCTTCGTTGCCGGGGAACGACCACGAAGTCGCCTGCCAGAAAGGAGCGTCCGTACCGGCCCGCGAATGAGCAAGACCATGTTGATCAACGTGGTGGAGCCGGAAGAATGTCGAATCGCGATCCTTGAAACCGGCCGGCTCGAGGAGTTCTACGTCGAGCGGAAGAGCGACGTCACCCTCCTCGGGAACATCTACAAGGGTCGAGTCATCTCGATCGAGCCCAGCATCCAGGCGGCTTTCGTCGACTTCGGGATCGACAAGAACGGCTTCCTCCACGTCTCCGATGTCATGCCCGCCTACGGGAAGAAGGAGGGCGAGGCGGCAGAAGGTCAGGGCGAGCGACGGGACATCCAGACGTTGCTCCGCAAGGGGCAGGAGGTCCTCGTCCAGGTGAGCAAGGAGGGCATCGGGACCAAGGTCCCCACGCTGACGACGTACATAAGCCTCCCCGGCCGCTACATGGTGCTCATGCCGAGCATCAGCAAGCGCGGGGTGTCGAAGAAGATCGCCGACGACGAGGAGCGCCGGAAGCTCCACGACCTGCTGAAGCAGCTCGACCCGCCGAAGGGCATGGGGTACATCATCCGGACCGCGGGGGCCGACCGCACCAAGGCCGACCTCGTGCGCGACCTGAACTACCTCCTGCGCCTGTGGAAGGCGATCTCGAAGCGGGTCCGGGTCGCCGAGACCCCGTCCTGCATCTACCAGGAGAGCGACCTGGTCCTCCGGACGATCCGGGACATCTTCCAGAAGGACGTGGACGAGATCCTGATCGACGAGGAAGAGACCGTGAAGCGCGCCCAGCAGTTCCTCGAGGACCTCATGCCTCGATACGCGGCGCGCGTGAAGCACTACCAGGAAGCCGAGCCGCTCTTCCACAAGTTCAAGGTGGAGGAGCAGATCGAGCGTCTCTACGACCGGCGCGTGGCGCTCCCCTCGGGCGGGTCGATCGTCATCGACCAGACCGAGGCCCTCGTCGCGATCGACGTCAACTCGGGCAAGTTCAAGGACGAGGACAACCTCGAGGAGACGGCCTACCGCACGAACCTGGAGGCGGCGCGCGAGGCGTGCCGGCAGCTCAAGCTCCGGGACCTGGGCGGGGTCATCTGCATCGACTTCATCGACATGCGGCTCGAGAAGCACAAGGCGGCGATCGAGCGGACCGTCCGCGACCTCCTCCGCCACGACCGGGCGCGCACGCGGGTCGCGCGGATGTCGAAGTTCTGCATCCTCGAGCTCACGCGCCAGCGCGTCCGCCAGTCGATCCGCAAGACGCACTACTCGCCGTGCCCCGTCTGCCGCGGGACGGGGAGCGTCAAGACGGTCGAGAGCATGGGGCTGTCGCTCTTCCGTCAGATCAAGGCGCGGCTCGCCCGGCTGGCGACGAAGAAGCTCGAGGTCGTCGCCCACCCCGACGTCGCCGGCTTCCTCCAGCAGCGGAAGAAGGAGACGCTCCAGGAGCTCGAGCGGCGGATCGGGAAGCCGGTCAGCTTGAAGGCGGACTCCGGCTTCCAGGTGGAGGAGTTCCGGATCGTGGAGTGATTCCGACGGCCGGCGGTGCCCGGACCCGCCGGCCGTCCCCCCCCTCCGGACCTAACCCCTTGCAATCCGTGGGCGCCGGTCTATAATGGCGCGCCGATCCTGAGGAGGAAGAAGCATCATGTATGCCGTCATCAACGATGGCGGTCGCCAGCACAAGGTCACCGAGGGTCAGCGCATCCTCGTCGACCTCAAGGCCGCGAAGGCGGGCGACCAGATCGAGTTCGGCGACGTCCTGCTGCTCTCGGACGGGCAGGGGAGCGTCACCGTCGGCGCGCCGTCCGTCGCGGGCGCCAAGGTCGTCGGCAAGGTCCTGGGCGAGAGGAAGGGCGACAAGCTCGTCGTCTTCAAGAAGCGCCGGCGCAAGCACGGGAGCAAGGTGAAGCGCGGCCATCGCCAGCGCTACACCTCCGTCCAGATCGAGAAGATCGAGAAGCCGTAGAGGGGTCGGGACAGTCATGGCTCACAAGAAGGGGCAGGGCGCATCGCGCAACGGGCGGGACTCGAACCCGCAGTTCCGCGGCATCAAGGCTTACGACGGCGAGCGCGTGAAGCCGGGGTCGATCATCCTCCGCCAGTGCGGGACGAAGTTCACGCCCGGCCGCAACGTCAAGATGGCGAAGGACTGCTCGCTGTTCGCGCTCGTCGACGGGATCGTCCAGTACCAGTCGAACAAGCGGGTGCACGTGAACGCGGCCGCGGAGTCGGCGGCGGCTTCCGAATCCGCGCCCGCCTGAGCCCATCGCCAAGATAGGGGCCTCGGATGTTCGTCGACAAGACGGACATCTTCGTCAAGGCCGGCGACGGCGGCGACGGCTGCGTCTCCTTCCGCCGCGAGAAGTACATCCCGCGCGGCGGCCCGGACGGCGGCGACGGCGGGCGGGGCGGCAGCGTGATCCTGCGGGCGACCGATCGCGCCGCCACCCTCCTCGACCATCACCGCCAGACCTTCTACCGCGCCGTGAGCGGAAAGCAGGGGCGCGGCAAGAACCAGACGGGGCGATCGGGCCAGGACCTCGTCGTCGAGGTCCCGCGCGGGACGATCGTGCGCCGGCGCGACTCGGGCGAGGTCGTGCGCGACCTGACCGCCGAAGGCGACGAGATCGCGATCGCGCGCGGCGGGCGCGGCGGCAAGGGGAACTCGCGCTTCAAGTCGTCGACGAACCAGGTCCCGCGCGAGTCCACGCCGGGCGAGGAGGGCGAGGAGGGCTGGTACACGCTCGAGCTGAAGCTCGTGGCGGACGTCGGCCTCGTCGGGCTCCCGAACGCCGGCAAGTCGACGATCATAAGCCGCATCTCCTCGGCCCGCCCGAAGATCGCCGACTACCCGTTCACGACCCTCTCCCCCGTCCCGGGGCTCGTGTCCCTGGGCGAGTACCGGTCCTGCGTCGTGGCGGACATCCCGGGGCTCATCGAGGGCGCGCACCAGGGCCACGGCCTCGGCGACGAGTTCCTCCGCCACGTCGAGCGGACGCGCGCGCTCGTGCACGTGATCGACGTCGCGCCGCTCTCGGGGCCGGCGCCGGCCGAGGCGTATCGCGTCATCCGGCGCGAGCTCGAGGCGTACGGGCTCGGCCTCGCCGGCAAGCCCGAGATCGTGGCCGCGAACAAGATGGACCTCCCGGAGGCCGGGGACGGGCTCGCCGCGCTCCGCCGCGAGCTCCCGCCGGACAAGGAGATCTGGCCGATCTCGGCCGTGACCGGCGCCGGGCTCAAGGACCTGGTCGGGGCCATCGCCCGCCTGATCGAGCGCGCGGAAGCCCCGTCGTAAGGCCGTCCTGCCGCCGCGCGTGGCGCGGCGCGCCCCATGTTCGCCTTGTGACCCCGCGATCAGCGCCTTATAATCCTCCGAGCGGTGGCAGGAGGGGCACTCATGTCCCAGGATTTCCACGAGCTCTTGAAGCGGATGGTGAAGGAGCGGGCGTCGGACCTCTTCCTCAAGGTCGGCAGCCCGCCGACGCTCCGCATCGACGGCCGCATCCGCTTCCTCCAGGCCGAGGCCTTCACGCCCGACAAGAGCAACGAGGTCCTCGAGACGATCCGGAAGAGCCGGCTGAAGGCCCTGGACGAGGAGGGCGAGATCGACCTCGCCTACGACCTCCCGGGCGTCGGCCGCTTCCGCTGCAACATCTTCCGCCAGCGCGGGCACCTCTCCTTCGCCTTCCGTCACGTCGAGAAGGTGATCCCGACGTTCGAGGAGCTCGAGCTGCCGGTCGAGCCGCTCACGAAGCTCGCCTCGATCAACCGCGGGCTCCTCCTCGTGACGGGCGTCACCGGCTGCGGCAAGTCGACGACGCTCGCCTCGGTGATCAACTACATCAACGAGAACTTCAACAAGCACATCGTCACGCTCGAGGACCCGATCGAGTTCGTCTTCCGCGACAAGCGCTCGATCATCTCGCAGCGCGAGATCGGCGTCGACACGAAGGACTTCCTCCTGGCCTTGAAGCACGTCGTCCGCCAGTCGCCGGACGTGATCATGGTCGGCGAGATGCGCGACCGCGAGACGATGGAGGCGGCGATCAACGCGGCCGAGACGGGGCACCTCGTGCTCTCGACGCTGCACACGGTCAACGCCATGCAGACGATCGAGCGCATCATCAACTACTTCCCGCCGCACCAGCACCAGCTCATCCGCATGCAGCTCTCGCTCATCCTCGAGGGCGTCGTCTCGCAGCGCCTCCTCGCCCGCAAGGACGGGCGCGGACGCGTGCCGGCGATCGAGCTCATGATCCGGAGCCCGACGGTCAAGGACCTCCTCATGGAGGGAAAGACGAACGAGCTCTACAAGGCCATCAAGGAAGGCGACTACTTCGGCAGCCAGACCTTCAACCAGTCGCTCAAGAAGCTCTACGAGGCGGAGAAGATCAGCCTCGAGGAGGCCATGGGCGCGGCCGACAACCCGGACGAGCTCAAGCTCGAGATCCGCGGGATCATCAAGGGGTCGCGGGCGGCGGACTTCGACTTCGAGTACTGAGCGTATTGACGCCCCGGGGCGCGCCCGCGATCATTGCGGCATGCGCCTCCTGGCGGCGGACATCGGCAACACCCACATCCATCTGGGCCTGTTCGACGGCGAGACGCTCGCCGCCGCCGGGCCCATCCGCACCGACCGGCTCCACGACGAGCTCGACGGCGAGTGGCGGCGCATCGCGGGCGACCAGGCCGGCGCGCCCATCGCCGGCGCCGTCGTCTGCTCCGTGAACCCCAAGGTCAAGATCCCGTTCGCCCAGTGGGTCGCCGACACGTACGGGATGCGGCCGCGCGTCGTCGGCGAGAACCTCCGCGTCCCGATGCCCGTCGACGTCGACAGCCCGGAGGAGGTCGGCACGGACCGCATCGTCAACGCCTACGCGGCCTGGCGGCTGCTCGGGCGCGGCCCGATCGTCGTCGCCGACTTCGGGACGGCGATCACCCTCGACGTCGTCTCGGAGCGCGGCGAGTACCGGGGCGGGGTCATCGCGCCCGGCGTGCGCACGGCGTCGCGCGCGCTCGAGCAGCAGACGGCGCTGCTCCCGTTCGTCAAGGTCCGCAAGACGGCGACCGCGATCGGCCGCAACACGATCGACGCGATCAACGGCGGCCTCTACTTCGGCTACCTCGGGCTCGTCGACGCCCTCTGCGAGCGCGTCGCGACCGAGCTCGGGACGACGCCGCTCTTCCTCGCCACGGGCGGCGACGCGACCCTCTTCGCCGATCGCTCCCGGCACCTCGGGGAGGTCCGCCTCGACCTGACCCTCCAGGGGCTCCGCCTCGCCTTCGACGCGGCGAGGACGACGTGAAGCGCGACCTCCTCGGCCTGGCGGAGCTCGGCCGCGACGGGATCGTCGCCATCCTCGACCTCGCGCGCGAGCTGGCCCCGCACGCGACCGAGGGCCGGCGCAAGCGCGTGGACCTCGCGGGCCGGACGGTCGCGAACCTCTTCTTCGAGGCGAGCACGCGGACGCGCATCTCGTTCGGCCTGGCCGCGCGCCGGCTCGGGGCCGACGTCATCGACTACACGGCCTCGGCCGGCAGCACCCAGAAGGGCGAGACGCTCGTCGACACGGCCCGCAACATCGAGGCGATGGGCGTCGACGTCGTCGTCTGCCGCCACGCCTACGCCGGCGCGCCCCACCTGCTGGCGCGCCGGCTCCGGGCGTCCGTCGTCAACGCCGGCGACGGCGCCCACGAGCACCCGACGCAGGGGCTGCTCGACGCCTACACGGTGCGCGAGGCGCTCGGGCGCGTCGAGGGCGTGCGGATCGCCCTGATCGGCGACATCATCCACAGCCGCGTCGCCCGCTCGGCGCTCCGCGTCTTCCGCGCCCTCGGCGGGCACGTGACGCTCATCGGCCCGCCGACGCTCGTGCCCCGGACCTTCGAGAAGCTCGGGGCTGCGGTGTCCTGGGACCTGGACGAGGTCCTGCCCGAGCAGGACGTGGTCGTCGCGCTCCGCATCCAGCACGAGCGCCAGGACGCGGGCCTGATCCCGTCCGTGCGCGAGTTCGCGCGCCTCTACGGGATCGACGCGCGCCGCCTCGAGCGGATGAAGCCGTCGTGCGCGATCATGCATCCGGGCCCGGTCATGCGCGGCGTCGAGGTCACGTCCGACGTCGCCGACTCGCCGCGCTCGCTCGTCCTCCGGCAGACGACGAACGGCGTGGCCGTGCGGATGGCGGTGCTCAAGTGGGTCCTCGGGCCGGAGGGCCAGGGGCGTGGCTGACGCGGGCACAGGCGCGGGCGCGGGCGCAGGCGCGGGCACAGGCGCGGGCGCGGGCACCATCCTCATCCGCGGCGGCCGCGTGGTCGACCCGGCGAGCGCGCGCGACGGGGGCTTCGACGTCCTCGTGCGCGACGGCAAGATCGCCGAGGTCGCGCCCAAGGTGCGCGCGGGGGCGGACCGCACGATCGATGCGCGCGGCCTCGTCGTCGCGCCGGGGCTCGTCGACATCCACGTCCACCTGCGCGAGCCGGGCTACGAGACGAAGGAGACGATCGCCGACGGCGCGCGGGCCGCGGTCGCGGGCGGGTTCACGACGGTCTGCTGCATGCCCAACACCGACCCCCCGCTCGACACGCGGGCGGCGTGCGAGTTCGTCGTCGGCGAGGGCCTGCGCCAGGGCCTCGCCCGCGTCCTCCCGATCGGCTGCGTCTCCAAGGGACGCAAGGGCGACGAGCTGGCCGAGCTCGCCGACCTCGCGCGCGGCGGCGCGGTCGCGTTCTCGGACGACGGCTCGCCGGTGAAGACGTCCGTCCTCCTCAGGCGCGCGGTCTCGTACGCGCGCATGCTCGACCGCGTGATCATCGACCACTGCGAGGACCTGGACCTCGCGCGCGGCGGCCTCATGCACGAGGGGCTGGTCTCGCTCGACCTCGGCATGCCCGGGAAGCCGGCCGCGTCCGAGGACCTGGTCGTCGCCCGCGACATCTCGATCGCCGAGACGGAGCACGCCCCGATCCACATCGCCCACGCGAGCACGCTCGGCGCGCTCGAGCTCGTGCGCCAGGCGAAGCGGCGCGGCGTCAAGGTGACGTGCGAGGTCACGCCGCACCACGCCCTCCTGACGGACGACGAGGTGCGGGCGTTCGACGCCTCGCGCCACAAGATGAACCCGCCGCTCCGCTCGCGCGAGCACGTCGAGGCGATCCTCGAGGGCCTGCGCGACGGGACGGTCGACGCCATCGCCTCCGATCACGCCCCCCACACGCGCGACGAGAAGGAGGTCGAGTGGGGGCTCGCCCCGGACGGCGTCATCGGCCTCGAGTCCACGCTCCCGGCGACGCTCAAGCTCGTCGACCGGGGCGTGATCGGGCTCTTCCGGGCGATCGAGCTCCTGACGCTCGGGCCGGCCGTCGCGATCGGCCTCCCGAAGGGGACCGGGACGCTCGCCGCCGGCGCGCCCGCCGACATCGCCGTCCTCGACCTCGAGACGCGCTACCCGCTCGAGAGCGCCGTCTTCCGCTCGCGCGCCCGCAACACGCCGTTCGACGGCATGACCGTGCGCGGGCGCGCCGTCTTCACGCTCGTCGCCGGCCGCATCGTCCTCGAGCCGGGAGGCGCGACCCCGTGAGGCCGCCGCCGGGCGAGCGCGCGTTCCGGGCGGCGGGCGCCACGCCGGCGGCGGGCGAGCTCGCGACCACGTTCGCGACGACCGACATCGGACCGGCGCTCCGCCTTCATTTCCTGCCGAGCGAGAAGCCGAAGACGGTCGTCTTCGGCGCCTACCTGCGCCGCGACCTCGACCGCCCGGGGGCGCCCGAGGCGGCCGAGGCGACGCGCTTCGCCCTCCTCCACCTCCTCCTGCGGCGCGGCTCGCGCTCGCACCCGACGCTGCGCGCGCTCTCGCGGGCGCTCGAGGACCTCTACGGGGCGACCCTCTACACGGACGTCCTCAAGATCGGCGAGGCCCAGGTCCTGAACGTCGGGCTCGAGGTCGCGAACCCGAAGTTCCTCCCGGGCCGGAGCGGCGTGCTCGAGGAGGCGGTCGCCCTCCTCGCCGGCACGCTCCTCGACCCCGCCCTGGACGAGGCCACGGGGCGGCCCTTCCGGGCGATGGACGTCGAGCAGGAGAAGAAGAACCTGGCGCGGACGCTCGCCGGCCTCGTCCACGAGAAGGCGGCCTACGCGTGCGAGCGCTGCATCGCCGAGATGGCGCCGGACGAGCCCTTCGGCCTCTACGAGTACGGCCGGGCGGACGACCTGGCGACGCTCGCCCCCGAGGACCTGGGCGAGACGCACCGTCAGGCCGTCGACCGGCTGCCCCTCGACCTCTTCGCGGCCGGCGACGTCGAGCCGGACCTCGTGCACGACCTCGTCGCCGCCCGCTTCGGCGGCCCGCGCCGCGGCGACTACGTCCCGCGGCCGGCCGTCCCGCACCCTTCGCCCCGGCCGGCGCGCGTCGTCGTCGAGGAGCGGCGCGTCGAGCAGGCGCGGCTCGTGCTCGCCTACCGCTCCCCGATCCGGCACGCGGACGAGCGGTTCCCGTCGCTCCTCTTCCTCAACTCGCTGCTCGGGGCCTTCCCGCACTCGCGCCTCTTCCGGGTCGTGCGCGAGCGCGAGGGCCTCTGCTACCAGGCATCGTCGCTCGTCGAGAAGGCGAAGGGCGTGATCGTCATCTCGCTCGGGATCGACGTCCGTCATTACGAGCGGGCGCGCGCCCTGGTCGAGGCGCAGGTCGCCGCCCTGGCCGGGGGCGACGCGACGGGCGACGAGATGGAGCAGACGGCGCGCGCGCTGGCTCGCCTGTACACGACGATCGAGGACAGCCCGGCGCGAAAGGCGAACGCGCTCTACGCCATGCGCGTGAGCGGCCGGCAGGGGACGCTCGCCGACGAGACCGCGGCGCTCGGGGCCGTCACCCGCGAGGACGTGGCGGCGGCGGCGCAGGGGCTCTGGCTCGACACCGTTTACCTCCTGAGGCCTCGAGACTGAACGCGTGAGCACCGTCATGGAGCGCGACGACCGGCTCATGATCCGCAGCGACTGGCTGCGCGAGGAGGTGCACGGCCGGCGCCTCGAGAACGGGCTCTGGGTCTTCGTCCTGCCGAAGCCGCGGTTCCTGAAGAAGCACGCCCTGCTCGCCGCGCGCTACGGCTCGATCGACGTCTCGTTCCGCGCGCCGTGGGAGGCCGCGGCGGCGTCCGTGCCGGAGGGGATCGCCCACTTCCTCGAGCACAAGCTGTTCGAGCGCGAGGGCGGCAACGCCTTCGACCGCTTCTCGCAGAACGGGGCGTACTGCAACGCCTACACGAGCTACACGGTCACGGCGTACCACTTCTCCTGCACCGACCTCTTCGACGAGAACCTGCGCCTGCTGATCGACTTCCTCGAGCTGCCGCCGTTCACGGAGGAGGCGATCGCGCGCGAGAAGGAGATCATCGGGCAGGAGATCAAGATGTACGAGGACTCGCCCGACTGGCGCGGGCTCCTGAACCTGCTCGACGCGCTCTACGTCGTCCACCCGGTCAAGGTCGACATCATCGGGACGGGGGAGAGCATCGCCCGGATCGACAAGGCCGCCCTCGACCGGTGTTACCGGGCGTTCTACCAGCCGCCCAACATGGCGCTCTTCGCGACGGGCGACCTCGACCCCGAGGCGGTCTTCGCCACGGCCGCGCGCGCGTTCGAGGCGCGGCCGCTGCCGGCGGCGGCGGGCGACCCCGTGCGCGTCGCCCCGGCCGAACCGCCCGGGGTCGCGAGGGCGCGCGCCGAGGCGCGCCTCGACGTCGCCCACCCGCGCGCGCTCCTCGGCTTCAAGGACCGGGACGTCGGTTTCGACGGGCCGGCGCTCCTGCGCAAGGACATCGAGATGACCTTCATCCTCGACCTCGCGTTCGGGCGCAGCTCCTCGTTCTTCCAGCGCCACTACGAGTCGGGGCTGCTCGACCAGAGCTTCCAGGCGACGTACGCGGGCGAGCGCGACCACGGGCACGCGGTCCTGGGCGGGGAGACCGAGGACCCCGAGCGCCTCCACCAGGCGATCCTCGAGGAGCTGCGGACCGTGAAGGCGAGCGGCTTCGCGGCGTCCGATTTCGAGCGGATCAAGCGGAAGGCGATGGGGCGGTTCCTGCGGTCGTTCAACTCGCTCGAGTTCGTGGCGAACGGGTTCGTCGCCTCCCATTTCCTCCGCTTCGGGTTCTTCGATTACCTGCCGGCGCTCGATGCCGTGCGCCTCGAGGACCTGCACGCGCGCCTCGAGACGCAGCTCGACGAGGCGCGCAGTGCGGTGTCCATCCTGAGGCCGGCCTAGCCTCAGAGTTCGTGACATAAGCGCATCAAATGCGCATCACGACGGTCCACTGCATCCAAAGTGAGCTTCAAAACGCGCCTCCCGTTTGCTCTACTACCCCGGCGTGGCGGGCGACGCTCAA